>Ga0335082_10002303_pt1 | contig 20537 bp, 25 predicted proteins | sample Lox_Sample_41_FD_206718 | JGI IMG/M metagenome (GOLD analysis project Ga0335082, IMG submission 206718) | Soil microbial communities from Loxahatchee National Wildlife Refuge, Florida, United States - Lox_Sample_4.1 | ecosystem: Environmental > Terrestrial > Soil > Wetlands | place: USA...
TGATTGTGTCCGGAAGGCCGGGCGCTCAGTTGCCGGGCGCCACCGGTCACGTCATCGAGATTGTACCCGAGGCGGATCCGTCGCGCCTGAAGCCTGGTGACATGCTTCCTGTGCGGGTGTTGTTTCGGGGTGCGCCCGCGACAAATCTACAATTGGAGTCCGCCTGGTCCGGCCCCGCAGGCAAGGGTGTAAGGATCGTTGGCCGTACCGGAGCGGACGGCCGCGCCGCGGTGCCTCTATCACACGCGGGTGTCTGGCGTCTGCACACGATTCGCATGGAGCGATGCGCGGAGCCCAAAGTAGCCGACTGGGAGAGTTTCTGGGCAAGCCTGACATTTGAGATCCGGTGAGCGCGAAAACCGGCCTGCTAAACTTGGTCCATCACCCGTGTCTGGGCGGGTGGTGGACTGGTCCTCACGGTGTCCAACCTTACCGACAGCCTGCTCGCGTCGTATATTCACGCGGGCGGCATCAACCATGTGGACGGCAAGAATCTGCCGTCGAAACACACCATCGCGGATATCACGATCGATTTATTACGCCTGCTGTTCCCAGGATTCTTTGACGAGGTTCTGGTTCATTCATCGGAGGTCGGAACGCTGACGGCAACGCTGCTCGACAGTGTGCTGGCGCGGCTGGGCAACGAGATTCACAAGAGCCTGGAATACGCCGCTCCCGCGGGTTGCGGAGAGATCGCTCCGCCGGATGAGGCGCGTTCCATCACCATGAAGTTCCTGGGCCGGTTGTCCGACGTTCGCGATCTGCTGCAGACCGACGTCGATGCCGCCTACAACGGCGACCCGGCCGCATGCAGCCGGGAAGAAGTGATTGTCGCGTATCCATTCATTGAGGCGATCGCGGTGCAGCGCCTGGCTCATCTGCTCTATCTCGAGAACGTACCGCTGATTCCGCGCATTATGACCGAGTGGGCCCACGCACGCACGGGTATGGACCTGCACCCGGGCGCCCGCATCGGCACGCACTTCTTTGTCGACCACTGCACGGGCACCGTCATTGGCGAGACTTCCGACATCGGCGATCACGTGAAGATGTACCAGGGCGTGGGTCTGGTGGCGAGGTCGCTGGCGGCTGGTCAGGCGCTGCGCGGGCAGAAGCGCCACCCGACGCTGGAGGACCGTGTAACGGTTTACGCCGGGGCCACTATCATCGGCGGCGACACTGTCGTCGGCGAAGGGAGCACCATCGGTGCGAGCGTGTTTCTCACCACCAGCGTGCCGCCGAATTCGCTGGTTGTGCCGGAAGCCGCGAACGTGCGTGTGATTCCCAAGCGGACGCACGACGAATACGTTCCCGATTACCAGATCTGACGTTCAATCGAAGATCACGGTCTTGTTTTCGTACAGCAGAATGCGCCGGTCGAGGTGCCAGCGCACGGCGCGCGACAGCACCAGCCGCTCCACGTCGCGGCCCTTCTGCACCAGATCGTCGAGCTGGTCGCGATGCGAAATGCGCGTGACGTCCTGCTCGATGATGGGGCCGTCGTCGAGCACCTCGGATACATAGTGCGCGGTGGCCCCGATGAGCTTTACGCCCCGCTGATAGGCAGCCTGGTATGGCCGCGCCCCGCTGAACGCCGGCAGGAATGAATGGTGCACGTTGATGATGCGGCCGCGGTAACGCGCGACGAACTCGGGCGACAGCACCTGCATGTAACGCGCGAGCACGATGAGATCCACCTGATCGCGTTCGAGGATTGCGAGTTGTTCGTCTTCGGCCTCGCGTTTTGTCGCCGCGGCAACCGGAATCAGGTGGAACGGGATCCCGTGGAACTCAGCCAGCGCGCGGCCGTGCTCGTGGTTGCCGATCACTGTCGTCACACGGCAGGCCAGCTCTCCCGATTGCTGGCGGTGCAGCAGATCGGCCAAACAGTGCAGGTATTTCGAGGCGAAGATGGCCACACGCGGAAGACGCTGCGAGTATTCGACCCGCCAGCGGAGGCCCAGTTCGGCCGCCAGCGGTTCAAAAGCTGCGTGAAACGCGACATCGTCGAGCGCGAAGGCGTCGAGATCCCATTCGATGCGCATGAAGAACAGCCCGGCCTCGTTGTCGCGGTGCTGGTCGGCGTGCAGAATGTTCGCTCCGTGTTCGTAGAGGAAGGTCGAGATCCTGGCCACGAGTCCTTTGCGGTCGGGCGAATCGATGAGGAGAATCGCTGAGTTTTTCACTGTCGTAACACAACATAGCAGGGTTTTTGTGATACAAAGGCTGCGGGCCCATCATGACTCTTCGCGAAGAGATTGCCGATTTTCTCGGGCGCAAGCGGATTGCCGTCGTTGGCGTTTCGACGGACCAACCCAGCTTCAGCCGCGGGCTCTTCAGGGAGTTCGTCAAGCGCGGGTACGATGCGATTCCCGTGAACCCCAGGGCGAAGCAGATTGAGGGGCGGCGCTGCTACGCGTCGGTCTGCGATATCGATCCTAAGCCCGACGCCGTGCTGATCATGACGCCGCCGCGGCGCACCGACGAAATCGTGTGCGATTGTGCCGAAAGCGGCGTCGATTCCGTGTGGATGTATGGGGTTGGTGGACGGGGCGCCGTCAGCGAGCCCGCCATCGAGTTCTGCCGCGAGCGCGGAATTCACGTGATTCCCGGCGAATGCCCATATATGTTCTTTCCGAAGGCCGGCTTCCATGCGATACACGGGTTCTTCCACAAGATCATCTCGCCGGCTCTACGACAGTAGGTGGTATGGCCTTTGAAGTAAGCGTGCTCGGTTGTGGCGAGGCGTTCGACGAGTGTTACACGAACACGTCCCTGCTGGTCCGTGCGGGAGGAAAGACGCTGCTGCTCGATTGCGGGTACAGCGCGCCAGCACCGTTTTGGAATGCCGTCGCCGATCCAGATGCTCTTGACCTGATCTACATCAGCCACGAACATGCCGATCATTGCTTCGGCCTGCCCGCAGTACTTGGGCGGATGTGGGAGGACGGGCGCAAGAAGCCCCTGGCAATTCTGAGCCAGCCGCCGCTGCTGGAGAGGATCCAGGCATCGCTGGACACGGGCTATCCAGGGCTCGCCAGGCGATTCGAGTACGCGATCGAATACCGCGAGGCGCGGCCGGGCGACGCGGTCGAATGGGATGGCGTGCAGTTCGGTTTTGCCCCCACGCGGCACTCGGTCACAAACCTCGCCGTGCGGATTGAGGCCGGAGGCGGGGCGTTCTGCTACAGCGGCGATGGTCAGTTCACTGCGGAGAGCCGCGCGCTGTTCACCGGTTCCGATCTGCTGGTTCAGGAGGCGTATTCGTTCGAGCCGTCTGCTGTGCACGGGGACTTTCCCGGCGTGATGCAGATGGCTGCCGAGGGGAATGTAGGCCAGCTTGCACTCGTGCACATCCAGAGGAACGTGCGCCGCGAACAATGGGATCAGATCCGAAACCTGGGGGCAGCGGTCCCGGAGCCGGGCGAGCGGTTCGTCCTTTGTTAGCACTCTGTTGTAGTCGCTGCCAGGCCGCCTTTGCGTCCAACTTGACCGCAGACATCGAACTGCTTTAGAATGAGTAACAAAGGACCATCCATGGCCCGGACACCAGCGCGCACACCGAGGAATCTGGACATCCTGTGCATGATTGTGCAGGAGTATATTCAGACGGGCGAGCCCGTCGCCTCGCGCACCATCTCGCGTCATCTGGCTTCCCGGCTGAGCCCCGCCACGGTGCGGAATATCATGGCGGACCTTTACGATGAAGGGTTCCTGATGCAGCCGCACACTTCCGCGGGACGCATCCCTACCGAAAGGGCTTTCCGCAGCTACGTACAGACGCTGAGCCGGGCGCGGGTGCTCTCTGCCGAGCTGAATCGGTTGCAGGGCGCGCTCGATCAGGCAGGTTCGGTGGAAAGACGGGTGGAATGCTCGTCTCACATGCTTACGGAAATGACGCGGGGCATAGGTATCGCGGCCGCCATTCCGACGCTCAGCCAGACACTGGACCAGATCGAGCTGATCGCACTGGCGGAGCGCCGCATTCTGATGGTGGTGGTGACGAAGGATCACATGGTCCGTCATCGCGTGGTAGCGATCGACGAGATGCTCCGCGAGGCAGAACTTGAGTCGATGCGGAATTACATTAACCGGAACTTCAGCGGCTGGACGCTTTCCGAGCTGCGGCGCGAAATGAGCGAGCGGCTGGCGCACGAAAGCGCGCTTTACGACGCTGTGTTGCAGCGGCTCAACATGCTCTGCTCTCACGGGTTGCTCGATTTCGAGCTCTCACCGGAAGTACATGTGGAGGGTGCAGGCAATCTGCTGGGGCTCGATCTGCATCTGACCCGGGAGAAGATGCGCGATCTGTTCCACGCGCTGGAAGAGAAGAAACGCATACTGGAAATGCTGGACAGGTTTCTGGAGGGGCCGGGGGAAATCAGCATACAGATCGGGCTCGGTGACGCTCATCCCATCATGCGCGAGCTCTCTCTGGTTGGCGTCGCCGTGGCGCTGCCGGGCGGTCTCTCCGGCCGGATTGCCGTATTAGGTCCAATGCGGATGAACTACGAAAAGGCCATGTCGGCCGTGCTGCATATCGGCCAGGCGTTCCAGAATGCCGCCGCGTGAAGCGGAACCCGTTCTCGCGAATCATAAACTGGAGTAGAACCATGGAACCGACTAAACCAGCCGCCACCGAAGAGGAATCCCGTGCGCCGGAAGATACTGTACAAACCAGCGACGCAGCCTCTGCGCTGCCGGCCGTAGTGGCTGAACGCGACCAGCTTCTGGCGGAGCGGGCAGACCTGCAGGACCGGCTCCTGCGGCGTCAGGCCGAATTCGATAACTTCCGGCGTCGCGCCGAGCGGGAACGCGCCGACGTCGTTGAATACGCCGCCACCGAAGCGGTCCGAGCGCTCTTGCCGATCATTGATGATTTCGAGCGTGCATTGAAAACAGAGTCTGCTGACAAGGACTACGTCCGGGGAATGGAACTGATCTATCAGCGCTTCACCGACGCTCTGATAAAGCTGGGCCTCGATCCCATCGCTGTGGACGGCCTGCCCTTCGATCCCAATGTGCATCATGCGATCGAGATGATAGAAAGGGATGACGTCGCCGATCACACGGTGATTGGTGAGTATCAGCGAGGGTATAACTTCCGTGGCCGGCTTCTGCGGCCGGCAATGGTGAAAGTCGCGGTGAAAAAGAGCTCGTGAAGCAGGACTACTACGAAATCCTCGGCGTCAGCCGCGATTGTGACGACGGCACGTTGAAGAGCGCGTATCGCAAGCTTGCTCTGAAGTACCATCCCGACCGCAATCCCGACGACAGCGAGGCGGAAGAGCGGTTCAAGCAGGCAGCCGAGGCATATGGCGTTCTGAGCGACCCACAAAAGCGCGCGGTATACGACCGATACGGCCATCAGGGGTTGCAGGGCACGGGCACCTCTGGATTCGATCCTTCGCAGTTCAGCGATTTCAGCGACATCATCGGCGATTTCTTTGGGTTCGGTGATCTTTTTGGAGGAGGGCGGCGTCGCAATCGCGCGACCAAAGGCGACGATCTTCGCTACGACCTCGAAATCAATCTGGAAGACACCATCAAGGGTTTCAGCGCGGACATTCAGGTGCCGCGCACCGAGACCTGTGGCCGATGCAATGGCAGCGGCGCGGAACGCAACGACGGCCTCACCAGCTGCCCGATGTGTCACGGCCGCGGCGAGGTGATTTACCAACAAAGCTTCTTGTCGATCCGGCGCACATGCAGTCAGTGTGGCGGACGCGGTCAGATCATTCGTCGTCCGTGCACGCAGTGCCGGGGTGAGGGCTATGTTCGCGCGGAAAGAAAACTCAAGGTGAATATTCCTCCGGGGGTGGATACGGGGACGCGGTTGCGCTTGTCGGGCGAAGGGCAGCCGGGCGCGAACAGCGGCCCCCAGGGTGACCTCTACGTCTTCGTTCGCGTGAAGGAACATCCGGTGTTTCAGCGCGCCGATGACGATCTGGTCTGCACCATACCTGTGAATGTGGCGCAGGCGGCCCTCGGCACCGAAGTGGACCTGCTGACGTTCGACGGCCTCCAGACCGTTAAGATTCCGGAAGGCGCCCAAAGTGGAAGCCGCGTACGGCTGAAAGGCTTCGGGGTGCCGAAGCTCCAGGGTCACGGCCGCGGCGACATGATTGTAGTAGTGGACGTTCGCGTGCCCACGAAGCTCACGCGCGAGCAGAAGCGGCTGTTCGAGGAGCTTCGCGATACTCTGCCCGCCGAGAACGAGCCCGCGGAGAAGGGCTTGTTCGACAAGGTGAAAGAGTACTTCATGTAGTGAGCCGTCCGGCGCTGCGTCTTTAAGAAGGCAGTCTGTTGGTCTTCTCTGCCCAGGCGCGGAATGTCGCCGCGAATTCGCGGGCCGGCGACGACTCCAGCTCTTCGATCGCGAACTTCATCTTCCGGCGCCAGTTTGGATACTCCGCGGTGGTGCCCGGCAGATTCTGTTGCTCCGTTTCCTTGAACAGATCTTCCTGATTCAGCAACATGAGCATGGATGGCGTACTCATCAGGAAGCCAATGATGGCGGCGTGGAACTCGCCGTCGAGCTCAGGGAGATCGGCGGCATTGCGCGCCCGGGAATCAGGGAGCAGCCGCAGATCGTGGAGCAGGTCGAGCATTTTCTGTTTCTCGTCGAGCCGATGCGCCATAGCCTGCTTGACCGAGTTTTGATCGGGCAACACTCCGGCCTCGCGACGCGCCAGGATGTCGCGATTCTGCCAGAAGCCTGCCAGCGTGGGCAGGTCGTGTGTGCTGGCGGAAACGAGCGCGAGGTGCGGGTACTCGGCCGGCGCCTTGAACCGACGGTTGTGATCCTGCTCAAAGAAAAAGAGGCGGTAGCTGAGAATGCCAAAGCGCGTCAGCGTCTCGCGCACATGGTCGGGTACGGTGCCCAGGTCTTCCCCGATGATGATCACGCGATTGCGAACGCTTTCCAGGGCGAGGATGCGGATGAGGTCCTCGTAGCGGTCGCCCACGTACGTTCCGCCGGTCGCCTTCATTCCGTCAGGGATCCAGTAAAGCCGGAAGAAGCGCATGACGTGGTCGATGCGGAGGGCGCCACCGTGCCGGCAGGCCCGGCGGATAGAGTCGGCGAAGAGGCGATAGCCGTCGCGATAATGTGCATCTGAGTCGGGCGGAGGGAAGCCCCAATCCTGACCCTTCGGCGAAAAGTCATCGGGCGGCGCGCCCACACGGCAGCCACTGACGTAGAACTCGGGTGTCATCCAGAGGTCGGCGCCGTAGCGGTCGGTGGCGAGCGCGAGATCATGATAGAGACCGATCGACATGCCGAGCGCGCGCGCATGCGTCTGGGCTTCGGCGAGTTGCGCGTCAGCGATCCACTGCACGTATATGTGGAACAGGACGCTGCGCCAGTGTTGCTGGGCGAAGGAAAGCGTTTCGGGGGAATCGGGCGAACGGAAGGACTCGGGCCACGCCGGCCAGTTCCATACGGATGGATCGCGGCGGTGGAGGAACTCGTCGAGCGCGGAATGGATGGCAAAGCGACGCAGCAAGTCGCCCTCGCATTCGGCCCATGCCTCTAGGGCGCGGGTGCGCTCCGACCCTCGACGGCGTTCCCTCAGGAACTCGCGAAAGGCCAGCTTGAGGAAGCACGCCTTGATGCGACTGACGCGCTCATATTCCACGGTTGGTGTTGCCCGCAGGGCTTTCAGTTCACACTGCACCTTCTCAGTTGCCAGTAAGCGCTGCGCCCAGGCAGAATGGGCGAACTCGGGAACCGCTTCCACGTCAACATAGATGAAGTTCCGGTAGTGGCTGCAGTTGGGCAGATAGGGACTGGTGTTGTATGGTGCTCGGTTCGGGATGGCGTGCAGTGGGTTGAGCGCTATGAACCCAGTGCCGAGGTTCTTCACCGCCCAGGACGTGAACCGGCGAAGGTCGGTGAAATCTCCGCAACCCCAGTTGGTGGCGGACCGGAGTCCGTAGAGGCTGATTCCAATGCCCGCGGCGCGCAGGTTGGCGGGTTGGTAGGCCCTGGCCGGGCAAACGATCAATCGAGAGGTGCAGTCGACGTTATCTGCCGGAATCGAGACCGTGATTTCGTGATAGCCGGGCGGAATGTCATGTGGTAACGCGAGGCGGGGGCCATTCAGCGCGCAGGCGAAGGAGAGTTGAGAACCGTCCTCCAGGCGGATGCGGACAGCTGCCGCGGCATACCTAACGCCTGAAACAGGAATCGCAACACCCGACGTGACAACCACCGTGGGTGGAAGTAGTCGGCTCGACTGAATGGTCTGGCGGGTGCGTATCCCCTCGTGGATCGCCTCAGTGCTCGAGGTATCCACGCCGAGCGACGCCAAGATCGAGCGAAGGACCTCGTCGCAGGCAAAGTGCTGCCTGCCGAAAATGTCCCAGTAGCTCCGCTCAATACCACGAAGGTCAGCAGCGCTGATCAGGGCTTCTCTGTATTCAGGGGAGAATGGAGGTGAGGCCATCAGGTCTGATCCCATTCTATCGGTCGGATCCGAACGGGCGGGCCGGCGTGGGATAATGCGGGTATGGCCGAAGCCGATGCTGCGTTCGATCTGAGTCTTCCACCGGAGTTATTTGCTCGTGTGGACCGCGAGGGCGACGAAGGACTCGGGGAAGGCGTGCTCACCACGACGCTGGACAAAGCGGTGAACTGGGCGCGTCGGAATTCGATCTGGCCGATGAGCTTCGGGCTGGCCTGCTGTGCCATCGAGATGATGTCCATTATCGCTTCGCGGTTCGACATTTCGCGATTCGGCGCCGAAGTAATGCGCGGTTCGCCGCGGCAATCGGACCTGATGATCATAGCCGGCCGTGTTTCCAACAAGATGGCTCCGGTGATCCGCCGGCTGTACGAGCAGATGCCCGAACCCAAGTGGGTGATATCCATGGGCGCGTGTGCGACCTCGACCGGCGTATTCAGCAATTACGCGCTGATACCGGTGAATCAGGTGATTCCAGTGGACGTCTACGTTCCGGGGTGCCCGCCCCGGCCTGAACAGTTGATCTACGCCATCATGCTGCTGCAGAAGAAGATCGACAACGAGCGCGGAACCATCAAGAAGGTCCTGAACCTGGCCTGAGCGAAGAGGGGCCGTCAGACTGGCCCCGAAATCTCCTAATAAAATCGCTTTTGGTGCCGATGAGCGTGGTTAAAGGAAAGCGCAGGACTGTCCCTGCGCGGGTTCACCATGGATATCTCATCGGTTGATCTGCAAAGACCTCTGACGGCCATTGCGGCGCCTCAGCCTATTCCCCAGGATCAGGCGGCGGAGCGTCGGCAACTAATTCAGGCGGTCAGGGAAGTGAACAAGAGCGAGATGCTTGGCGATAACAACGAAGTGACATTCGTCATGGATCGCAAATCCCGCAAGGCGCTGGTTCGGGTGGTGAACCGGCAGACGAACGAGGTGGTGATGCAGATTCCACCGGAATACCTGCTCCGGATGGCCGAGGATCTGCGGCACAATTCCTGACGGCGGTGCCGATAAGGGACTCGGAGACTGCATGCAGCACAACGTTCGCGACAGCTATCAGGAGGCGCAGGTCCTGTCCTCAAGCCCCCTGGAACTGGTTCGTCTTTTGTATAGGGGCGCCATCGAATCGATTGTTGAGGCACGCCAGTGTCTCGCCGGCCGTGACATTGCAGGGCGCGCACAGGCGATTAATCGAGCTCTGGCGATCGTCATCGAGCTGAGCGCGTCGCTCGATCATCGTCATGACGCGGAACTGAGCCGAACACTTGCGGAGTTATACGACTATGTCCAACGGCTTCTGATCGACGCCAACTGCAGACAGGTCGATCCGCCGCTGCGCGAGGCACAGGCGCTGTTGGCCACATTGCAGGATGCCTGGAAGAGTTGCGAGCCTGGGGTCCGAATACAGCATCCCGGAATGGTCACAGCCGGTTACCAGCCAGTGAGTGTGGCCGGTTAGCCGGACTGGCAACTCTTAGCCGGATTTGTCGCCCAGCATTTCATCGACGATGCTATGGGCGATATCCTCCGCCGGAACATGATAGTTACCGTTTTCAACCTGAGCGCGAAGTTGCTCGATACAGGCGGCGCGGGACAAGTCCTGAGCAGCAGTCCGCGACTGATGCGAGAGCTCGACACGGTCTTCTGGCCTCCCAACGGGTTTTTCTTCGCGGGCCGGTGATTTCCGAACGTTACCAGATTCAGGCGGAGTCACGCCGCGGCTGTTGTCGATTTTCATTCAGACTTCCCGAAGCTGTTAATGACCATTGTAGCGATCCCGAGACCGCCTCGAGCTGCGATCGCCTGAGCGAGCTGTTCTTCCGCCACCTCGAGAAACGTCGAGTTCGCGCCCGCGTCGTCGTCGCCGTCGTTGCTGGCCGATTCACGGACCTGGCGGAGCATCTGCCCCACCAACAGAGCTTCGAACTGCTCGGCGGCATCCCGTGTTTTGTGGGGCGACATGCTCGAATTGGGGGCCCCTGGCGAAGCTGGGATCGGGGTGATCGTCATATGACCTCCAATTCGGCATCCATCGCCCCGGCGGCCTTCAGCGCCTGCAACACAGCGATGATGTCCCGTGGGGTTGAGCCCGTGGCGACAAGCGCACGAACAAGCTCGTCAACGGTGGCACCGGGTTTCAGGCTGACGTTCTTCACAGGCCCTTGATTTGCCGCGACCCGCGTCTGCGGTGTGACCGTCGTCTCGCCGCCCGAGAGAGGCGGAGGCTGCGAGACGGTATCCGTGGTCGCAATCTCCACGGTCAGCGCGCCATGCAGGATGGTCACGGGTGATATCGTGACCTCGCGACCCATGACCACGGTTCCCGTGCGTTCGTTTATAACGACACGGGCCGGGTTATCGGATTCGATTGTCAAATCCTCAAGCGCGGCAATGAACTCCACACCGCGGTGGCGGAACTTCTCCGGAATGTCGACGACAATCAGCGCCGAGTTGTCGGCGTGCGCCACAGAAACCTGAGTGCCAGCGAAGTGATTGTCGATAGCATGGGCGATCCGCGCGGCGGCAGTGTAGTTGGGATTTCGGAGCTGCAAATGTACCTGGTCACCGGGCTCTACTGAAGGAGCAACGCGCTCGATGATTGCTCCGTTGGGCACGCGACCGGCGGTGGGATGATTCACTGTCTGTCCGGTGCTGCGGCCGCCCGCCACGAAGCCACCCGTCACCACCGATCCCTGGGCTACCGCATAGACCCGATTGTCCGGGCCTTTGAGCGGTGTCATCACGAGGAGCCCGCCCTGCAAATTCGATGCATCGCCGACGGTGGCTACGGTCACGTCGATGCGTGACCCGGGCTGACCGAACGGAGGCAGTGTCGCCGTTATCAACACTGCGGCGGTGTTTCTAACCAGAATTGCCGCTGGCTGCACTGTTACGCCCATTCGCGAGAGCAGGTTTGTGAGCGTTTGCGCGGAGAAGACCGTTTGCCGTTTGTCTCCAGTCCCGTTCAACCCCACCACCAGGCCATAACCGAGCAACTGGTTGTCGCGCACGCCCTCAATGTTTGCCAGGTCCCGGATCTTCGTCGACGCGCCGAAGGCACTTGTGGCGGCGAGCATGAGGGCGATGATGCTGCGACAGGGCATAGGTCAGAACGGGAGCAGGCCCAGCAGCAGCCGGTAAAGGACGAACGGGCGGCGTATGGAGTCTCCAACCACACCCTTGCCATTGACGCTGACTTCGAGACTCCCAATCTGTCCCGAGCTCACCGAATTGACCGGCGACACGTCGTCGGGCCGGACAACTCCGCGAACGAGCACCAGCTGCTTCTCGCCGTTGACGGTAATGATCTTGTGGCCTTCAATCATCAGGTTGCCATTTGCCGCAATACCTGTGACTTCGGCGCTCAACGTTGTGCTCAGGGCGTTCTGGCGACTGGTTGTGCCAGTTCCCTGCAGCTGCTGGTTGTTGGTCGAATTGGCGAGATTGGCCCACGGGCCTGTGACCCGGGTGACACCGCCGAGAGATGTGATTGCGTTTGCGACGCTCGACTTTCGTGAAGTGTTTGTGGTCCCGGTGGTGACGGCGGATGCCTGATCGGAGACGATGATCGTGAGGAGATCGTGGACCTGGCTCGCCCGGAGATCGCGCACGAGATCGGCGAGTCTCCCGCCGCCAACATATAGGGAGCCCGGAGACGCCTGCGGCAGTTGCACGATGACTGCTGGTGCCGGCATGGGCCCGGACGGCGCAGGATTCTTCGGCCGGTTTCTTCCTGCAATGGTGGAGAGCGCGAATATAAGCGAGGTGACGAAGAGGACGACCCGGGCCCGGCGCGGAATCACGACCTGTCCCTCGCAGCAGACCGGATCACTGCGCTACCCTCGCCGTCTACGACGGCCCTGAAGCTCGCATGAGAATCCGGGTTTCGCAACACGACGGTGTCTCCTCTCCTTCCGTTCGACACTGATAGCGCGCTCAGGCTGATTCGCGCCCGGCCGACCACCGCGAGAATGCGGACCATCTCACCGACGCGGACCTCCGGCGGTCTGTCGAGGAACGGAGCCGAGAGCACCTGTCCGCCCTGAATCGGCCGCCTCGCGATGGTCCCGGTGACTTGTTCGATCCTGCTGAGCGCACCGTCGCCGTACTGCGGGAAACGCTGGACTTCGACGCGACGGACCTGTTCCGGCAGAATCGGTTGTCCAGCCCGAATATCAACCGCAGCCACCAGCACCGTCGCGGGCGCGCGAATAGTCACTCGTGCCCAGATCTGGACGCTACGCCCTTCGTCGTAGACCAGACGCCCTCGCCAGATCACCGGGGCGTCAGGCTGGGACGGAGATGGTTTACTCAAACCAGACAGTGGAAAAACGATGCGGCCGCGAGGCACCGCGAAATGGAAGAACTCGACGACATCGATCCTCACAGCCGTGTTTGGGAATTCCCCCATCATTGCGGTCACCAGCTCCGCTTCCGTCAGTTCCCGGAGTTCACGTTCCAGACAAACTCCGTCTCCTGGGAGGTCCTCGCTGACGGCTCCGAGCCGACGCGCAACCCACCGCAGGTCCCGCAGGGTCATCAGGCGACGCACGCCGGGTGCTGGGGAGGGGGAAAGTACTGTGCTCGGATCGGCGTTCGCAAAAGCTGGCACCACACCGGCCAGGTCGCCCGCGCGAATCTGACCGCCGGCGAGCTGCACGCAGCCCGCGGCCAGCGGAACGATCGACAGGAGGATGACACAGAGCTGTTTCATTGCGTGATGTTGTTGACCTGTTGGAACATTTCGTCAGCCGCTTTCACGACCTTCGAGTTCGCTTCGTACGCCCGCTGGGTGACGATCATGTTTACGAACTCATCCACGACGCTGACGTTCGACTGTTCGATGTATCCCTGTAGCAGAGTCCCCAGGCCTTCCTGCCCGCCGGGTATGGCCACTGTGGCTTCACCAGAGGCATCCGTCGGAGTGAACAGGGTCCTGCCGATGCTGTTCAGGCCCGCTGGATTGGCGAAGTTAGCGAGCTGGATCTGACCGGCGACCTGAGCGGCGGTCTGCCCTGGCTGCGTATAGCTCACCGTGCCATCGGCCGCAATGGTAATTGACTGTGCCTGTGCCGGTATCGTGATCTGAGGCTCAACCGGGTCGCCATCGCCAGTTACCAGATTGCCGTCACGATCCAGCTGGAAGTTGCCGGCACGAGTGTAGGCGAGGGAACCGTCGGGCCGGCGGACCTGAAAGAACCCCTTGCCTTGAACGACCACATCCAACGGGTTGTCAGTCGACTGGAAGTTCCCCTGCGCGAATATGATCTCGTTGGAAGCGGGACGGGTGCCCAGTCCGAGCTGCAGCCCGCTTGGGACTACCGTTTGCGAACCGGCGGCGGCGCCCGGCTGGATCAGATTCTGGTAGAGCAGATCCTGAAACTGCGTTCGCCGCATTTTGAACCCGGTGGTGTTGGCGTTGGCCAGATTGTTGGCGATATTATCCAGGTTCATTTGTTCGGCGGCCATACCGCTTCCCGCGCTATAGAGCGCTCTGATCATTTCGTCCTCCCTTTACCCGCCGTCTGGCGAGACTCACGACGCTGCACGGGCGACCTCCTGAATGGCGCGCTGGTTCATCTGATTCCCAAGGGAAACGGCCTTTTGCAACATTTCGAACTGGCGCAGGACGCTCACCAGACGCACCGCCATCTCCGCAGGCTGTATGTTCGCCCCTTCCAGAACACCCTGATAAACACGCGCATCGGAGGACACCGGCTGCAGATCGGACACCGAAAGCCGATAGGAGTTCCGGCCCTGTTTGCTCAGTGCCTGCGGCGCATCGAACCGCACAATTCTCAATTGCCCGACCGTTATCCCAGCTTGTCGAATCTCTCCCGATTCGGAGACCTCGACCGGACTTGTCGGATTAAGGCGAATCGGCTTCCCCTCCGTGTTCTCCACCGTGTCGCCCTCGCGGTTCAGGAGGATTCCGGCGGCGTCCAAATGAAAACTGCCGCAGCGCGTGTACATCTCGCCTGATTTCGCCCGCACGGCAAAAAAGCCGTCGCCATCCAGCGCAAAGTCGAGCGAATTGCCGGTGGGCGCGAACGTTCCCTGCGAGAAATCAGTCCAGCGGCGATCGACAACCGGCGAAAGTGACGACGCTGGGCCGTCGCCGGTCAGGGCATCGCTGGAGATGTAGGTCGAATAGGATTCGCGGTCGGCCTTAAATCCGCTCGCGGACGCATTCGCGAGGTTGTTCGCCAGCATGTCCAGGCTCTCCATGCGGGCGCGCATCCCGCTTGCCGCCGATGTTGTGAGAGCGTCCATCTCTGCTGGTCCCGTGGGCAATTCGCGGGCCGAAGGTGAGCTGTTGGTCTTTTGGAATAGTCGATGCAGGAAATCTCGAAATGATACGTATTGGCTGTGCGCAACGTGCCTTTCTGAAACGCTGAGTACCGTTCTCAGACAGTTGTGGAACGCCAGGTGTGAAGATTCCAGCACTTTCGAATGGTGCGTCAGATGCCTGAGGGCAGGTGTGCCTGCCGTCGCGTTTCCGACATTTTCGAAGTCGGCTCCGATGATCGCCACAGGAATTTCATCGCCAACACCCGGACCTGCGAAGACAACATCGGCTGACGCAGTCCCGGCCGTTGGCGGAGATTTTCTTTCGTTCCTGCTGCTCGGGCTTGCCATACAGCCGGGCAGGAACATCGTAGAGGGAGACGATCCGCCTGAGGAGGAACACTGCGGCAGCCGGTTGCCGGAGAGGAAGAAGAACATCTCGCCGGCTCACGACGAACAGGCCGGACCCGGGGGCCCCGCAGTCGTGTCAGCAGCGTTAATCGGCGTAACGCCATTCGTGCCAGTCCCGTCGGCGGTGCCTGATGTGTCGCTGAATCCGTCGTCGGGCCAGACTAGTCCGATCTCCGCGGAGGCCCGAACGGGGGAAGGCGGATCTCACTGTTCCCCGTCAGGGCCAGGATGGGTTGCAACCTCACATGCGCAGCCAGTCGGCTCCGACTGGACATTGGCCCCCGAAGGATCTGAAGGCGGCAGGACCAGTCGCGCCCGTGCTCCGGACATCCAGCCTTTTTCTGTGCCACTTCAGTCCGTTCCCGCATTTGAGGCACGGATTCGAACTCATCCGGTTGAGGCGGAAGTGGTGCCCGAATGGCAAGCCAGCCCGAAGACGGATTCACCCACGAAACCAGAGACGGTGCCCGAGCCGGACAGTTGGGCCGTCTCTTCGCCCGGCCGACAAACACCGACGTCCCCTTGCGATCAGGAGGTCGCGACACCGTTGAAGCCAGTGTCCGGCCGCGGGTCAATACCAGTACTCGGAACGCAGAGAACGATTGACAACACAAGAACGCTGTATGCCGACCAGGGGGAGCAGAGATCCTCGGAACGCAGGCCTGCGCAGGGAGATGATCCTCACCACGTGGAAACTGGTCCGGTCAGCCCGGTTACCCATCTGTTGCCCGGAGTTGCCGCGCAGGATTCCCTGACGAACGCGTCGTCCGACAAAGAGCCCGACTCGGTTGAACCTCAGCTTCGGGAGGCAGGTGCGCCAAACACGGCGACGGCGCCACGCCCGGCGTTGACAACCAGGGACATTTCCCTGCAGATGCAGAGCCCGGGGAGCCCACGCGTGGATGTCCAGGTGTCTGATCGCGCAAGTGGCCTCCACGTCGTCGTGCGAACCCTGGATGCCGGGCTCACCAGGGATCTCCGAACGAACCTGCCTGAACTCACGCAAAGGCTGAATCAACAGGGAGTAGATGTGGAGGCGTGGAGCCCTGTGGAAATGCACAATCTCGCGAGCGGACACGAGCACTCGGGACAGGCGCAGGGACAATCGCCGACCGACGACCCCTGGTCTGGTGGAGGGGGACGATCCTCCGGTGGACGAGGCGACGGTCATTCGCGGCATCACCATTCCGGACGTGAACAGCACTCCCAACAGAGCTTCACCGGACATATGGAAGGAGCGGATCAATGGCAACCAGTCCAGTAGGGTTCGATGCGGCTTCGTCCACCGGACCGGCTTCGCGCGCCAACGAGAACCAGAATCCGATGACGGATCCGACGGCGGCCAAGGAAGAGTTCATCAGTCTTCTCGTCGCGCAACTCAGGAACCAGGACCCTTTGAACCCGATGGATGGAACGCAGTTCCTCTCACAACTCACTGAGATCAACAGCTTTGAGCAGCTGCTGGGCATCCGGCAGGACCTCGACAAGCTAACAGGACAGACAACAACGAGCAGCACATCGTAAATGAGCAGGCAACAGGGAAGGAAGAAACGTGTTCACGTCATTTTCAACGGCATTATCGGCACTAAGCGCCACGTCTACGGCAATCGACGTCGTAGGAAACAACCTGGCCAACATGAATACGGACGGTTTCAAGACGAGCACTGTCGCCTTTCACGACCTGGTTACACAGTCGCTGGGGGCGGGACTGGGAGAGACCCAGGTCGGGTTTGGCGTGGGAGCCCCGGTGACCTTGCGTGAGTTTTCGCAAGGCGCGACGCAGACTACGAACGGGCCGCTTGACGCAGCGATATCGGGCGACGGCTTTTTCATCGTGACGGACCCGAATGGTGCGATCGAATACACCCGCGGCGGCAACTTCAAGGTGGACCAGTCGGGCGATCTGGAAACGGCGACAGGCGAGAAACTCCAGGGCTGGATGGCGGGTTCGGACGGCGCCGTGGTCTCGAACGGGCCGATTGGCAACATCACGGTTCCCACCGGGACGGTGAAGCCGCCACGCCAGAGCACCCAGTTTTCCTTCGACATCAACCTCGACGCAACGGGCACCGCCGGTCCGCCGCCAACCACATTCTCCACGTCCATCAACATCTACGATTCGCTGGGGGCAGCGCACGTCCTGACGCTGACGTTCACGAAGACGGCGAATCCAGGCGAATGGAACTACGACATTTCGGTTCCAGACGCTGACCTTACCGCGCCGTTTACCCCTGTGACCGGGACGGTGCAGTTTGATCCGAACGGCCAGTTGAGCTCGCCGGCGGCAACAGATACGCCGCCGCAGATCGAGATCACAGGGTTCGCCGACGGCGCAGCCGACATGACCGGGCCAACAGCTTTGAGCTGGGAGCTGTTCAGTGGCTCGGCAGGGCGGCTGACACAGTTCTCCCAGCCATCGGAAACTTCGGCCCTGGCACAGGATGGATCGGCGGCCGCGCAACTCACGCATGTCGGAATCGCCAATGGAGGGTTCATCGTTGCCACGTATTCAGATGGCGAACAGCAGAAGGTCGGCCAGCTGGCGCTGGCCACGGTGCGCAATCCCGACTCTCTGATCGCTGTGGGCAACAACAACTTTCAAGTCAGTGCGCGCAGCGCCCTGCCAGCCGTGGGTGTGCCAGGGACCGGAGGACGGGGTCAGGTTCTTGGCGGTGCTGTTGAATCCTCCACCGTGGACATGGCTACAGAGTTCACCAATCTCATCGTGTTCCAGCGGGCCTATCAGGCCAACGCCAAGGTGGTGACAACAGTCGATCAGCTGAGCCAGGACACGATCAACCTGAAACAATAGCCGCGCGAAATGGCCACGCCGGAGCAGATCGCGCACATGGCCGACGTCCCGGTGGACGTGGAGGTAGAGCTCGACCGGAAAGTGATGACGGTCTCCGATGTTCTCGATTTGGTTCCCGGCAGCGTGATTCGGATGACCCGCTCCGCAGGGGAGAACATCGACATTCTGGTCGGCGGATCGCTCATCGGGTTCGGAGAAATCGTGATCATCGAGGACGCTGTTGGCGTTCGCATCACGGACTTTTGCAGCGAGGACTAGGGAATCATGACAATTCGACATCGGTGGCTCCGCGCGGGTGTGGTACTGTCCAGGAGGCTCACGTCATTCCGGGCGGCACTGTTCCTGTGTCTTTTACCGCCGGCGTTCGCCGCGAACGATCCGGCCGGACCGGGCATGCTGCAGATGGGGAAAAACGGGACGGGAACACCCTTGCAGATTATTCTGCTGCTGACCGCCCTCGCCCTCCTCCCGGCCATGATCATGTGCGTGACGCCGTTCCTGCGCATCACCGTCGTTCTTCATTTTCTGCGTCAGGCGCTCGGCACACAGTCGACGCCGTCGAATCAGGTTCTCATCGGACTGTCGCTGTTTCTGAGCTTCCTGATCATGCAGCCCGTCGTCAGCAAGGTCTATTCGAACGCCTGGAAACCCTACGAGGAAGGGGCACTGACATCGGCTCAGGCGTTCGATGAGGGAAGCAAACCGGTGAAGACGTTCCTCATCCGATTCGCAAGGGAGAAAGACATTCGCCTGCTGCTGGAACTGACGCATGCCCCCGCGCCGGCCCGTCCGGCGGACCTTGGTCTCAGTGTCGTGGTCCCCGCCTACATCCTGTCGGAGCTCAAGACCGGCTTTCAGATCGGTGCGGTCTTGTTTCTGCCGTTTCTCATTATCGACCTCATTGTGGCGTCAGTCACGTTGTCGGTCGGCATGGTACAGCTCCCGCCGGTGATGATCTCGGCACCATTCAAGATCCTTCTGTTCGTTCTGGCGGACGGCTGGAATCTGGTGGTCGGTTCGCTGATGAGGAGTTTCTACCAGTGAGCGTTTCAGGTGCGGTCGAAGTGTTTCGGCATGCTCTGATGACCGCCTTCTGGCTCAGCCTGCCCCTGCTTGCCGTGGGGTTCATCAGCGGGATAGTGGTCAGTCTCCTGCAGATTGTCACGTCCATTCAGGACACCAGCTTCGGTGCCATTCCGAGGCTGGCGGCGTTCCTGTTCGCGATGGTTCTGGTGATGCCCTGGATGCTGATGCGTCTGATCACGTACACGGTCGCGTTGTTCGGGGACTTCTCACGGTATGCGCAGTGATCTGATCGTCAGCCTGCCGGCCGCGCAGAGCGGGTTGCTCGTCTTCACCCGCGTCGCCGGCATCTTCACGTTTCTGCCCCTGCCCGGCCTGAAGACCGCGCCGGACGTGCCGCGGATCTTCCTCTCGCTGTGCATCACCGGCGTCCTGTTTCCCCTCTGGCCGCCAGTCGCTGCCGGTCAGACCGGCGCCGGCTTCCTCGTGAGTGCGATGTTCGGCGAAGTCGCATTCGGTCTTACCATTGGGGTCGCTCTCGCCTTTCTTCTGGAGGGCCTGCAGATGGCCGCTCAGGTTGCCGGACTGCAGGCGGGGTTTTCTTACGCATCCACCATCGATCCGAATACCGAAGCGGATTCGAGCGTGCTCTACGTCTTCATGCAACTGCTCTCTGCCACGCTCTTCTTCGTCCTCGGCCTCGACCGGCGCGTGATCGGCATTGTAGGGGAGAGCCTCCGGACGGCGCCTCCAGGGGCATGGCATCTCGCCGGTGCGGCCGGGGATACCATTGCGCGAATGGGAGCGGTGATGTTCACCCTGGGCCTGCGGCTCGCGATGCCCGTCGTAGGGTTTCTGCTGCTGGTGGATATCGGCTGCGGCATCGCGGGGCGCATGAGCGCACAGTTGCAGCTTCTCTCCATCGCATTTCCGGCCAAACTGCTGGCTGGATTCATGCTGCTCGCGCTGGTTCTGGCCACCGTGCCCCAGCTCCTCCGCGATGGAGCCGGACCCATGCTCTCCGTTCTTGCGAGGCTGGCGGCGCGCTGATGGCTGGCGATCGCACCGAAAAACCGACACAGCGGCGCCAGGACAAGGCCCGCCGGGAAGGGCAGTTTCCCGTCAGCCGTGAACTGGTGGCCGCGCTTCAACTGATTGCCTTTGTGTGGTTGTTGACATCATGCGGCGATTCGCTGATCGAGAAGCTGCGACGTGCCTTCCGCGCCCAGATCGAGCTGGCCTTCCACCAGTCGCTTCAGGTCAGGGATGTCTGCAACATGGCCGGCGGCATGGCCGGATTTCTCGGATCGCCGCTCCTGGTCGGCGGTGCGGGTCTGATCGTTGCCGTTCTGTTTGTCCAGATGGCCGTCACGCGCTTCGGATTCGCGGGCGCAAAACTCGCCCCCGACCTCAAACGGCTGAACCCGGTGTCGAAGCTGACCAGCCTGCCGGCGCAGAATTTTGCGGCGTTGTTTCAAGCGGTCTTTATTATCGGTCTCTTTTCGCTGGTCGTTGCCGAACTCGTGCGCGAAAACGAAGAG
>Ga0335082_10002304_pt1 | contig 20537 bp, 20 predicted proteins | sample Lox_Sample_41_FD_206718 | JGI IMG/M metagenome (GOLD analysis project Ga0335082, IMG submission 206718) | Soil microbial communities from Loxahatchee National Wildlife Refuge, Florida, United States - Lox_Sample_4.1 | ecosystem: Environmental > Terrestrial > Soil > Wetlands | place: USA...
CACTGCACGAAGGCGAGCAGGTCGCCGAGGTGGACCGCGTCGCCGAAGCTGAGCCGGTCGGGATGGAACCAGCCGGGTCGCGCATCGCTGCCGGGGCGCAGCTCGGCGAGCACCCTGGCCCGCACCACGTTCAGGTCAACGCCGGTGGCGGCACACACCTCGAGCTTCACGGCGAGCGGGACGTACTGCGCCGGCAGGACGACGTGCTCGCGGCCCATCATCCGCAGCTGGTCCAGGTGCGTGTCGACCGCGTCGCGCAACGCGGCGTCGAGGTCAGCCGAGCCGAAGGGGTCAACCAGCACCGTCACGGTGTTGAACAGCCCGCCCGTGGCCCGCGCCGTCGCCCGCCCCACACCCGGCACCTGCATGGCGACCTGGGCGTAGTCATCGAGGGAGACGGCCCGTTGCAGCGGGCCGTGCCGCAGGGAGGCTGGCACGTCCTGGCGGATCCGGTCCAGCGTGGCCGCGGAACGCGAGCCGAGCCCCGGCGTCACGTTGGTGACGGTCAGGTCGCCCAGCGCCTCGAGGGTGATCCGGTCGGCGCTGTCGGTGGGCGCCACCACCTGCGTCAGCGTGCCCAGGCCGACGTCGCCGTGGCCCACGACGCCGATCCGGTAGCCGATCTCCATCGCACTCGCCGGCCTGCCGTCATAGTCCACTTCGATCTCGTGGCCGTTGACCCCGTCCCCGAACCCGAGCCACACGGCGCCGTCCTCGTCCACGGCCGCGGTGTAATGGAGATCGTAGGAACGTGACGTTCGCAGGTGCTCGACCTGGGTCCACGGCTGGCCGGAGACCTCGACCTCGACGGCCGGCGCGGTCCATGATCCGTCGGGCAGGTCGTCCTGTGCGATCGGCCACTCGGAAAGGCGCAGAGCGCGCAGCAGGCGTGCACCGGTGCTGCTGCGGACGATGGTCACCGACGAGTCGCCCAGGTCGAGCAGCAGCTGGCCGGGCAGCAGGTCACCGGGGTTGCTCTTGGCCACGCGCGGCCAGCCGGCCCGGGCGGCCACCAGGTTGGCGAACAGCCGCAGCGGCGGCTCCGCCCAGGGGCTGAGCGTCGTGGTGAGCGGCTCGGCCCAGGTCACCCGGGTGACTGGCGTGGGCGGGTCGGCCGTCGGGTCGAAGGAGTCCTCGGGCGAGGCCACCCAGCCCGGCTCGGCCAGCAGCTCCACCGGGCGGTCGACGGTGACGAGCTGCCAGAACGGTTCCTGGATGAGGGCGAGCCGGTCGCCGGTGGTGAGCTGGACGTCGTGCCCGAGCACGAGCAGGCTGCGAGAGCCTGCGGGCAGCTGGGCATCGCCAGCGCCGGGGAACGCCGCCTGGCGCAGGGCCGCGGCCGTGTGCTCGCTGCGGACGGCGACCCGGTCGCTCACGGTGAAGGCCACCGGCACCTCACCGGCGCCTGTCGGCATCCGCACAGTCAGGCCGGCCGGGACGAAGCCGGACACTTCGGGGTCGATCGCCAGCACGGTGTCGGCGGCGCGCCCGTCGTCGAGCCGTTGGCCGAGCAGGACGGCGTGCTGGCGCAGGGAGTATCGCTGGGAGGCGGACTCGATGAATGCCTCGTTGACGACTCGGTCCTGGTAGTAACTGGTGAGGTCACCGGCCCACGCCAGGAGCTCGACCAGCACCTCCTCGAACGCCGCGCTCGACAGGTCGGTAACGCTCGGGTCGTTGACGTTGACCCAGTCCTGGAGCAGGGTGGCGAAGCCGTCGTAGTCCTTGGTCAGGAGGTCCACGGCCGGGGGTAGCGCCGGCAGCGGCGCAGCCTCGTCCGTGCCGACCCGGCAGTCGCCGCAGTCGCAGTCGATGGTGAAGCGGAACGACGCGGTGGCGTAGAAGGGGTGCAGCGGGCTGCCGCCACCGTCGAGCAGGCTCAGCGTGTACGGGGAGTGGTCGCCCCAGCCGTCGAACTCCACCCGCACCTCGAGCGGTGCTCCCACCGGGTCGAGGATCACGCGATGGGCCGGGGGTGGCAGCCGACGGCCGCCACCGGTCCTGACCTGGTCGGCCTGCAGGGTCCCGAGCGGCTGGTTGAGGTGCGCGACCAGCACAACCGGTGGCGTGGCGGTCGGCTCGACCGTGATCGACAGGTAGCGGATGCCCTGCCACGGCGTGCCGTCGAGGTGGCCGCCGCCCCAGGTTAGCGTCGTCACAGCACCACCTCCAGCGTGCGGGTCACCCGGTCGGCGAGCCGCTGGTAGGTGACGGTCACGAGCAGCTCGCCCTCTTCCGGCCCGACCTGCACCTCGACCGCCGACACGTCGGCCTCGGCCCCGAGCTCGCGGCGCAGTCCCTCGGCGATCCGGAACTCCGCCGCCGCGGCGGTGAGCTCGTCGAGCGGGTCGAAGACGGTCCGGTTGAGCCCGACCCCGAACCGTGGGTTGTTGACCCGCTCCCCCGGCGCGGTGAAGAGCACGGCCAGCACCTTGTCGTGCAGGTGCACGTCGGCGTCGTCAATCACAGCGATGGCGCCGCGCTCGTCACGGAGCTTGAAGGGCTGGCGGAGGTAGGGCATCACGTCACCGGCGAGGGGGGTGAGATGACGGGCGGGAACACCACGATCGTGGTGAGGGCGAGAGCCCAGGTGCCCTGGGCGATCCGGTCGGCACGGGCCGAGACCGAGGCGTCGAGGTCGGAGAAGACGCCGGCGAACACCGCCTGGGCGGCCGCCGTACCGACGGGCGGTGAGGCGACGCCGGCGCCGAACGCCTGACCGGCCATGTAGGCGGTCAGGCCGGTTGCCAGCATCGCGCCCGCGGCGGAAGAGTCCTGGGCGGAGAACGCCCCGCCAGCGCTGGCCGCGAGCTGCGAACGCCGCGCGGTCGCCGTGGAGCAGGGGAAGCCGGCCGCCAACGCCCCTGCGAACCACGAGCTGACCGCGCCGGCGAACGCGTCGCCCGACTCGCTGGCGCTGCCGGGGTAGCTGCCGCCGTCGATCGGCAGCCAGCTGCTCTTCAGGGAGCTGGAGAGGGTGGAGGAGCTCAGCGGCATGATGACCCCGTCGGCTGTCTCACTGGGTCGTGTTCTTCGATGAGAGCTGGCTCGACGACATGGACTGGGTAGGCGGCCCGGACGGGCCGACACCGGTGGGATGAGTGTGCGAGTTGAAGAACTGCATGAAGGTGTCACCCAGGACGACCTTCTCCGACGCGTCCGCGCCGAGCTTGATCTTCTCGGCGGTGACGACGACGGTGCCGTCCTGCTTGAAGCGCAGCTCGCTTCTTCCGTTGCCGTTCTTCAGCAGCACCACCTCGCCGTCGTCGTCGAAGGTCAGCTCGTGGCCGGCCTTGGTGCGGAGCACCCACAGCGTGGGGGTCGGGTCCTTGCCGTCGCCCTGCGGTGTCTCGGCGCCGGAGTCTGTCCCCAGGTCGTCAGCGCCGCCGGTGCTGCTCGGGGCGCCGTAGAACGTGCCGCTCCAAATCGGCTGGGACACGTCGCCGGCGGCGAACTCGACCCACACCGTCGCGCCGACGGCCGGCAGGAAGAGCAGGCCGGTGTCCTTGGCGCCGCCCGCCGGCAGGCACGGAAGTGCCCAGCCGGTCTGGACGTCCTCCCCGAGCACGGCCGGGACCTTGGCCTGGATGCGCCCAATCTTCAGCGGGTCGTCGACGTTGGTGACGACGCCGTGGTACTTGCCGTAGAACGCGTGCACCGGGGCTTCGCCGTGCTCGTGGCGGTCGTCGTACGACGGGCCGGGGGTCATGACGCCGGCACCTCCTCCGCCGACTGGCCGAACTGCTCCTGCCCGCTCTGACCGGTGGCGTTGCGGGCGGCAACGAAGGTCTGCAGCAGCTGGTTATCCTCCATCGTGGTGCGCACGGACACGACGTAGTAGATGCCGGAGAACCGGCGGCCGATCCCGCGCACCAGCACCGGGCGCCGGGCCCGGAGCAGGCCACGGTAGAGCGACGGGTCGAGCTCGGCGCGCAGCTCGATGACCAGCCGGGCGTCGTCGGTGGCGGCCGAGGCGGCGGTCCCGAGCGCCTCGTCGAGCGGCGGCGGGTTGGCCAGCAGCGCGGTGGCTGCAGCGGCACCGGCGCTGGTGAGCCCTGTGGAGACGGCCTCGGCCGCATCGTCGGCGCCCATCACGTCGCGGGTCGGGTCACCGTCGGCCCGCAGCACCCGCTTCGCGATCGGGTCGATCGCCGCACCCTTGACGACGCCGGGGCCGGTCGCCAGAAGCTGGACGTCGGCCCAGTTGAGGTTGGCCCCGTTCTGGAGGAGGACGACGTCGGGCTGGGCGTCGGAAGTTAGGTCAGGCGCGGCGAAGTGGCCGACGACGGCGCGCTGGTCGGCGTCGTACTCGAGCCAGAAGCGCATGCCGTTGCGGTGGGCTAGGTGCTGGAGAAAGCGCCAGTCCGTGGCGCGCTGGGTGAGCCGCTGGTGGTCCTCGTCGTACTGCACCGGGGTGTCGTCGGCCTGCGCGTTGATCTGGTAGCCCGACAGGATCTGGCTGACCACGTCGCTGTCCTTGGCGTTGGGCCAGGCGGCGATCTTCTCCTCGGCGTCAAGCACCACGCCGGCGTCCATCGCCAGCACCTCGAGATAGGCGTTGTCCTGGGCAGTCTCGAAGTGGGGCCGGACATGGGTGCAGAAGCCCTCGAAGAGGCGCTGCAGCAGCCCACCGGGCGGTTCGACCTCGAAGCTCACGGGCACGCCGGGCTCGAAGAGCGTGTCGTCGAGCGGGCCGAACTCGCCGTTGGCCCGCTGCACCAGGGTGAAGCGCAGCGCGAGCACGCTCGGGTCACGGTCGCTCTCGCGCACCTCGACGCGCGTGAGCTGGGCCAGGACCGCCGGATCGAGGGCGGTCCCGGAGAGGAGGACGTTGACCCGAGGTGACGGCATGGCTACTTGTCCGGCGGGATGGGGACGGGCTGTCCGGGGAGGAGGACGTCGAACGGGTCGAGGTCGGAGGTGGCGTCGCAGATCCGCCAGAAGCGCGTCGGGTCGCGGTAGTAACGGAAGGCGAGGAGGTCGAGCCGGTCGGCGTCGGTGACGACGATGCGAAGTACGGCGGACGTCGCCGGGGTCTCGCGCAGGTCGAGCACCTGCTGAGTCCCGCCCCGCCCGTCGTCGGCGGTGAGCACCGGGGTGCGGGCGTACCTGCTGCGGCGGTCGATCATCGGTTCCCCTCCCTGTGGTCGCCCGGGCTTCCCGACTATAGCGGCAGGATATTGGACCCCTGGGCCGCGGTGTTCTGGTAGTACATCTGGGCCAGGTTGCGGCGGTCGTTGGTCAGCTTGTCGAGCGACGCGCGCACGGCTAGGTCGGCCCGCGCCTCGGCCTCGCCGAGCACCTCCAGCGCCGCCTCGATCTCGGCCCGCACGGGGTTGAGCGCGGTGTTGTAGACGGTCTCGTCGATCTTCAGCGACGTGATCCGCACGGGGACGACGTTGCGCCGGCCCCAGACCAGCAGCACCGTTGGGCGCGGGCTGGCTGCCTGCACGGCCTCGGTGCCGTCGGAGCTGGCGTCGGCGTCGCTCGGCGCGGGGTACATCAGATCCTCGATCGCGGCGATCTCGGGCGCGATGCCGTACTGCTCATCAAGCGTGGTGAGCCCTGGGTCGCGGTCGGCGAAGTCGAGCCGGATGCGGATCGTAAAGCTTTCCTTGACCGTCGCCGCGCCGCCGTCGGCCGGAGCCTCGCCCGAGGGCGGCGGCGCGGCTCCGCGGCCACTCTCGACGCCGGGAGGCTTCTGCCCGCCCTGCACATTGACCGTGCGGGACAGGCCCTCGGGGTTGAACCGGAACGGGATGAAGCGCCGCTTGTTGGGGTCGGGGTAGCCTTGCGGCTCGTAGGCGATGAACGCTGCCCGCTCGTAGCTGATCTCGAACCCGGTCACGGCCGCTTACCCCCGGCCGCGTGGAGGAGGTTGCGGTAGAGGTCGTCGGCGAGCCGGTCGGCCGCGCCGGGTGAGCGGAGCCAGGCGGGGTCGAGCGGACCGATCTCGAGGCGGCGCAAGGCGAGCTCCGGGGCACGGTCGCCGGGCCCGAGTGGCGCTTGGGTGAGCCGGGCGGCGAGCAGCGCGAGCGCCTTGCGGATTGCCTCCTCCGCCTCGGCGGCGCGCTGCTCCTCGGCGATCTCGACCGCGATCCGGTCGATGCGCACGCTGACGTCGTGACCGGTCATGGCGCCGTGTCCACGAGCGGGCCGACGAGCTGGCCGAGGGCGGCCACGTCGGCGGGGCGGCCCGACTTCTGCAGCTCGCGCTGGGTCGCGCGGGCGAGGTGGCCGACGGTGATCCGGCCTGATGGCGTGGCCGCCGCCAGGTGCGCGGCCGCGAGCCCGATGTTGTGGATCGCGCCACCGCTGAGCTGGAAGCGGTCGGCCAGCAGGTCGAGCTGGAGCTCGCCCTCGCGCCACTGCTCCGGCGGCAGGGACTGCTCCCACAGACGGCGCCGGAGGCCACGGTCGGGGGCCGGGAACTGCAGGATGAACCGGAGCCTCCGCACGAACGCGGCGTCCATGTTGCCCTGGAGGTTGGTGGTGAGCACCGCGAGACCGTCGTACGCCTCGAGCCGCTGGAGCAGGTAGCTGACTTCGATGTTGGCGTAGCGGTCGTGGGCGTCCTTGACCTCCGACCGGCGGCCGAAGAGCGCGTCGGCCTCGTCGAAGAGGAGCAGCCCGTGCCCGGCCTCGACCTCGTCGAAGATCTGGGCCAGCGCCTTCTCGGTCTCGCCGATGTACTTCGACACGACCTGGCTGAGGTCGATCCGGTAGAGGTTGAGGCCGAGCTCGTTGGCCAGGCAGCGGGCGGCGAAGGTCTTGCCGGTGCCGGACTTCCCTGAGAACAGGCAGGTGAGGCCGGTGCCGACCGGGTCGCCGGCGCCGAGCTTCATCTCCCAGCGGACCCGATGGCCGCTACGGTGCCAGGCGATGATCTCGTCGAGCTGCTGGACCAGCGGCCCGGGGACCACGAGGTCGGACAGCCGGGCGGTGCTGGTGACCACGGCGACGTGACGGCCCATCCGGCGGGCGCCCTGGGCCCGGACCCGTTGGGCCAGCAGCTCGTCGTTGCCGTCGTCCCGGTCGTCGAGGTCGGCCACCTCGCGGGTGGCCGTGGTGGCCTCCTCGATCCCGACCCGGAAGCGCAGCGCCATCGCAGCCGCCCGGTCGTCGGGGAGCAGGCTGGACCAGATCCGTCGCGCGGTCGGATGGTCGATGGCGGGCGCGTCCACGGCCGCCAGGTCGACGGTGTCGACACTCTCGTCGACGAGCACGACCAGCCCGGAGATGACCTGAGCACTGCGCTCGAGCTCGGCGAGGACGCCGGGCGGTACAGCGGGCAGGGTGTGGAGGTCGACGACCACCAGCGCGTCACCGGTGCCAGCCCGGGCCCGGGCGAGCTGGGCGCCGCCCGGCGCCCGCACCGGGTGCTCCGGCTCGGCCACGACCGTGATGACCGCGGCCGCCCGGCCCCGGTCGGCAGCGAGGTCGCAGGCGAGCTGCCGGCAGCCGCGCCGCGAGGAGCCGCGCACGACCAGCAGCCCGCGGCGGTCGAGCAGTCGTTGCGCCGGGCCGATCACATCCGGGCCGAAGCCGGTGACCCGCTGCGGCACCACGACGGCGGCGGCGTACCCCTCCAGCTCGGCAGCGCCCTCGGCCCGCGACTCGGCAACCACGGCCCGCAGCTCCTCGGCGTTCATCCGGATGGGCTGCTGGCTGTGCGGGGTCCCGGGAGCCGTCTCGTGCACCTCGACCAGGCCCGCCGCACGGGCGGCTCCCCCGCCGAGCGAGGCCGCCAGCGCCTGCTGGTAGGGCGTGCCGCGGATGCCGCGCAGCATCTTGGCCACCACGGTCGGAGTCGGGAGCTGCTGGCGGGCGTCCTCGGTGAGCAGGCTGACCGCGGCCGCGGCCTCCGGGTGCAGCTCGACGGCGGTGCAGAGCATCACCAGCCAGTAGTCGACGGCGCCCAGGCCCAGCTCGTCCATCAGCCGGAGCCGCACGGGGTCCTGCTCGCCCTCGTGCTGCTCCATTCGGGCGCACAGCTCCTCGCGCGCCTCCGGCTGCGCGGTCCAGCCGGCGTCCGCCGACGGGACCTGGTCGCTGGGCTCGGCCAGCTGACAGGCCGCCGCCACGAGGGCCACTTCACGCATGAGGGAGATGCCGCTCACCGCGCCACCTCCAGCGCGACGTACGGCGTATAGGCCGGGCCGGGCAACTGGGCGGCGAGCCGCCACGAGCTGATCGCAGCGGGCAGGGCGGCCAGTCCTCCCGCCGAGCTGACGGTGATCTGCCCCGCGCCTCCGGAGGCGAACGGCAGGGAGCGCACGTCGGTGGGGGCGCCGATGCCGCGAGCAGGCCAGGCGACGAGCTCCTGCACCGCCCCGAGGCCGCTGCCGGTGAGCACGAGGTCGGTCGACGGGTCGTGGGTCGCCTCGGCGGGAGCGTCGAGCACCGCGAGGCCCTCCAACAGCTGGACGGTCGTGGTGCGGCTGGCCAGTCCGCCGGCCGACACGGTCAGCGAGTGGGTGCCGGCGGTCAGCACGCTCAGCCCGCTCATGCTGAGGTCGAGCAGCACCGTCGTGGTGCCCGACGCCGACGTGGCGACGGTGAGCGCGGCCTCGCCGGGAGCGATGTGCAGGTTGTCAACCCAGACCCCGTCGACCTGCTGCGCGGCGGCGACCTCGAGGCGGAGCCGGCCGCCCGGCCGGGCCGGCTGAGGGGACGTGCCGAGCACCGCCGGTCGCAGCCCGATCGGCTCCTCGAGCACGATCCCGCCCGGGCGTACGACCGGGGCGGCCGCGGTGTCGGGCAGGTGCGAGACGAGCTGCACCGGCGCCACCTCGAACAGCACCCAGGGCTGCAGCTGCTCGGTCAGCGGCGTCCAGATGTGGTCGATCTGGTCCAGCATCATCGGCACCTGGGTGACGCTGAGCTGCCCAGACCCGAGATCGGTGAAGACGCCGGGCGGCGAGCCGGGGTTGGCGGACAGCGGCAGATGCAACGCGGGCACGTCGTGGTAGAGCCCCATAACCCGGCCCAGCGCGTGGTATGCCCCGACGGGGTCGTCGTGGTCCGTACCGGAGGCGGTGACGAGGTAGAAGCACGAAAGCGACAACGGGGGCGGTCCCATGCCTCCGCCGGACGCGGGCTCGGGTGGGTCGTTGCGGTGGCCCGGCTGCGGCGTGGAGTAAAGCAGGGTGATGCGGGCTGCGGGCTCGGTGGTGGCGCCGACGTCACGCGGCTGCCCGGCCTGGACGTCCTGGATCCCGGTCTCCTCGCGGATGTGCTCGGAGAGCATCTGGGCCACGTCGTGGAGGTCGTTGAACAGCGCGCACACGTCCGATCACCCGCTCGTGTGCAGCCGCAGCCGCGGGTCGATGGCGTGCGCGCGCGGCGGCGTGCCCCGTCGTACGGGCGGGGCCGGAGGCCGCTGCGACGTCGTGCGGATCACCACCTCGCCGACGTGGATCGAGACGCGTGGTCCCGCCGGCGGTTGGGCTGGGGCGGCGGCCGACGCGGTCGTCGGTGCCGCGGCCCGGGGAGCTGTGGGCTGGGCGGGGGGCGCTGGCCGAGGCGGCGGTGCGGGCGTAGGAAGGGTTTCGCCAGCGGGCGTGGCCGCAGCCGGCGTGACGGACGGAGGCTCGGGCGGTCGTATGGTGGCTGCGGTCTCGGGCTCAGGTCGGGCCGCAGGGCCGATGCGGTGCTCCTCCGGAGCGGGCGGTGCTGCCACGGGAGGCGAAGGCATGGGCGCCGCGACGGGGGGGAGGGTCGAGGGGCGCAGGTGCTGGGCGTTGACCCGGATCCGGCGCCCTTCGGGCCCCGGCTCCGGGGCGGGGTCCGGCCTCGGTGGCGGCGTGGGGGCGCTCGGCGGCGGTGGCGCTGGCGAGGCTGCCCGTGCCTGGATCGGCTCGGGCGCGGGTGTCGGTATGCGTGGTCGCTGCTGCGGCTCCGATGATGCCGGGGGCGGAGGTGGAGGAGTGGGCGGCGGCCGTCGCTCCGGCTCGCGGGCGGGCGGCCCCGGTGCCGGCGGCGCCGGGCGGGCAGCGGCCGGCGGGCCATCGGGCATGGGAGGACGGGACGCAGGGGTCGGGGCCGCTCGCCCCGGCTCATGTGCGACCGGGGCCACAGGCGGGGCTTCGGGTCCCAGGTCCGTCGGCGGCGCGATCACCGCCGATGGCTCGGGCGCCGGTACTCGCGACCGCGGCGCGCTGGGCGCTGCGAACCGGTCGTCGACGGGGCCCGGCGCCCGCTGCGACGCCTGGACAGGTCGCGAGGGAAGGAGCCGACGGAGGGCGGCGCGCCGCTCCCCCGGCCCGGGACCCCCGGGTCGCAGCGGTGGCCTCGCGGTCGCGTCGAGACCGCTCATCAGCGCCTCGCCACGGCCGTGCCGCGCGCTGTGATGCGCCCGGCGGCAGCCGTCAGGTGGACCACTCCAGGTCGCCTGCTTCCCGCAGGCCTGCGAACAGCGCGGCGTCGGCGTCCGCCTCGAGCTGCAGGAGATAGGCCAGCCGCCGGCTCAGCGGGAGGTTCCAGATCTGCGGCTCGGACCAGTGATAGGCGATGGCGATTCGGTGCACGTCCCTGAGGAGGCCGCCTGCCTTCCCAGTCAGCTCGAAAAAAAAAGGAACCGACGTCGAACGGCGCCGTGAAGTCCGCGCCGCAGTGCACGCATCTCACCGCCATGTCCAGGTCGAGGGTGGGCAGCTGGTCGTCGATGGCGCGCTCGAGTGCGGCCCGGCGACGCAGCGGCAGCTCGCGTGCCGCGTCGAGCCCCAGGGGGGACCCGTCCGGTTTGCGGAGCGAGCGCGCCAGCAGCCAGGTGCGGCGCTCCGCGGGACTGTCGAGGTCGGCGTCGAGGAGTTCCTCCTGGTCGCCGGCGGTCGGGAGGGACAGCGTCAGCTCGTCGTCGACGGGCAGCCCGGTGTGCTCGGCCGGGAACCCCGGGTCGAGGTCGAGGTCGTCGAGGGAGAAGCTGGCGTCGCTGGCCTCCCCGCACGTCGGGCACTCGAGGCGCGCCTCCACGCCGGGGCCGAGCGACATCCGGCGCAGCCGCACTAGCTCGAGATCGCGCTCGGCGACCAGGAGGTCGCGGACCCGAGCGCGCACTTGGTCGTCCGGCTCCGTCCCTGGGGGGACGCAGCATCGAGCCAGCACCTCGTTGCAGGTGCGCGCCGTGTTGGCGTCGTACTGATGCCGGGAGAGGTACTCCTCTTCCCACCCGGTGAGCTCACGCAGCGGCAGGATGCGTGCCGCGGGACTGGCCGCGTTCCTGCTCGTCTCGGGGCGCATCGGGCTGGGGACACGCTCGCGGGCGGCCATCGATCACGTCTCGGCGGGCTCGGTGGGCTGGTCGGCGAGCGAGAAGCCTTCGTACTCGAGCTTGAGGGTGGTGATCGCCACTGCGTTAGCGTTGGCGTCCATCTCGGGCAGCGCCTGGAACTCGCTGACCCAGGCCCGGTGGAGCACGAAGGCCATCACCGTTGTCGCCTGCATATTCATCACCTCGACGGTGACTTCCTTGCGGTAGTTCTTCAGCGACATCGCCGCGTCACCCTGCGGGTTGTTGACCAGGTCGGCCCACTCCATCAGCTGACGGTCGTGGGTCAGGCCCGCCTCGAACGTGACGGGTTCGAACTTTGTGCGCCCGGGCATCTTGCGGATCACCGAAGGACCGCCGGCCTCGCGCCACTCGATGGTCTCGGTGGTGCGCTTGATCGCCGACATCTTGGACAGGCCGGCGACGTACTGGTTGTCCCACTTCACCCGGAACTTGAAGTTCTTGTAAGGGTCGAGCCGATGCGTGTTGACTGCGAACTGGACCATGACCGCCCCTCACCCCGTCGGTTGGGTCTTCTGGCTGAGCTGCACCACCACGAACTCGGCGGGTCGCAAGGGTGCGAAGGCGACGAGGATGTTGACCACTCCTGCCGCTTGGTCGATCGGCGTCGTCGTCGAAGCGTCGACCTTCACCTGGTAGGCGTCATCGCGGGTGCGGCCGGCGAAGGCGCCGCGCCGGAACTGCGTCTCCATGAAGCCGCCGATCGACGCGCGCAGGCTGGACCACAACGGCTCGTCGTTGGGCTCGAAAACCGCCCATTGGATGCCGTTGTAGATGCTAGTGCGCAAGAAGATCGCCGTACGCCGGACGGAGACGTAGCGCCACTCACTGCTCGGCTGCATCGTGCGGCTGCCCCAGACGACCCGGCCCGCCCCGGGCATGGTACGCAGGGCATTGATGCCGACCGGGTTGAGCTCGTCGGAGTGCAGGTCGTTGAGCTGGTAGTCGAGGTCGACTGTGAGAGCCAGCGTCGCGTCGGTGCCGGCGGGTGCCTTCCAGACGCCGCGCCGGCCGTCGGTGCGGGCGAAGAGCCCGGCCACGAACGCTGCCGGCGGCAGCGTGGTCGTCGGGTTGCGGCCTACGCCCACGATGTCGCTGACCACGGCGTGCGGCCAGTAGATGCCCGAGAAGTTGCTGGCGTTGAGCTCCCCGAAGGAGCTGACCGCGCCTTCGGCCGCGAGCGTGGTGGTCGCCGAGCCGTGCTGGCGCGGCAGGTCGCCCACGAAGAAGAGGTCCTGGCGTGGCCGGCCCTCGGCATAATCCACGAACTTGCCGACCAGGCTGGTGTAGACCGACTCGTCGGTGCCGACGAACGCGTCGCAGGTGGCGACCAGCAGTGCCGCGTCGTCGATCCCGGCCAGTTGCTCGCTCAGGATGTCGCCGTAGTCCGCCGGGTTGAGGTCTCCCCCGCCGCCGGTGCCGCCGGTGAGGCTGGTCGCGCCGTTGACGATGTCGTCCTCGGTGGGCGTGGCCGTGACGGGTGATCCCAACGCGTCGGCTGCCGGGACGGTGGCCGGCGGCACGTCGTCGGTGTTCCAGCGGATGAACGCGCTGCGGGCCAGCACGTCGACGACGTAGTTCTCGTCGCCGGGCTTGATAGACAGGCGGTCCCACACCTCGATGATCTTGCGTTCGCTGCCGGCGCCGGGGGCCTCGTAGACCACCGCGATCTTGAAGCGCTGGGGATCGGATCCGCTCGCCTTCAGAAACGCGACGGCGACCGAGTCGCCCCAGACTCCCGGCGAGCTCGCCACGATGGTGCCGCCGCGTCTGGACGCCTTGGCCGTGTCGGCCTCGTCCATGGCGCGCACCATGTAGGCGGTCGAGCCGCCGTTGGCGTAGAACGCGTCCATCGCGTAGGCCGTGAGCAGGCGGGTGGTGGAGGTGTCCGGCGGGCTGGACTCGCGGACACGGAAGTAGCCGCCGAACAACCGCTCGTAGTCGGCACGGCTGGTGATCTTGGTCGGACCGAGCGGGCCGCGCTCGGTCTCGCCGACAAAGATCGTGGTACTGGTGGGAGCGCCTTCTATGGAACGAACCCCCCCTGGAACCTCCGACACATAAACGCCGGGGTGCAGCAGCGTCACCATAGATCCAAAGTTAGGGGGTTAAGAGCGGGTTGGCCAGAGTAAAGATGGCTTAAACGAGCGCACCCCGCGCGCGGGATCGACACCTACTGATCGGAGCCGGCGATGACTGCTCCCGGCGCACCGCCCCCGGGCCCGCTGGTGAGCTGCCTGTGCGTCACCGAGTCGCGAGCGGAGTTCTGGCCGTGGCTGTGGTGGGGTTTCGCCAAGCAGGACTACGAGAACCGCGAACTCATCGTGGTCGACAGCTCCCCCGACGCTCTCACCAGCGACGACCCGCGGGTCCGCGTGGTCACCGCCACGCCGGGCACCTTGATCGCCGTCAAGCGCAACCTGGCGCTGCGCGAGGCTCGTGGCTCGGTGGTCGCGTGGTTCGACGACGACGACTGGCACCACCCGCGCCGGCTCTCCCTCCTCGTCGGCGCCCTTTCCTCCGGGGCGGCGGTCGCCGGGTCGATCCGCAGCTGGTTCGTGCATGCGACCGACCGCACGGCCCGCCGGTACGACGCCCAGCTGGGCGTCATCTTCAACGGGCTGGCCGCCACGACCGCGGCGATCGGCGAGCTGCGGTTCGACGAGCGCAAGCGCCGTGCGGCCGACACCTCCTGGGTGCGGGCACTGGCTGCCGGCGACGGTGGCGTGGCCGTCATACCCGAGGTGCTGTCATGGTGGCTGTGCCATCGGCGCAACCTCAGCAACCCGGCGGTGAAGTACTCCTTCCCCGAGCCGTTGGCGCGCGTGCGCGACCAGGTCGGTGCCGCCGACTGGGCCGACACCGACGACCACCTCGTGCAGCTGGCCGACCGGCTCGGCGCGGCCCCGAAGGCGTCACGGGGCGGGCGATGATCGCCACCCTCGACCCGGCGGCGCGGGGCTACCTCTCGGCGGTGGGGGAGGTGATCATCGCGGAGCTGGGCGACCAGCTGGTCGGGTGCTACGTTTATGGCTCCGCCCTCACCCGGGAGTTCGTGCCCGGCTGCAGCGACCTCGACCTGATCACCCTGACGCGTACCTGGATGCCCGCGGCCACCGAGCAGGCGGTCACCGACCGGCTGCGCGCACTGCCGAGACCGGCAGCGATCAAGGGCCTCGACATCTGGTTCCTGCCGCTCGCGGCCAGCACGCACCCGGGGGAGTCGCCGCACTATCAGCTGCGGATGCTGACATCGCTCGACTTCGTCCACCGCGACGCCCCGACCCGGTACGGCGACCCGCGGCTGGCGATGCTGCTGGCCATCTGCCGCAACCACTCCGCCGCCGTCGTCGGGCCACCGGCATTGCAGGTGATCGGCCGGGTCCCGCTGGCCGGGATCCTCAGCGGGATGCTCGCCGACCTGGACAGCCACGCGCCGGCCCACTACCGGGTGCTGAACGCCTGCCGCGACCTGCACTTCATGGTCGAGGGCCGGATGTGCAGCAAGCTCCAGGGCGTGGCCTGGGGCCGCGGCCGCCTCGGCTCCCCCTACCTGCTCGACGCCGCGGCCCAGTGGCAGCGGCGCGGCACCGGACCGGAGCTCGACACGGCCGGGGTCGATGCCCTGCTCACCGCGGTCGCCGACCGGCTGCGCAACGCCATCCAGTACGGCGAGCTGCCACCGGGGTGCGACCCCTGGCGCCAGCTCGACCCGACGCCGATGGTCGGCCCCAAGGTCACCTGCGTGATGCCGACCTACAACCGACGAGGCTTCGTCGAGCGGTCGATCCGGCTCTTCCTCGCCCAGGACTACCCCAACAAGGAGCTGGTGATCGTCGACGACGGCGAAGACGAGGTCTCCGACCTGGTCCCGCCCGGCGCTCCGGTGCACTACCTGCGGCTGCCGCGCCGCACCACGATCGGCGAGAAACGCAACCTCGTGGCCCAGGATGCCGACGGCGACCTCCTCGTGCAGTGGGACGACGACGACTGGTACGGCCCCGCCCGCCTCTCCCGCCAGGTCGGCCCCCTGGTCGCCGGCCGCGCCGACCTCACCGCCATCCAGAAGAGCTGGCTCGCCGACCTCGACGACGGCCGCTTCTTCCGGCGCCGCGTCCTCCCCCGCCGGGTCACCGACGCACTAGCCCTCGGGACCCTCGCGCTCACCACCGACCTCTGGCGCCGCTCCAGTCGCTATCCACACGCCTCCAAACTCGAAGACCTCACAATGTTCCTCCGCGCCACCGACCTCGACGCCCGCGTCGAGAGCGTCGCCAACGACGGCATCTATGTCTACGTGCGCCATGGCTCCAACTCATGGCGCTTCGACCGGGCCCCCCGGGACCACACATGGTGGACCGAGTCGTCGCCCCCGGGGTCAATCTCCCGTCATGACCTCGAGGACTACTTCCGGGTCCCGCAGATCTCGAAGGCCGAAGGCCCGCGAAGCACCGTTGGGATGTAACCAAACCCGCCCCAGGGGTTAGGGGTACAGGCCAACTGTTTCAGCAGCCCGCAGGCTGCGGTAGCGTCCCGGGCGCCAGCCCTGGCCGCCATCCCGCTGTCCCGCCCGGAGGTGCCGACCATCGCCGAGTACGTCCCTGTCGTATCGGCAGCGGTCAGCGCCGAGACCGGCCGGGCGTATGGCTCGTACAGGAACCGGGTCCTCGAGCACTGGGGTAGCCGCCGCCCCGTTCCTGTTACCCCTTATTGCAGGCATGCCGGACGTCGCCTGCACCCGGCACCGCATGCGTTGATCCTTCACAAGGGTGCTAAGAAGGAGCGGCCAGGGTTCAGCACGTTCCGCGGGTCCAGAGCCGTCTTGATCGCATGGTGAACAGCCAGAACCTCAGCCGACAGCTGGCCGCGCAGCCATGGCCGCTTGAGAACGCCGACCCCGTGTTCACCGGTGATGGTCCCGCCCAGCTCCACGGCGTGATCGCAAAGGCGCCGTCCCGCGTCGAGCGCGCGCGCAATCGTCTTCTCGGTTAGATCGGGCAACAGCATCGCCGGGTGCAGGTTGCCGTCGCCGGCGTGGGCACACGTGCCGATCGGCAGCCCGCTGTCTCTGCTGACCTGCTCGACGCGCTCCAGCATGGCCCGAAGCTGACCAGGAGGGACCCCGACGTCCTCGACTACGGTCGGCCCGGTCGCCATCAGCGCCGTGCCTGGCGGCGGTAATCCTCGACCGCGTTGATGGTGCGGTTGTCCATGAGTTCCAGCAGGCTCGGCACGATACCGGCCGTCTGGATCGCCGCGACGGCGTCGCCCACGGCCCCTAGCGTGGGGAAAGACGCCACGAAGGTGAGCGGTCCGGATGCGGGGGCCGACCGCAGCCGCAGCGTTGCCGCGGTGATGACGCCCAGCGTTCCCTCGGATCCGATGAACAGCGATGTCAGGTCGTATCCGGCCACGTTCTTGCGGGTTCTGCTGCCCGTGTTGATGACCGTGCCGTCTGCTAGCACGACTTCCAGCGACAACGCGGAGTCACGGGTCACGCCGTATTTCACGCACCGCATCCCCCCGGCGTTCGTAGCGAGGTTGCCGCCGACGCTGCATATCTCGAAGCTGCCCGGATCTGGCGGGTAGAACAATCCGGCTCCCGCGGCGGCGCGGCCGAGGTCGGCGTTGATTACTCCGGCCTCTGCGACCGCGTACTGGCCGACGCGGTCGATCTCGCGGATCGCGGTGAGGCGCTCCAGCGAAAGCACGATGCAGCCGTCGATCGCGTTGGCCCCGCCGGACAGTCCCGTACCAGCGCCGCGGGGCACGACCGGGACGCCGTGCCGATTCGCCCAGGACAACGTGGCCGATACATCAGCCAGGTCGGCGGCCCGAACCACCGCCCGTGGCATGCCCGCCGGGACGATGTCGGCCCGGTCCCGGCGGTAGGTCCCCATGACCTCGATGTCGGTGACCAATGCGCCGTCTGACAGTGCTCCGTCGAGCACGGACAAGTCGTCATGCGTGCCGCACACCGGAGTCCTCCTTGTCCCTCTCGGATTCGGGCTGGCTCGCGCACGAACCGCGTCAGTGATCAGCCTGGCGCAGGCCGACGACAGCGCAACTGGCATCGCTCCGGGCGGGGTCCGGCCAGGCCAGGTGCTGGCCGGCAGGGCCTGCGGAGCCGCGGCCGGTCCGGTTACTGTGGTGGCATGGGGTTGCTGGGGGGTCTGATCAAGACCGTATCCGACGTGGTGACGAGCGGCCGCCGCGGGGTGGGGCGCCCTCACGGGAGGCAGGACGGGGAGGCGGGCGGCGGCCCGGCATCACCGCCGGCTGCCCGTTCCTCGGCTTCATCGCCGGTGGCAGCGGCGCACCATCCCCCGGCCCGGGAGCGGGCGCGGTCGTCTCGTGTGGATGCGGAGTTCTCACCGGGCGAGTTCGGGCCGGATGCCACCGTGCAGGTCGATCCGCATCGCATCGGGCCGGTGCGGATGAGCTACTCGCCGCACACGGACGGGGCCCCGGATCCCGGCGAGATCGTCTGGACCTGGGTACCGTTCGAGGAGAACGACGGACGGGGCAAGGACCGGCCGGTGCTCGTGGTGGCCGTCGAATCGGCAGGCACCTACCTGGCCGTACAGCTAACCAGCAAAGACCACGACGGCCAGGGCGACTTTGTGTCGATCGGCGCGGGCACGTGGGACGGCGAGCACCGGCCGTCCTGGGTCAACCTGGACCGGGTGATCCGGGTGCGCGAGAGCGGGATGCGCCGGGAAGCGGCGGCCCTGCCGCGCGAGCCGTTCGAGCGGGTCGCGGACCGGCTGCATCGGCGTTACGGCTGGCGCTAGCCTCGCTAGCTGGCTCTGACTGACGGCGGCCACGCTCAGTGCTGCGACCGCCGACTGGACCGCCGGGGTGGCATGCCTGGCCCGCCGATATAACAGTTCAGCCCTGCGCGCCGGCCATTCGGCCAGCACCTGCCGGGCTCCGCGGCTGGCTGCCGGCGTTTCCGGCCGGGCTATTTCAGGATGTTGACGGCACGTGCCACGATCAGTGCCACCGTGACGATGGAAACAACCGACTGCAGGGTCATGGCGAGCTTCGCCCAGCGGGACAGCGGCATCACATCGGTCGGTGATCCAGAACGCCGCCGCGTTGGTGAATGCCAGGTAGAGGTAGTCGGCGAAGGCAGGTTCCCAGTCGGGCGGTGCCAGCTCCGGGAAGCTCATCTGGACGAACTGAAAGTCCGGGTATGGACGAGTGCCGAGGGCGCGCGCGACCGGGCCACCCCGGTCGAACTCCCAGTACCACAGCCCGAACACGATGACGTTGGTCAGCCAGATCGCTCCGCCGGTGACCAGCAGCGGCCCGGCGTTCTCCCCTTCGGTGCCGCGGACCAGGCCGGCTGCCAGGCTCACCACGGACCAGGCGTTGGCGAAGCTGATCAGCGCCGCCAGCGTGAGGCCGAGCATGCGCAGCACCCGGGACTGGCGGTCGATCCGGTGCGGGTTGGCCAGCAACAGCGCAAGGAGCAGGACGGCCTGGAGCGCGGGGAGGATCCCTACAGGCCGCAGCACCGCCAGCCGTCCTGGCACCGCGACCTGCAGCCCGATCGCGACCGCTGTGCAGGCCGCGACCTGCCAGCGCCGCTCCCCCCTGGTCCGGCGCTGCCAGGCCGGCCTAACCTCGCCGGGCGAGCAGGACCTGGCCGAGATGGTCACGTGCATCCGGCTGTGCCTGGACTGCACCGATATCTGCACCGCCACCGCCGCGGTCCTGAGCCGCCCGGCGAAACCTGACTTCAACGCCACCCGGCTGCTGGTGGGGGCCTGCGCGGCCATCTGCCAGAGCTGCGGCGATGAGTGCGAGCGGCACGCCCACATGCCGCACTGCCGGGTCTGTGCCGAGGCCTGCCGCCGCTGTGACCGGGCCTGCCGGGACCTGCTGGACACCTGGCACTAACCGGCCGGTCATCACGCTCAGGCGGCGAGCCGACGTGCCACCAGCGCGATGCCGTGCCCCCAGGACGCGAGCTGGCCCGCGGGCAGGTAGGACCCCGACGTGGTGTGATCCACCATGGGATCGGCCAGGAACCGCTCCCGGCCCTGCGGGTCGATGAAGTACATCTGCGAGGAGTGGATCACATCCGCGTCCGGGCCCAGCGCATCGACCTCGATCTGGTACGCCTGCCACACGGCCCGCAGGCTCGGGTACGAGCCAGTCAGGAAGTGCCACGCCGGGATCTTGGTCAGCTGCTGCTCGCCGGAGAACGCCGCCACATCCGCCACCTGCAGGTGGTAGCGGTTGACGTTGACCGCCACGAAGGCCACCCGCGGCGCGGTCGCGCCCAGATCACGGTAGGCGTCGATGAACTCGCGGGACACGATGGGGCAGATGTCGGTGCAGTGCGGGTCCATGAACTCCAGCACCACCACCCGACCGCGCAGGCCCGCCAGCGACATCGGGTGCCCGCTCTGATCGGTCAGGGTGAAACCCGGGGCGCTCGTGACCGGGACTGGGGACAACTGCATCAGGTTTGCCAGGGACGTCGAGATGCTGCCCGGGATCCCCGAGACCCTCAGCCCTGCGGCCTCATGCTGCCGGACGCGGATCACCGCGTATTCGGCGCTTGCCGTCAGGATCAGGACCGCGGCAGCCACCGCGATGATGCCCCGGCCGGGACCGAGCCGCAACGACGGGCGGCTCGCTGCGCTGCCCGTGCCATCCACATCCAGAGGTTAAATCCGTGCCAGGCTGCTGTCGTACCGGTGCCGCCGACCATGACGATAATGTCATCAGTTCGTACCGCACCCGCACCGAGGGTGCCGCGGCCCCGGCGCCTGACCCTCACCCCGTCCCGGAGAGACCAAGGGCATGGTCAGGTCACTCGTCCACCCTGCGAAAATGCAGCGGGCGAAACCAGTTCAGCAGGCGCATTCGTCCCCGTTCCAGGCTTCGATGCCTTCCCGCACGGCCAGGCCGGCGATGCCCAGCGCAACGACCGGGTCCAGCCACCACCAGCCGAGCATGGCATTGGCTAGCAGCCCGGCCAGCACCGCGGCGGCGAGGTAGGCGCACACCAGGTTCTGGTTACCCTCCCCGGCGGTGGCCGCCGAGCCCAGGCGGGCGCCGAGGCGGCGCTTGGCGGTGCCGAGGACGGGCATCACGATCAGCGACGCGATCGCCAGCCCGATGCCAAGCCAGCTGGTCTCGGCGTGGTCCCGGGCGATCAAGGTGCTGACCGCGTCGTAGGCGATGTAGGGGGCGAGCAGGAAGAAGGTAACGGCGACGGCCTTTTGCG
>Ga0335082_10002306_pt1 | contig 20528 bp, 13 predicted proteins | sample Lox_Sample_41_FD_206718 | JGI IMG/M metagenome (GOLD analysis project Ga0335082, IMG submission 206718) | Soil microbial communities from Loxahatchee National Wildlife Refuge, Florida, United States - Lox_Sample_4.1 | ecosystem: Environmental > Terrestrial > Soil > Wetlands | place: USA...
GAGGCCGCGGGCATGCCGGTCTCGGTCGATCCCAAGGGTCACCTCGCCGCCTACCGCGGCGCGTCGCTGGTGAAGCCGAACCTGCGCGAGACGGAGACGCTCTCGGGGATTCCGGTTCGCGGCCCTGCCGACCTCGCGCGCGCCGCGCAGCGCCTGCGCCGCCGCCTCGGCGGCGCGGCGGTCGTGGTGACGCGCGGCGCCGAGGGCATGACGCTCTTCGGGGACGATGGCGCGGGGCTCGACGTGCCGACCCCGCGCCGCGAGGTGTTCGACGTCCAGGGCGCTGGCGACACGGCGATCGCTGCGCTCACCTTGGCGCTGCGCGTCGGCGGATCGCTTCGCGAGGCGGCGGTGATCGCGAACGCCGCGGCCGGCGTCGTGGTCGGCAAGATCGGCACCGCGACCGCCAGCCCGGAGGAGGTGCGCGCCCACTTGGGCGAGGCGATCGCCGCCGCCGAGGGGACGCGCGCGTGATCCGCAGCATGACCGGCTATGGGCACGCGAGCTTTGAGGTCGACGGCGTCGGCTTCGAGGTCGAGGTGCGCAGCGTCAACCACCGGCACGTCGACGTGCGCGCCCGGCTGCCGCGTGGGCTCGCGGCATTCGAGGGAGACGTGCGCGGATGGATCGCGGAGCGCCTCGCGCGCGGCAAGGTCGACGCCTCGGTGCGTGCCACGAGCGGGGCGGCCCCGGCCGAGACCGTGGAGCTCGACCTCGGCGCAGCCGAGCGCTATCTGCGGGCCTCGCGCGAGCTCGCCGAGCGTCACGGCGTGCCGGGAACGCTCGACCTCCAGGGCCTCCTGTCGCTTCCTGGCGTCGCCCGGCTCGTGGAGCGCGAGCTGCCGGAGGCGGCGCTCCGCAGCGCGCTGGCCGGTGCCATCGGATCGGCGCTCGACTCGCTCGAGGCGATGCGCGCCGCCGAGGGCGCGGCGCTCGACCGCGAGCTGCGGGCGCGGCTCGCGCACGTCGGGTCGTTGGTCGAGGCCGCGGCCGCGCGCTCCGGCGAGGTGCAGGTTGCCGTGCGCGAGCGCCTGCGCAAGCGCGCCGAGGCGCTGCGCGACGAGGCCGGCGGGCTCGACCCCGGCCGACTCCATCAGGAGGTCGTGTGGGCCGCGGATCGCCTCGACGTCACCGAGGAGGTCGTGCGGCTGCGCAGCCACGCAGCGCAGTTCCGCGCGCTCCTCGAGGGCGCCGGCCCGCGCGCCCCCGCCGGCCGCCGCCTCGACTTCCTCTTGCAGGAGATGGCGCGCGAGGCCAACACGATCGGGTCGAAGGCCTCCGACGCCCCGATCGCCCACCTGGTCGTCGACGTCAAGGCGGAGCTCGAACGCATCCGCGAGCAGGTGCAGAACGTTGAATGAGCCGGACGCCGGGCCGGATGCGCCGGCGCAGCCCGGTGCCCCGCCCGAGGTCCGCCTCATCAACGTCGGCTACGGAAACCTGGTCGCGGCCAAGCGCATCGTCGCGATCGTGGCGCCGGGGGCCTCGCCGATGCGGCGGCTGCGCCGCGAGGCCTCCGAACGGGGCAAGCTCGTCGACGTCACGGAGGGCCGCCGCACCCGCTCGATCCTGATCCTCGACAGCGATCACGTCGTCTTGTCCGCGATCAACCCCGAGACGCTGGCGGCGCGGCTCGCGCAAGAGGAGGCCGCGGCCGACCAATGACGGCGCGCCGGGGACTGCTCTTCGTGATCGCGGCGCCCTCGGGCACGGGAAAGACCACCGTGTGCCGCGCGGTGGTGGCCCGTGATCCCGCGATCGCCTTCTCCGTGTCGCACACCACGCGGGCGCGTCGCGCGGAAGAGCGCGACGGCGTCGACTACCACTTCGTCGACGCCGCCGAGTTCGAGCGAATGGTCGCGGCCGGCGAGTTCCTCGAACACGCGCGCTACAGCGGCAACCTCTACGGCACCTCCTGGGCAGCGATCGACGAGCCCCTCGCGCGCGGGCGCGACGTGCTGCTCGAGATCGAGACCGAAGGCGCGCGCCAGGTGCGCGAGAGGCGTCGCGACGCGCGGCTGATCTTCCTCCTGCCTCCTTCGCTGCGCGAGCTCGAGGCGCGCCTGTGCGGGCGCGGCACCGACGACACGGCGGAGGTCGCGCGGCGGCTCGAGATCGCGCGCCGCGAGTTCGGCGCAGCGGCGCTCTTCGAGGCCTTCGTCGTGAACGAGCGGCTTGAGCAGGCGGTCGGCGATGTGCTCGAGCTGATCGGCCGCTTCCGCGAGGGAGAGCGGGGCGAGCTCCCCGAGCGCTTCCGGCTCCCCGCCGCCCGCGCCCACCTCGATCCCGCGCTGGCCCAGTGGTTGCCGGTGCCGCCGGTGGCGACCGCACGAGGGGATGCTTGATCGCCGGCGATCGCTTCGCGGGCGCAGTCGAAGAGCTGGTTCGTCGCGATGGATCCACCGATCTGCCGGAATCGGAGCAAACGCCAAGCCGTGGTTAATCCGGAAGCCTCAGCGATACAGCCCAAGCGCCCCTTGAATGCCTGGATTGTCGCGGCATTTGCCCTCGCGATCGCGGTTCTTGGGTGGCCGCGCGTTCCTAGCGACCCCGTTTGGGGCAGCGATTACTATGACTGGGGACTCGATCTCTCTTGGCACGTGGCACTGCATTTGGCTCCTCTCCAGCGCCTTCAGTGGGGACGCGACGCTCTCTTTACCTATGGACCGCTGGGTTTCCTAAGCGTTCCGCTGTTCGTCTCGGCGTGGACGGCCGCTTTGGCCCTCCTCTTCGTCGCCGTCGTCACGTGGGCGCTCGCCGCGACGCTCTTGCTTTCCTTCGAGCGGTTGCTTGCCATTCCTCTCGCATGTGTCGCAACCTTGTTCGGAGTCGCGCTCATGGGCATGGCAGTTCCCGAGGCAGCTTCGATTGCCGGGGTCCTGGCTGCCGGGCTTGTCTTGAGCGGCCGTTTCGGCCCGCGAGTAGAGGTGTTCGCGTCCGCCTGCCTCGCGGCTTTCGCGTCGGTGCTGCTGCTCGTGAAGGCAAGCGCGGGAGTTGCGTTGGCGACCGCAGTGCCCTTCTTGGTGGCGGCCCAGCCCAATCGCGTGGCGAGGCGCAGCCTCGGAGCGACATCGGCCTTCGTTTGCACGCTCTGTGCGGCTTGGGTCGCCGCCGGACAATCACTTGCGTGGCTGCCAGCGTGGTTGAGCGGCACCGCACGGTTGGCCATTGGCTACGGCGAGGCCATGGCGATCGATGACCCGGCGCTCAACTGGCACTACGTTGCGTTCGCGATGTTCCTCGCCGCGTTTTGGCTCTGCTTCGCCATTGGCGCCGACCGTGGGCGCCCGCGCCAGACCGCTTTGCTGGCTGGAATGCTCGTGGCAACCGGCTTCATCTTCTTCAAGGCGGGCTTCGTCCGCCACTGGGGGAGCGAGCATCCCTCGATCACCTTCTCCTTCCTCTTGATCGCCCCACTCGCGGTGCGATGGCTGCCCGCTCGAAGGGGACTGGGTCTCGCCCTCGCCGCATCGGCCGTCGTCCTGCTCGAGTTCGTGAGCGGCGATTCACCGGCCCGGAATTTCGACGTCTTCTCGCGCGCACATTTCTTCCGCAACGAACTTTGGACGCTCTTGAATCCGCGCAAGCGAGAAGAGGTCGAAGCGTCGGCTCGGGCCCGACTTCGCCAGATGATCGGTCTGCCGCCTCATGTGCTGGCCGCGCTCGAGGGCTACCGTGTCCACGTCGACCCGCAGGACGTGGCGATCGCTTGGGCTTACGGGTTCCAGTGGGCCCCGGTCCCCATCTTCCAGCTCTACGCGGCATACACACCCGACCTCGACGAAGTGAACGCGCGAAGCCTGGGAGATGCACGCGGGCCCGACAGGATCCTGCGGCGTCGGCTCGATGAATCGATCGACGGCCGAAATCCCTTGTGGGAAACGCCCGAGTATGCCCTTGTGCGACTTTGTCGCTATCGAGAGATCGCCGTGTCCGAACGGTGGCAGGTGCTTGAGCGCGGTCCAGATCGTTGTGGGTTGGAGCGTCAGATCGACGCCAAGTGGGTGCAACCAGGCGAATTGGTGAATGTCCCTCTGCCAAGCGCTCAGGATCGCATCGTCGTTGCGCACATCGAGAAGCAGTCCTCGTTCGCTGATCACCTCCGCACCGCCCTCCTCCGTCCTCGCTCCCCCCTCTACGGTTGGGTCGATGGGAAGAGCCAGCGACTCGTGCCAGCCTCGATCGCCGGTCCGCTTCTGATGCGAATTCCCACAACAAGCGGGTGGTCGCCGGATTTCGACGGGGGCCTCCAGATATCGACCTTCGCGGTCAACACCGAATCGCGGCCGTTCCTTGTGCGCTTTGGAGAGATCCCGCTCGCGCGACCCTGAGCGCGCCACCTGCGGGTGCGGCGTTCCCCGCGGGAGTCGTGTACTCTCGTCCGAGACCCTCCCCCGGCCGGCGCTCATGCTCCGCTTCAACGACATCGCCGACAAGGTCCTCGAGAACGACCCGGACGCGGACCTCGCGCTGCTGCAGCGCGCCTACGTCTTCGCCGCCAAGGTCCACGAGGGCCAGCAGCGCCTCTCGGGCGAGCCCTACCTGGTCCACCCGCTCGAGGTGGCCGGGATCCTCGCCGAGCTGCGCCTCGACCAGGCCACTGTCGCCGCCGGCCTACTCCACGACACGCTCGAAGACACGCTCACCACGCTTCCCGAGATCCGGCGCCTGTTCGGTGACGAGGTCGGCTTCCTCGTCGAGGGCCTCACCAAGATCGCGAAGATCGAGTTCACCTCCGCGCGGGAACGCCAGGCCGAGAACTTCCGCAAGATGCTGATCGCCATGTCCAAGGACATCCGCATCCTGCTGATCAAGCTCGCGGACCGCCTGCACAACATGCGCACCCTCGAGCACATGGACGAGGACGCGCGGCGCCGCGTCGCCCAGGAGACGATGGACATCTACGCGCCGCTCGCGCACCGGCTCGGCATCGACTGGATGCGGCGCGAGCTGCACTCGCTCGCCTTCCGGGCGCTCAAGCCGCACGTCGTGGCCGACCTCGAGCGCCAGCTCGCCGAGCGGCGCAAGGAGCGCGCCCGCTACGTCGACGAGGTGATCGGCGTGCTCGCCGCGAAGCTGGAGGAGGCTGGGCTCCGCGCCGAGGTGACCGGGCGCGAGAAGGAACTCGCCTCGATCCATGCCAAGATGGAAACCCAGGGCCTCACGCTCGACCAGATCTACGACGTGATCGCCTTCCGCATCATCCTCGACGCCCCCTCGGAGTCCGTGTATACGGCGCTCGGCATCGTGCACGCCACCTGGCGGCCGGTCCCCGGCCGCTTCAAGGACTACGTCGCGCTCCCCAAGCCGAACGGCTACCAGAGCCTCCACACCTCGGTGATCGGCCCGTACGGCGAGCGCATGGAGGTGCAGATCCGCACGCGCGAGATGCACAGCAACGCCGAGCTCGGGATCGCGGCGCACTGGAAGTACAAGGAAGGGCGCAGCGGCCAGACCGACGAGGACCAGAAGTTCGCGTGGCTGCGCCAGCTCGTCGAGCGCCAGCAGGAGCTCTCCGACCCGCACGAGTTCCTCGACACCGTGAAGGTCGACCTGTTCCCCGACGAGGTCTTCGTCTTCACGCCGAAGGGCGACGTGATCAACCTGCCGCGCGGCGCGACGCCCCTCGACTTCGCCTACGCGATCCACTCCAAGGTCGGCGAGCGCTGCGCCGGGGCCCGCGTCAACGGCCGCATGGTGTCCTTGCGCCACGTGCTCTCCGACGGCGACACCGTCGAGATCGTGACCAGCGAGGCACAGCTGCCGCGCAAGGACTGGCTCGACTTCGTCGTGTCGGGCAAGGCGCGCCAGAAGATCCGCCACGCGCTGCGCATCGCCGAGCAGGCGCGCAGCCGCGAGCTCGGGCGAGACATCCTGGAGAAGGAGCTGCGCCGCGTCGGCCTCTCGCTGCCGCGGCTGCTCGAATCGGGGCGGGTCGCGGAGATCGCGCAGCAGGAGCTCTCGGGCTCCCCGGACGACCTGTTCTCGGCGGTGGGCTACGGGCGCCTCGCGGCCGGGCAGGCGGTGGCGCGCCTGCGCGGCGATGCGGCGCCGGAGTCCGCTCCGGAGCCGGAGCCGCCGCGGCGGCGCAGCCTGTTCCGCCGCCCCCGCGTCGAGCCGACCGCGGGCATCCGCGTGGATGGCCTGCCCGACGTGATGGTGCGCTTCGGCGGCTGCTGCAGCCCGCTCCCGGGCGACGAGGTCATCGGCTTCGTGACACGGGGCCGCGGCGTCACCGTGCACGTGAAGGACTGCCCGCACACCTTCGCGCTCGACCGCGATCGCCGCATCGACGTCGAGTGGGAGCCGAAGTCCTCGCTCCCGCGCCAGATCCGCGTGCGCGTCGTCTCCGTCGATCGGCCGGGCGTGCTGGCGCACATCACGAAGTCGATCTCGAGCGCGGGCGTCAACATCGGCGCGGCGCGCGTCAGCACCAGCGACGACAAGACCGCCGTGCACGAGTTCGATCTCTGGGTCGCCGACCTGCGCTCGCTCACCTCGGTGATGAAGGAGATCGGCAAGGTGCGCGGGGTGCTCTCGGTCGAACGGGTGCGCGCGTGACGCGCGGCCGCGTCTCGGCCATCGTCATCTGCCAGGACGAAGAGAGCCAGATCGGGGACTGCCTCACCAGCCTGGCCTGGTGCGACGAGATCGTCGTGGTCGATTCGGGAAGCCGCGACCGCACCGTCGAGATCGCGCGCAAGCACGCGACGCGCGTGCTGCACCGCGATTGGACCGCGATCGCAGACCAGAAGAACTTCGCGCTGGGACAGGCCTCCGGCGACTGGGTCCTGAACCTCGACGCCGACGAGCGCTGCGCGCCGGCGCTTCGCGACGCGGCGCGCGCCGCGATCGCCGCCGATCCTCCGCAGGCCGGCTTCGAGATGCGCCGGCGCGCCTTCTACCTCGGGCGCTGGATCGGGCACGGGGGCTGGTATCCCGACTGGAAGCTGCGGCTGTTCCGCCGCGGGCGCGCCCGCTTCGGCGGCCACGGCCCGCACGATCGCGTGCGCGCCGACGGCAGCGTCGGTCGGCTCGACGCCGAGATCCTCCACTTCCCCTACACCGACTTCGCCGAGCACGTCCGCACCCTGCAGCGCTACTCGGAGGTGGTCGCCGCCGAGTGGGCCGCGGGCGGGCGGCGCTTCTCGCTCGCGCGCGCTCTCCTGCACCCGCCCGCCAAGTTCCTCGAGTGCTACCTCTGGAAGCAGGGCGTCCGCGACGGCTGGCCGGGCTTCGCGATCGCCGCGACCTCGGCCTTCTACGTGTTCGCCAAGCACGTGAAGCTCTGGGAGAAGACGCGCGAGCGCTGAGCCGCTCCGCGTCAGCCCGTGGCGTCCGCCGCCGGGTCGCTCTGCAGGGCGACGAGCTCGCGATAGAGACCGGGCTCCGCCTGGAGCTCGTCGTGGGTTCCGACCTGCGCCACCGCGCCGTCCTCGAGCACGACGATCTTGTCGGCGTGGCGGATCGTCGAGAGCCGGTGGGCGATCAGGATCACGGTGCGGTCCGACAGCAGCTTGTCGATCGCGTCCTGGACGAGCCGCTCGCTCTTGGCGTCGAGCGCGCTGGTCGCCTCGTCGAAGATCAGCAGCGAGGGATTCTTGAGCAGCGCGCGCGCGATGGTCACCCGCTGGCGCTGGCCGCCGGAGAGGCGCGTTCCCGACTCGCCGACCTCGGTCTCGTAGCCCGCGGGCAGGGCGGTCACGAACTCGTCGACGTGCGCCACGCGCGCGGCGGCTTCGACCTCCGCGTCGCTGGCGCCGGGGCGGCCGTAGCGGATGTTGTCGCGGATCGAGCCCGCGAACAGGAACGGCTCCTGCGAGACGACGGCGACCTGCGCCAGCAGCGAGTCGCGCGCGATGTGGCGCAGGTCGACGCCGTCGATCTCGATGGCGCCGCTGTCGGGCTCGTAGAAGCGCAGGAGCAGGTCCGCGAGGGTAGTCTTGCCGGCCCCCGTGCGGCCCACCAGCGCCACCACCTCGCCGGCGCGCACGTCGAGGGAGACGTCGCGCAGCACCGGCTCGCGCCCATAGGAGAAGCTGACCTTGGAGATCCGGATGCCGCGCCTCAGCTCGCCGATGCGCACGGCGCCCGCCGGATCGCGCGCTTCGGAGGCCGTGTCGAGCAGCTCGAAGTAGCGGCCCGCCGAGGGCAGCGCGTCCTGGAGCTGTGTCCACGACTTGGTGAGGTCGCGCGTGGTGCGCTGGACGGTGATCATGACCGTCGCGAAGGCGGCGAGCGAGCCCGCCGAGAGTCCCCAGCTCCCGCGCAGCGCGAGCCAGGTGCCGAGGCCGAGCACCGTCATCGCCGCGAGGTTGGAGACGCCCTCGACCGCGGAGTGCGACCACACGCGGTTCTTCACCACCTTCATCGAGCGCCGGAACAGCCGCTCGTTCTCGCGCCCGAAGGCCGTCTCCTCGAGCTGCTCCGCGCCGAACGCCTTGATCACCTTGATCCCCGAGAGGATTTGCACGAGCCGCTGGACGACGTCCGCCATCGTCTCCTGTCGCCGTCGCGCATTGGTGCGGATGCGGCGGCCGAAGCTCGCGACCACGACGACCAGGAGCGGCGCGAGGGCGAACATGAGGAGCGCGAGCCGCCAGGAGATCACGAGCAGCGTGGCCGTGCTCACCGCGATCGTGATCGCGCCCTCGCACACGTCGATCGCGATGCGCAGCGCGCCGTGGGCGCGCTGCCCGTCGCTGAGCGTGCGCGCCAGCGCGTCGCCGCGCCGCAGCTCCTGATGGAAGCCGAGGGGCAGCGTGAGCAGCTTCGCGGCCATCTGCTGCTGGATGTCGATCAGCACGCGACCGAGCGCCCACTCGCCGAAGTAGTCGGCGCCGAAGCTCGCGAGCGAGAGCACGACCACGACGGCCGAGGCGGCGAGCAGGAGGCCCCAGAAGCGGTCGGCGATCGTGAGCGCGTCGGCTTCGGGCGCGGCCGTGGCCGGCCGCGTGGCGGCCTCCGGGTCGAGCAGCGCCGGCAGCGCGCGCGTCGCCAGGCGCTCGAGGCCCGGCCAGGCGAGGCTCGCGGGCTCGCCCCCGAGCGATGCGGCTGGGAGCACGTCGTCGAGGAGCGGCTTCGCCAGGTAGATGCGCGCCATGCGCCCGCTCGAGTAGAGGCCGGAGCAGAGCAGGCTCACGAGCAGCACGCCGAGGTACGGTCGGGCGTAGCCGACCAGGCGCTTGAGCGGCGATCCCTTCGCGGGTCGGACCTCCAGCCTGATGAGCTTCGCTCGCCTTCGGCTCACTGCGCGTCGACCGGCCTTCGGCCGGCCGACTTACGTCAGCTCGGCCAGGATGGCTTCGCCGGCTCGCCAGCCTAGCAGGCAGTCTCCCTCGACCCCCAGCACGCCCGCCTGCTCGCGCGGAAGCCGGTAGACCGGAGGGCGCGCGACCAGGCGAAGGTCGATCTCGCTGGGCCAGCCGCATCCGGGCGCCGGGTCCTCGAGCGCGAGGTCGTCGTCCCAGTGCGGGCGCGGAAGCGGCGCGACGCGCCGAACCCGGTCGCGCGCGAACGGCATGAGCTCCAGCACCGACTCCGCCACCTGCTGCTCGAGCTCGGCGTTCTCGAGCGCGCCCTCCGGCAGGGCGAAGCTCGCGATCGCGTGCGCGTCTCGTTCCCGCTCCGGGAAGAGCGCGATCCGGATCAGGTTGGCGCCGTCGAGCGGCCGGCCGGGGTCGGCGACCCGGATTACGCGGCGCGCCATGCCTTCCGGGAGCGCCTCGCGGGCGATCTTGAGGCTGACCCAGCCCCGGCGCCGCAGCGCCGCCGGCGGCGGCAGGAAGTCGGGAGGGACGACCGGCGCGGCCTTCGGCTTGGCGGGGGACGCGGGCCGCGTGAGCCACTCGGTGAGCGGCCCGAGCGGCGCGTTCAGGACCAAGGCGCGGCCGAACCAGACGTCGTCGCTCATCGCGGGGGCAACGCCGGCCAGGTCGTCGACCGATACGAGCTCGAAGCGGCCGGGCAGGAGCCGGGTCTCGCCGTGCAGCGCCTGGAAGCGGCGGCGCAGGAGGCCGAGCAGCGAGTCGTCGGGCGACTCGAACCACGCGCCGCCCTCGAGCGCGCCGCCGAGGAGGCGCGCTCGCGCCTCGGGCGGCGCCGCCTGCGTCGCGACGTTCACGAGCGCGCAGACCTGCGCTTCGATCAGGGGCGCGAGCGCCGGGGTGGGCTGGCTCACCTCGCCCGGCAGCCCGCGCGCGTGGCGGGGCAGCCTCGGGCCCGCGACCCCGCGTCCGAGGCCGGGCAGGCGCGAGCCGCGCACGATCGGCGCCTCGAGCAGGGCGTCGCGCTCCGCCGCGGCCGCCTCGGCCAGGCCGCGGACGAAGCCATGCGCCACCTCGGGCTTGGCGAGTCCCCACGCCACCAGCTCCTCGCTCGTGAGCGTCGGAGCGCCGAAGTCGATGCGCGCTTCGGGGAGCACCACCTGGTAGGAGACCGGGTCGGAGAGCAGGCGCCGGCGGTCGATCAGGGGCAGGGCGAGCGCCCGCAGGCAGGCGTCGAGCACCCCACCGGCGGCGGCGCCGGGAAGGAAGAACGGCTCGCGCACCCGAATCGGCAGCCGCGCGGCCGCCTCCTCCTCGACCAGCAGCACGCGCAGGCGGCCCATCGCGAGCCGCACCGCCGCGATCAGACCGGGAAGCGCGCTCCCGAGCACGACGACGTCCCAGCGGCGTGCGCGGACCCGCGTGCGCGATCCGAGCTCGACGCTGCGCATCAGGTGGAGCGCCGCACCCGAACGAAGCGGATCGGGGGGTCGTCGGGCTTGCGGCGCTCTACCGCGCCGATCCGATAGGCGCGTTCCCCGAGCCCGTGCAGGCGCTCGATCACGTCGTCGATCTGCTCCGGCGGGACGATCGCGATCATCCCAATCCCGCAGTTGAAGACGCGCAGCAGCTCGGCCTCCGCGATCTCCGCGCTCCGCTGGAGCCAGCTGAAGATCGCGGGCCGCGGCCACGAGCCGAGGTCGATGCGCGCGCGCACCCCCTTCGGCAGGACCCTCGGCGCGTTCCCCGAAAAGCCCCCACCGGTGATGTGCACGAGCCCCTTCACCGCGAAGTCCCGCACCAGGTTCAGCACCGGCTTCACGTAGATGCGGGTCGGCGCCAGCAGCGCCGAGGCGAGCGAGCCGTTCAGCTCCTCGTTCTCGGCGAGCAGGTCGAAGCGGCCGGCGCGGAGCCCCTGCTCGAGGACGCGGCGCACCAGGGCGAACCCGTTGCTGTGGAGCCCGTTCGAGCCGATCCCGACCAGCCGATCGCCCTCGCTGATCGTCGAGCCGTCGATCACCCGATCGCGCTCGACGACCCCCACCCCGAAGCCCACCAGCTCGACGTCGCCCTCCTCGTACACACCTGGCATGGTGGCGGTCTCGCCGCCGAGCAGCGCGCAGCCGGCGCGCCGGCAGCCTTCCGCGATGCCGCGCAGCGCCTCGGCCGCGAGCTTCTTGTCGAGCTGGCCCATGGCGAGGTAGTCGAGGAAGACAAGCGGCTCGGCGCCCTGCACCACCAGGTCGTTCACGACCATCGCGACGCAGTCGATCCCGACGGTGTCGTAGCGCCCGAGCTGCGCCGCCAGCTTGAGCTTCGTGCCGACGCCGTCGGCGCTCGCGACCAGGATCGGGTCGCGATAGCGGTCGGGCGTCTTGAAGAGGCCCGCGAAGCCGCCGATGCCCGAGAGCAGCTCGGGCCGGAAGGTGGTGCGCGCGATCTGGGCGATCTCTGCGACGAAGCCCTCGTCGTGGTCGAGGTCGACACCGGCGTGGGCGTAGGCCGGTGCGCTGGCGGGCGCTCCTGCAGCCGGACGATCCGAGGAATCCGGGGGAGACACGCGGGATGGATAGGGGAGACCGTGGCTTCGAGTCAAGCGCGATCGCTGCGCTATCGTGCCGTCGTGCGGATCGCCGTGGTGATCCCGGCTCTCGACGAGGAAGACGCGATCGAGGCCGCCGTCGCCAGCGCACGGGGATCCCGGGAGCGCCTCCCCGCTCCCGAGCCCCTCTCGACGGAACCCCGCGCAGCTCGAGATGGGGCGTCGCCCGGCGCCCTCGCCGAGGGACCCGTGGATTCGAGCACGGTCGAGTGCATCGTCGTGGATGGAGGGAGCCGCGATCGAACGGCCGCGCGCGCGCGCGCAGTGGCCGCGCGGGTGATCGCGGCGCCGCGCGGGCGCAGCCACCAGCTCGAGGCCGGCTGGCGCGCGAGCGCCGCCGACGCGGTTCTGTTCTTACACGCGGATACGCGACTGCCCGTGGGTTGGGAGGCGGCGGTCGCCGGCGCGCTCGCTGATCCGGAGGTCGTGGGCGGCGCCTTCGCCCTGCGCTTCGACGCGCGCTCGCTCGGCCTTCGCGTGGTCGAGTGGGGTGCCTGGCTCCGCGCGGCGCTCTTCGGGCTTCCGTACGGCGACCAGGCCCTCTTTGCTCGGCGCGCCGCGCTCGAGGCGATCGGGGGCATCCCCGCGGCGCCGATCCTCGAGGACCTCGACCTCGTGCGCGCGCTGCGCCGGCGCGGCCGGCTCGCGCGCATCCCGCTCGCCGTCACGACCTCGGCGCGCCGCTACCAGCGACGCGGCGTGGTGCGCACCTGGTGGCGGAACGCGCTCGCGCTCGCGGCCTGGCGCCTCGGCATCGATCGCGAGCGCGTGGCCGCGTGGTACGCCCGGTGAGCGCGGCCGCCGCGAGCCTCCCGGTGTCCGGCTTCGGGCGGCTCCGCGGCTACCTCGTGCGGAATCGCTGGTCCTACGCGGTCGGAACGCTGCTCACGCTCGGCTACTCGGCGAGCTTCGCCGGGGTGCCCCTCCTGGTGGGCTGGTCGATCTCGGCGCTCGAGCAGGGATTGCCCTCGCTCGAGGTCGGGCGGCGCTGCGGGCTCCTCGCCGCCGTGACGCTGCTCCAGGGTCTCTTCCGCTACTTCTCGCGGATCGTGATCTTCAACGCCGCCCGCGAGATCGAGTACGAGATCCGCAACGACCTGTTCGAGCACCTCGAGCGCCTCCCCCAGTCCTTCTTCCAGCGCTGGCGCACGGGCGACATCATGAGCCGCTGCGTCAACGACCTGGGTTCCGTGCGCCTGATGCTCGGTCCGGGCGTGCTCTCGGTGCTGCAGACGCCGGTGCTCTACGTCTTCGTGATCGCGGCGATGTTCTCGGTGAACGCTCGGCTCGCGGGGCTGGTGCTGATTCCGTACCCGATCTTCGTCTGGGTCGCCCGCCGCCTCGGGCCGGCGATGCAGGAGGCGAACCTCGGCGTCCTCGAGGGGCTTGGCGCGCTCTCGAATCAGCTCCAGGAGTCGATCGCGGGGATCGCGGTCGTGAAGAGCTACGCGATGGAGCCGGTCTCAGCCGGGCGCTTCGAGGAGGCGAACCGGCGCCTGTTCCGCACCCAGATCCGCTTCGCCTGGGTGAACAGCGCGATGCCCGCCATCACCAGCATGCTGCCCGCCCTCGCGATGTGGATCGTGCTGCTGGTGGGCGGTCCGCAGATCGACGCGGGGCGCATGAGCAAGGCGCAGTTCTTCGTCTTCGCCACCTACATTTTTCAGCTCACGTTCCCGACCTTCATCCTCGGATGGGTCTTCGCCCTCGTCCAGCGCGGTCGCGCAGCGATGCGCCGCCTCGACGAGCTCCTCTCGATGCGGCCCTCGATCGCTGACCGCGCCGACGCGCTGCCGGTCGAGCGCCTGCGCGGCGAGATCGAGCTCCGCCACCTCTCGTTCCGCTACGACGCCGGCCGAGAGGAGGCGCTCCGCGACATCTCCATGCACGTCCCGGCCGGGAGCGTGCTCGGCGTCGTGGGCCCGATCGGCTCGGGCAAGACCACGCTCGCGTCACTCCTGCCGCGCCTTTTCGAGGTGCCGGACGGAGCCCTCTTCCTCGACGGGATCGACGTCAACCGCATCCCGCTGCGCACGCTGCGCTCGCACATCGCGATGGTCCCGCAGGACGCCTTCCTCTTTTCGATGAGCCTCGCCGACAACGTCGCCTACGGCCTTCCCGTCACCCGTTCGGAGGACGTGGTCGCGGCCGCCGAGCGGGCGCAGCTCGCCAAGGACGTCGCCGAGCTGCCGCACGGGTTCGACACTCTGGTGGGCGAGCGCGGGATCATGCTCTCGGGTGGGCAGCGGCAACGGGCGGCGCTCGCGCGGGCGCTGGCGCTCGATCCGAGCATCCTGATCCTCGACGACGTGCTCTCGGCCGTCGACGCCGAGACCGAGGAGGCGATCCGGCGCGGCCTGCGCGAGGTCTTCCGCGACCGCACGGTGATCGTGATCGCGCACCGCATCGCGAGCGTCCGCGACGCCGACCAGATCGCCGTGCTCGATGAAGGCCGCCTGGTCGAGCTCGGCACCCACGCCGAGCTCCTCGCGCGAGGCGGGCTCTACGCGCGCCTCGCGCAGCAGCAGGAGCTCGAGGACGAGCTCGAGCGGGAAGGGGCGAGCGCGTGAGTGCCCCGAGCCGGCCCGCGGCCGCCCCGCAGCAGGACGCGCTCCAGGAGGAGGAGGCGCTCGGCAAGGCCTACGACGCGCGGCTCATGCGGCGGCTATGGCGCTACGTGGCGCCCTACCGCTGGCAGGTCGTCGCGACGCTCGTGCTCGTAGCCCCGATGTTCGTGCTCGAGCTCGCGCCCGCCTGGATCATCAAGTCCGGCCTCGATTCCGCGCCGGCTTCGGCGGCCGGCGGCTTGTCGCTTCTGCTCCAGCCGCGCTTCGGGTCATCGAAGTGGCTGTGGCTCGGCGCGCTCTACCTCGCCGCGGCGGCGCTCAGCACCGCGCTCCAGTTCGTCGACACAGTCCTGATGTCGGTGACCGGCCAGTCGGCGATGCGCGACCTGCGCCGCGCCGTCTTCCACCACATCGAGCAGCTGCACATGGGCTTCTTCGACCGCTATCCGGTCGGCCGCCTCGTGACGCGCGCGACCAACGACGTCGAGAACGTGGCCGAGATGTTCTCCTCCGGAATCGTGGCGCTGGTGACGGACGTGCTCAAGATGCTGGGCTTCGCGGTGGTGCTCTTCGTCGTGAACCCGCGGCTCGCCGGGCTCGCGTTCCTGGTGGTTCCGCTGCTCGCGGGCTGCGCCGTCGTCTTCCGCTGGCGGATCCGCGAGGCGTTCCGCCTGGTGCGGGTGCGCATCGCCCGCATCAACGCGACGCTCCAGGAGACGATCACCGGCATGAAGGTGGTGCAGCTCTTCACGCGCGAGACGCGCAACCAGCGCGACTTCGACGCGCTCAACGCCGCGCACCGCGACGCCTGGCTCGACTCGATCCGCTACGACGCGGCGCTCTTCGCCGCGGTCGAGATCGCCAACGGCCTCACCGTCGCGGTGATCGTGGGCTTCGGCGCCTCGATCGGCGTGACGGCCGGCCTGCTCTACGTCTTCATCGACTACATGCGCCGCTTCTTCATGCCGCTGCGCGACCTCTCGGCGAAGTACTCGGTCATGCAGTCCGCGATGGCGAGCACCGAGCGCATCTTCCAGCTCCTCGACACCGTGCCCGCGGTGCAGGACGTCGATGTGCCGCTCGATCGAGCTCCGTCGCCTCCGGGGCGGGACGATCGCCTGGAGCATCCCCCGCAAGCGAGCGAAGCGAGCGCGCAGCGAGGCGAAGCCGAGCGAAGCACATCAAGCAGGAAGCCGAGCGAAGCCCATCAGGACGCGCGGCAGCTCAGCAAGCCGTCGGGCCGAAGGCCCGAGCCCCTGGCAGATCTCCATCGCGGGTCCGGAGTGCACCGCGGCGCGGTCGAGTTCCAGAACGTGTGGTTCGCGTACCAGGGCGACGACTGGGTACTGCGCGACGTCTCCTTCCGCGTGGCGCCAGGCGAGCGGACGGCGCTGGTAGGCGCCACGGGGGCGGGCAAGACCTCGGTCATCAAGCTGCTGACCCGCCTCTACGAGGTGACCCGCGGGCGCATCCTCCTCGATGGGGTCGACCTGCGCGAGATCCCGCAGCGCGAGGTGCGCAGGCGCATCGCGATGGTCCTGCAGGACGTCTTCCTCTTCAGCGGCACCGTCGCCTGGAACATCGGGCTCGGGCGCGACGACCTCGAGCCGGGGGCGATCGAGCGCGCGGCCCGGGCGGTCGAGGCGCACCGCTTCCTCGAGCGCCTCCCACAGGGCTACGAGACCCAGCTCCGGGAGCGGGGTAGCGATCTCTCCGCGGGCCAGCGCCAGCTTCTCTCCTTCGCGCGGGCGCTCGCGCACGGCGGCGACGTGCTGGTGCTCGACGAGGCGACCAGCTCGGTCGACCCCGAGACCGAGCTCCTCGTGCAGCGCGGCCTCCACGCCCTGATGGAGCGGCGGACGGCGATCGTGATCGCCCATCGCCTCTCCACGATCCAGGACGTCGACCGGATCCACGTGCTCCACCGGGGGCGCCTGGTCGAATCGGGGAGCCATGCCGAGCTCCTCGCCCGGCGAGGCGCCTACTGGCGGCTCTACCAGCTCCAGTTCGAGGCCGGCTCCGAGCGCGGGCGAGCGGCGGTTTCCTAGGAAGGACCGCCCCTTGCGAAAGGGCGTGCCCCGGTGGTAGAAACTCGGCGCCCCGGCCCCCCATCGCCTAGCGCGCCAGATCCCCGCGGGACCCGTCGACCCGCGCGGAGGCCGAGGTCCGCTTGCGAATCAAGTCCCTCCAGATCAACGGCTTCAAGTCGTTCGTCGACCGGACGGTCCTCGCCTTCCGGCCGGGGATCACGGCGATCGTGGGCCCCAACGGCTGCGGGAAGTCCAACGTCGTGGACGCCATGCGCTGGGCGATGGGGGAGCAGTCGCCGCGGCGCCTGCGCGGCAAGGGCATGGACGAGGTCATCTTCGCCGGATCGGAGACGCGGGGGCCGATCGGGATGGCGGAGGTGGTGCTGACCTTCGACAACGCCGACGGGCGCGCGCCCGCGGCCTTCGCGGGCTTCACCGAGATCCAGATCGCCCGCCGCCTCTATCGCAGCGGCGAGTCCGAATACCTGATCAACAAGACGCCGTGTCGGCTGCGGGACGTCCTCGACTTCTTCCGCGACACGGGGATCGGCACGCGCGGCTATACGATCGTCGAGCAGGGCCAGATCGCGGCGATCGTGTCGGCCAAGCCCGAGGACCGCCGCTCGCTGCTCGAAGAGGCCGCCGGCATCGGCAGGTACAAGGCGCGCCGCCAGGAGGCCGAGCGCAAGCTCGAGGCGACCGAGCAGAACCTGGTACGCGTCTCGGACGTGCTCGGCGAGATCCGGCGCCAGATCTCCTCGCTCGAGCGGCAGGCGCGCAAGGCGGCGCGCTTCAAGCGCCTGCGCGAGCGGCTGCGGCTCCTCGAGATCTCGCTCGCGGCCGACGACCGCCGCGCGCTCGCGGGCGAGATGGCCGACGCCGCGGGACGCCTTGCCCGCCAGCGCGACGAGGCCGCTGCTGCCGAGGCGCGGCTGGCCGAACGCGAGGCGGAGCTCGAGCGCTTGCGCCTCGAGCTCGGCGAGCGCGAGCGCGCCGTCGTCTCGGGCAGCGAGGTGCTCTTCGCGCTGCGCGGCGAGATCCAGCAGCTCGAGAGTCGCATCGAGTACGAGGAGCGCGAGCGCGAGAGCCTCGGCCACACGCGCGCCGCGCGCGACGAGGAGCTGGCGCGGCTTCAGGCGCAGCTTGCCGCGGCGCAGGCCGAGGAGCGAGCCGCCGCCGAGGATCTCGCCCAGCTCGAGGCGCAGCTCGACGCCGAGCGCGCGTCGCTCGCCGAGCTCGAAGCGCAGGTGCGCGGAGCCGCCGAGGCGTTGCGCCGCCTCGAAGGCGAGCGCGAGGCGCTGAATCCCCGCCTGGTCGACGCGCTCACCGGCATCGCGCGGGCCGAGGATCGCGCGGCAGCCCTCGAGCAGCGGAGGGCCGAGATCGCCCGCCGGCTGCGCAGCGCCGACGAGGCGATCGAGCTCCAGCAGGGCGAAGCGGCGCGCGCCGACCAGGAGCAGCGCCGGCTCGAGGAGGGGCTGCGCAACCTCCTGGCCGATCGCGATCGGCTGATGGGCGCCCTCCGCCAGGCGATCGACCGCAACGAGCGGGCCGCGGCCCGGCTCCAGGAGGCCGGCGAGAGGCTGCGGGAGGCGCGCGAGGAGGCGGCGCGGCGGGGCGCGCGACTCGCCTCGCTGCGCGAGGTGCTCGCGCGCGCCGAAGACGTGGGCGAGGGCACGCGCCACCTGCTCGAGCAGGGGGACGCCGCGCGCTCCGCACACGGGCTGCGCGGGCTCGTCCGCGACGTGTTGCACGCGGATCCCGACGTCGAGCGGGCCGTCGAGGCCGTGCTCGCCGAGCGCGCCGAGGCCGTCGTGGCGAGCGGCCTCGACGGGGCTCTCGCCGCGCTCGAGCAGGTGCGCGCCGCGGGCGCGGGCCGCGCGGTCTTCGTGCTCGACCCGAGCGACGAGCTGCCGCGCTCGGGATTCGTCCCGCTCGGCGAGCCGCTGCTCGACCGGGTTCGCGCGCACCCGGGCTTCGAGGCGGTCGCGCGCGCGATGCTCGGCGGCGTCTACCTCGTCCCGGACCTCGGCGAGGTGCGGAAGGTCTACGGCGGCGTGGCGCTGCCCGCGACCTTCGTCACTCCGGCCGGCGACGTGCTCACGCAGGACGGCGTCCTGCGGGGCGGCGCGACGAGCGGCGGCGGCATCCTGGCGCGGGCGCGCGAAGTCCGGGACCTCGAGTCCGAGGTCGTCGGGCTCGAGATCCGGCTCGCCGAGCTCGAGCGCGCGGCGGTCGACGCCGCATCCGAGGCGGCGCGCGCCGGCGACGAGCAGGACAACCTGCGCAACCGCCATCACACCGCGGCGCTCGCGGTGGCCAGCCACGAGAAGGACCTCGAGCGCTCGCGCGAGCGGCTCAAGGCGATCGGGGAGGCGCAGGAGGGGCGCGCGGCCGAGCGCTCCGAATGGATCGCCGAGGCGGCACAGCTCGAGGCGGAAGCCGCCGCCCTCGGCGGCCGGGTCGAGGCGCTCCGGGCGGAGCGCGCCGCCATCCAGCGAGGCCTCGATGCGCTCTCGGGGCGCATCGGCGAGGCGTCGCGCGAGGCGAAGCGCCTCGACGCCGCGCTCACCGAGCGCCGGGTCGCGCTCGCGGCGCGCGCCGAGAAGCGGGACCGGCTCGCCGAGGCGCGCGCGCACGCCGCGCAAACCAGCCTCGAGGCGCGACACTGGATCGAGTCGCGCGAGCGCGAGATCGAGGAGATCGAGGCGCGGCGCGCCGCGCTGGCGGAGTCCACGCGGGCGTCGCGCGAGGCGCTGGCCCGCAAGCTCGGCGAGGAGGACGTCGCGCGCCAGACTGCCGACCAGGCCCGCGACCGCTACGAGGCGGCGGCCGCCGCTGTGCGGGCCGGCGAGGAGGAGGCGCGCGGGCTTCGGGCTGAAGGACTGGCGCGCCGCGAGCGGCTGCAGGCCGGCGAGCTCGAGATCCGCGAGCGCGAGCTGCGCATCGAGCAGCTCGACGAGCGCGTCCGCGACCATTGGCAGGTGGACCTGGCGAGCTGGACGCCCCCGACCCCGGGCGACGCGGCGCCTCCCAGCGCCGAGCCGGGCGAGCCCGCGGAGGAAGAGGGCGCGGATGCCGAGGCGTTGGTTTTCACGCGCTCGGAGGCGGAGTGGGCGAACCGGCCGCGCGAGGAGCGGAGCGCGCACCTCGAGGAGGTGCGACGCCGCATCGAGTCGCTCGGCGAGGTGAACCTCGCGGCGATCGAGGAGCACGAGGAGCTCGCGGAGCGACAGCGCTTCCTTGCCGAGCAGAAGGCCGACCTCGAGGCGACGATCGGCTCGCTCCGAGAGGCGATCGCGCGCATCAACAAGAACTCGCGCCGTCGCTTCCGCGAGACCTTCGACGCCGTGAACGAGCGCTTCCAGCAGAACTTCCCCCGCCTGTTCCGCGGTGGCAAGGCGAGCCTGTCGCTGACCGAGTCGGACGACGTGCTCGAGGCGGGAGTCGACATCCTGGCGCAGCCGCCGGGCAAGCGCCTGCAAAACGTCGGCCTGCTCTCGGGCGGCGAGAAGACGCTCACCGCGCTCGGGCTCCTCGTCTCGCTCTTCCAGGTGCACCCGTCGCCGTTCTTCCTGCTCGACGAGGTGGACGCCGCGCTCGACGACGCCAACGTCGGCCGGCTCAACGAAATCGTGCGCGAGATGTCCGAGGCGTCGCAGTTCCTCCTGATCACCCACAACAAGGCCACCATCGAGATCGCGGACGTGCTCTACGGGGTGACCATGGAGGAGAAGGGCGTCTCGAAGATCGTCGCGGTCGAGCTGCGCGACACCTAGCTTCTCCGTATCCTGTCGCGCGACATGCAAGAGCTCGTCCAGGCCGTCGTGGAGTTCGCGGGCGCGCACGCCTGGGTCGTGCCGTCGATCGCGGTCGCCGTGCTCGCGGTGCTCGTGTCGCCGCTGGTGCGAGACCGCAGCGACGCGGCCGCGCCGACGGCTCTGCCCGCGCCCGAGCCGCCTCCGAGCGCACCGCGCGCTCCCGCGCTCGCGCCGCGCCCGGCGGCTCCGACCCCGCAGGAGCCCGCCGCAGCCCCGCCACCGGCGCGCCTCGCCGAGCGGCT
>Ga0335082_10002307_pt1 | contig 20524 bp, 17 predicted proteins | sample Lox_Sample_41_FD_206718 | JGI IMG/M metagenome (GOLD analysis project Ga0335082, IMG submission 206718) | Soil microbial communities from Loxahatchee National Wildlife Refuge, Florida, United States - Lox_Sample_4.1 | ecosystem: Environmental > Terrestrial > Soil > Wetlands | place: USA...
TTTTCACCACATCCCCCCCGAGTACCGCAACATGCTTCGAGGAGGCGAGCTCAGAGGTCGTATACAGCCGCCCTTCCATGATCGTCCAGTTGTTGGCTGTAAACCCTTCAATATCTCTTCCCGTGAGTGTGATGTTGGGATTTGTCTTCTCCCCGCTCAGGGTTGAGATCATGACACCGTTGTTGTTGACACAGAAGACACCGACGGCGCTCGCAAGGGAGGCGCGTTCTTTTAACCGCATTGCCTGCTCGAACGTGATGTCTTTCCGATTCCGGAGAAGGGAATGCTCGTGCGGACCGCCCGCATCGAACATGGGGTACTTCTGAATCTGCACCGTGTTGGAGCCGAGCATACTCATGCCGCTCTGGATGCTGTTCAGAAGCACTCCCATGGCCGTCATCACGCCGATGATGGAGAACACGCCGACGGCGATACCGAGCAGCGTGAGTGCAGAGCGCAGCTTATTCGTCTTCAGCGCGCCCCACGCCATGAAGAAGCTCTCCTTAAGACTCAGCAGAAAGGTTTGAACGGCACGCATGAGAGTAGAGAAGAGTTGTGCAAGACGGACAGACGACTACGACGAGCCGGGCACCTCATTATTGTCATTCGTATCGAAGTGCGTCCACCGGATCGAGTTTCGATGCCCGGTATGCCGGGAGGAATCCGGAAACAACGCCGACAAGCAATGAGACCAACAATGCAAGAAAAACAACCGAGAGAGGCATTGCCGTCGGAAGCACCTGGTTCGCAATAAGACTCAAGGGATAGGAAATGATCAGACCGATGATGCCGCCGAGGAGGCAAATCATGGCTGCCTCGGCAAGAAACTGGAACAGGATCGTCCGGCGCCGGGCACCGATCGCCTTGCGGATCCCGATTTCCCGCGTCCGTTCGGTGACAGAAACGTACATAATATTCATGATCCCGATCCCTCCGACGAACAGCGAGAGTCCCGTGATGAAGAATCCGACACCGGCAATGACGCCGGTAATCTGGCCGAACACGTTCGTAAGCAAGTCCTGTTCGTTAATGCTGAAATCGTCTTCCTGGCCGGGATTCAGGTGACGGATTTTTCTCATGATACCGCGGAGTTCTTCTTTGGCGTCATCGAGATCGGCATCCTTTGCAACGCGCACATTGATGGAAACGCCGTGATGTGTTCCAAAATCCGAAAGGAAGGAATTCAGCGGTATGAAAATACGATTGTCGGACGTAAACGTGCCGAAGAGTCCACCCTGTTTTTCAAAAACGGCAATGACTCTGTACGGATACCCGCCAACCTTGATCGTCTGACCGACCGGGTCCATTGTGGGGAAAAGCGTCTCGGCAACATTCGCGCCGATAGCACACACCGGCCGGCCACCGTCACTTTCCTCCTGACTGAAGAATCGCCCATCCTGGATGGTTGTGCCCGAGGCCTGCTCGTACGAGCTCGTGGTACCGGTGACCCACGCGCTCAACATGGACTGGGACTGAAAGTGAGCGTCCTTTACCGCGTCGACCGTCGGGGCGATGGCATCGGCAAGCGTCACCTGTCGGGCTACGGCATCGACATACTCGACTTTCAGGTCTTTCCGGTTGCGATATTTCCACCAGTCGTCGTTTCCGACCCAGGAAAATTTCTGCACATAAAGAATTTTGGAACCGAACGCGGAAGCACTCCGCTCGAAGGCGCGATTCACTCCTTCGATGGCAGTGGCCATCATCGTGACGGAAACAATGCCGATAAGGATTCCCAGCGTTGTCAAGACCGAGCGCATTTTGTTTGCCCGGATCGCCTGCAACGAAATGATAACGCCTTCCTTCAGCTCAGAAATTGCATGGATGATATTCATCTCTCCTCCTACACTGGAATTGTGTGGTGCCTCGGCGTTTTTTGGTCGCTTTCAATCAATCCATCCCGAACCCGGATGATTCTGTGTGCGTGCTCTGCGATCGACTCTTCGTGCGTTACGAGGACGATCGAATTCCCCTGCTGGTGAAGTTCTTCAAACAACGCCATGATCTCTTCGCCCGTCTTGGTATCGAGATTACCCGTCGGCTCATCGGCAAGCAGAATCGAGGGCTTGTTCACCAACGCCCGGGCAACCGCGACGCGCTGCCGCTGTCCGCCCGAAAGCTCGTTCGGCTTGTGATTTACACGATCTCCAAGACCCACATGCTCCAGCGCCTCGTGGGCAAGGCGTTTTCGATCCGAGGAACTCACGCCCGCATAAATCAGTGGTAACTCGACATTGTGGAGCGCGTTGGAACGGGCAAGGAGATTGAACGTTTGAAAGACGAATCCGATCTCCTTGTTGCGAACCTTGGCGAGCTGATTATCGTTCATCTGACTCACATTGACACCGTTGAACTCATAGAGTCCGGAGGTCGGCGTATCCAGGCATCCGATAATATTCATCAAGGTTGATTTGCCCGAACCGGAAGGTCCCATGATCGCGACATATTCATTGCGATGAATCTCAAGCGAAACATCGGCCAGGGCATGGACTTCTTCCGCCCCACCCATGTCGTACACTTTACGAATATGCTGAAGATTGATGACAGTCGAATTGTTTCCCATATATTCCTTCTTTGACCCCTTCCGTCACGCAATTAGTTGTTCGTTCCGTTTGGCTTGTGTTTCCCATTGTCGACTTTGACTTTCGATCCCTCTTCAAGATCCCGGCTAATGGCTTTATAACTTCCGGAAACAACTTCCTGGTTCTCATTAATTCCGGAGACGATTTCGGAATAGGAATCGTCAGAGATCCCGCGTTTCACCTCTACGCTCTTGACGGCATTATTATCGACGACAAAGACAATCTCCTTCGCCTTTTCGACCTTCGCCTTCATATGCGAATCGTTCGACGCCGCGTCATCACTGACCTGCTGATTGCCGCCGCCCTGCTTATCGGGATTTCCCATTCTCGTTGTAACGCTCTGAATCGGAACAGTCAGAACATTTCTCTTTGTCTGGGTTTCGATGGTGGCGGTCATGGACATTCCCGGACGGAGAGGAACATTCTTGTCGATGATCCGGATCTTCACCTGGAAGTTCGTGACCTCTTCCTGTGTTCCCAACCCTGTCGTTTTCGCCGAATTGCCAATCTCATAGACGAGTCCGGTCAACTTATGATCCGGAATAGCATCCACTGCGATGCGTACCGTATCGCCAAGAGAAACATTGATAATATCATTTTCTCCCACATCGACTCTCGCCTCCATACGGGAGAGGTCGGCCACGGTCATTACCGTTGTTCCCTGGAATTGACTTGTTCCGAGGACGCGCTCACCGCGCTCGACATCCAGCTCGCTGATGGTGCCGTCCATGGGAGCGGTAATTGTTGTCTTCAGCAGATTCTCCGATGCCTGCTTCAGGGATGCATCCGCCTGGTCGAACTGTGCCTTGGCAAGCTCGCGCGAAGTTGTCACCTGCTCAAGTTCGGCCGTTGAAATGAGCCCCTTGCTCGAGAGATCCATTCCGCGCTTGTAATCGGACTCTGCCTTCTGCAGACTCGCCTTGGCAGAGCTTAACCCCGATGCCGCCTGATCACGCATTGCCATATACGTATCGGGCTTGATCTTCATGAGAAGGTCGCCTTTCTTCACGACGAGGCCTTCCTTCACGGGCAGGTCGGTGATTTCGCCGCTCACTTCCGGCGTAATGACCACCTGCACCTCGGGGTAGATTTTCCCCGTGGCGGTCACCGCCTGCGTGATCGTGCGCCGCTGCACTTTCTCCGTCTGGATCGTGAAGACCGGCTCTTTCTTGCTCCCCATGATGATGAGCGCAACCAAGACGATCAGCAGCGCCCCCCCGATGGAGAAGATGATGACTTTCTTTTTCGATTTTTTGTTTGTCGCCATGACAAGGTCCTTTCGGCAAAAAACTTATTTGGAGATCGTACCGATGGCAAATTCCGCGGTTTTCTTTGCCACGAGATAGCCGGTCACTGCATTCACTTTATTGCTGAGTGCCGTCGTGTAATTTGCATTCGCTGTCAACAAGTCGAGTAACGTGCTCGCTCCCAAATGATATTTCTCTTCTGCAATCTGCTGGTCCATCAGAGCGGATTGCACGCTGCTCTGGGCAACGACCACCTGCTTTTCTGCAGACTGGAGACTAAGGAGGGCCTTCCGGATATCCACACGGACCTGGCGGTCGGCCTGTTTCACCTGCTCATCTGCGTTTTTCCGGGTTACTTCTGCCTGGTCAAGCTGGTTCTGGAGCGAGAACCCGCTGAATATCGGAAGCGATATGGTCAGACTGAGGTTGAGATTCTTGTTATCTGTAATCCCGCTCAGCTGGTTATTGCTAAAAAGGTATGAGCCAGACGCGCTCACACTCGGGAAGAAAGCCGCTCTGGCGCCCGACACGCCCGCATCGGCACTGTTCAGGCCTTCGACGGCACTCTGATAGTCGGGGCGCTTTTCGAGAGCGGTATTCATGAGACCGCCGAAGTCGGCATAATTTGCGTTGATGGAAACAAACTCTGTCGTATCGATATCCACGGGGATTCCGGTGAAGTCAAACTGGTACTCCTTATTGAAATCGATTCCGAGTGCGAAGATGAGATCCATCTTGGCATTTTCATAATTCGTTTGCGCGCTGATGAGATTGAATTCATCGCTCCCAACTTGTGCTCGTTGTCGGTACACATCCGCCAAGGCGGCCGATCCGACTTTATTTGACTCTTCAATTTGCTCCAGCTGCCGCTGGCTGCGTTTGACGTTATCTTCATTAACTTTCATCAATTCAAATGTCCGGACAACGTTCAGGAAAAGAGTGTGGACCTCGAGCACGGTGCTTTGGACTGTCCGGTCGGAAGAAAGCTGGGAAGCATTCGCATTCGCTTTGGCAGAATTGATGGAGGCATAATTTCCAAAACCGTTAAAGATGGTCCAGCGGCTGTCGAGTTCCGCACTGTATGCATCGCTCGAAGTATGACCCCCGGAGCTCGGAAGCTGAAGGATCCCAAGACCGGGAATATACTGGCTTCCTCCGCCGCTCACCGGGGACCACCCCTGCCTGTTGGAATATGATCCACCCGCATCGAGCGAGGGGAGCAACCCGCCGTATGCCGCGGTAACGGCACTCTGTCTGCCCTCGACCGAATTTTGCGCCTGGATGACCTGCGTATTGTTTTGCAGTGCAAGATCGACGGCCTTGTCGAGCGTGATGATCGTCGGTACCTGGGCATACACAACCGATGCGGAGAGTAAGCCAATAAATGCGAGGGAAAGCGTCAACTTCATCTTAAAAACTCCTTAATTTGATTAAAATTCAGCAATAGACGGGCTCGCAAGACTATCACTATTAACGAACCCCCGAAAGAAAAGTTACAGAAGAAAACACAATTCTTAAGGAAGATGTTCTTTGAGAATCTGGTCCTTTATGCGAAGAAGGTATGCTAACGCGGCGGCGTGTTCGTTGGGAATTTCACCATCAAGAATGGCGTTTTCGATCTTGGATTTCAGTATCCCTACCACGGGGCTTGGTTCGATACCACAGACTTCCATTATCTCATTTCCTCGCACGGGCGGCTGCCAGTTGCGAAGGCGGTCCTTCTCCTCCACTTCTGCCATCTTCCGAAGAACAATATCGTAATTTTTGAGATAACGGGCAACACGCTGCGGATTTTGGGAAGTGATATCCGCCCTGCAGAGCACCATCAGATCGTCAATTTCGGGGCCTGCTTCAAACAACAGGCGCCGGATGGCCGAATCCGTTATTTCTTCACTCACCAGTGCCATGGGGCGAAGGTGGAGACGGACCAGTTTTTCCAGATACGGAAGTCTTTCCATGGGGAGTTTCATCCGCCGAAAGAGCGGCTTCATCATTCTCGCACCCAAGTCCTCATGTCCGTGAAAGGTCCACCCTATTCCTTCCTTGAATGCCTTTGTCCGGGGCTTCGCAATGTCATGAGCGAGAGCCGCAAAACGAAGCCAGACATCCTCCGTAACGGCGGAAATGTTATCCACGACCTTGAGTGTATGAAGAAAGACATCCTTATGATGGTAATCCTTCCGCTGCTCTACCCCGACCATATCGACCAGCTCCGGAAAGACGAGCTTCGCAAGTCCGGTTTCGTAGAGCAGCTGCAGGCCAATCGAAGGGCGCCGCGACGAGAGGAGTTTCAGGAATTCTTCGGTGATCCGTTCCTGCGAAACGATGCTGATTCTCTCTGCCATGCGTCGCACGGCATCGAGGGCAGTTTCTTCGACGGAGAACTGGAGCTGTGAGGCAAACCGAACCGCCCGCATCATCCGGAGCGGATCATCATCAAATGTTCTCTCGGGCTCCAGCGGCGTACGGAGAACCTTTTTCTTCAAATCATCGAGCCCGTGGAACGGATCGATGAGCTTTCCCCATGCCGACTTTCGGATGGATGCGGCAAGTGCGTTCACCGTGAAATCCCTGCGTAAGAGATCGCTTTCGAGGGACGCTTTCTTCACTGCGGGTTTTCGCGAGTCCCTCTCATATTGCTCTTCCCGCGCAGTGACGAATTCGATCTTGCCCTCGGACATCGGAAGCATTGCGGTACCGAATTTCTCAAAAACAACGGGATGCGGGACATGTAAATGTTTGGCGACGGTGCGGGCAAAGGCAATCCCGTCTCCGACAACCATGATATCGATGTCCTTCCCCGGCTTGCCGAGAAGCGTATCGCGAACATATCCGCCGACGACATACGCATCAACGCGCTCCTCATCCGCAATCGCCCCAATCTGTTTGAGGATGTCGTTCTCCATCCCGACTGTTTTTTCCCTTGCGACCATTCTGCTAGAGCACAATCTTCTGCTGGTTAATTTTCTCCATGATTTCATGGGCAACGCTCAGCGCCCGCATACCGTCCTGGCCGCTGACGACCGCTGCGCCACCGGAGCTTACAGCGTCGACAAACAATTCGAGCTCGTATCGAAGTGCGTTCGTTTCCTTCACGGCGGGCTGTTCGTAGATGATCTTCCGCTTTCGCGCACCGAGTTCAAGTTCCCCCAGCATCATCGTCGGAGTTGAAGACTGTTCATTCGCGTCGACAAGCCGAAAAACCTCGGCAAGACCTTCGGAGAAGTCGATCGAAATATAGGCATCACGCTGGAACAGACGCATCTTGCGCATCTTCTTTTGTGAGATTCTGCTTGCGGTAACGTTGGCAACGCATCCGTTCGCAAACTGTAAACGGGCATTGGCGATATCCGTCGTCTCCGAAACGACCGGGATGCCGTTTGCTTCGATCTTTTCAACGGGCGAATTCACCAGACTGAGGATGATGTCGATATCGTGGATCATGAGATCGAGAACCACAGCGACATCTGTTCCGCGGGGGTTGAACTGTGCAAGCCGGTGCGATTCAATAAACATCGGATTGATATGATAATGCTCGAGCGCGAGTATCGCGGGATTAAACCGCTCGATATGGCCTACCTGGATTGTCAGACGCTTCTCTCCGGCTTTCCGCACCAGCTGTTCTGCCTGAGCAACGGTTGCCGTGATCGGTTTTTCAATGAAGAGATGAATACCGCGCTCCAATGCCTTCGCCGCAACATCGAAGTGCGTCGCCGTGGGAGTTGCGATCGTTACTGCTTCGACGGACTGCAGCAATTCGTCCATCGATCCGAATGCAGTGACACCATTCTCCGCCGCGACATTTTTCGCCCGGGAGGAATCAATATCGAACACTCCGATAAGTTTTGCGGAAGGAATATCCGCAAACATCTTCGCGTGCAGCGAGCCAAGATGTCCGACGCCGATAACACCAACAGGAAGCATAAGCACCCGCCTTTGTTACTGAGGAACGACTTTATACACCGTGTAATACATTTTCTTCCCGTCATCAAGCCCCATCTGATCAAACGACCGGATCATCACGGTAACGAGATCGGGATTTGTTTTCCACTGATCGGGAATCGGGGAGCGGCAGACGATATAAGATGTACGGCAGATCGTCCGATACAACCCCTCCTTCATAATTCTTTCGGGACTCACACCGCCATGAATGAGCGGGATGATTTCCGGGGTGATCAACCCGAACGCGTCGAGAACGGGGCGGCGCGAATAATACCCGAGCGCACCAATATCCCACGCCATGACGGTGTCGGTGGAATTCGTGTTTTTTTCCAACCATCTCCCGATCGGAATCACGGATCCCTCCATGCTTTCCTCAAACTGATCGATGCCCGGCTTCACCACTTTCCAATATCCGACCTGATTCTGCAACACTGCGAGGACCGCTACCCCGATAATGATCGTCGGTACCCAGCGGAATAATTTTTCGTTCCAGACTGATCGAAAGAGAAACGCAAAAGCAAATATCGTCACCATCGGAATGACGGGAAGGAGATATCGCGAGACGATGAGCACCCCCGAAATGAGAAAGATCGACGGAATGATCAGGACCCACAATCCGGCCACGATCGCATAGCGGAGAACGAATGTCTTTTCTTCCTTCCGGTTCGGATCACGAAGGAGACGGAAGACATAGACTGTTGCGACAATCAGCACCACAACCAACACACCTTCGGTGAACCCCACTACTTTGATCTGACTCCAGGCACTCATGACGAAGTCGGAAAATGCGGGATTCGGATCAGCCTTTGCCCGCGCCGTATTCGGAACGATCGTGCCAAAGGTCCAGCCGGCATAGATCAGCCACGGCAGAACGACGATACCGTACGCCGCCAGAAGCCAGAATACCCTCCGCACCGCACGTCGTTTGTCGATACTGTTGAAAAAGTAATCCACGAGCACGACGAAGCCCATGACACATCCTTCCGGACGAACAAGTGCGAGAAGACCCGCCAGCACCATCGACACGAGATATTCATTCCGGAAACAGTACAGGAGCGATCCGAGTGTGAGACAGACGCCAAGCGACGTTTCCATTCCCGTTCCGGCCCAGCGGATAAGCCACGCGTTAACGGAAAAGACGACTGTTGCAATCAATGCGATACCTGGCTCGCGAATGACTTCACGGGCTAGAAAGTAAAAGACGATGATCGATAGACTCGCCAGGAGAAGGTCGATGCCTTTTGCCGCGAGCGGCAGATCGGCACCGATTCTCCCGCCCAGCGCGATGATAAAGAGCCAGAGCGGACTGGTCATGCCGTAGGTCGGACTTCCGGCATTAAACGCGATGCCGTTTCCATGGACAAGGTTCTCAGCGAAACGAAGATAGATATACGTATCATCAGGCGAATATCCAAAATGTCCGCTCGCAGTAAGAAAAAAGATGAGAACGATCACCGGCAGCAGGACAACCGCCAGGCGTCGCATCCCACCTTCACCTGCTATGAAATCGCTGATCCGTTTCCGGAGACGTTCTTCTTCAACCATGAAACAAATTCGATAACACTGTAAAATCGATAATCCACGTCCATCTGCATCACTTTTTCCCTGCCGTAGGAATCCCATACGACGGATGCGATCAGGACACCTGCTCCGCGCGCAGCATGAATATCGGAAACGCTGTCCCCCACCATTAATACCTGGGATGCATCAAGGCCGAACTTCTTCATCACATTACAAATTCCTTCCGGTGAAGGTTTGTGCGAGGCAACATCCGTGCCCGTCACGATAAGATCAAAGTGCTTTCGGATTCCGATCTGCTCCAACGTGATGAGCGCGGTTCGCCTCCCCTTCCCCGTGAAGATCGCAAGAATGAGTCCGCGTTGTTTCAGAAGATCCAGCATCTCCCTGATACCATCGTACGCAGATGCCATAACGGGATGATGGAGTTCATAAAATGAATAAAAATCATCCATCGCCGCAGCATATTTTTCCTTGCCAACGAGCCGCTGGATTGCGATCTCTTCCGGAGGTCCAAACATCGCTGTGATTTCCTGAGGACTGAACCTCTTTCCCAGATGTTTTTCAGCAACATGGTTGAACGTGGCAAAAATGAGCTCATTGGTTTGAGTCAGAGTCCCGTCCAGGTCAAAAATGATACATGAGATGCGCTGCATGGCGAAGAAATATACCAAAATTGAGCGGAGTTTCAAAGATATTGAGGTTGAAGGAGCTTCTCGCTATATTGACCTCGACACGGTCGAGGTACTTCACCATCATTTCTAATCCCTGGAAATGGGAACGTGAAATCTTACCCTCCAATGATACTCGCGCTTCTCGTCGTGACCTTCCCACTGGATGTTCATGGACAACCTGCAGACACCGTCGATCATTCCGGTTCCCAGCTCATACCATGGCGGGTGGCGATTGTGGCGGGTGGAACAGCGGGCATCATCGTCGCCGCGCATCTCCAGAATTATGATTCATGGTGGAAAGGCGTCCGCGGCCCGTTTCATTTGAGTGTCGACGACGGCTATCCGCTCGGTGCGGACAAGTGCGGGCACTTTCTCTTCTCCAATGATGCGGCCGATCTGGTCGGGCGATCATTCGCGTGGTCCGGTATCGATCGGCCACGTGCGTTGCTCTATGGCGCGGGAGTTGCGTTTGCGTTCCAGCTCTATGTGGAGATTGAAGATGGATTTCATCCGGATCTCGGATTCAGTCCCGGCGACATTCTCGCCGACGGCGTGGGCGCCTGCTATCCGCTTCTGCAGGATGAGCTTCCCGTATTCGGTGCGATATCTCCGAAGTGGAGCGCTGAGCAGTCGACACGCTACCAGCAGGGTGCATACCGAACAATCTTCGACGATTACGAAAGTCAGAACTACTGGCTGAGCGTGAACATCGACGGGATTCTCGGAGAATCTGCTCCGTCCTACATTCCATCGTGGCTCAACGTGGCCTTCGGCTATGGCGTGACGAACCTTGATCTTCACGGAGGCGGAGATCGTGAATTCTATGTCGGACTCGATGTCGATGTGAACAAGCTCCCCGGTGATAGTGACATCCTGAAATCGATAAAGCATCTCCTCAACTATATTCACGTCCCCGCTCCGACAATCCGGCTGACACCAACGCTTATCGGTTACGGACTGCGGTTCTGATCGTTTCATTTCTCCGCCGTTTTTCGTATATTCCAATGCGAAACTTCATTCTTTAATTCAACTTGTCGGAACTTCTCCAGGAACTATCCTCATGAATATCAACGAAATACAAAAGCTGTTGGGAAACGATTCGAAACTCCTGCTCGAACACAAATGCACCGGCATTCCCAAGGAATCGATTTGTCTGCCCGGACCAGATTATGTCGATCGTGTCTATGCGCTTTCGGACCGTCCTGTTCCCGTTCTGAAGAGTCTGAACTGGATCATCCATCAGGGGCGTCTGGCGCACACCGGTTATGTTTCGATTCTTCCGGTCGATCAGGGCATCGAGCATTCTGCCGGAGCTTCGTTCGCACCCAACCCGATGTATTTCGATCCGGAAAACATCGTAAGACTGGCGATCGAAGGCGGATGCAACGCCGTTGCCTCGACGCTCGGTGTGCTGGGTGCCGTGGCTCGCAAGTATTCCCACAAGATCCCGTTCATTCTGAAAATCAACCACAACGAATTTCTTTCCTATCCGAACACCTACGATCAGATTCTGTTTGCGCGTGTCAAGCAGGCATTCGACATGGGTGCCGTCGCTGTTGGTGCAACGATCTATTTCGGCTCGCCGGAATCCAAGCGCCAGATCCAGGAAGTCGGACTCGCATTCCAGCAGGCGCACGAGCTCGGCATGGCGACCATCCTCTGGTGCTACCTGCGCAACCCTGCATTTAAGACTCCGGAGAAGGACTATCATCTTTCCGCCGATCTCACCGGTCAGGCCAACCATCTCGGCGTCACGATTGAGGCAGACATCATCAAACAGAAGCTGCCGGAGAACAATGGTGGATTCGAAGCGCTGAAGTTCGGGAAAACAAGCAAGAAGGTCTATTCCGAACTCACCAGCAGCAATCCGATCGATCTCTGCCGTTACCAGGTCGCGAACAACTATATGGGACGAGCCGGCCTCATCAATTCCGGCGGTGAATCAAAAGGAGAATCGGATCTCGCCGACGCGGTTCGTACCGCGGTGATCAACAAGCGGGCGGGCGGCATGGGATTGATTTCCGGACGCAAAGCGTTCCAGAGGCCAATGGCTGACGGAGTGAAGATCCTCAATGCGATTCAGGATGTTTATCTCTGCAAGGAAGTGACCGTAGCATAAGAATTCCGATGGCGCACTGTTCCGGCAGTGCGCCGTCCTTGCCGTCGGAAGACGGCACAACAACTCCCCCCGGAACAGTTTCATCCTCGCACCGAAGAGAATTAATCCTATGACTCCGGAAAAACATTCTTCCAGGAATACCACAACACTCTATATCAGGAACATGGTGTGTAACAGGTGCATCCGGGTTGTCCGGGAGGAGCTCGACGCACTCGGCGTCAGAGTTCTTTCCGTCGTTCTGGGAGAGGTAACCGCCGAAGGGAGGATATCATCCCTCCCCGTTCCGGAAATACAAAAGGTACTGTTAAGAAACGGTTTTGAACTGATCGAAGACCGGCGCACGAAGATCATCGAGCAGATCAAACGTGAAATCATCGGCCTGGTATTCCAATCTGCCGGGACTGATGCAAAGGGAAGGAAAATTTCAGAATATCTCCCTGCAAAGACCGGAATCGAATATCACACGCTCAGTACGCTCTTTTCCTCCGTGGAAAACATGACGATTGAACATTATTTTCTTCTCCAGCGGATCGAGCGGGTGAAGGAACTGATGAAGTACAACGAACAGACGTTGAGCGAAATTGCCTATGCTACCGGTTTCAGCAGCGTGCAGCATCTCTCGGCACAGTTCAAGCAGCTGACGGGCATGACTCCATCGCAGTTCAAGCTCCTCACACATTCTCTCCGCCAGCCAATCGATTCGGTCGGAAAAAGATAAATTCCGCCTCTCCTCCCTTTCGCTCATATAACAGATTGTCAGATTGTTGTAAGGCAATTCCTCCGCAAAAGTGGTATCTTATAAAAGAACCAACAAAGGAATGGTATGCAGAATGAGCACGTATCGATCCGGGGCATGAGCTGTGAACATTGCGTGATGAGTGTACGAAAGGCGCTCGGCAGATTGGACGGTGTTGTCGTGGAATCGGTACAGATCGGTTCCGCCGTTATCCGGTACGATGAAAAGAAAACCGGCAGAAAAGAAATTGTACGCGCCATAGAGGAAGCGGGCTATGAAATCGTGGCTGCGTCATAGCATCCGATGAACGACCGTCACCATACAACTCTCACCCTTCCGATAGAGGGAATGACCTGTGCGAGCTGCGTTGCGCGCGTGGAAAAAGCCCTTCACCGCGTTGAAGGTGTTGAATCTGCGAATGCGAACCTCGCTACCGAAAAGGTCACGGTTTCCTACGATGCGGAGATGACAACTGTACCGGCGATGGCGTCGGCAGTTGCAGCAGCAGGATATGCACTCGTTATTCCCGAAAACAGAAAAACCGCGGTGGCTGACAACCCGTCGCCGCAGGAGCGTTCACTTGCATCATTGCAGCGTGAGCTCATACTCGCAGCCGTTATCACGATTCCCGTGGTGCTCACGGGCATGTCCGGCATGAATGAATCAGTCCTGCAGTGGCTCGGCATTTCAGAGGGAGATTTCAGCCGGCTGCTTTTCGTCGCTGCAACTATCGTCATGGTTGTGTCGGGCAGACGTTTTTTCGCCGTCGCGTGGAGACTCGCTCGTCACCGGACAACGGATATGAATACTCTGGTCGCGATCGGTACCGGAACCGCGTATCTCTACAGCACAATTGTTGTGCTCTTCCCATCGTGGTTTGGCAATCGCGCCAGTTCGGGTGATGTGTATTTCGACTCTGCCGTCGTGATCATCACACTCATACTTTTCGGCAGATGGCTTGAAGCCCGGGCGAAGCGGAAGGCATTCGACTCCATCAGAAATCTCCTGCGTCTGCAGCCGAAGATCGCACACCGGCTCCGGAACGGGATTGAAGAGGATATCCCGACCGAGGAAGTGCACGTCGGCGACATTCTGGTTCTCCGTCCGGGAGAAAAGGTCCCCGTAGACGGCATCATCACGGAAGGAGAATCAACCCTTGATGAATCGATGCTCACCGGCGAAAGCGTACCGGTCGATCGCGCGGCAGGCGGCCGGGTGATCGGCGGAACTCTTAATCTCACCGGGAGTTTTCTGATGCGAACGAGCGCCGTCGGAAATGAAACGGTGGTCGCGGGGATTGTCAGGTTTGTCGAGGAAGCCCAGGGGTCAAAAGCTCCCATCCAGCACCTCGTCGACCGTGTGGCATCCGTCTTTGTTCCCGTCGTCCTCATAACGGCGATGATTACTTTTCTCGCTAATTATTTCGTCGGTCATCTTCCGTTCACGAGCGCTATGATGAATTTTGTCGCGGTGCTGATCGTGGCATGCCCGTGCGCGCTCGGGCTTGCAACCCCCACTGCCATTATTGTGGGAACGGGGCTCGGTGCATCGAACGGCATACTCATCCGGAATGCGGAGATTCTCGAACGCGCACACCGGATCTCCACGATCGTATTCGATAAAACCGGAACGCTTACAAATGGAAAACCGGTAGTTTCTGATTTTGTCGTCGGAAAAGGATCCGATCAACGAAATATTTTACAGCTTGCTGCTTCGCTGGAATCGCGCTCCGAACACCCTCTTGCACGGGCTCTTGCGGATCACGCCCGCGCTGCGGGAATTCAGAATCTTCCGGTTGAATCGTTCATCGCCAGGACGGGAAGGGGTTCGGCCGGCCGTGTCAGCGGAACCGCCGTCATTATAGGAAATGAATCGATGATGAACGAAGAGTCGCTGGAGTACACTTCATTTCTTCCGATCATCGACGAGTGGAAAAAACAGGGAAAGACGGTTGCTCTCGTCGCCGTCGACCGCAGCGTGACAGGGGTTTTTTCGTTTATCGACAGCGTGCGCGACGGAGCAGGTGAAGAGATCCGAAAATTGCGTCAGCAAGGCCTCACGGTCGTCATGATCACTGGAGACAATGAGCGGACCGCCGGGGCAATTGCATCGCAGGTTGGGATCGACCGTGTCGTTGCGGGGATCCTTCCGGATGAAAAAGGCAAGCAGATCCGGCAACTGCAACTGCGCAACACCATCGTGGCAATGGTCGGCGACGGCATCAACGATGCGCCGGCGATCGCCCAGGCCGACGTTGGCATTGCCATGGGACGCGGAACAGATATCGCGCTCGAGGCCGCGGATATCACTCTGGCGCGGAATGATCTCTCCGGCGTCTCCCGGACGATTACGCTCTCGCGCCGGACGATGCGAACGGTCAAACAGAATCTCTTCTGGGCGTTCATCTATAATTGCGTGAGTATTCCGCTGGCTGCCGCCGGATTTCTCACTCCGGCTCTCGCCGCAGCTGCAATGGCTCTGAGTTCCGTTTCCGTCGTTTCAAACAGTCTCCGCTTGCGATTCATGCGGTGGTAACATATTGCAACGGAAGTTCGATCGTTGCTTTTTCCGAAACTGTCCGGCAGAAAGATTATGGAAAAAATCATCACCCTAAAGAAGAATGAAGATCACCGTATCCGCGCAGGCCACCAATGGGTTTTCAGCAATGAGATATCTTCCATTACGGGAGACCCTCAGCCGGGCGACGTGGTTCACATCAGGAGTCATACGCAATCTTTCCTGGGAATCGGATTCTTTAATCCCCATTCGCTCATCGCCGTTCGTCTCCTTTCCGCGGAGGATGAAGAAATCAATTTCGAATTTTTCAGGAAGCGGATTGGCAACGCTCTCCTTCTGAGAAAGAAACTCTACCCCAGCGGGCATGCCTACCGGCTTGTTCATGGGGAAAGCGATTTCCTGCCGGGACTCGTGATCGACCTCTACAACGAGTATTGTTCCCTCCAGACATTCTCATTCGGCATGGACAGAAGGCAAACGCTCATTTGTGATGTTCTGGAGTCCCTCCTTCAGCCCCGGGGAATTGTGGAAAGGAACGAATTCCCTCTCCGCTCGCTTGAAGGGATGGAACCGAGGAAAGGTATTCTCCGCGGAACAGTTTCTCCCGTCACACTGCAGGAATACGGTATCAGTTACACGATAGACTTGCTGGAAGGACAGAAGACGGGATTTTTTCTGGATCAGCGCGAAAACCGGAAAGCCATTCGCCGATACGCCTCGGGAGCTGTCGTTCTTGATTGTTTCAGCAACGAAGGGGGGTTCGCACTCAATTCCGGATATGCAGAAGCATCGGAAGTTACGGGCGTGGATATATCGGAGACAGCAGCGGCCCGCGCGGTGGCAAACGCAAAACGGAATGGATTGGAAAACCGTGTCCGTTTCACAGTTATGGACGTGTTCGATTTTCTTCGCAAGGCGGTTGACGATGGGAAAAGGTTCGACACGATCATTCTTGATCCCCCCTCATTTGCCAAGAACAAGAAGTCGCTCACACAGGCGAAACGCGGCTACAAGGAGCTGCACACTCTTGCATACCGGCTACTGCAGCCGGGAGGAATTCTCGCAACGGCTTCCTGCTCACATCATGTCCTGGAAGAGACATTCCTGGGGATCATTGACGAAGCGGCCATCTCTGCTCATCGGAAGATTCGATTGCTTGAATGGCGCGGAGCAGCCCCCGACCATCCTGTCCTTCCTGCAATGCCGGAGACACGTTATCTGAAATTCGGGATTTTCGAGGTTTCCTGACCAAGACGAGAGGCCTGTAAAACCTTCCGTTCAACATTGTGTCTAAGAATCAGGGACGGTTGACAATAGGCCGGATGCAGATTATATTTATAGTGGTACCCGAACACAAAACGTGACGGCAATGAGGTTCTTCGTGCGTGCAGTTTTATTCACAATTCTCCTTTTCCTTTCCTCTTCCCTAATACTCGCCCAAGGAGTTCCTGACCGCGCCCATGACAGCACTCTCGTTTTTGGTACGATTCAGGCGCCTCAGGGGCAGACAGTGATCAATTCAATCCGGAATGCGTGGGGAGTAAATATTCTCGTATCTACGAATGGATTCGGATTGGGTTCATTCTTCCGGCACGATTACACCGACGAACTGTCGGGGTTCATCGACCTGGCAATATCCGAAGCGAAGGACGACAACGAGAAGGACTACGTGGATTACTATACGGGTCAAACGTATACACCGGGGGAAGTCAACCGGTTTCTCGTCTTCCCGTTGTTTGTTGGAGTTGAACATCGCCTCTTTGCCGATGAAATTGTGGACAACTTCAGGCCGTACGTTACAGCAGCGGCGGGTCCGGCAATGATTTACGTTTTTCCATACAACGAGGAATATTTCAGCGCCCTCGGTCATGGGCAGGCCAAATATACGGCGGGGGGATACGTTGGCTTCGGCGCATATTTCGGGTCGGAACGTTCCACCGTGCTCGGACTGAACATGCGATACTATTATATTCCGTATCCGGGAGGTATCGAAAGTCTTTCCTATGTCTCGCCCAAGACACAGTTTGGAGGGTTCTTCATCACGCTGACATTTGGCAGCGGTTGGTAGAACGATCAGCTTCTCACCGGGCGAGGTAGTGTTTCAGAAATCTCCCTGTATGTGATCCCTTCGCGGAAACGATCTGTTCCGGCGTTCCCACGGCAACAACGGTTCCTCCCTGGTCTCCCGCTTCCGGACCAAGATCAATAATCCAGTCGGCACATTTGATGACGTCCATATTATGTTCGATGATCAGGATGGAATTCCCTGCGTCGATCAGTGCATTGAGAGCCCGGAGCAGTGTGGCAATATCATCGAAGTGAAGGCCGGTTGTCGGCTCATCCAGGATGAAGAGTAATTTTCGCCCATCCTCCCGGCTCGCAAGATATGATGCGAGCTTGATGCGCTGTGCTTCTCCGCCCGAGAGCGTGGTTGCGGATTGACCGAGCCGGATATAGCCCATCCCGACGTCGGCGAGAACACGAAGTCGTTTTGCGACCCGATGCCCTGAAGCGTGCTGACCGAAAAATTCGATCGCTTCATGAACGGTCATTTTAAGGATCTCATCGATATTCTTCTCCCGGTATTCGACTGCGAGCACTTCTTTCTTGAAGCGTTTTCCGTTGCAGACTTCGCAAGTAAGTTCCAGGTCGGCAAGAAATTGCATCTCCACGGTCTGGATGCCGCTCCCCTCGCACGCTTCGCACCTCCCTCCGGGGACATTGAACGAAAAATATCCCGCCTTATAGCCATGCATCTTTGCCGACTCAGTTCCCGCAAAAGCATCACGCACCAGGTCGAAGGCCTTGATGTACGTGGCAGGATTGGAACGAGGGGTTCTTCCGATCGGGGTCTGATCCACAAGCTCGACATCGTCGATATGTTCCACACCTTCAAGACCGCCGTGATGGCCGATCGTCTCGGGATATTCACCCTTCGATTTCTTGAGGGCCGAGTAGAGAATATTGTGGACGAGCGTACTTTTCCCCGAACCGCTGACGCCGGTCACCGCCACAAATTTGCCGAGGGGAATCTCCACGTCGATACCCTTGAGATTATGTTCCGAGGCGCCAAGCACGCGAATCGATTTCCTGTTCCCTTCTCTCCTGACTGAAGGTACCGGAATCGACTTCCGGCCGGAAAGATACGATCCGGTTATGGACTCCGGGATCTTCATGATGGTTCGCAAATCTCCCTGAGCCACCACCTCACCGCCGAATTCTCCGGCCCGCGGGCCCATATCAACGATGACATCTGCCGCATGCATCATGTCGGCATCATGTTCCACAACAATCACGGTATTCCCCACATCACGGAGTGCCTGCAGAATCGAAATCAATCGCGCATTATCGCGCGGATGGAGCCCGATGCTGGGCTCGTCAAGGACATAGAGCGATCCCACCAGCGACGAACCGAGGGCCGTGGCAAGATTGATCCGCTGGGATTCTCCTCCCGACAACGTATTCGAAAGCCGGTCCAGCGTCAAATACCCGATGCCGACATCATCCAGGTAGCGAAGGCGTTTCCGCAGCTCTTCGAGTATTCTTCGTCCAATTTCCAGATCGAATGACGAGAGCGTGAGGTGTTCAAAGAAGTTGCGGGCCTCGGTGATGGTCATGCGGACGACGTCAAAGATCGTCTTCCCGGCAATTCGGATGCAAAGGGCCTCGCGGCGCAGCCGGGCTCCGTTGCATGCTTCGCACGTAGTATATCCCCGGTAGCGGCTCAGAAGGATGCGGTAATAGATCTTGTAGGTCTTTCGCTCAACGGCGCGGAAGAATCCATTGATGCCGTCGAAATCGCCATGACCGTTCATGACCACGTTGAGTTCCTGTTCCGTCAGCTCGCGGAACGGCACATCGACACGGACACCCGCCTGCGGAGCAACCTTCAGCAGGTCGCGGTAGTTGTTGTGCCACTTTGGGGTAGTCCACGGCTGTATGGCCCCTTCCCGGATTGACCGCCCTTTGTGCGGGACAACGAGGTCCATGTCGATCCCTACCGCCCGGCCGAACCCCTGGCATTTCGGGCAGGCACCAAATGGATTGTTGAATGAAAAAAGCCGCGGGTCGGGTTCTTCATACCGGATACCGCAATGTGAACACTCAAAATGCTGGTTGAAACGGATCTGCTTTCCGCTTTCGAGAAGTTTGATGACTGCATAACCGTCGCTCGAAGCAAACGCGGTCTCCAGAGAGTCGGCAAGGCGCGTGTTCTCTCCATTTGAACGGAACACGAGCCGGTCGATGAGGACGAAGAGCTCTTCCCGTTTCACGTTTCTGGGGAGTGATCGTTCATTCAGATCGATGATCTCGTCGTTCCAAAAGAGCCGGAAGAACCCCTGTTTCTTTAAGCTCTCCACTTCCCGCTTGAGCGTCGCGTCGGCATGATGTGGAAAGGGAAACAGCACGAACAACTTCAGATCACGCACTTCTCCTTCCGCCTGGTGGAGTTCTTCCCGTAGCCGCTCTGTTACGGTCGACACAGAATCGCGCTGGACAAGGTTGCCGCAATTGTAACAAAACGTCTTGCCGATCCGGGCGAATAACAGGCGAAGGTAGTCGTACACCTCAGTGGTGGTCCCGACGGTGGATCTGGGATTTCGCCCCATCGTTTTCTGTTCGATGGCAATGGCCGGGCTGATTCCCTGGATAACATCGACATCGGGTTTGTCCATTCTCTCCAGAAATTGCCGTGCATACGACGAGAGACTTTCCACAAAACGGCGCTGGCCCTCGGCATAGATTGTATCGAACGCAAGACTCGATTTTCCCGACCCGCTTACTCCGGTGAGCACGATGAGTTTATTGCGCGGAAGCTCGAGGGAGATGTTCTTGAGGTTATGAACCCGTGCACCGCGGATCCGTATGATGTTTCGATCCTGCCGTACGGACCGGGAACCGGATCGCGTACTTTTCTTTTGTGGAGATTTCGACATTCGGTTTGTAAAAAAAATACGGGGCTATCAATTGATAGCCCCGGGAAACACTGAACCGCTGAGGTCCTAGACGCCGCCGATCATAATCGCGACATTGGCGAGAACCTGATTACAGGTCGGTTCGTTCGAGTCCTTCCCGAACATATTCAGAAACTGGTATTGGACACCGACGTCAAACGACCCGATAATCGGGACGGAAATCTGCGCTCCACCTCCCACACCGATCCCTTCACGAGTTTGTGACGAGGCATT
>Ga0335082_10002308_pt1 | contig 20523 bp, 18 predicted proteins | sample Lox_Sample_41_FD_206718 | JGI IMG/M metagenome (GOLD analysis project Ga0335082, IMG submission 206718) | Soil microbial communities from Loxahatchee National Wildlife Refuge, Florida, United States - Lox_Sample_4.1 | ecosystem: Environmental > Terrestrial > Soil > Wetlands | place: USA...
AAGAAAAAAGCCGCGAAGAAGAAGTCCACCAAAAAAGCCAAGAAAGCGAAGAAGAAGTCATCTAAGAAGCGCGCGTCAAAAAAACGCGTAGCGAAGAAGACCAAGAAGTCGAAGAAGAAGGCTTCGAAGAAGAAGCCGGCCCGCAAGGCGGCAAAGAAGAAGAAGCCAGCGAAGAAGAAGGCGGCGAAGCGCAAGCCCGCGATGAGCGCGGCGATGCCGGCGGTCAAGCCGATGATGGCTCCGGCGGTCACCCCGGTCATCACGCCGCTGATCAAGCCGATGAGCTGACGGGCGCCTGGCGCCCGCCGGCAAGGCGGCTGGACCCGAATACGAGGCGCGACCCGACCGGGGCCGCGCAACCGGCAGGAGTTACGGCCGGGTAGCGCCTCGCAAGCGGGCTCCTTTCGAGCTCATTCCCCCAGGTTCCAGCGCTCCATCACGGTGTAGCTCCCGCGTCCTGCTTCGGAGCGCACGAGCACGAACTCGCGCACGTCCCACGCGATGGGCGTGACCGCTTCCAGGGGCAGCGTCCGGGCGATGCGCCTTGCGAGCGTCGCGTGCGCTGCGAACTCCCGCGGCTCGAGCTCGAACCCCGCTGCCCTGAGCCGCGATTCCAGCGACGACTGAAGCTCGGCGAGCCCGGGCGGAATGCGGGACGGCCCCGCCCACGCTACGCGTGCGTCGCGAAAGGATCCGATCGTGTCGATCGCGATCCCGAACGGTCCGCGGCGAACCGAGCCCGCGGCCGTCAGCGCGGCGCGCACGCGGTCGTCGGCCACCTCGCCGAGAAAGCAGAGCGTGAGATGAAGCTTCGCCGGGGGCACTGCGCGCCCCCCGGCCCGCGCGGCCACCCATTCGCCGAGCCGCGCGATTCGCGCGCGCACCTCGTCTCCCGGCCATAGCGCGAAGAAGAGGCGCACGCCCGACCTACGGCAGCTCCGCCGCCGGCATTCGCGCGAGGATCGTCTGCGTCTTGCGCACGATGAAGGGCGTGCCGCGGTTGCGGTCGTAGAAGCGCGGGTTGGGGATGATCGCGGCGAGATGCGCCGCCGCTTCCGGGCCGAGCTTCGCCGCGCTCGTACCATAGTAGTGGCGCGCCGCGGCCTCCGCGCCGAACACGCCGTCGCCCCACTCGATCACGTTGAGGTAGATCTCGAGGATGCGGCGCTTGTCCATGGCCTGCTCGATCATCACCGTGATGAGCGCCTCCTCGCCCTTGCGCCAGGGGGTGCGGCTCGCCGACAGGAACAGGTTCTTCGCGAGCTGCTGGGAGATCGTCGATCCCCCCGCCACCACCTTGCCCTTCCTGAGGTTCTTCTCGCGGGCCTTCTCGATGGCATCCCAGTCGAAGCCCTCGTGGTCGACGAACCTCGAATCCTCCGCGACCACCACGGCGCGCTTGAGGCTCTCCGAGATCCGGCTGTAGGGCACCCACACGTGCTGAAGCCTCGCTGCGGGATTGGTCGCGCGCATCGCCGCGAGGCGCGCGTCCATGAAGGCGGTGCTCGACGGGTTGTGGTCCCTCCACCACCACACCTGGGCGAGGAAGGTGAGCTGCACCGCCAGGAACGCGCCGGCGACGAGGACCGCGAGCCCCGCGGCGAGCCGCAGCACGCTCCTCACGCGGTGCGGATCCTGAGCTCGGCGAGCACCGGCGAGGTGTCGGGCCGCCTTCCCCTCCAGAGCTCGAAGGATTCGGCCGCCTGCTCCACCAGCATTCCGAGTCCGTCGCTCGCGCGCATGCCGCCCGCGCGCGCATGCGCAAGGAACGCGGTGGCCGATTCGCCGTAGGCCATGTCGTAGGCGAGGCCATGGGCGGAAAGAACATGGCGCGGCAGGCGGAGCGCTTCACCGTGCACCGAGGTCGATGTCGCATTCACCACGATGTCGAAACGATCTTCCGGAATCGCATCGAGCGGCGCGGCCTCGACCGGTCCCAGGGCGGCGAATCGCGAGGCGAGCTCGCGTGCCTTGCCCTCGCTGCGATTCGCGATCACGAGACGCGCGGGCCTTTCCGCGAGCAACGGGGCGATCACGCCGCGGGCCGCGCCGCCCGCGCCGATGATGAGCACGCGGCCTCCGGAGATGGGGATGCGCAGGTTGCGAACGAGATCCGCGACGAGGCCCGCGCCGTCGGTGTTGTCCGCCTCGATCGCGCCCGATCGCGATGCGAGGAAGTTCGCCGCGCCCGCGAGGCGGGCGCGTTCGCTTGCCTTCGACGCGAACTGCAGCGCCTCGACCTTGAACGGAAGCGTCACGTTCGCGCCGCGTCCGCCCGTATCGAAGAAGGCCCGTGCGCTCTGCGCGAAGCCCTCGCGCGGGGCGAGGAGCGTGCCGTATTCGAGCGAGTCCCCGAGCTGGCTTGCGAAGAGCGCGTGGATTCGCGGCGACAAGCTATGCGCGACGGGATTGCCGATCACGACGTATCGATCCATCGGACGTGATCGTAACCCGCCATATAAATAGTATGGCGCCCTCGCAAGCACGGTTTCCCTGGATGCCCTATGATGGTGCTTATACTTCGTCATGGCACGGAAATGGTGCGCGAAGCAGGTGCCAAGAGCTTCAAGATCCTATGAATCAAAGGCTTATCACATACAAGGCGTGGCACAGTTTTCGCTAAATGTGGCCTCGTCCGGGCTTTCGTCAGCCGCTCGTTCCCCATTTCTGGGCATTCATCCCACCATCAGGAGAAATCTATGGCAGTAGCCGACGTGTTCAAGACAATCAAGGAAAACGAGGTCAAGTTCGTCGACCTTCGCTTTACCGATACCAAAGGAAAAGAGCAGCACGTTTCGGTTCCGGTGAAGGCGTTCACCGAAGACAAGTTCAAGGATGGGCATGCGTTCGACGGCTCGTCGATCGCGGGATGGAAGGGCATCGAGGCCTCCGACATGCTGCTCATGCCGGATCCGGATTCCGCGCACATGGATCCGTTCTACGACGAGCCCACGATCGTCCTTTCGTGCGATGTGCTCGAGCCCTCGACGGGCAAGGGCTACGAGCGCGATCCGCGCACGATCGCCAAGCGCGCCGAGGCGTACCTCAAGAGCTCCGGCCTGGGCGACGTCGCGTACTTCGGACCCGAGCCCGAGTTCTTCATCTTCGATGCCGTCGAGTGGAAGGTCGACATGTCGGGCAGCTTCGTGAAGATCTACTCGGAGGAAGCACCGTGGTCCTCGGACGCGAAGCTCGAGGGCGGGAACCTGGCGCACCGGCCGCCGATCAAGGGCGGCTATTTCCCCGTGCCTCCCGTGGATTCCCAGCAGGACATCCGCTCCGCGATCTGCCTCGCGCTCGAGGAGCAGGGCGTGGAGGTCGAAGTTCACCACCACGAGGTGGCGGCGCCCGGGCAGAACGAGATCGGCACCAAGTTCAACTCGCTCGTGAAGCGGGCCGACTGGATGCAGATCCTCAAGTACACGGTGCTGAACGTCGCACGCTCGTATGGCAAGACGGCCACGTTCATGCCCAAGCCCGTCGTGGGCGACAACGGCTCGGGGATGCACGTGCACCAGTCCGTGTGGAAGGGCGGCGTGAACCTCTTCGCGGGCGACGGCTACGCGGGCCTTTCGGAATTCGCGCTCTACTACATCGGCGGCATCATCAAGCACGCGAAGGCGCTCAACGCAATCACCAACCCGGGCACCAACTCGTACAAGCGCCTGGTGCCCGGCTTCGAGGCGCCGATCAACCTCGCTTACTCCGCGCGCAACCGCTCCGCGTCGTGCCGCATCCCGTTCGTGTCGAGCCCGAAGGCGCGTCGCGTCGAGGTGCGCTTCCCGGATCCCACCGCGAATCCGTACCTCGCGTTCTCCGCGATGCTGCTCGCGGGCCTGGACGGCGTGCAGAACAAGATCCATCCGGGCGATCCGCTCGACAAGAACCTCTACGACCTCGAGCCCGAAGAAGCCGCGAAGGTGCCGCACCCGTGCGCGTCGCTCGACGAGGCGCTGGACAACCTCGACAAGGACCGAGCGTTCCTCACACGCGGCGGCGTGTTCACGGACGACATGATCGACGCGTACATCGGGCTCAAGATGGAAGAGGTCACGCGCTTCCGCATGACCACGCACCCCATCGAGTTCGAGATGTACTACTCGGCTTGAGGCGGACCGTCCCGCCGGGAGGGAGGGGCGGCGCGTCCGCCCCTTTTTCTTCCGGATCGCGGCCGGGCTTCCTTGTGTCCGGCGCCTGCGCCAACCACAACCTATAGCGTCCAACTCTCTCCATCTCCTTGATCTTATTGCTTTTTACATGATCGCTGCCTATCCTGATCGTCCGCCTTTGCGAAGGGATGCACGGCATGAAGATCGTGTGGATCGCGGGCCTCGCCGTCGCTGCGACCCAGGCATTTGCGCAGACGACGATCTACAAGTTCGTGGACGAGAACGGACACGTCACCTATTCGAACAAGCCCATGAAGGGCGCGATGGTGCTCGAGCTCGAGCCGCTCACGACGATTCCCGGGGCCCCGGGCCCGGCCCCGAAGGCCGTTGCCGCGGTCGAGCGCGCCGATGCCCCGAAAGCGGACATCGCGAAGCTCGAAGTGGTGAAGCCGGACTCGAAGCCGGTGATCACCGCCACGCTCGCGGTCGAGCCCCAGGTCCAGAAGAAGCGCGACAACGATCGTCGCCGCATCCTCGAAGACGAGCTCTCGCGCGAGGAGCAGTCGCTCTCGGACGTGCGCGACTCGCTTTCGCAGGAGCAGACGAATCCCGCATTGGTCGCCGCCGTCAGGGCGGCGCAGCAGGCGCAGGATCCCTCGCCCACGCAGCTGGCCGAGATGCGCGCCAACATCGACAAGGCCTCGGGACGCATTCGCGGCCTGCAAGCCACCGCGGCCGAGCACGAGAAGAACATCGAGGCGCTCAAGAAAGAGCTCGGCGCACTGAAGCCCTAGCCTCGCGCAGCCGTCCCCGACTCCGGCAACTCCATTCTGCCGACGCGCCAGCGATCCTCGCTGGCGCGCTAATTGCTTTTTTCCCGTGTCGCAGGTCGTGACCGCCTACGCGGGTCTCGAGCTGCTTTCGACCGCCGTGCTGATGCTCGACGAAAGACTCCAAGTGACGTACGCGAACCCCGCCGCGGAAACGATGCTCGCGCATGGACGCAAGCACCTGATCGGCGTGGAGATCGACAAGGCGCTGCCGGGCAATCCCGAGCTCGCGGAGCGCCTGCGCCAGTCGCTCGCGTCCGACGCGGGCTTCAACGAGCACGACGTGGAGCTCGGCATCGGCGGCGAGACCCTGCACGTGACCTGCGTCATCACGCCGATCGAATCGGCCGGCTCGCGCCTCATGCTGGAGCTTCGCGAGTTCGAGCAGCAGCGGCGCATCGCGCGAGAGGCCAAGATCCTGGAGCAGCAGCAGGTGAACAAGGAGCTGATCCGCAACCTCGCGCACGAGATCAAGAACCCGCTGGGAGGCATCCGCGGCGCGGCGCAGCTGCTCGAGCGCGAGCTCGCCGACCCGGAGCTTCGCGAGTTCACCCAGGTGATCGTGAAGGAGACCGATCGCCTGCAGTCGCTCATGAATCGCCTCCTCACGCCCAGCCGCCTTCCGCACGTGGAGCCCATCAACATCCACGAGGTCATGGAGCGGGTGCGGATGCTGCTCCTCGCCGAGTTCCCCGAGGGCCTCACGATCAAGCGCGACTACGACGCGAGCCTGCCGGACATGGTGGGCGACAAGGAGCAGCTGATCCAGGCGATCCTCAACGTCGCGCGCAACGCCGCGCAGGCGACCTCCGGCCGGGGCGAAGTGCGCTTCCTCACGCGCATCGCCCGCCAGGTGACAATCGCGCGCTGCCGCCATCGCCACGCCATTGCGGTGCACATCGAGGACGATGGGCCGGGCGTGCCCGAGGAGATCGCCGAGCGCATCTTCTATCCGCTCGTGAGCGGAAGGGAGGGCGGCACCGGGCTGGGGCTGTCGCTCGCGCAGAGCTTCGTGAGCCAGCACCACGGAATCATCGAGTTCGAGAGCGACCCCGGGCGCACCTGCTTCACAATCCTGCTGCCCGTCCGCGACGGTAAGGACCTCACATGAACGCTCGCCACGAAGCCGCGAATCCCGTCTGGGTCATCGACGACGATCGCTCCATCCGATGGGTCTTCGAGAAGGCGCTCGCGCGCGAGGGAATCGCGCACCGCACGTTCGGCGCGGCGCAGGAGGCGCTGGACCAGCTGCCGGACGAGACTCCCGACGTCGTCGTGAGCGACATCCGCATGCCGGGCCTGTCGGGGCTCGACCTCATGCAGCAACTGAAGGCGCGGTTGCCCTCGACGCCGGTCATCATCATGACCGCGTACTCCGACCTCGAAAGCGCCGTGGCCGCCTTCCAGGGCGGAGCCTTCGAGTACCTTCCGAAGCCGTTCGACGTCGATCACGCGGTGGAGCTCGTGCGGCGCGCGCTCGAGCAGAGCCACCGGCAGGGCGACACGCCGGCGCCCGAGGCCGAGGCGCCGGAGATCCTTGGGCAGGCGCCGGCGATGCAGGAGGTGTTCCGCGCGATCGGGAGGCTTTCGCAGTCGCATGCGACCGTGCTCATCACCGGCGAGTCGGGGACGGGCAAGGAGCTGGTGGCCCGCGCGCTGCACCGGCACAGCCCGCGCGCCGCGCGCGCGTTCATCGCGATCAATACCGCCGCGATCCCCAAGGACCTGCTCGAAAGCGAGCTCTTCGGCCACGAGCGCGGCGCCTTCACCGGCGCGCAGGCGATGCGCCGCGGGCGATTCGAGCAGGCGGAGGGCGGAACGCTCTTCCTCGACGAGATCGGCGACATGCCGCCGGACCTGCAGACGCGGCTGCTTCGCGTTCTCTCCGACGGGCAGTTCTACCGCGTGGGCGGGCATACGCCGCTCGCGGCCAACGTGCGGGTGATCGCCGCGACCCACCAGGAGCTCGAGAGCCGAGTGCGCCAGGGGCTTTTCCGCGAAGACCTCTACCATCGCCTCAACGTGATCCGCCTTCGCCTCCCGCCGCTTCGCGAAAGGCGCGACGACATTGCCGCGCTCGCCCGCCATTTCCTCGCCAAGAGCGCGCGCGAGCTCGGCGTCGAGGGCAAGCGCCTCACGCAGGGCGCGCTGCAGTTCCTCACTGCGCAGGAGTGGCCCGGGAACGTGCGCCAGCTGGAAAACGTCTGCCACTGGGTGACGGTGATGGCGCCCGGCCAGGTCGTGGACGTGAAGGACCTCCCGCCGGAAGTGCGCGGCGACCCGGCCGCCGCGCCTTCGGAGAACGACTGGCGCCGCATGCTCGAGCGCGAGATCGCAAGCCGCCTGGCGCGCGGCGAGTCCGGCGTCGCCGATCCCCTCACGCGCGAGTTCGAGACGGCGCTCATCGTGAAGGCGCTGCAGCACACGGGCGGGCGGCGCATCGAGGCCGCGGGGCTGCTGGGCATCGGGCGCAACACGCTCACCCGCAAGGTCCAGGAGCTGAAGATCGATACGAAGGACTAGGAGCGGTAGCGCCCCTCGAAATCCTGCGCGGGAAGGGCAGGGCTTTCGAGGAATCCCTGGTACTCGTCGCAACCCAGGTCGCGTAGCGACTTCAGCTGCTCGCGCGTCTCCACCCCCTCGGCCACGACCGACAGGCGCAGCGAATGGGCCATCGCCACGATCGCGCGGATGATGGCCTCGTCGTTGGCGTCGCGCCCGATGTCGCGGACGAAGGAGCTGTCGATCTTGATTGAATCGACCGGCAGCGTCTTCAGGTACGAAAGCGACGAGTAGCCGGTCCCGAAGTCGTCGATCGCGAGGCCCACGCCCAGCTCTCCCAGGCGGTTCAGGAGCGCCGCCTTCTCGGCGATGTTCTGCATGAGGTGCGATTCCGTGAGCTCGAGCTCGAGGGTCTCGGGCGCGATGCCGGAGTTGCGCACCGCTGCCTCCACGGCGCGGTACAGGCGCTCGCCGTCCATCATCTGGCCTACGGAGAGGTTCACCGAGATCCGCAGGCCCGGCTTCACGGATCTCTGCCACGCCTCCACCTGGGCGCACGCGTTCTCCAGCACCCACTCGCCGATGGGCACGATGAGGCCCGAGTCCTCGGCCACGCCGACGAAGCGCTCGGGCATCAGCAGGCCCCGCCGCGGATGCTGCCAGCGGATGAGCGCCTCGACGCCCACGAGCTCGCCCGAGTCGATCTTCAGGCGCGGCTGGAAGTGCAGCGCGAGCTCGTTGCGGCGCAACGCGAGGCGCAGGTAGTTCTCCACGGACAGGCGCTCCTGCGCACGCGAGTTCATGTCCGCGGAGAAGAACTGGTAGTTGTTGCGGCCCTTCTCTTTCGCGTAGTACATCGCGACGTCGGCGTTCTTCATCAGCGTCGCGCTGTCGCGCCCGTCGTTGGGATAGAGGCTGATGCCGATGGAGCACGAGGTCGAGAGGTGCTGCCCTTCGATCAGCATGGGCGCGCCCATGGCGGCGATCATCTTCTCGGCCACCTGCTGCGCGCCCTCGTCGTCGTCGCCGCCGAGGTTCTCCAGGATCACCGCGAACTCGTCGCCGCCCAGCCGCGCCACCGTGTCGCTCGCACGCACGCAGGCCGTGAGGCGCGATGCCACGCGCTTCAGGAGCTCGTCGCCCACCTGGTGGCCCAGCGAATCGTTGATTGTCTTGAAGCGATCGAGGTCGATGAACATGAACGCGAAGCCGGTGTGATGTCGGGCCGCGTTGAAGATGCCCTGCTCGAGGCGGTCGTGCAGGAGCACGCGGTTGGGAAGGCCGGTGAGCGCGTCGCGCGTGGCGAGGTATTCGGCCCGCTCCTCGGCCTGCTTGCGCTTGGTGATGTCGTGCGAGGTCCCCGTCATGCGCACGGCGCGGCCCGATTCGTCGCGCAGCATCACCTTGCCGCGCGAATGCACCCAGACCCATTCGCCCGAGGCATTGGGCACGCGGTACTCGCAATCGAACTCGTCGCTCACGCCCTTCAGGGCGTTGGTGAGCGCCGCCGTGAACACGTCGCGGTCCTCCGGGTGGTTCCAGTCCGCGACCTCGTCGCCGGTGAAGGTGGACTCGCGCGGGTCTCCGCCCAGCAGCGACGACCAGCTCTCGTTGAAGTAGACCCTGTTGTTGCGAAGGTCCCAGTCCCACAAGGCGAGCCGCGACCCGGTGAGCGCGAGGTCGAGGCGCTCCTTGGCCCGGATCATCTGCTGCTCGGTGCGCTTGCGCATGGTGATGTCGCGGGCGACGCCCACCATGTAGGTCCGGTCGCCGACGCGCAGCGGCTTTCCGCTCATCGCGTAGGGACGGACGTTGCCCGCACGATCCACGATCTCGGCCTCGAGCGAGACTTCCCGCCCCTGCTCCAGGACCTCGCGCATCGCGGCCTCGACGCCGGGGCGGTCGCGTTCCGAGACGAATGCGAGCGGATGCATGGCGCCGATCTCGGCGCCCGTGTATCCGATCGCCGTGGAGAGCGCGGCGTTCCAGCGCAGGATCCTGCCGTCCGAAGAGACGAGGAAGAAGGCGCCCGCCAGGCTGTCGAGCACCGCCTCGGAGAACTCGCGCTCCCGCTCGAGGCCTTCCTCGGCCGCGCGGCGCTTGCGCGCTTCGTCCTCGACGCGATCCGCGGCCGGGCGCCCGGCGGACATGGCCCGCGCGGACGCGGACGCGTCGCCCCGGCCCGCTTCCAGGCGCGCCATCGCGAGCGAGGCGATGTTTCCGAGCGCCGTGCGCTCCGCGACGCCGAGCCTGCGCGCCGCCCGGTCGAGCACGGTCAGCGTTCCGACGACGAACCCATCAGGGGCCGCAAGCGGCAGGATGCCGATGAACCGCGCCTGCGGCCCGGAGGCCACGAGCGGGTGTGTGGCGTGCTCCGTGGCCGCCAGGTCCTCGATGAAGAGCGCCTCGCGCGGGCCGTCGCCTCCGAATGCGAACGATTGATCCCGCGGCAGGTAGGCGAACGACACGCCGGAGCGGGCACGAAGCCGCTCGCGCTTTCCGTCGAAGAACGAAAGCCACGCCATCGGGAACGAGGCCACGTCCTGGGCGCGGCGCACGAGCTCGTCCAGCGCCGGCAGCGACTGGTCGGGATCGAGCACGCCATAGTCGCGCAGCCGCGCGACGCGGTCTTCCTCTTCCTGCATGGCCCTCACGTCCGGATCTCGCACACGACCGGCGCGTGGTCCGAAGGCCGCTCGAGCTTTCGCGGGGCCACGTCGATGGTGCACGACGTGCACGCCCCCGCGAGCCCGGGCGAGAGCAGCGCGTGGTCGATGCGAAGCCCCATCTTGCGGCGGAACGCGTTCATGCGATAGTCCCACCACGTGTAGGACCGCTCGGGCTGCTCGAAGAGGCGGAACGCGTCGGCGAGGCCCAGCCCGGCGAGGCGCCTCAACGCGGCGCGCTCGGGCTCGCTCGCGAGCACCTGGCCCGCCCAGGCGGCCGGATCGTAGACGTCGCGATCCTCCGGCGCGATGTTGAAGTCGCCGAGGACGGCAAGGCGCGGATGAAGCTCGAGCTCGCGGGCGAGCCACGCGGCCAGCGCATCGAGCCAGCGCAGCTTGTATTCGTACTTGTCGGACCCGACGCTCTGTCCGTTGGGAACGTACACGCTTACGATTCGCGTGCCGTGCACGTCCACCGAGATCACGCGGCTCTGTTCGTCGGGAAACCCCGGGATGTTGCGTCCCGCCTCGGTGCCTTCGCTTCGCGACAGGATCGCCACGCCGTTGTAGGCGCGCTGGCCGAAGTGAGCGCTCCAATAGCCCGCGGCCCGCAGCTCCTCGGCTGGAAACGTCGCCTCATCGCACTTCGTTTCCTGCAGGCACATCACGTCCGGACGGTTCGCGGCGAGCCAGTCGACGAGGTGCGGGAGGCGGACCCGGAGCGAATTCACGTTCCAGGTGGCGACCTTCATGCCGGGGGACTCCAATCGCTACTTGCCGGCGGCCTCGGAGGAGGGCGGGGAGCGGCGCATGGAGCCCGTGCCGGGAAGCCGCGTGCGCGGATAGCCGGCCGAATCGAGCGCCTCGTTCCACTGGTCTTCCTGGAAGCCCTTGAGCGCGCTGTCCCCCACCATGAGGACGGGGACGAAGAGCGCGCCCACGGCCTTCTTGAGCGCGTCCTGGTCGGCGCTGTTCTTCTGGGGATCACGCTCCGTGTAGGGGACGCCGCGCTTCTCGAGCAGCTCGCGCCCGCTCGTACACGAGTCACCGCAATCGCTCGATGCGAAGAGCGTCACGGGGCTGCGCTGCATGGCCATCTGCGTCGCGTACGGAAGGTTCGTGTTGCCCGAGTCGCCGCCGCCCATCGTCTTCTGGGTCGCATCCACGTTGGCGTCGGGCAGCGTGTCGGAAAAATGGACCTTGCCGTCCTTGTCGGTCCACTTGTAGACGGTGGTCTGGGCGGCGGCGCTCGCGGCCAGCGCGGCGGCCAGGATTGCCAGTGCGATCTGCGTCGGCTTCATGGAATCCCCCTCGAGCCGCCTGCGACGGCGGTCATTCCATTATGACGCAGAAGGGCGTCGATCTGCGGCTTGCGCCCGCGGAACGCGACGAAGGACTCGAGTGCCGGGCGGCTTCCTCCCGCGGCGAGCACCTCGCGGCGGAACCGGGCGCCCACTTCGGGATTGAGCACGCCCGCCTCCTCGAAAGCGCCGTACGCATCCGAGGACAGCACCTCGGCCCACTTGTAGCTGTAGTAGCCCGCCGCGTAGCCGCCGGCGAAGATGTGCGCGAACTGGTGGGGAAAGCGGTTGTACTCCGGCGGCTGCACGACGGCGACCCGGGCGCGCACCTCGTGCAGCAAGGCCATCACCTCGTCCCGCGAAGGCCGGAAGTCGTGGTGCAGGCGCATGTCGAAGATCGCGAACTCCAGCTGGCGCACGAAGCCCGCGCCGCTCTGGAAGTTCTTCGCGGCGATCATCTTGTCGAACAGGGCGCGCGGCAGCCGCTCGCCGGTGTCCACGTGGCGCGTCATGGGCGCCACCACGTCCCACTCCCAGCAGAAGTTCTCCATGAACTGGCTCGGCAGCTCCACCGCGTCCCATTCCACGCCGCTGATGCCGGCCACGCCCAGCTCGTCGACCTGGGTGAGCAGCTGGTGCAGGCCGTGGCCGAACTCGTGGAAAAGCGTCTTCACCTCCGAGTGCGTGAAGATCGCGGGCCGGCCGCCGACGGGGGCCGAGAAATTGCAGGTGAGGAACGCGACGGGCATCTGCACGCGGTTGCCGAGGCGCCGGCGGTTGATTGCATCGTCCATCCACGCGCCGCCGCGCTTGCCCTCGCGGGCGTAGAGGTCGAGATAGAACTGCGCGATGGGTCCGCCGGCGCGGTCCCTGATCTCGAAGAAGCGCACCGAGGGATGCCACGTCTCGGCCGCGACGTGGCGGATCTCGATGCCGTAGATCGTCTGCACGACGCGGAACATCCCGGCGAGCACCTCGTCCTCGGGGAAGTACTGCTTCACCTCCTGGTCCGAGAAGGCATACCGGCGCTGCCGCAGCTTCTCGCTCACGTACGCCACGTCGCACGCCCGCAGGTCGGCCATGCCGAGCTCGTCGCGCGCGAATTCACGCAGCTCCCGCATGTCGCGCTCGGCGAAGGGCTTCGAGCGGAGCGCGAGGTCCTCGAGGAACGCGAGCGCCTCGCGCGGCGTGGCGGCCATCTTGGTCGCGAGCGAGACCTCGGCGTACGAGCCGTAGCCCAGCAATCGCGCCGCCTCTTCGCGCAGCTCCAGGATCCGCCGGATGTTCGCGGTGTTGTCCCATTCGGGCTTGCCGAATTCGGAGGCCTTCGTCATGTAGCCGCGGTACATGCGCTCGCGAAGGCCGTGGTGGTCGGCGTACTGCATCACCGGCATGTAGCAGGGCATGTGCAGCGTGAGCTTCCACCCGTCGCGGCCCTCCTTCCCGGCGGCCGCGCGCGCGGTCTGGACCACGTCGGCGGGAATGCCGCAGAGCTCGGCTTCGTCCTGTACGTAAAGGCCGAAGTCGTTCGTCGCGTCGAGCACGTTGTCCTGGAAGCGCGAGCCCAGCGCGGCGAGCTCCTCCTGGATCGCGAGGAAGCGCGCCTTCTGCGGCGGCGGCAGCTCCGCGCCCCCCAGGCGGAAATCGCGAAGCTCGAGCTCGACGTGGCGGCGGCGCGCCGCGGGCATGGCGGCGAAGCCGGGCGAAGCGGCGATGGCCTTGAAGCCCGCGTGCAGGCGCTGGTCCTGCCCCTGCTCGGAGAAGTACTGCGTCACCTTCGGAAGGGCAGCGTTGTAGGCGTCGCGAAGCTCGGGCGTGTTCATCACGGCGTTCAGGTGCGAGACCTGCGCCCACATGCGCGCGACCTTCTCGTTGGCATCGTCCAGGGGCTCGACGAAGTTCTCCCACGTGGGGCTTGCATCCTGCGCGGCGAGCCGCCCGATCGTGGCACGCCCGTTGGCCAGGAGCTCGTCCACGGCCGGGACGATGTGCCCGGGACGGATGGAAGCGAAACGCGGAAGGTTCGAGAAATCGAGCAGCGGATTGGACATCTGGGTCTCCAGGACTCGGCCCCCTCTAGGCCGTGTGCACGGTACGCCCGGCGAAGAGCGTTCGCACCACGCGCCCCGTGAGCTCGAGGCCCAGGAACGGCGTGTTCTTGCCTTGGCTCGCGAGCGCCTGGGGCTGGACCACCCAGGATCGCGAGGGATCGAACAGGCAGATGTCGGCATGCGCGCCGGGGGCGAGCGTTCCCGCGGGCACGCCGAGGATGCGCGCCGCGCGATGCGTGACCGCGCCCAGCGTCTCGACAAGGCCCAGCTTCGATTCCCGGCCCCACTGCAGCGTGAGGGGCAGCAGCAGCTCGAGCGCGGTCGCGCCGGGCTCGGCCTCGGCGAAAGGCACCTGCTTCGCGTCGTCGTCGATGGGGGTGTGGTCCGAGCACACCGCGTCGATGGTTCCCTCGGCGAGCGCGCGGCGCAGGCGGTCGCGGTCGGATGGGTCGCGAAGCGGCGGGCTGAGGTTGCACTGCGCATCGAAGTCGCCGATGTCGCGATCGCTCAGGTGCAGGTGGTGGATGCCGACGTCGCACGTGAGGGCCGCGCCCCTGGCCTTGGCCTCCGCCACCAGCGCCACGCCCGCGGCGCTCGAAAGCCGCGCGAGGTGCACGCGGGCTCCCGTGACGCCCATCAGCTCGATGAGGGTGCGCAACGCGACCGTCTCGGCCACCACCGGGATCGGCGCGAGGCCCAGTCGCGTGGCGACCTCGCCTTCGTGCGCGACGCCACCCGCGGCGAGCGATGCATCCTGGGGCCTGAGCCACACCGTGTACCCGAAAGTGGCCGCGTAGCGCATCGTCTGCAGCAGCGTGGCGAAATCGGGGAGAGGCGCGTTGCCCTGGAAGAAACCCACGCAGCCCGCCTCGGTGAGCTCCGCCATCTCCGCGATGCGCGCACCTTTCAGTCCCACCGTGAGCGCGCCCAGCGGATGGACGCGCGCGCAATCGAGGCTCCAGGCGCGACGCTTGAGCATCTCCACGAGGCCCGGCTCGTCGAGCGGCGGATCCGTGTCGGGAGGGCACGCGAGCGTGGTCACGCCCCCCGCGCTCGCCGCGCGAAGCTCCGATTCCAGCGTGGCCTTGTATTCGAACCCGGGTTCCCGAAGGCGCGCCGAGAGGTCCACGAGGCCCGGGCAGGCGACGAGCCCGCTCGCTTCGATCGTCTCGTCCGGCCTGAACGACGCCGGCGCTTTCCCGATCGCGGCGACCTTGCCCGCCTCGATGAAGATCGAGGCCGCCTCGTCGCGGCCCGATGCCGGATCGACCACGCGCGCGCCGCGAATCTCGGTCTTCATGCCGACCCCAGCATGGACATCACGGCCATCCTCACCGCGATCCCGAAGGTCACCTGGGGCATGATCACGCTCTGCGGGCCGTCGGCCACCGGCGAATCGATCTCGACGCCGCGGTTCATGGGCCCGGGGTGCATCACGATCGCGTCGGGCCTGGCGAGCGAGAGCTTGTCCGCCGTGAGCCCGTAGCACTTGAAGAACTCGCCCGCCGAGGGCAGCAGCGCGCCGTTCATGCGCTCGTTCTGCAGCCGCAGCATGATCACGACGTCGCAGCCCTTCAGGCCCTCGGCCATGTCGTGGAACACGCGCACGCCCAGCCGCTCGACCGCGGCCGGCAGCAGCGTCTTCGGCCCGATCACGCGAAGCTCGGGCACGCCGAGCGTCTTGAGGGCGTGGATCTGCGAGCGCGCGACGCGCGAATGCAGGACGTCGCCCACGATGGCCACCGTGAGGCCCGAGAAGTCCTTCTTGTAGTGGCGGATCGTGTACACGTCGAGCAGGCCCTGCGTCGGGTGCGCGTGCCGTCCGTCGCCCGCGTTGATCACCGCCACGCCCGGCTTCACGTGGCGCGCGATGAGGTGGGGCGCTCCCGACTGCGAGTGGCGCACGATGAACATGTCCGCGTCCATCGCCTGGAGGTTCCACACGGTGTCGAGCAGCGTCTCGCCCTTGTTGGTGGACGAGGCGCCCACGTTGAGGTTGATCACGTCCGCCGAAAGGCGCTTGGCCGCGATCTCGAACGTGGTGCGAGTGCGCGTGGAGTTCTCGAAGAACACGTTGAAGATCGTCTTGCCGCGAAGCAGCGGCACCTTCTTCACGTCGCGCTCGCCCACCGAGACGAACTGGTCGGCCGAGTCGAGGATGTGGCGGATCAGCTCCGCGGGCAGGCCCTCGGTCGTGAGCAGGTGCTTCAGGCGCCCGTCGGGCCCCACCTGCAGGTTCGATCGCGTCATCGGGCTCATGCGGGCCGCTTCACCGCGGCAAGCCGCAGGCGCCCGCTGTCGTTGGACAGCACCAGGTCCTCGTCCGCGCCCACGTCGATCTTCGCCCCCAGGAAGTCGGCGGACACCGGAAGCTCGCGCCCGCCGCGGTCGGCGAGGATCGCGAGGCGCACGGCGCGCGGGCGCCCGAAGTCGAAGAGCTCGTTCAGCGCCGCCCGAATGGTGCGCCCGGTGTGGAGCACGTCGTCGACGAGCACGATCTCGCGTCCGTCGACGGGGAACGGGATCTGGCTTCGCCGCGACTCGCGATGCAGGCCGATGCGGCCGAAGTCGTCGCGGTGCAGCGTGACCGCGAGCAGTCCGAGCGGCGCGCCGGGCAGGAGCAGGCGGTTCAACCGCTCGGCGACCCACGCGCCGCCGGTGTAGATGCCGACGAGGGCCGCATCCTTCGCGAGCTTGCCGCGCATCTGCTCGGCCATCGCGGCGACGAGCCTTTCCGGGTCAGGGAGCGAGGCGCTCATGGCCCTCCGGCTGGTCGAGGAAGCTTTGCAGGATGAGCGCGGCCGCGAGCGCGTCCACGTCCGTCTTCCGGGCCGTGCGGGTTCGCGTGGCGCGAAGCTCGCTCTCGGCGGTGGCCGACGTGAGCGTCTCGTCCACCAGGACCACTTCGCGCTTGTAGCGCCCGGCGAGGCGGCGCGCGAACTTGCCCGCGAGCCTGGCCACCTCGTGTTCCGATCCGTCGGAGTGCCGCGGCTGGCCGACCACGAACGCGACGGGATGCCATTCGTCCACGTAGCGGTCGATGGCGGCGAACCGCGCCTCGTTCGCCTCGGCCTCGATGGCGCCCAAGGGATTGGCGATGCCCGTCGAGGTCTCGCCCACCGCGATGCCCACGCGCTTCGCGCCATAGTCGAAGCCGAGTATCGTTCCGGACACCCCCATCACGCGTGACCCGCCTCCTCGGAAAGGTTGGCGGCCGAGATGCCCAGGGCGCGCATCGCCGCGTCGTAGCGCGCTTCGGGCGGCACGTTGAAGATGAGGTCCAGGTCCGCGCGCACCGTGAGCCAGCCGTTCCTGCGGATCTCGTCCTCGAGCTGGCCCGGCGCCCACCCGGCATATCCCAGCGCCACGAGCTGCTGGCGCGGCCCTCCCCCCTTGGCCATGGCCTCGAGGATGTCGCGGGAGGTGGTGAGGCCCACGTCGCCCACCGGCAGGGTCGACTTCCACTGGCCCACCGGGCGGTGCAGGACGAAGCCATGGTCGAACTGCACGGGCCCGCCGTAGAAGACAGGCTGGCCGGCGAGCGGCGAATCGTCGAGGGGGATGTCCACCTGCTGGAAGAGCGCCGAGAGCGTCACGTCGATCGGGCGGTTGACCACGATGCCCAGCGCCCCGCGCTCGTTGTGCTCGCAGACGAAGGTGAGGGTGCGGGAAAAATTCGGGTCCGACATCGCCGGCATGGCGATGAGGAAGTGGCTTGTGAGATTGATCGTTTGCATTGGCCACCGGACGCATATTTTAATCCTTCAGGCCATTTGGCTCAAATCACGCCCCCGGGGTTCCCGCACGTGACCGCTTACGCTTCGGCCCTGCACTGGTTCCGCCGCGACCTGCGCGACGAGGACAACGCCGCGCTCTACTACGCGCTCACCTCGGCCGCCCGCGTGCATTGCGCTTTCGTGTTCGATCGGCCGATCCTCGAGGCGCTGTCCTCCCGGGCGGACCGGCGCGTGGAATTCATCCACGCGAGCGTGCTCGAGCTGCGCGAGGCGCTTCGCAGGCGCGGGGGCGAGCTCGTCGTGGTGCACGGCGACGCGCGCCGCGAGATCCCCGCGCTCGCCGAGCGCCTCGCGGTGGACGCGGTGTTCGCCAACGCCGACTACGAGCCCGATGCGATCGCGCGAGACGACGCCGTGCGCGATGCGCTCGCGGGCGACGGGCGCCGGATGCACCTGGCGAAGGACCACGTGCTGTTCGAGAAGGACGAGGTGCTCTCGCGATCGGGCCGCCCGTTCGTGGTCTTCACGCCCTACCGCAACGCGTGGCGCGCGAAGCTCGACTCGTTCTTCGTGAAGGCCTATCCGGTCGCGAAGCACTCCCGCGCGCTCGCCCCGGCGCCCTTCGCCACCGCGGTGCCCGAGCTCGCCGAGCTCGGATTCGCCAAGACGAATCTCGCGGCGATCGGCATCCGCGCGGGAATGTCCGGCGCGAGGGCGGCGCTCGCCGATTTCGCGCCCCGCATCGGCCGCTACGCCGGGACGCGGGACTTTCCATCGGTGAAGGGCGTGTCGTACCTGTCGGTGCATCACCGCTTCGGCACGCTGTCCATCCGCGAAGCGGCGCGGCTCGCGCTTTCGTCGAGGAGCGAGGGCGCCGCCACGTGGCTTTCGGAGCTCGCCTGGCGCGATTTCTTCGTCCAGGTCCTCTGGCATTACCCCCATGTGGCCGGCGGCGCATTCCGGCCGGAGTACGACGCGATCCCCTGGCCCGGCGGCGAGGCCGAGTTCGCCGCGTGGAGCGAGGCACGCACGGGCTACCCGCTGGTGGACGCCGCCATGCGCCAGCTCGAATCCACGGGCTACATGCACAACCGCCTGCGGATGGTGACGGCCTCCTTCCTGGTGAAGGACCTGCTCGTGGACTGGCGCCGCGGCGAGCGGCTCTTCGCGGAGCGGCTGAACGACTTCGACCTCGCGGCGAACAACGGCAACTGGCAATGGGCGGCATCCACCGGATGCGACGCGCAGCCCTGGTTCCGCATCTTCAATCCGGTCACGCAGTCGCGGCGTTTCGATCCCGACGGCCGATTCATCCGTCGCTACGTGCCCGAGCTGCGCGAAGTCCCGGACGAGCTCGTGCACGAGCCATGGAAGATGAGCCGGGCGCAGCAGGAGGCGAGCGGGTGCGTGATCGGGCGCGACTATCCGGGGCCCGTCGTCGAGCACGAAGTCCAGCGCAAGAGGGCGCTCGCGCTCTTCGGAAGCGCTACTCCGAGACCACCTGGTCGGACCTCGTGAACATCCAGGTGCGCGTGATGTAGAGGATATCCGTGTCGCGGCGGATGTCGGCGGAAAACGGCTCGAAGGGCGCCGACAGCCGCACGATGCGGATCGCGGCCTGGTCGAGGAACCTGTAGCCCGAAGAGCGGTTCACCTCGATGGAGTCGACCTCGCCGTCGGCCCTGATGCCCACGGTGAGCTGCAGCGACGCGTAGATCTTGCGGGCGCGCGCCTCCTCGGGATAGTTGAGGGTGCCGATCCTCTCGATCTTCACGCGGAAGTTGTCGATGTACTGCGCGAAGCGGTACTCGGAGGTGCGCGCCCCCACGAACTTCTTCTTCGGGCGCTGCTGGTAGGCCTGGTGCTCGCGCGCGATCTGCGCCTCCAGCCGCGCGATCTCGAGGCTCTTGTCCACCAGGTCGCGCGCCTCGCTGCTGCCCTTGGCGGGGCTGTCCTGCGGCGCTTCCGAGGGCGGCGCCACCGTGGCCTTCGACCTGAGCGCCGTCATGAGCTGCTTGGCCTCGAGCTCGAGCTGCATGCGCCGCGCCTCGGCCGCGCGCAGCTCGGGGCTCGGCTCGCGCGGGTCCACGGCCGGGAAGGGACTCTTCGCGCGCCGCTTGTCGTCGGTGTTGCCGCCGCCGTCGAGGTTTGCCTGCGCGAGCGCGTCGGCCTTCGTGGGCTTGGACGGGCTCTTGGAGTTCACGAGCACCACGTCCATCACGTTGTGCGGCTCGTCGTTGCCCAACGCCCGGATCAGGGTGAAGCCCACGCCCACGATCACGATGGAGTGGATCGCGATGGAGGCCACGAGCGCCACCTGCATCGAGGCGACGAGGCCGAAGCGTTCGAGCAGGAAGTCGGAAAAGGAGACGAGGGCGTCGGGAGAGGGCTGCCTCAACTGCACGGCAGGTGCTACCAAGGTCGATCGGGTCTCGTCATGAAACGCAATTGTACGGTCATTTCCCCGCGTAGCGGGCAAGGACGTTGGCTTCCCAGAGGTCGACCTCGCCGAAGGCCACGCGCAGGCGCTCGCCTGGCGCCGCCGCGGGAAGCCCAACGGCCCGGCACACCAGCGGCAATCCCCCGATGCGCACCAGTTCGTCGCGCACCACGGTGGCTTCGGCCGATTCGATGCCTTCCTGGACGAGGTACTTGAGGCACCAGTAGCGCTCCAGCAGGCGCTGGTGCTCCGCGTATGCGTCGTGCGCCGTCTCGAAATCGCGCGCGGCGGCCGCGAGCTCGTCGCGGGAGTAGGCCGGCGCGGCGCCGGAGAGCATCGCCGCGAGCTGGCGCTGGTTGGCGAGGTCGCTGAAGCGCCTGAGGGGCGAGCTCGCCCAGGCGTAGTGGGACACGCCCAGCCACTCGTGGGCCGCCGGCACGACCTCCATGCGCGTCTTTCCGCCCTTCTGGTTGCGGTAGATCGCGTCGTAGCCGCGCTCGGCCAGCAGCCTTCCCCACGTGGCGTTCACGTGGATCATGAGCTCGGCCACCACCGTGTCCACGGGCGTTCCGCGCCGGCGAGTCTCGATGCTCACGCGCCCCGCCTCGACCCGGATCGTGTAGTCGGGGCGATCGGACTTCTCCTCGGCGGCCCCGCGCACCGCCTTCAGCGACCTGGCGAGGCGCCAGAGCGTGAGCAGCTGCGCGCCGTGGGGTCCCTCGACCTTGCCGGCGGCCACGCTTTCGTCGTTGAGGCGCGACTCCACTTCGGCGATGCGCAGGTTGTCGGCCACGACGATCCATTCCAGCCGCGAGTCGGCGGCCTCCACCGCCAGGCTTTCCGGATCCACCGTGAGGTAGAGCGACGCCGCGGGAACGCGACGGCCC
>Ga0335082_10002311_pt1 | contig 20508 bp, 19 predicted proteins | sample Lox_Sample_41_FD_206718 | JGI IMG/M metagenome (GOLD analysis project Ga0335082, IMG submission 206718) | Soil microbial communities from Loxahatchee National Wildlife Refuge, Florida, United States - Lox_Sample_4.1 | ecosystem: Environmental > Terrestrial > Soil > Wetlands | place: USA...
GCCGAATACTTCGCGCACGAGCGCGGCGATTTGGTGCCGCGTGCCGAAGGGGAACAGTTCCTGCGCGGCGTCGATGAGCTGCGCGAGGCCGTCGACCGCCTCGGCGCGCGGCTGGCAGCGCTCGCGCAGCGGCGCGCGCAACCGTGAAGCTGCGGGTACTGCTGCGGCTGCTGGAGATCCAGCGCGTGCTGCTGCGGCACGGGCTCGATGAGTACGTGGGCGCCACGCACCTGTACCGGCCGCTGCGCTTCGTGTTCTACCTGTCCCCGGCGATGTGGTTCGCGCGCCGCGGGGCGGCGAGCCGGGCGGCACGGCTGCGGCTGGCGCTCGAGGAACTCGGACCCATCTTCGTCAAGTTCGGCCAGGCCGTCTCCACGCGGCGCGACCTGCTGCCCCCGGACATCGCCGATGAGCTGGCGAAACTGCAGGACCGGGTGCCGCCCTTTCCTGGCAGCGCGGCGCGCGCCCTGATCGAGCAGGCCTACGGGGCCAGCATCGCCACGACGTTCGCGCACTTCGAGGAGACCCCGCTCGCGGCGGCCTCCATCGCCCAGGTGCACGCCGCGGTGCTGCCGGGGGGCGCGCAGGTCGTGGTCAAGGTGCTGCGCCCGGGCATGCGCGCCGTGATCGCGCGTGACCTCGAGGTGCTGCACGCGCTCGCGCAGCTGGCGCAGCGCTTCTGGTCGGAGGGGCGGCGGCTGCGCCCGTGCGAGCTGGTGGACGAGTACCAGAAGACCATCCTCGATGAGCTCGACCTGATGCGCGAGGCCGCCAATGCCTCGCAGCTGAAGCGCAACTTCGCCGGCTCCGACCTGCTGTACGTGCCGGAGGTGCACTGGGATTACTGCCGCACCGAGGTCATGGTGATGGAGCGCATCCGCGGCGTGCCCATCAGCGACCTGGCCGCGCTGCGCGCGGCCGGCACCGACATCCGCACCCTGGCCGAGAACGGGGTACGCATCTTCTTCACCCAGGTATTCCGCCACAACTTCTTCCACGCCGACATGCACCCCGGCAACATCTTCGTGCTGGTGGAGGACCCGGCGCGGCCGCGCTACGCGGCGGTGGACTTCGGCATCGTCGGCTCGCTCGACCCGCGCGACCAGGAGTACCTGGCGCAGAACTTCCTCGCGGTGTTCGAGCGCAACTACCGGCGCGTCGCCGAACTGCACCTGGAGTCCGGCTGGGTACCCGCCGGCACGCGCATCGAGGAGATGGAGTCCGCGGTACGCACGGTGTGCGAGCCGATCCTCGACCGCGCGCTCAAGGACATCTCCTTCGGGCGCATCCTGCTGCGGCTGTTCGAGATCTCGCGCCGCTTCAACATGCAGATCCAGCCGCAGCTGCTGCTGCTGCAGAAGACGCTGCTCAACGTCGAGGGGCTGGGGCGCGAGCTGTACCCCGACCTCGACGTGTGGAACGCCGCCACGCCGATCCTGCGCGAGTGGATGCGCGAGCGCACCAGCCTGCGCAGCTTCGTACGCAGCCTGCGCGCGGAGACTCCGCAGCTGATCGCCGGCGTGCGCGAGCTGCCGCTGCTGCTCAGCCGCCTGCTGCGTGCGCCCGCGCCGCCGCCGGCGGCGCTGAGCGCGCCCGAGCTGCGCGAGCTGGCCGCGGAGCTGCGGGCCGCGCGCCGCGCCCGGCACTCGCTCGCGCTCGGCACGGCACTGCTGCTGGTGGGGTTCGCCGGCCTCGCCCTGACGCGCGGCTACGGCTGGCCGGCGTGGACACTGCTCGGGGCCGGAGCCGCCAACCTGCTGTACGCGTTGTGGCGCTGAGCTGAAGTGCAGCGTTCCCTGGTGCAGGGGTCGATCCCCGCGGTGCTGCTGCGCTTTTCGCTGCCGATCCTGTTCGCCAACATCCTGCAGTCGCTCAACGGCTCGGTGAACTCGATCTGGGTCGGCCGCGGCCTGGGCGAGGCGGCCCTCACCGCCACCTCCAACGCCAACACCGTGATGTTCCTGCTGATTGGCGCCGCCTTCGGCGTGGCGCTCGCCGCCACCATCCTCATCGGCCAGAACATCGGCGCCAACAACCTGACCGAGACCAAGCGCGTGGTCGGCACCAGCGCCACCTTCTTCTGCGGCATCTCGCTCGCCATGGCGCTCGCCGGGCTGCTGCTCAGCCGCCCGCTGCTGCGCGCCATGCATACCCCGGCGGACTCCCTCGAGCTCGCGGTGGCCTACATGCGCGTGATCTTCCTGGCGCTGCCGTTCCTGTACATGTACGCCTTCATCATGGCGGTACTGCGCGGCGCCGGGGATTCCAAGACGCCGTTCTACTTCATGCTGCTGTCGGTGGCGATCGACATCGGCCTCAACCCCGTGTTCATCTTCGGGCTGGGTCCGGCGCCGCGCCTGGGGATCGCCGGCTCGGCGCTCGCCACCTTCATCGCCCAGGCGGTCAGCCTCACGGCACTCATCCGCCACCTCTACCGCCGCCGCCACCTCCTGTGCCTGCACCAGGACGAGCTGCGCTACCTGCGCATCGACTGGGGCATCGTCGGCGTGCTGGTGAAGAAGGGCATCCCGATGAGCGCGCAGATGCTGGTGGTCTCCCTGAGCGCCGTGCTCATGATCACGCTCGTCAACCGCTTCGGGGTCGACACCACCGCGGCCTTCGGCGCGGCGATGCAGATCTGGAACTACATCCAGATGCCGGCCTTCGCGGTCGGCATGGGCATCTCGGCCATGAGCGCCCAGAACGTGGGCGCGGGCAGATGGGACCGCGTCACGCGCATCGCCGGCGTGGGCGTGCTCTACAGCGTGCTGCTCACCGGCTCGATCGTGATCCTGATCGAGCTGCTCGATGCCCACATCTTCGGGCTGTTCCTGCCGGGCGGCTCGCACGCGCTCGAGATCGCCTCGCACCTGAACCGCATCGTCACGCCCTCGTTCACCTTCTTCGGCATCTCGGTGGCGCTGTTCGGGGTGGTACGCGCCACCGGCGCGGTCATCGCCCCGCTGGTGGTGCTCACCGTCTCGCTGCTGGTGGTGCGCTTCCCGCTGGCGCACTTCTTCCTCGAGCGCTACCACGCCGATGCCATCTGGTGGAGCTTTCCCATCTCCTCGCTGCTCGCGGCGCTGCTGGCGTTCCTGTACTACCGCTTCGGCGACTGGCGCCACGCCAGCCTGCGGCCAGCCACGGTCTAGACCGAGTCGCGCCTCTCCCGAAATGCGTATTCGGCCCGGCGCGTGTGCGGGGGCACAATCGCAGCCCGACGCAACTCTCGGAGCCTCTCATGCAGCAGCGCACGCTGGGCCGCGACGGCCCCTCGGTCTCGGCCTTGGGTCTTGGCTGCATGGGCATGAGCGATTTCTACGGCGCGCACGATGATGCGGAGTCGCTCGAGACCCTCGCCTATGCACTCGAGCATGGCGTCGACTTCCTCGACACCGCCGATGCCTACGGTCCGTACACCAACGAGGAGCTGGTGGGGCGCGCGCTGCGCGGCCGGCGCCGCGACGCCTTCGTCGCCACCAAGTTCGGTTTCGTGCGTGATCGCGCCAACCCCAACGCCCGCCTCATCGATGCCCGCCCCGAGCGCGTGCGCAGCACCTGCGAGGCGAGCCTGAAGCGCCTGGGCATCGAGCAGATCGACCTGTATTACCTGCACCGCGTGGACCCGAACGTGCCCATCGAGGACACGGTCGGCGCCATGGCGCAGCTGGTGAGCGCCGGCAAGGTACGCTACCTGGGACTTTCGGAAGTCGCCCCGCAGACCCTGGAGCGCGCGCATCGCGTGCACCCGATCACCGCGCTGCAGAGCGAGTACTCGCTGTGGACGCGCGACCCCGAGGATGGCGTGCTCGCCATGTGCGCCCGGCTCAACGTCGGCTTCGTCGCCTACAGCCCGCTCGGCCGCGGCTTCCTCACCGGCGCGCTGCGCAGCGCCGAGGACTTCGCGCCCGATGATTACCGGCGCCAGAGTCCGCGCTTCCAGGGCGAGAACTTCGCCCGCAACCTGGCGCTGGTGGAGAAGGTGAAGACCCTCGCACACGACAAGGGCTGCACCCCGGCGCAGCTGGCACTCGCCTGGGTGCTGGCGCAGGGCGAACACATCGTGCCGATCCCGGGCACGCGGCGCGTGCGCAACCTCAAGGAGAACCTGGGGGCGCTCGGCGTACGCCTGAGCAGCGTCGACCTCGCCACCATCGAGGCGGTGTTCCCGGTGGGGGTCAGTGCCGGCGCGCGCTACGCCGAGACCATGATGCGGCTGGTGCGCGCCTGAGAGCGACTCACGGCTGGTTGCGCGGCTCGATCCACAGCGCGCGGGCGCGTCCGCACAGCTCGCCCTTGCCGTCAAACAGGACCGTGCCGGCGTGGTGCTTGCGACCCGTGGCGGCGAGCTGCCAGCCGACCACCGTGCACGCCTCGCCGATGTGCACCAGGCGATCGACGTGGGCGGTGAACTCGGCCAGCAGCATCATGCGATCGTCGGGCGCCACGGCGTAGTAGCCCGGGCAGTCCAGCGCCGCCGACATGAACTCGGGGCGCACCTTGCCATCGCCGCGGTCGAGCGAGGCATCCGGCACCCAGGGAGCGGCCACCACGCCGAGCTCCGACAGGCGGCCGGCGAAGATGCGCATGCCATCGCCGCGCGCGCGCTGCGTACCGCACACGAAGCAGCTGGGGAAGCGGTGGTAGCTGAAGCCGGCGTAGTGGCGTGAGGCCTCGACCGCCTCCAGGTAGCGCGGCACCTGCGGCGGCGGGGGCAGCTCGAGCACGCCCGGCTGCGCCGTGGCGATGAGCTGCGTGCCGTTGAGCACCTGCAGGGTTCCCTCCGCCGCAGCCTGCACGCTGAAGGGGGTATCCAGGGGCGGCGGCTGCAGCAGGCGCACCGTGAGCGTGCGTTGCGCCAGGGTCGCCACGCTGCCGGCGAAATAGCCGCCGTTGGCGGAAGCCGGCGGTCCGCAGAAGCGGCGCAGGATGGTCAGGGTTTGCATGCCTGGCGCAGCATCACCCCGCGCATGGGCGCCTGTCGAGCCGGCCTCAGCCGCGCAGTGCGCGCAGCCACGCGCCCACGTCGCCGCCGCGCTCGAACTGCTCGACCAGCGCCGAGCCGACGACGACGCCGTCGACATGGCCGCGCAAGCGCTCGACCTGCGCGCGGCTGCGGATCCCGAAGCCGGCGCACACCGGCACTCTGGCGGCCGAGCGCACCGCGTCCAGGTAGCCGAGCACCTCCGGCGGCACCGCCACGTTGCGCCCGGTGGTCCCGGTCATGGTCACGGCGTACACGAAGCCCTGGCTGCCCTCGCACAGCGCGCGCAGCCGCGCCGGCTCGGTGACCGGGGTCACCATCTGCACCAGCGCCAGCTGCTCGGCATCGAGGGCGGCGCGCAGCTCGCTGCTCTCATCGAGCGGCAGGTCCGGCACGATGAACCCGGACACCCCGGCGGCGCGGGCGCGTGCGGCGAGCGTGCCGCCGAAGGCGAGCAGCGGGTTGAGGTAGCTCATCAGCAGCAGCGGCGCCGGCAGGCTGCCAAGCGCCTCGAGCTCCTCCAGTATCCAGCGCAGGCTCACGCCCTGCGCCAGCGCGGCGAGGCTCGCGCGCTGGATGGTCACGCCGTCGGCCATCGGGTCGGTGAACGGCACGCCCACTTCCACCACGTCGGCAGCCGTGGCGAGGGTGCGCACGTGCTCGCGGAACGCGGCGCGGGCGGGATAACCGGCGGTGAGGTAGGCCACCAGCGCCGGCTCGCCGCGCGCGGCGGCGCCGCGGATGCTCGCGCTGATGCGCTCGCGCGGCATCATGCGGGCGCATCCGCCAGCAGCGTCTGCTGCAGCGTCGGCATGTCCTTGTCGCCGCGTCCGGAGAGGCACACGAGCACGGTGCCGCCCGGATGCGCGCGCGCCCAGCGCTCCGCGCCGACCAGCGCGTGGGCGCTCTCGAGCGCGGGCAGGATGCCCTCGCACTCGCACAGCGCGCGCACCGCGGCGAGCGCCTCGGCATCGCTGGCGGTGTCGTAGCGCACCCGCCCGGTCGCGGCCAGCAGCGCATGCTCGGGACCGACGCTCGGGTAATCCAGCCCGGCGGACACCGAGTGCGTCTCCTGCACCTGCCCGTCGGCATCCTGCAGCAGCAGCGAGTAGGTGCCGTGCAGGACCCCGGGACGGCCGTAGGCGATGGTGGCCGCGTTCTCGCCGAGTTGCGCGCCGCGCCCGCCGGCCTCGATGCCGATGATCTCGACCGCCTCATCGGGCACGAAGGCGTGGAAGGCGCCCATGGAGTTCGAGCCGCCGCCGACGCAGGCGATGAGGGCATCCGGCAGCGCGCCGTGGGCTTCCAGCATCTGCGCGCGGGCCTCGCGGCCGATGACCGCCTGCAGCTCGCGCACCAGGTAGGGATAGGGATGCGGGCCGACCACCGAGCCGAGCAGATAATAAGTGTCGGTCGGGTCTGCAACCCAGTCGCGCAGCGCCTCGTCGATGGCAGCGCGCAGCGTGCGGTCGCCGGAAGTCACCGCCACCACCCGCGCGCCGAGCAGCCGCATGCGCCCGACGTTCGGCGCCTGGCGCTGCATGTCCACCTCGCCCATGTAGACGGTGCACGGCAGGCCGAGCCGCGCGCAGGCCGCCGCACTCGCCACGCCATGCTGGCCGGCGCCGGTCTCCGCCACGATGCGCCGCGCGCCGAGACGCCGCGCCAGCAGCGCCTGGCCGATGGCGTTGTTGATCTTGTGCGCGCCGGTGTGCGCCAGGTCCTCGCGCTTCAGCCACACCTGCGCGCCCCAGCGCTGCGAGAGGCGCGCGGCGTGCGTGAGCGCGGTGGGCCGCCCCACCCAGCTGCGCAGCTGCCCCGCGAGCTCCTCGCGGAAGTCCGCCGCGTGCAGGTGCTCGCGGACCCCGCGCGCCAGGCGCTCCAGCGCCGGGATGAGGGTCTCGGGCACGTAGCGGCCGCCGAAGGGGCCGAAGCGGCCGCGCGCATCCGGCAGCCGGCCGGCGATCAGCTCCGCCAGCAGGCGCCGGGAATCCAGGGAAGCAGGCAGCGCATTCATGGGTTTTCCTCGCTGAGGGCGCGCGCCGCCGCGCGCGCGCTGTGCACGAAGGCGGCGATCGCCGCCGGACTCTTGACCCCGGGCGTCCTCTCGACGCCGCTCGACACGTCGACGCCGAAGGGGCGCACCGCGGCAATGGCCGCGCCGACGTTGCCGGCATTCAGGCCGCCGGCCAGCACCAGGTCGGTGCGACGCGCGAGCGTGGCGGCCGCCGGCCAGTCGCTCGGCTGGCCGCTGCCGCTCTGGGCACCCTCGAACAGCACGCGCGCCGGCAGCGGCTCGCCGGCCGCGGGCAAGGCACGCAGCACCGGCAGGCACGCGAGCGTGGCCGGCAGCCTCAGGTGCAGCAGATCCGCGGCATCACTCTGCAGCAGGTCCGGCCGCACCAGCGCGAGCACCTCATCAAGGAGCGCCTGCGACGGATGGCGCATCACCGCCACGCAGGCGCAGCGGCCGCGTACGCCGGCCGCCAGCTGCGCCGCCACGTTCGGCTCGAGCCGCCGCGCGGAGGCGGCGAACACGAAGCCGACGGCATCCACGCGCTGCTCGAGCGCCGCATCGCGCGCCTCCGCACTCGTGATGCCGCAGATCTTGATCCACATCTTCACCGGCTCCGCGCGGCCCGCCCGGCCGCGAGCAATTCGCCGGTGAGCGCCGCCGGGTCTGCACCCTGCATGAGCGCGCTCCCGACCAGCGCCAGCTCGTAGCCGGCCGCGGCCACGGCGCGCGCCTGCGCCACACCGGTCACGCCGCTCTCGGCGACGCGCGGCACGCCCTGCGGCAGCAGCGGTGCCAGCTCCAAGAGGCGCGCGGGCACCACCTGCAGGCTCGTCAGGTCGCGGCAGTTCACCCCGGCCAGGAGCCGCATCGCTGAACCGTGCCGCTCGATGAGGGCGCGCATGAGCTCGAGGTCGGCGGCATCGAAAGCCTCGAGCAGCACGAACAGTCCGCACTCGTGCGCGCACTCGAGGAGCGCCTCGGTGTCCGCGCGCGGCAGCATGCGCAGGATCACGAGCACCCCGCCGGCACCGGCCAGGCGCGCCTCGAGCACCTGGTACGGGTCGACGAGGAAGTCCTTGCGCATCGCCGGCACGCCGCTGCCCGCGAGCGCGCTGGCGGCCTGCTGCAGGTGCGCGAGCTCACCGTCGAAGCGCGCCGGCTCGGTGAGCACCGAGACCGCGGCGGCACCGCCTGCGGCATAGGCGCGCACCCGCGCGCCGACGTCCGCGCCGGCCGCGCGCAGCACCCCCTGTGCCGGCGAGCGCAGTTTGAGTTCGGCGATGAGGTCGAAGCCGGTCGGGTGCAGGCGCAGTGCCGGCGGCGCGGGCGCGCTGGCGAGGGCGCGCTCGAGCTGCGCCAGCGGCCGCTGCGCCCGCGCCGCGCGCACCCGCGCGCGGCTGGCAAGCGCCATGTCGGCGAGAAAATCGCGGCTCATGTGGAGGGCTCCGCCGCCACGGCGGTGCCGGTGCGCCTGAGGGCAGCCAGCAGCCGTGCCCCCGCCCCGCTCTCGATCGCGGCCGCGGCGCGCGCCACGCCTTCACGCGGACTGCTCACGGCGCCGGCGACCTCGAGCGCCAGGGCGGCACCCAGCAGCAGGCAGTCGCGGTGCGCACCCCGCGCGCGGCCCTCGAGCACCGCGGCAAGCGCGGCGGCATTCTCGGCGGCGTCCCCGCCGGCAAGCTCCGCCGCACGGCATTGCGGCAGGCCGTAGTCCGCCGCGCTGCGCTCACCCTGCGTGACACGGCCCGCTCGCACATCGAAGAGCGTGAACGGGCCGATGGGCGTCGGCTCGTCCCAGCCCGCGGCGCCATGCACCACGAACGTGCGCTCGCCCGGCAGGCCCTGGAAGGTCTCGGCGATCAGGCGCGCCACCTCCAGGCTGTAGGCACCCACCAGGTGCAGCGGCGGCTGTGCCGGATTGACCAGGGGACCCAGGATGTTGAACACCGTGCGCACCCCGAGCGCGGCGCGCACCGGGGCGAGCGCGCGCGTGGCCGGGTGGTAGTGGGGCGCGAACAGGAAGGTGAAGCCGGTATCCGCCAGGCAGCGCGCCGCGGCGGCGGCATCGAGCGGCACCGGCAGGCCGAGCGCCTCGAGCACGTCGGCGCTGCCGCAGCGGCTGGAGACCGAGCGGTTGCCGTGCTTGACGACCGGCAGGCCGCAGGCCGCCACCAGCAGCGCGGTACCGGTGGAGATGTTCAGGCTCCCGGAAGCATCCCCGCCGGTGCCGACGATGTCGATGGCGCGCAGCTGCGGCGGCAGCTCCGGCCGGCGCGCCAGGCGCCGCATGGCGCGCGCCAGGCCGCGCGCCTCCTCGGCCACTACGCCCTTGGCGGCGAGGGCCGCGAGGATGGCCCCGGCGAGCGCCGGCGGCAGCTGCGCATCGGTGAGCTGCGCGAGCAGCTCCTGCGCCTGCGCCTCGCTCAGGTGGCGCCGCTCAAGCAGCTGCGCGAGCAGCTCATGCGCTTGCGACACGAGCCCCTCCGGTGCTGCCCGGTGCGAGGCGCGCACCGGCGGACTGGGCAAGGAAGTTGCCAAGCAGATGCGGCCCTTCCGGCGTCAGGATGCTCTCGGGGTGAAACTGCACGCCCTCGACCACGAGCGCGCGGTGACGCACGCCCATGATCTCGCCCTCGGCTGTGCGCGCACTCACCTCGAGTGCTGCCGGCAGCCGCTCGGGCGCTGCGATCAGCGAGTGGTAGCGCCCGACCTCGCAGGGCTCGGGGAGCCCGGCGAACAGCGTGCGCCCGTCGTGCTCGATCTGCGAGGTCTTGCCGTGCATCAGCCGTGCGGCGCGCACCACCTGGCCGCCGAACACCTCGACGATCGACTGGTGGCCGAGGCACACGCCGAGCACCGGAATCTGCCCGGCGAAGGCGCGGATCATGTCCATGGAAACGCCGGCATCGTAGGGGGTGCCGGGGCCGGGCGAGATGCACAGGTGCGAGGGCCGCAGGGCGCGCGCCCCGGCGGTGTCGAGCGCATCGTTGCGATGCACGATCACCTCGGCGCCCAGCACCAGGAACGCCTGCACCAGGTTGTAGGTGAAGGAGTCGTAGTTATCGATCAGGAGCAAGCGCGGCTTCACAGGCCCTCCCGTGCCAGCTCGAGCGCGCGCGCCATCGCGCCGCTCTTGGCCAGCACCTCCTCGTGTTCGTTCTCCGGCACGCTGTCGGCCACGATGCCCGCGCCCGCCTGGTAGCTGTACTCATCGCCACGGAACACCAGCGTGCGGATGGTGATGGCGTGGTCCATGTCGCCGCGCGCCCCGAAGTAGCCGACCGTGCCGCCGTACAGGCCGCGGCCGACCGGCTCGAGCTCGTCGATGATCTGCATGGCGCGCACCTTGGGCGCGCCCACCAGCGTGCCGGCCGGGAAGGCGGCGGCGAACAGGTCGAAGGCGTCCTTGCCGGCGGCGAGCTCGCCCCTCACGCCGCTCACCATGTGCATTACGTGGCTGTAGCGCTCGATCGAGCGGTACGGCTCCACGCGCACGCTGCCGGCGCGCGCCACGCGGCCGAGGTCGTTGCGCGCCAGGTCCACCAGCATCACGTGCTCGGCGTTCTCCTTGGGGTCGGCGAGCAGCTCGGCCTCGCGCTGCGCATCGAGCGCCGGCGCGCTGGCGCGCGGCCGGGTGCCGGCGATCGGCCGCAGCTGCGCCTCGCGGCCGTTGAGCTTGACCAGCGCCTCGGGGGAGGAGCCCACCACCGCGACATCCCCGAGCGCGCAGTAGTACATGTAGGGCGAGGGATTGATGAGCCGCAGCGCGCGATAGGCCTGGAAGGGATCCAGGTCGTGCCGGCCGGCGAAGCGGCTGGCGAGCACCAGCTGATAGACGTCACCGGCGGCGATGTACTCCTGGGTGCGGCGCACGCCGGCCAGGTAGTCGGCGCGCGCGAAGGCCGCGGCCGGGGGCGCGTAGCCGCCGGCGCGCGTGGCCTGCGGCAGCGCACCGCGCAGCGCGCGGATCACTTCGCGGCGCAGCGCGCGGCGCTCCTCCTCGCTCCCGGCGTGCACCAGCGCGATGCCGCGCGTGAGGTGATCGAACACCAGGATGGAGCGCGGTGCGATGTAGTGCAGCGCGGGCACATCGCCCGCGGCGGCGCGGCGCGGCAAGCGCTCGAAGTAGCGCACCACGTCGTAGGCGGCATAGCCGACCAGCCCGCCGGCGAGCGGCACGCCGCTGATGTCCGTGTCCGGCTGCGGCGCACGCGCCAGCGCGCCGCGCAGCGCGGCGAGCAGCGCCGCGCCGTTCTCGGGCCGCGCCTGGCGCTCGTGGCCGATGCTCAGCCCGCCGGCATCGAGGCGCACCTCGAGACCCTCGCCAAAGCCGATGAACGAGTAGCGCGCCAGACGCTCGCCGCCCTCGACGCTCTCCAGCAGGAAGCGTGGCGCGAAGGCGCCAAGCTTCATGAAGGCCGACACCGGCGTGTCCAGGTCCCCGGCTATGTCGAACAGCGGCTGCAAGGTTCGATTCCTCGTCCTGCGGGCAACAAAAAACCCATCCCGGGGTCATCCGGAGATGGGTTCTGGTCTGCCTCGATCCTAAGTGCGTTTGAAACAGCTAACCGTCAGCCCACTCCGTTAAGAAGTGCGCCACCACCACTGCGAGGGGGTGCGGTGCCGTGACATGCGGGCAGTATCACCGTGGGGCGCCGAGCTCGTCAAGGCGCCGCAACGGGAGCGCTCGTGCGTGCCTCGAGCACGCGTACCCGGGCCTCCACCTGCTCGAGCCGCAGGGCGTACAAGTCAAGGCACACCTGCTGCGCGGCGTGCCCAAGGCGCTCAAGCTGGTCGGGCCGGAAGGACTCGCCGGCTCGCACGGCCGAGAGCACCAGCGCACCGACCAGCTCCGCGCGGCGCAGCATGGGCACGGCCAGCGTCGCCTCCCCGAGCGTAACGGCCGGACCCAGAGCCAGCGGCTCCTTGAAGGTCTTCATCTCGATCAGCGGTGCGGCGTCCGCGTCGAGCTCGGGCGGCAGACCCGCGAGTGTCGCCGCGCGCAGCGCAAAGTGCCCATCGGGCTCGCGCAGATACAGCCCGCTGTGCGCACCGCTATAGGCGTCCACCGCGGCGAGGAAGGCCTGCTCGAGGGCCGCGGGGCAGGAGAAGTGTGGTGCCTTGTCGAGGAAGCGCGCGAGCTGCTCTTCGCGCGCATGCCAGGCACCGAAGAAGACGCGCTCCACGAGGCTCTCGATCCAGTGCCGCGCGCGGTGGAACAGCAGGAACAACCCGAGGGCGATGATCGCATCGAGCAGCTGGCTGCGCTCGCGTTGCTCGAAGCGCACGAAGTGATCGACCAGCCACTCGATCACGCCGAAGGAGATCAGCAGACCGGCGGTCAACACCCCGTACACCAGCGCGCGGTTGACGACAAAGCCGACATCCATCACCCGGTGGCGCAGGATCGCATAGCCGAGCAGCAGCATCCCCGCGGCCGTGAACACATCTCCCCCGATGCTGACCGTCGCGAGCGCCGCCGGGCCACTACCCCAGACAACGAGGAAATAGCCGCTGATCAGCACGAAGGTGATTAGTGCCACCCCCATGCCGCAGAGTAGCCAGCGCAGGCGCGGCCGCCGCTCGGGTGGTGAGTGCCTCCAGACATCGAGGAAGGTGAGCGCGCAAAGCAGCACTCCACTGGCCTCGAGCAGCGAGCGTACTAGCGTCAGCCATACGGCAGGCTCGAGCCAGGCATAGCCGAGAAAGTAAGGCACCGTGATGAAGGCCCACAACAGGCCGAGTGCGCCGAGCAGCGCACAGGCGCCGATCAGCCAGCCACGCGCCGCACTCATGTAGCCGCCCTCGAAGTTGAGGGCGAAGTAGGCAGTGAGCGGCAAGCCGATCAACCCGCACGTGCTCGCCCAGGCATCCAGGAGCCCGGCGATGCGCCCCGCCGGGAACACCCCGGGGTACATGCCGCCGACGGCGAGAAAGAAACAGCAGGCGAAGATGAGCGCCCCGACGTCGCGCGGCCGGCGCACCGCCACGATCAGCCCGAGGAGTCCGGTGAACAGGTCGAGTGCGATGTCGACGGCGTTCTGCAGCGGCGTCGACAGCCGCTCGAGCGATCGCGCCGTCACCGTCACGGTGCGCAAGCTGCCAGCGCGGACCGCCTGCAGCTCAAGATCCTGCCCGGCGGCGAGCATGCCGCGCGGCGGGGCGATGAGCAGATCACCGGCCGCGATCCCCACCTCGTGCAGGGGCGAGTCCGGTTCGAGCCTGACGATGCGGTGCGCGGAACGATTGCCAAAACGGGCAGCGGTGGCATCGTAGCCGAGCATGCCCTGCGCGCCCGGAACCACGGCGAGCGGAGCCCCTGCGAGGGTAAGCAACATGATGAGCACGGCGAGGGTGCCGAGTAGGCCGGCGATGAGCTGCCATACTTGCAGTCGCGCAGCCGCGCGGCTCATCGGGTGCGCACCCGCAGCCGAGCGTGCCTCAAAATCCAGATATTGGAGTGTTGCATGCGGCGGGCGCCGTGGCTGCGGCCGCACCTACGATAACCCGGGAAGCGCTGTGCGCAAAAGTCAGCGGCAGCGCCACACCCGTGCGCAACTCCCTAGGATGCGCGCGAGCTATCAGCGACGCTTCTCAGATGGAACGTCGTCTCAACCATCGAAGCCAGGCGAGAGCCACTAGCGTCGGCCAGTCAAAGCCGCCGCCGCCACCACCACCGCCAGTCTGAACAGGCGCAGCGGGATTGATGGTCACCTCCAGGGTTGATGGGCCCACGACCGCGCCATTGGTCGGATTTGAGAGCTGGACGGTGAAGGACCTGGCAGAACCTGCCCCGCTGTTGATGAGGGGGATGTTCGCAACCTGCGTGTTGGAATCCCCGTCCGCCCATGACAGAGTGATGGGCGAGGGCGAGAAGTCGGCGCTGGTCGCCGAACCGGGGACGGGCGTGACCGTCACGGAGACGGCGCCCTGGAAGTAGTAATTGCGGTTGACGAGAACCTGGACGCTCCCGGCATCCGCCGAGACAGTCAGCACGGAGTCTGCAAAGCCAAACTGTCCGGCCGGAGCACCGTCTGCGGCGATCTCCACCACTGCCTGGGTCCCAAGCCCAGCACCGCCCTGGACGCCATCAAGCGAGACAACGAAGCGCTCCGGTGCTTCCGCCGGCCCACTGTCGGTAAGGATCGGCACCGTGATCTGACGATCACTGACATCCCCATCCGCCCAGGTGAGGCGCCCGCTCACCGTCGTGTAGTCGACACCCGCCGTGGCCGTTGCGGCATCCGCGCCCTGATAGTCCGTGGTGTGGTAGGCAACGCTGATGTCGCCGGCTGCGCCACCCATCCGGCGGACCGTCACCACCGCCTTCTGGTCCTCCTCCTTGACTGCGAGGTTCGCCATGGAAGCCCCCAGGACGCCCGGCCCCGCCGTGCCAGCCGTCCCGACCAGACGGATCAGAAGTGGCTGCCGCTGGCCTGTCGCCGACCAATCCCCGCCTGCGGCCAGCACGCCGCCGTCGGCGAGGACGCTCATGTCGTATACAGCCGGGTACAGGGCCTCGCTCGAGTGCAGGTCGATCCAGGTCGACCCAGCGTTGCCGAATAGCCCATCGAGCATGCCGCTGGCCTGCAAACGAACGATCAGTGCTCCGGCGGTGCCGTTGCTTGGTGAGCCGGCGACCAGTATCGGGCCGGCGGGATCGACGGCAACGGCGGTTGCTTCGCTCATGCTGGCCGCGACAGCCTCAGCCGCAAAGCTCGTATCCGGAACCCCGCTGACGAGCAGGCGCCCCACGAAACCGTGGTCATCTTCCTGGCCCGCGAGCAGCAGGCTTCCGTCGGACTGAGCAGCCATCGACAGGCAGTAGGATGAGGTGCTGGAGGCGGCTGCGGGTGCCGCGACTCCCGCCACGCCATAGGAGGTATCGAGGGCTCCCGCGGCCGTCAGGGCGAGCACGCTGCAGGAGAGGGAATTGTCCGACGTGAGCTGATCGATACTGATCCGGTATCCGCCGGCGCCGGTCCGCAGCACATGCACGGGCGTGACAACCGGCGGACCCGTGTAGACCCCCGCACTGCCGAAGGACGGGTCGGGGCTGCCGTCCGGCAGCAGGCGCAGCACGATCAGATTTCCATTGCTTGCGCCGGCCACGACGATGGCGCCGTTGGGATCGAGTACCACCGATTGCCCGGCTGCGTCGTCGGCCTTGGAAGACATGATGCCGCCTTCCGCAAAGCCCGTATCAAGCGATCCGTCTGCCTGGAGCCGGAAGACGGTGAGCGTCGAGGTGTGCAGGAACTTACGACCCGCAGCCACCAGTTTGCCGTCCGGCTGCAGTGCGAAGTCATAGACCTCCGTGTCATGCAGGACCTCAGCGGCATACGGCTGGTCCAGCGTACCCGAAGCGGACATGCGTCCAAAGAAGCCATCGGCGTAGCAGTGATAGTAGTAGCAGTAGTAGTCGAAGAATTGTCCGCCGGCGACGAGACTCTGGTTCCCGGCCTGGGGCATCACGCTAAAGGCACTGCCGTGAAAGTTTCCCACCGAGTTGACGCGCCCCATGTCACCGAAGCTCGGATCGAGATCTCCGGGAGCGGCGAGCAGCGGCGGTGCGAGCAGCCCGGAGGCGATTGCGGTGGTGGGCACGATGCCGCGCGCGATTCTGGGAATCACGCTCGGCGGCGGCTCTTGCCTCTTATTCTTCATGGTCATTCCCCCTCAGAGCCTATCCTTACTATGAGTATCGGAGCGGTGTGGTGGCTACCGCTTTCGTCATCACCAGCAAAGGAGCGCATGGTGCGGTGCGGCTGCTGCGCAGCGAGTGGGTCGATGATCGATCAAGGCCCTGGGTGGCCCTTGCTGCCGCTCAGCGGCGCGGCAAACCGTGCGCGGCGCGCGCGCGCCTTGGAGCTTGGCTAGAATTGCGCGCCATGGCACCGGAGACGAACTTCAAGCAACTGCTGGACAGCTGGGGCGAGGGCGCCGCCGCACCGCGCACCGCCAGGAGCTACACCGTGCGGCTGCCGGTGGACGATGCTGCGCGCCTCGGGGCGCTCGCGGAGATGTTCCCCGGGCGCACCCCCGAACAGCTGATCACCGAGCTCCTCGGGGCGGCGCTGCAGGAGGTGGCCGCCGCAATGCCCTACGTCGCCGGCACGCGCGTCATCTCGACCGACGAGCAGGGCGACCCGCTCTACGAGGACGCCGGGCCGACCCCGCGATTCATCGAGCTGACCCGCAAGCACCGGCGCGCGCTGGTGGCGGCGAAGCCGCGGACACCTGCGAAGAAGAAGCGCAGGCGCTGACCGAGCCCGCCATGCCCTCCTTCGACGCCGTCTCCGAGCTCAACGCGCACGAGGTCGCCAACGCGGTCGACCAGGCGAACCGCGAGCTCGCGCAGCGCTTCGACTTCAAGGACACCGGGGCGCGCTTCGAGCTGAAGGAGTTCCTGGTCACGCTGCATGCGCAGGTGGACTTTCAGCTCAAGCAGATGCTCGAGATCCTCAAGATACGCCTCGCCAAGCGTGGCATCGACCTCGTGTGCCTGGACGTGAAGGAGCCGACCACTTCGCTGTCAGCCGCGACCCAGGAAGTGCTGCTGCGTCACGGCATCGATGCCGAGACCGGCAAGAAGATCGCGCGCCTGGTGAAGGACTCCAAGCTCAAGGTGCAGGCCAGCCTGCAGGGTGAGAAGGTGCGCATCACCGGCAAGCAGCGTGACGAGCTGCAGGCCGCAATCGCGCTGCTGCGCGGCGCGAAGCTCGACGTGGCGCTGCAGTTCAATAACTTCCGCGACTGACCCCGGCGAGCGTGCGACACAGGTTCTCGGTGGCCCCGATGACGCTCGGGCCGAGCCGGCTGAGCGCCTGATCCTCGAAAGCCACCACGCGATGGTGGCGCACCGCGGACAGGCTCTGCAGCCGCATCCAGTCCGCCACCCAGGCGGTGCCTTCGCCTGAGGGCGCCGCGGCCACGATGATGTCCGGGTCGCGCGCGATCACCGCCTCGGTGTCGACGATGGGGCCCGCCTCGGGCAGGTCGGCGAACACATTTCGGGCACCACACACTCGCAGCGCATCGCTCATCAGGTGCCGGCCACCCACGGTGTAGATCGGGCGGTTCCACACCTGCATGAGCACGCGCGGCGGCGCACCGCGGCCCTGCCCGTAGGTGGCACTGAGCTGCGCGAGGCGCTGCTCCATTGAGTGCGCCGCCGCATCGGCGGCGGCGCCCGTGCCGGCGAGCGCCCCCAGGCGCCGCACCGCCGCGGGGATGTCGGCCAGGCGTGCCACCTGCTGCTCGTAGATGGGAATGCCAAGACCGGCGATCTTCTCGCGCTGCGCCGGGTTGCCGCCGCCGGCCCAGAGCACGACCAGGTCCGGATGCAGGCCGACCAGGCGCTCCATGTCGACCGCGGCGACGTCGCCGACACGCGGCACCTGCCGCGCCGCCGGCGGCTCGTCCGAATATTCCACGGTCGCGATCACCTGCGCTCCGGCGCCGGCGGCGAACAGCATCTCGGTGGCGCCGGGGGCGAGACTCACGATGCGCAGCGGCGCCGGCGGCACCTCCAGGGTGCGCCCGAGATCGTCGCTGACCGGGCGCGCCGCCGCGCCGCCGGCGAGCGCCAGGCCCAGCAGCAGCTGCCAGCTGGGCGCGCGTGTCATTTTCGCCATGTGCTCGGTGCTTCCCGCAAGGCTCACAGGCCTGCCGCGGCCGCATCATGCAGCAGCACGGCCGCCCCGACCACCACGCAGCGCGCGCCCGGCAGTGACTTTCGGGCGGCCAGCCGAAGCCGCGCCGCGAACGCGCGCTCCTATCATGCGCTTCAGAACACGAATACGAAGGGAGCGCCCATGCGCCGAGCGATCATGCTCCTGCTGCTCACGCTTGCCGCCGGTGCCGCGGCCGCCGAGCCGATGTTTCGCGCCGACCCGGCGCACAGCGGCCGCTACCCCGGCGCCGGCGTGCCGGAGCTGCACGGGGTGAAGTGGAAATTCCGCACCCAGGGCGCCATCGCCTCCACACCCGCGGTGAGCGGCGGGCTGGTCTTCGTCGGCAGCAGCGATCACAACGTGTACGCGGTGGATGCCGCCTCCGGCGCGCAGCGCTGGCGCTTCGCCACCCACGGCCGCGTCACCGCCTCGCCGGCGGTGGCCGCAGGGCTGCTCTACATCGGCAGCTTCGACGGCAATTTCTACGCGCTGGATGCGGCGAGCGGCCAACTGCGCTGGAAGTTCGCCACCGAGGGCGAGAAACGCTTTGCCGCCCGTCATTTGCACGGCGCCGAGCCGGCCGCCGAGATCATGCCCGACCCATTCGACATCTTTCTGTCCTCCCCGGTGGTGCACGGCAACACGGTGTACTTCGGCAGCGGCGATGGCAACGTGTACGCGCTCAACAGCGACACCGGTGAGCTGCGCTGGAAGTTCCACACCGGCAATGTCGTGCACGCCTCGCCGGCACTCGCCGACGGCCTGCTGTACGTGGGCAGCTGGGACAGCTACTTCTACGCGCTCGATGCCGCCACCGGCGTGGAGCGCTGGCGCTTCAAGACCGGCGAGGACCCCAAGATCAACAACCAGGTCGGCATCCAGTCCTCGGCCGTGGTCGCCGGCGGCCTGGTGTACTTCGGCTGCCGCGATTCCAAGCTCTATGCCCTCGATGCCAAGAGCGGCGCGCAGCGCTGGGCCTTCGACAACAAGGGCTCCTGGGTGATCAGCTCACCGGCGGTGCGCGACGGCCGTGTCTACTTCGCGACCTCGGACTCCGCCGAGCTGCGCGCCCTCGATGCCAGAACGGGCGCGCCCGTCGTCGAGCTCACCTTCCATCACTGGCCTTTCTTCTCCTCCCCGGCGCTTGCAGGCAACTTCCTTTACATCGGCTCCCACGCAGGCACGGTGCTCGCCATCGACCTGCAGAAGCAGCAGCCGGCGTGGACCTTCAGCACCGATGGTGCCGGCCAGAACGCCGCGGCGCTCACCAAGCCCGACGGCACGCCCAACTACGAGGCGGCCTTCAGCGACTTCTTCTACGACGACATGGTGGCCGGCGTGCAGCGCATGCTGAGCGTGGGCGCGGTGCTGTCCTCACCGGTGGTCGCGGGCGATACGCTCTACTTCGGCAGCTGGGACGGCCAGCTGTACGCCCTGAGCTAAAGGCGCCGCGCCGGCAAAACACACCGGCGCGGCACCTTCTTTTCTTACGCGGCGCGCGTCCTCGGCTCGGCGACGCTCTCCCCGCTCACGCTGGCGAGCACGCGGGCCACGGCGTGCACCGTGGCCGCAATGCGCACCGCGCTCTGCACGCTCTCGCGGCTCAGGCCGTGGGCGCGCAGCTGGCGCTCGTGCGATGCGACACAGGTGCCGCAGCCGTTGATCGCCGACACCGCGAGCGACAGCAGCTCGAAGTCAGCCTTGGCGATGCCCGGGTTGCCGAGCACGTTCATGCGCAGCCGTGCGGGCAGCTTCGCGTACTCCTCGTCCCCGACGAGGTGCAGGAAGCGGTAATAGACGTTGTTCATCGCCATGATGGCCGCCGCCGCGTGCGCGGCGCTCACGTGCGCCGCATCCAGGTGGCGCACCGCCAGGGCCTGCACGTTGCGGGTGAAGCCGGCATTGCCGGAGCTGGCGGCCGCGGCCAGCGCGACCGCCCAGATCTGGCGCTCGCTGAGCCCCGGCGCGCCCGCCGGGGTCAGCACGGTGCCGAGGTTGAGCGCGAGGTCGCGCGCATAGCCCGGCAACGATTCACGGATGCCCTCCAGGGTGTTCATCTTCAGGCCGCCTTCAGGGTCTCTTCACCCTTCTGCCAGTTGCACGGACACAGCTCATCGGTCTGCAGTGCATCGAGCACACGCAATACTTCCTCGGGGCTGCGCCCGACGTTGAGGTCGGTGACGTAGACGAAGCGCACCACGCCGTGCGGGTCGACGATGAAGGTGGCACGCTGCGCCACCCCGGCCTCCGGGTCGAGGATGCCGAGCGCGCCGGCGAGCTCACGCTTGATGTCGGAGAGCATCGGGAACGGCAGCTGTCGCAGCTCCTCCTTTTCGCGGCGCCATGCCAGGTGCACATACTCGTTGTCGATGCTGGCACCGAGCAGCTGCGCATCGCGCGCGCGGAACTCCTTCTCCAGGCGCCCGAACGCGGCGATCTCGGTCGGGCACACGAAGGTGAAGTCCTTCGGCCAGAAGAACAGCACCTTCCACTTGCCGGGGTAGCTCTCGTGGGTGATGGGCTGGAACGCCTGCTTCGGGTCGCTGGCAACCACGCCCGTGAGTGAGAACTCGGGAAATTTGTGGCCTACGCTGATCATGTGAATCGAACTCCTCTCATTAGCCTTGGCCACGCATGGTGGCGGCGGGGCGGTCATAATTCCAATCGATTGATTTGATTAATTCGATAGAGTTCGTATATTGGGCACATGGACCTCAAGCTCAAGGACCTGCGCTACCTGGTAGCGGTCGCCGACGAGCGGCACTTCGGCCGTGCCGCCGCGCGCTGCTTCGTGAGCCAGCCCACGCTCTCGGCGCAGCTGAAGAAGCTGG
>Ga0335082_10002312_pt1 | contig 20504 bp, 17 predicted proteins | sample Lox_Sample_41_FD_206718 | JGI IMG/M metagenome (GOLD analysis project Ga0335082, IMG submission 206718) | Soil microbial communities from Loxahatchee National Wildlife Refuge, Florida, United States - Lox_Sample_4.1 | ecosystem: Environmental > Terrestrial > Soil > Wetlands | place: USA...
CGCTCGCCGCCGTCGATGGCGCCGGCGGTGACCGAGCGCGCCGCGTCCATGGTGTAGGTGAGCGCGGCCATGCGCGCCAGCACCGCCTCCACGCCCTCGAACTTGCCCACCGGCATGTTGAACTGCTGGCGGATGCGCGCGTACGCCCCGGTGGCCCATACCGCCGCCTTGGCGCCGCCGGTGGCGTTGGAGGGCAGCGAGATGCAGCGCCCGACCGAGAGCTGCTCGACCAGCATGCGCCAGCCGCTGCCGGCCATCTGTGCGCCGCCGATGATGCAGTCGAGCGGCACGAACACGTCCTTGCCCTGGATCGGCCCGTTCTGGAACGGGATGTTGAGCGGGAAGTGGCGCCGCCCGATGCTGACCCCCGGGGTGTGGCGCGGGATGAGCGCGCAGGTGATGCCGACGTCGACCTTCTCCGAGAGCAGCCGGTCGGGGTCGAACATGCGGAATGCCAGGCCGATGACGCTCGCCACCGGGGCGAGCGTGATGTAGCGCTTGGAGAAGTTCAGCCTGAGGCCGAGCACCTCGCGGCCCTGGTAGCTGCCGTGGCACACCACGCCGGTGTCGGGGATCGAGCCGGCGTCCGAGCCGGCGCGCGGCCCGGTGAGGGCGAAGCACGGCACCTCCTCGCCCCGCGCCAACCGCGGCAGGTAGTAGCTCTTCTGCTCCTCGGTGCCGTAGTGCTGCAGCAGCTCCGCGGGGCCGAGGGAGTTGGGTACCGCGACCGTGGAGGCGGCGGTGCCGCTGCGGCTGGCGATCTTCGCCAGCACGCACGAGTGCGCGTAGGCGGAGAACTCGAGCCCGCCATACTTCTTGTGGATGATCATGGCGAAGAAGCCGCGGCTCTTGAGGAACTCCCACACCTGCGGCGGCAGGTCGCCGCGCTCGTGGGTGATGTTCCAGTCATCGAGCATCCGGCACAGCTCCTCGCAGGGCCCGTCGAGGAAGGCACGCTCCTCGGCGGACAGCTGCGGCGGCTGCGCGGCGAGCAGCTTGCGCCAGCGCGGCGCGCCCGTGAACAGCTCCCCGTCCCACCACACGGTCCCCGCCTCGAGCGCCTCCTTCTCGGTCTGCGACATCGGCGGCAGCAGCTTCAGGTAGGTCTTCATGAACGGGCGCGTGATGAGCGCCTGGCGCAACGGGCGCACGTTCAGCAGCCACAGGCCCGCCAAGAGCAGCCCGAGGAAGCCCTTCCACACCCCGGCCGGCGCGCCGAACCACAGGTAGGCGGCGAACAGCACCGTGAAGGTGCACGTGAAGGAGATGAGCGAGAGGCGGCGGTAGGCGAGGAACAGCACCGCGGCGATGAACGCCAGCGTGATGATGCCGCCGACCTGCGTGACCGCGAGGGCGGCCGCGACCACCACGAGCAGCCAGAGGATGGCACCGAGCATCGAGTCAGTCCTTTCCCGTGCGTGCGCTCAGCGACTATAGCGAAGCGCGGCCGGACGCGCGCGGCAAGCCTTCAGCCGAGCAGCGTGCGCACGCCATCGCGCTCCTCGAGCAGCTCGGCGTGCGTGGCATCCATGCGCGCCCGGCTGAACTCATCGATGGCGAGGCCCGCCACGATCTGGTAGTCGCCGTTGCGCACCGTGACCGGGAAGGAATAGATGACGCCCGCGCCGATGCCGTAGCTGCCGTCGCTCGGCACCGCCATGCTCACCCAGTCATTGGCGCTCGTGCCGTGGAACCAGGTGTGCACGTGATCGAGCGCGGCGGCCGCGGCCGAGGCGGCCGAGGAGGAGCCGCGCGCCTTGATGACCGCGGCGCCGCGCTGCTGCACCGTGGGGATGAAGCTCTGCTGCACCCAGGCGCGCTCCACCAGCGCGGTGGCCTTTTGCCCGCGCACCTCGGCATGCGTGAGGTCCGGGTACTGCGTGGCGGAGTGATTGCCCCAGATGATCATGCGGCGCACCTCGCGCACGTGCGCGCCGGTCTTGTCCGCCAGCTGCGCGAGCGCGCGGTTGTGATCCAGGCGCGTCATGGCGGTGAAGTTGCGCGGGCTGATCTCGGGTGCGTTGGCGCGCGCGATGAGCGCGTTGGTGTTGGCGGGATTGCCGACCACCAGCACCTTCACGTCGCGCCGCGCCGCCTCGTTCAGCGCCTGCCCCTGGGCGCAGAAGATCTGCGCGTTGGCGAGCAGCAGGTCCTTGCGCTCCATGCCGGGACCGCGCGGCCGCGCGCCCACCAGCATCGCGACCTGGCAGTCGCGGAAGGCCACGCGCGCATCGTCGGTGGCGATCGCCCTGTTGAGCGTCGGGAAGGCGCAGTCGCTGAGCTCCATCAGCACGCCGTTGAGGGCAGCGAGCGCCGGGGTGATCTCCAGCAGGTGCAGGTTGACCGGGGTCTCGCTCCCGAGCATGGCGCCGGAGGCGACGCGGAAGGCGAGGGCATAACCGATCTGGCCGGCGGCGCCGGTGATCGCGACGTTCACGGGGGCTTTCATGGGGACGGGCTTCTCTTGGTTGGGACCTGTCGGGAGCGCGGAATTCTAGCCTGAGGCCGCCCCTGCGCCTGTTTCCGGCCCGATCGTCGCCGCCGGTGCCCCGGATGGCGCCCCGCGCCGGCGCTGCCAGAGCCCTCTCAGGGGCCTTTATCCATCAACCCGTTGATTATTAACAATAAGATCGCTTCCCACTTGTTATAGTGAAATAGCTTGACACTCAAGTAGTGTTCTAGTAGAGTACAACACCAAGGAAGGCAGCCACTGCTCCGGCAGAGAAAGCCGACCGAACTCAGAGACGAACGGCAAGACAACCCACCAAGGAGACGACCATGAACACCTTCACTTCCACGCTGGTTCGCGATGTCACCTGTGCCGCCGCGGCCACCGTCATCACGCTGCTCCTGGGCATGAGCTTCGTGAGCGCGACCGCCGCCCCGTACGGTGCCCATGCGCAGGGTACGCCGATGGTGCTGCAGCAGGGATGGTTCGGGCAGCCGGAACCGGCCGTTTTGGTAGATTAGTCGGCTAATCCCCCGTAACAGGCGCCGTGGCAACGATCATGGATCCGCAGTGGGAGGACAGCTCGCCGATCTATCGGCAGCTGCGCGACCGAGTGGTAGCGATGATCCTCGAGGGCGTCCTCAAAGAGGGTGACCCGCTACCTTCGGTCCGCAGCGTCGCGGCGGACTTTCGCCTCAACCCGCTCACCGTGCTCAAGGGCTACCAGCAGCTCGTCGATGAGCAGCTGGTGGAGAAGCGGCGCGGGCGCGGCATGTTCGTGAGCACCGGCGCCCGCAAGGCGCTGATGAAGGACGAGCGCCAGAAATTCCTCGAGGACGAGTGGCCGAAGATCCACGCCACCATCCAACGCCTGGGGCTCACCCCCGATGAGCTGCAGCGCGCCGCCGCGGCGGCACCGGCGGCCGCCTCCTGGACGGCACCGCCCGGTGCGAGCGCTGAAGCAGAGGACCACGATGACAGCAGTAATTGAGGCCAGCGGGCTCAGCAAGAGCTTCGGCGCCAAGCGCGCCCTCGAGCGGGTCAGCTTAAACATCGAGGCGGGACGCATCGTCGGCCTGATCGGCCCGAACGGGGCCGGCAAGACCACCGCGCTCAAGGCGATCCTCGGCCTCACGCCCTTCCGGGGTGAGCTGCGCGTGCTCGGGCTCGACCCGCGCACGCAGCGCGACGCGCTGATGCGCGACGTGTGCTTCATGGCCGACGTGGCGGTGCTGCCGCGCTGGCTGCGCGCCAGCCAAGCGCTCGATTACTGTGCCGGCGTGCATCCGCGCTTCGACCGCGCGCGCGCGCTGGACTTCCTGAAGAGGACCGACATCCGCCTGCAGAGCCGCGTGCGCGAGCTCTCCAAGGGCATGGTCACGCAGCTGCACCTGGCGCTGATCCTCGCCATCGATGCCCGGCTGCTGGTGCTCGATGAGCCGACGCTCGGCCTCGACCTGCTCTACCGGCGCCAGTTCTACGACACGCTGCTCAATGACTACTTCGACAAGGAGCGCACCATCCTGCTCACCACGCACCAGGTGGAGGAGGTGGAGAACCTGTTCACCGACGTGATCTTCATCAAGGGCGGGCAGGTGGCGCTCGCGAGCGCCGTCGAGGACCTTGGCAGCCAGTACCTGCAGCTGAATCTGAGCGCAGATGCCGCACCCAGGGCGCGCGCGCTCAAGCCCTTCTACGAGCGCGAGGTGTTCGGCCGCGTGGCGCTGTTCTTCGAGGGCCGCAGCGCCGCCGAGCTCGCCCCGCTCGGGGAGCTGCGCACGCCCTCGATCGCCGACCTGTTCGTGGCCAAGATGCAGGGAGCGGTCAACCCATGAGCACCGACAGCACCGTACTGGGCGCCACGGCGCCGGCCGCCGACCCCGCCCCGGACCTGCGCATCACGCTGCGCACCCTGGTGAGGCGCGAACTGTGGGAGCACCCGGCGCTGTGGCGCGTGCCGCTCATCGTGGCCGCGGTGCTGGCGCTGTGCACGATCTTCTCCGTCTCGCTCGGCATCCAGGTCAACGACCAGCGCTTGAGCCTGATCGGCGAGCCCGAGCGCGTCATCGTGCTCAACATGAGCCAGATCGTGTGGGCGCTGATCGTATCGCTGGTGACCGGGGTGGTGGGTACCTTCTACGCACTCGACTGCCTGTACGCGGAGCGCAAGGACCGCAGCATCCTCTTCTGGAAGTCGCTGCCGGTGTCCGATGAGCTCACGGTGCTGTCGAAGTTCGTGCTGCTCATCGCACTGCTGCCGCTGTTCGCCTTCGTGCTGGCCAGCGCGAGCCACCTGCTGTCGCTGGCGATCTGGAAGCTGCGCGTCGCCACCGGCGGCGCGCCGGATGTGGTCGCCTGGGGCCTCATCCCCTGGCTGCGCGCCGAGGCGGTCATCTTCCTGTGCATGCTGCTCGGGGTGCTCTGGTACGCCCCGCTCATGGCGGCCGCGCTGCTCTTGTCCGCCTGGGTGAAGCGCAGCCCGATCCTGTGGGCGACGCTGCCGCTGCTGCTGCTGCCGATCTTCGAGCACATCGTGTTCCGCACCCACTACGTGTGGCGCTTCATCCAGTACCGCAGCAACGGGGTGTGGGACCTGCTCACGCACCGCGACGGGCACGAGGTGATCAGCAGGCAGGGCAAGCTCCTGCACGACCTCAACTGGGCGGCGGCCGTTGGTAGCCCCGACCTGTGGCTGGGCCTGATCGCCGCGGCCGCCATGCTCTACGGCGCCGCGCGCATCCGCCGCTACCGCGACGACACCTGAAGCGCGCTCAGGCGGGTACCGGCGCCGTGCGCCGCAGTTGAGCGCTCAAGCCCGCGGCGGCGAGCAGGTAATGGCCCGCCGCCCACAGGTGCAGCGTGAGCGTGAGCGCGATGCCGGCGCGCGAGCCGTGCGCGAGCGCCACGGCACAGCGGCGCACGAGCGCCGCCTCCGCCCCCGCGCCCGCGGCCCCGCCCGGACACAGCGTACCGAACGGCCCCCCCGGTGCGTGCAGCAGCCCCGCGAGCGCGCCCGCCGCACCCAGCTGCGGCTGCGCGAAGTAGCCCTGCGAGAGCTGGTCGATCAGGAAACCGGTGAACAGGGCGCCGCCACCGAGGGCGAGCACGTTCAGGCACAGGAACAGCAGCGCCGTGGCGGTGGCGCGCTGGCGCACCGCGACCACGTTCTGCACCACCCCGAAGCTCGGGGCGAGCGAGACGTACTGGAAGAAGCCGGGCAACGCCAGCAGCAGCGCCGCCCGCTGCCAGTCGCGCTGCGCGAGCGCGCCGAGATAACAGGGCGTGGCCGCCAGCAGGCCCGCCGCCGGCACCAGCGCGTACCAGCGCGCGCTGCGGCGGCCGAGCCAGTCGCTCAGCAGCCCGCCGGCGAGCGTGCCGAGCGCCACCGGGATGCTGCCGACCAGCCCGAGCACGAGGCCTGCGTCCTGGTAGCTGAGGCCGAAGGCGCGCGGGAAGTAGGCCGGGATGAAGGCCCACGAGCCGTAGGCGGCGAAGGAGGACAGGGTGAGGCCGGCGATGATGTTGGCGGAGGGCCAGCGCAGGAACAGCGCGCGCGCGGTCGCGGCGAGCTGCGCCAGCTCGGCGCGCAGCGCGGCGGGCGGCGCCGCGCCGGCGCCGCCGTCGGCCAGGCCGCGCGCGGGCTCCGCGATCAGCGCGCGCAGCAGCAGCGCCAGCGCGATTCCCGGCACGCCGATGGCGATGCAGGCCGCGCGCCAGCCGAAGTGCTGCGTGACGTAGGCGCCCAGCAGCCCCACCCACAGGTAGCCGAGCGAGAGCCCGCAGGAGTACAGCGACAGCGCACTGCTGCGGCGCTCGCGCGGGTAGTAGTCCGAGATCAGCGAGTGCGCGCAGGGCGCGCAGCCGGCCTCGCCCACGCCGACCCCGACGCGCGCCACCAGCAGCTGCAGGAACGAGCCGGTGAGCGCGAACAGCGTCGTGCAGCAGGACCACAGCGCGAGCGCCGCGGCGAGGATGCCGACGCGGTTGCAACGCTCGGCCAGGCGTGCCACCGGCAGCCCCGCCAGGGCGTAGAGGGCGGCGAAGGCGGTCCCGGTGAGCAGGCCGAGCTCGGTGTCGGTGAGATGCAGGTCGAGCTTCATCGCCTGCCCGATGATGGGGATCAGGCTGCGCTGCGCCGAGTTGCACGCGTACACCAGCATGAGCACCAGCAGCACCGCGTGGCGATAGCGCCGGCGCGGCGCGCCGGCGCCGGTATTTCCCCCCGGCGTGCGCACGCTCAGTGCTTGGTGGCCTGCGCTTCCTCGGTCCAGTCCGGCTCGATGTAGAACGGACCTGGCCGCTCGCGCAGCTGCTCGTACTTGCAGATCTGCGGCTCCTCGCCGAGCGGGGTCGACACCCCGTCGCGGAAGGCCCACTCGCCGCGCTCGCTGTCGGCGGCGCGCACGTAGCTGTTGATCATGAAGCGGCGCTCCTGGCCGCTCAGGTTCGGGCCCGAGCCGTGCACGGTGTACAGCGTCCACAGCAGCAGGTCCCCGGGAGCCATCTCGCAGGTCACCGCCGCGGCCGGGTCGAGCCCGGCACGCAGCAGCGCCGCATCCGGGGTGCTGCCGGTCATGATGGTGCCGTCCTCGGAGAGCCCGAGGTAACCGCGCAGGTGGCTGCGCGGGATGACACGCAGCGCGCCGTTGGCGGCGGTCTGCGCATCGATCGCGAGCCCGGTGTTGACGGTGCCGTAGAGGAGGTTGCGCACCGCCTGGGCGTTGCGGAAGCGCGCATCCTGGTGATAGCGGTAGAAGGTGTACTTGGCGCCGGGCGGCTTCCAGTGCAGCTGGTGGGTGATCTGCTTGATGTCGCGCCCGAGGAAGGGCTCGAGCACCTCGAGGTAGCGCGGCGCGCGCCGCATGCGCTCCAGCACCGGCTCGAGCCAGGCGCTCCAGTGCGCCTGCAGCACCACGCGCCGGCGGGCCTGCGGGTCATCGAGCACCTCGAGCAGCAGGTTCTTGTGGCGGTAGGTGGCGTGGTGCCTGAGGCCCTCGGCGTATACCCGGTCGGCGGCCGCGGCGATCTCGGCGATCTCGGCGGGGCCGAAGAAGCCACGCACGATGGCGTAGCCCTCGCGGTACAGCTCCTCGACCAGCTCGCTCATGCGCTCCTTCTGCGGCGGTGCGCGCGACCTGCGACCGCCGCGCTCGAGCACGCTAACACCGTTGCCGCCCGATGGGGAGGGCGGGGCGAATTGGCGCTTGCCGCCGCAGTCGCTGCGGTAGACTTTTGTGCGCATGCCCGATGAGAGTAGGTGCGCATGATCGAGCCGGCCAGGGACCCAGCACACAGCGGCGCGGGCGCCGCACGCGGCGCGCGCTGACACCGCGGCCCGCTGCGCCCGCCACGTAAAGCATGCCCGCCGCCATCGAGCGCACCGGCGAGGAGCTCAAGCTCACCTTGAGCGGCGAGTGGGGCGCGCGCGAGTTCGGCGCACTGGATGCGCAGCTCAGCGGGGTCGAGCTGGGCGGCGCGCAGCGGGTGCTGATCGATGCGCAGCCGCTGCAGCTGCTGGACGTCTCGGGCGCCTGGGCGCTGCACGAGTTCATCGCGCGGGCCCGCACTGCCGGGCTCGACGTGCGCTTCCGCGGCGAGGCGCCCACGCAGCTGCAGCTGCTCGATGAGACGCTGACGCAGGCGCGCCGCGGGGTGGAGGTGGCGCCGAGTGTGCCGCTGCCGCCCGCCCATGGCCTGCCGCTGCGCTACCTGATCGACGTCGGCCGCCAGAGCGAGCTCACCTACCGGGACTTTCGTGCCGGGCTCGCCTTCCTCGGGCGCGCCGTCGCCACGGCGGTGCGCGCCGTGCTGCATCCGCGGCAACTGCGGCCGATCTCGATCGCGCGCCACGTGTACGACACCGGCCTGACCGCGCTGCCCATCACCGCGCTGATCGCCTTCCTGATCAGCGTGATCATCGCCTACATGAGCGCGCGGCAGCTGCAGGGGCTCGGCGCCGACATCTACGTGGTCGACCTGGTCACCATCGGCGTGCTGCGCGAGCTCGGCGTGCTGTTGACCGCGATCATCGTCGCCGGCCGCTCCGGCAGCGCCTTTGCCGCCGAGCTCGGCTCGATGCGCCTCAACCAGGAGGTCGATGCGCTGATCGCCACTGGGGTCGATCCGTTCGAGGTGCTGGTCGTGCCGCGCATCATCGGCCTGGTGATCGCGCTGCCGCTGCTGACGGTGGTCGCCGACCTGGTCGGCCTGACCGGCGGCGCCTTCCTGTGCCGGCTGCTGCTGGACATGCCCTTCAGCCAGTACCTCGCGCGCGTCAACGACGCCATCTCCGACACCACCTTCTGGGTGGGCGTCATCAAGGCGCCGGTGTTCGCGCTGCTGATCGCGGTGGCCGGCTGCTACCGCGGGCTGCAGGTGCGCGACTCGGCGCGCGAGCTGGGGCGCCTGGTGACGGTGGCGGTGGTGCAGGCGATCTTCTTCGTCATCCTGGCGGATGCGCTGTTCGCGGTGCTGTTCATGGAGATGAACGTCTGATGTACCCGGTGCTCGAGGTCAGCGGCCTGGTCAACCGCTTCGGCGCGCAGGTGGTGCACGACGGGCTGGACATGAGCATCAACCGCGACGAGGTGTTCGGCATCGTCGGCGGCTCGGGCACCGGCAAGTCCGTGCTGCTGCGCACGATCCTCGGGCTGCAGCGCCCGCAGGCCGGCGTCGTGCGCATCGACGGCCAGGACATCACGCAGATGTCCGCCGACGAGCTGCAGCAGGTCAAGTCGCGCTACGGGGTCAGCTTCCAGTCCGGCGCGCTCTACTCGGGGCTGACGGTGCGCGAGAACGTGCAGCTGCCGATGCTCGAGCACCTCAGGCTGCCGCCGCGCGCGCTCGATGACCTGGCGCTGCTGAAGATCTGCCTGGTGGGGCTGCCGGCCGAGGCCGCGGCGAAGTATCCCGCCGAGCTCTCCGGCGGCATGGTCAAGCGCGCCGCGCTGGCGCGCGCGCTGGCGCTCGACCCGCCGCTGCTGTTCCTCGACGAGCCGACCTCGGGCCTCGACCCGGTGAGCGCGGCGGCCTTCGATGAGCTGGTGCTGTACCTGCGGAAGCAGCTCAAGCTGACCATCGTCATGATCACCCACGATCTGGACAGCATCTTCCGTACCTGCAATCGTGTCGGGGTGATCGTGGACCACAAGATGATTTCCGACACGCTGGACGGCATCGTCAACAACCCCAACCCGTGGATCCAGGAGTACTTCCACGGCGAGCGCGCGCGCGCCCGCCTCGGGGCGCTGCATGGAGCGTGAGGCCAACTACGCCGCGGTCGGCGCCTTCGTGCTGCTGGCCGCGCTGGCCGCCGCGGTGTTCGTGTACTGGTACTCCGACACGCGCGAGCACCGCGACTTCAACCGCTACGAGATCTACTTCACCGGCAGCGTCAGTGGCCTGGACCGCGGCGGGGCGGTGCGCTATCTCGGCGTCGGCGTGGGGCGCGTGTACGACCTGCGCATCGACCCGCGCGACTCGGGGCGCGTCGAGGTGGTGGTGGACATCGACTCCACCACGCCCATCTCGCGCAACACCGTGGCGGAGCTGCAGCTGCAGGGGGTGACCGGGCTGCTCTACATCGACCTCATGGACGACCCCGGCAACAAGCGCGCCGCCCCGGCGGTGCCGAGCCTGAAGTACCCGGTGATCCGCTCGTCACCGTCGCGCTTCGACGTCTTCCTCGCCAGCCTGCCGGAGCTGGTGGCCGGCGCCAACGACGTGGTGCAGCGGGTGCAGCGGGTGTTCGACGAGAAGAACCTGAAGGCGATCAATACGCTGCTCGCCAACCTCGACACGGCCGGCCGTGGCCTGCCCAAGACCGCCCACAACGTCGATGCCCTGGTGGAGGAGCTGCGCACGGCCACCGCGCAGCTCACCAGCACCGCGCGCACCGCCAACGAGCTGCTCGCCACCGCCCGCCCCGAGGTGACGCAGACCACGCAGCAGCTGCGCCAGGTGGCCGATCACCTCGCGACCGCGAGCGCGCAGCTCGACCAGATCCTGACCGAGAACCGCGCGGACGTGCGCTCGTTCGCGCGCGACGGGCTGCCGGAGATCGAGCGCTTCGTCCGCGAGGGCCGCGCCGCGGCCGAGGACGTGCGCGCGCTCGCCAACAGCCTGCGCGAGAATCCGGCCCAGCTGCTGTACGAGCCGCCGCAGCGCGGGGTGGAGATCCCGAAATGAGGCACACGCACCTAACGCTGCTCGTGGGTGTGCTCCTTGCCCTGGCCGGGTGCTCCGGGCTGCTGCACAGCAATGCGCCCCCCGAGCAGACCTACTACCTGCGCGCCCCGGCGGTGCCCGCTGGCAGCGTGGCCACGGGCGCGGCCGTCCTGCCCGTCTCGCTGCGGGTCGCGCACCCGCTCGCCGACCCGGGCCTGGACACCTCGCACATCATGCTGCTGCAGAGCGACCACCGCATGAGCTACTACACCGGCGCGCGCTGGCCGGCGCCGCTGCCGGACCTGATCGCCTCGCTCACCGTGCAGACGCTGCGCGCCTCGGGCAACTGGGCCTCGGTCGAGGACTCCGCCAGCCCGTTTCCGTCCGACTACCTGCTGCAGATCACGGTGCGGCGCTTCGATGCCGAGTACGCCGGCACTGCTGCCGCCGCACCCACCGTGCAGGTGGTGTTTGACTGCATCGTCGGGCGGCGCGAGGGGCGCGAGGTGCTCGCCACCTTCGTGGCGGCCGGCAGCGCCGCCGCCACCGCCAACCGCCAGGGCGAGGTGGTGAGCGCGTTCGAGCAGGCGGGCGCGACTGCGCTCGCCGCGCTCACGCAGCAGGCGCTCGAGGCCACGCGCGCGGACGCGGCGCGTGCCACTCAGAAGGCGGCGGCGCCCGCGCCCTCGAGCAGCCGGCAGAGCCAGTAGTCCGCCTGCGAGGGATCGGCGAAGGCCGCGAAGTCCGCCGTGTACTCCACCCCGAGCGCCGCGCGGTTGCTCCACAGCGTCTCGAAGTAACCGAGCGCCTCCTGCGACAGCGGCGCCGCGAGGCTCGCGGTGACGGCCGCGTCGGCCTCGAGGTTGTAGTCCTCGAGGCTGCGGCGCGTGAAGTTGGCCGAGCCGGCCAGCAGCCACAGCCGCTCCGAGCCGTACACCAGCGCCAGCGCGCTGTGGAAGCGCTCCCCGTGGGTGCGGTACCAGCGCACCTTCAACCGCCCGGAGCTGCGCGCCACGAGCTCGCTCGCGAGCGGCTGGTTTGGCAGCCCGCTCGGGGCGAGCGTGGTGGCGTCCTCGCTCGGGTCGAGGATCAGGCGCACGCGCACGCCGCGGCGGCTGGCATCGAGCAGCGCCTCGATGAGCCCGCGGTCGGCGAGCCGGAACAGCGCCGCATCGACGTTCTCGCCCGCGACGGCGGCGTGCAGCTGCTCGAGCAGCTCGCGGCGGATGGCGCCCTCGGTGAGCAGCTGCACCCGCACGCTCGCCGCGGTGAGCGCCGGCGGGGCCTCGGCATCGCAGGCGGACGGCGCACCGGCGGGCGGCAGCAGCGCCGCCGCCGCGCCCTGCCAGCCGGAGAAGCGCGCCACCGCCAGCTCGCTCGCCAGCAGCGTGCGCACCGCGCCGCCCGCGAAGCGCAGCGCGGTGTTCGACCAGGCGCTCTGCTCGTCGGCGGGCGTGAGCGAGCCGACCAGCCCCACCAGCCCGCCGGCGCCGTCGTCGGCCACCAGGAGCTTGCGGTGGTCGGCCTTGAAGTTCAGCTCCTGCAGCAGCGCGCCCGGGGCCCCCGGCGGGCCGCCCCACCAGTGCAGCGTCAGCCGCCACAGGCTCGAGTAGAGGAAATTCGGATCGCGCAGCCGCGGCAGCGCGACCCGCACCACCTCGATGCCCGCCGCGCGCAGCCGCTCGAGCTCCGGGCTCGCCCGCGTGCCGTAGCGCTCGTTCACCGGGTCGGTGATCACCAGCACGTGCAGCTGCGGCAGCGCGCGCTGCTGCGCGATCAGGGCTTCGATGAGCTCGGCGGCGCCGTGCCGCTGCGCCGTGGCGCCGGGGGCGGCGCCGATGCGCTCGTAGTCGAGCACCACCAGGCGGCGCGCCGCGCGCACCAGGCGCAGCGTCTCATCGAGGATCTGCTGGCTGACGATGGCGCGGCCGTAGGCATCGGCGGCGCTGGTGTCGCCGAGGAAGGCGACGTCGCTGGCCGCCACCGTGCACACCGGCGAGGCCACGTGCATGCCCGGCGGCAGGGGCTTGTGCGTCTGCCACGCGGCGACCGCGAGCCAGGCGGCGAGCGCGAGCCCTGCGGCGCCGCGCCCGAGGCGCCGGCGCATCCTAGGCGAGACGCGGCGCGGCGGCCTCGTCGTGCGCGAGCAGGTGCGCGAAGGGGATGCTGCCGCCGGCCTGGTGCGTGAGCAGCGCCAGCAGGTCCTCGGCCGTGCACGGCTCGCCGAACAGCCGTCCCTGCCCGTAGTTGCAGCCGCTGTTGCGCAGGAACTCCAGCTGCGCCTGCGACTCGACGCCCTCGGCGATCACCTCGATGCCGAGGCTGCGGCCCATCTCGATGATGGTGCGTACGATGGTGGCGTCGTTGGCATCCTCGGTGGCATCGCGCACGAAGGACTGGTCGATCTTCAGCGTGCCGATCGGGAACTGCTGCAGCGCCGACAGCGAGGAATAGCCGGTGCCGAAGTCATCGATGGACAGGTGCAGCCCCATGGCATACAGCTCATCGAGCAGCCGCACGGTGCGCTGCGGGTCGGCCATGAGGGTGGTCTCGGTGATCTCCAGCTCGAAGGCGGTCGGGGAGACGTGGTGGCGGCGGAACACCGAGCGGCAGCGCAGGATGAAGCTCGCCTGGCGCAGCTGCTTGAGCGAGAGGTTGAGCGAGATGCGTCCCGGGTCGCCCCCCCGGCTCTGCATCTGGCGGTAGTCCAGGCACACGCGGTTCAGCACCCACTCGCCGATGTCGAGAATGAGGTTGGTCTCCTCGGCGAGCGGGATGAACTGGCCCGGGGGGATGTCCCCGTGGCCGGGCAGCCGCCAGCGCAGCAGCGCCTCGGCGCCGATGATGCGGCCGTTGCGCAGGTCCACCTTGGGCTGGTAGCGGATCTCGAGCTCGTCGCGCTCCAGCGCGCGGCGCAGCTTGCTCTTGAGCATCAGCCGCTCGACCGCCGCCGCATTCATCTCCGGAGAGTAGAAGGCGAAGGTATTGCCGCCGTTCTGCTTGGAGTAGTACATCGCGGCGTCGGCGTTGCGCAGCAGGTCGATGACGTTCTCGGCATCGCGCGGGCAGAAGGCGATGCCGATGCTGGCGGTGAGGAACACCTCGTGCTGGTTCAGCTGGAACGGGCGGCTCACCTCGGTGAGCAGCGCGCGCGCCAGCTGCGCGATCGGCCCGCGGTTGTCGGCATCCGCCGGCAGCCCGTCCACGAACAGCGCGAACTCATCCCCGGCGAGGCGCCCGACGACCGTCTCCTTGGGCACCGAGCGCGTCAGGCGCTCGGCCAGCACCTCGAGCACGCGATCGCCCGCGCCGTGGCCGAAGGTGTCGTTGACCTCCTTGAAGCGGTCCATGTCCAGGTACAAGGCTGCCACCACGCCGCCCGAGCGCAGGCTGCGCGCGATGGTCTGCTGCAGCACGTGGTGGAACTGCATGCGGTTCGGGATCTTGGTGAGCGCATCGTAGCGGGCCAGGTAGCGGATGCGACGCTCGGCGCGCTTGCGGTCGGTGATGTTGCGCGCCACGAAGATGTTGCCCTGGAACTGCGGATCGTCGCTGTCGATGCGCGAGCCGGTGAAGGACACCGGGATGGTCTGGCCGCTGCGGGTGCGCACGATGGTCTCGCGCGTCTCCTGCGCGGCCTGCAGCAGGTCGAAGTCGGCGCGCTCGCGCTCATCGAGCACCGCGAGGATGCCCTTGCCGAGCAGCTCCTCCTCGCCGTAGCCGAGCAGCTTCAGGGCGGCGGTGTTCGCGATCTTGATCACCCCGTCCGGGGAGGTGACGAACACCGCGTCCGTCATGCTGTTCAGCACGCTGTGCAGGTAGCTCTTGTTGATGGTCGAGAGGCGCAGCCGCCCGCGCATGCGCTCGAGCGCCCGCTCGAGATCGCCGAGCGCGTCAGCGCCGCGCACTTCCACCGGACGCGTGTAGTCGCCCTGGCCGATGCGCTCGACGCTCTTGATGAGCGCGCCGACCGGGCGCTGCAGCTGGCCCACGGCGCGCCAGGCGAACACCCCGGCCAGCAGCGCCCCGAGCGCCGCGAGCACGAGCCCCCACAGCCACGTACCCCGCAGCCGCTCGGCGTTGTCGGCGGCGAGGCGCCCGCCGAGGCTCGCCGCGCTCACCGGAGCGGCCTGCGAGAGCTCGATGCTGAGGGCGGCGAGCGTCGCCGGCGTGGCCGCGCCCGGGATGTTCTCGACGTAGGTGCGCACCGGCGCCTGGGCGCGGGCGCTGAGGGCCCCGGCTTGAGCCGCGGCGGGGCGCTGCCAGCGGTACAGCTCGCGCCCGGCGGAGTCGGTGACGGTGAGGCCGGCCACGGTCGGGTCATCCGCGAAGGGCTGCAGGCGGCGCAGCAGCCCGGCGTCGTCGCCGGCGCGCACCGCGCCGGCGATCGCCTCGGCGGCATGCGCGGCGAGCGCGTCCGCCCGCGCCTGCAGCTCCGGCTGCACGCGCTCGCGCGCGGCCTGCTCGGCGAGCGAGCCCAGGGTGCGCGTATCCGCGTCGTGGCGGGTGAGGAACAGCGCGATGACCGCGGCAGCGGCGATGAGCACCAGCAGGAAGGCGCTGGCGGCGTAGCGGAGCTTGAAATGCGCGGCGGTCACGTGAGCGGCGCCGCCCGTGGGAGAGCGCACGCTCAAGCCCGTCCGGCGGCCGATCCCCTTACCTAGGAGGGATTGATCTTAACCGCCGCTTGTGGCTGAAGGCTATGGAAAATTCAGGGACCAGACCCGCTTGATGTACCCCAGCATCAGGTTGCGCATGGTGCTCATGGGGTCGTCGGTGGCGGCGAAGATGGGCGGACGCCGCCGCAGCAGCTGCCAGTTCTCGCTGCGCAGGATCTGCCGCAGGTACTCGACGTTACGGTCGATGGCCTCGATGTAGGGGTTGCGGCCGCCATAGAGGATCTCGAGGTGGCGATAGGCGCGCGCGAAATCCCCGTCCAGGCGCTTGGCACGCACGTCGGCGATGAAATCCGGGGTCTGGCGCAACAGGTCCAGTCCCGAGGCGTATTTCACCTGCGGATTACCGTCGCTGAATGGCAACGCCACCCCGCCGAGTACGAACTCCGCGTACAGGCGGTCGCGGCACTTCTCCAGGTAACAGCGGTCGGCGATCTGCGCGATCATGTCGGCGGTGCCGAGCAGGTGGCCCACCGTTATGTCACGCGGATCGGGCACCCGCTCGGCGATGCGCGCGAAGGGCACCTCGTAGCCGGTGAAGTGGATGATCTCGGTCGACACCGGCACCCACTCGGCGAGCCCGAGCTCGGGCAGGTATTCGGCAAGGAAGCGCGCGCCGCGCGACACGTGGGTACGGGTGAACTCGGCGCCGTTGCGCGAGTCGTGATCGTCCGCGCGCCGCAGATAGCCGACGTCGTGGAACAGCCCGGTGAGCACTCCGACGGTGGCGCGCGTGGCGCCGAGGCGCGTCGCGCCCTCGGCCTGGCGCTCATAGCCGACCAGCAGCCGCGCGAGCGCCAGCGTTATGTCGAGCGTGTGCTGGCGGTCGTGGTAGACGGTGTCCACGCCGTGGAAGCCCTGCACCTCGCCGGCGAACAGCCGCTCGAAGTGCGTGAACGCCTGGCTGAGGGGTTCGAGACGCACGTCCGGCCAGGTGGGCCGGAACAGGGACTCGACGGCCGCGAGCACCGCGCGCGGCGAACTCACCTGCACGGTGTTGGTGACGTCGAAATCGCTGCGCCGGTGGCTCATGTCGTTGTGAAAAAAGCGCCTGTGCGCACGCTGGCCCATCCCCCGAGAAGGCGCAAGCGGCGGCTTAAAGCGCAGTCTAGGCAGTACGCGGGCGCGGCGACAGCGACACGGCGCACACTTTCATGGCGCACTGCACCCATTTATGTCGCCCCCGCCGGCAGGGCGAACTCCGCGATCACCGGGGCATGATCCGAGGGGCGCTCGGCGCGCCGCGGCTCGCGGTCGATGCGACAGGCGGTGCAGGTGCTGGCGAGCGCCGGGCTCGCCAGCATCAGGTCGATGCGCAGCCCGTGGTTGCGGCGGAACGCGAGCATGCGGTAGTCCCACCAGCTGAAGGTCTGCGGCGGCTGCTCGAAGCGGCGGAACAGGTCCACGAGCCCGAGGCCCTCGAGCGCGCGCAGCGCGGCGCGCTCGGGCTCACTCACGTGCACCGAGCCCGCCCACGCGGCCGGGTCGTGCACGTCGCGGTCCTCGGGGGCGATGTTGAAATCCCCGAGCACCAGCAGCTGCGGGTGCGCGGCGAGCTCGGCGATGAGCCAGACGCGCAGCGCCTCGAGCCAGCGCAGCTTGTAGCGGTACTTGTCCGAGTCCACGGCCTGGCCGTTGGGCACGTAGACATTGATGACCCGCAGCGCACCCACGCGCACGGCGAGCACGCGCCGCGCGAGGTCCTCGAACTGCGGGATGTCGTGCAGCGGCTCGGTGCCGGGCACTCGCGACAGCAGCGCCACGCCGTTGTAGGTCTTCTGGCCGGCGAACTGCACGTGATAGCCGCGCGCGGCGAACTCGGCGTGCGGGAAGTCCGGATCGGCGAGCTTGGTCTCCTGCATGGCGAGCACGTCGACCGGCCCGCGCTCGAGCCACTCGAGCACCTGCGGCAGGCGCACGCGCAGCGAGTTGACGTTCCAGGTGGCGATGCGCACGCGGCCCTCTAATAGATCTTCAGGCCGCCGTACTTCCTGCGGATGCTGCGGTCGAGCGTGCGCCAGCCGAGCAGGAACCCCGCGGCGAGCCCGGCGATTGCCGCGCCGGCGAGCGCCCACAGCCGCCGTGGCGCCGCCTCGGGCGCCGGGAACAGCGTCCCGGGGCTGGCGCTCGCGGGCTCCTCGGCCGGGGCGGCGGCAAGGTCCGGCGCGGCGCGCATGCTCGCGGTGGCCGATGCCTGCGCCTGCAGGCGGCTCACCTCGGCCTTGAGGCGCGTCACCTCAGCCTCGCTCTGCTGCAGCCGCGGCCGCAGCGGCTCATCCCCCGAGACGTAGATGGCGCGCAGCCAGCCCTCCTTGCCGTCCGGCAGCCGCACGTGCACCGCCTCGCCCGCGCGCTCGATGAGCTCCATGCGATCGCCGCTCTTGAGCGTGGCGATGCGCTCGCCGCTGCCGTCGGCGGTGCTGTTGAGGCTCACGACCACCTGCTCGACGACGTAGAGCGTGTCGGCGGCGCGCGCCGGCACGGCCGCCAGGGCGAGGAGCGCCGCCACCGCACGAAGTGCCGCGGCGCCGCGCCCGCTCACGCGCGCTGTCCGGGGCTGCCGTCGATGCCGTGCTGCTTCAGGAGCGCCGCGACATCCGGGCGGCGGCCGCGGAACTCGATGAAGGCCTCGAGCGCATCGCGGCTGCCGCCGCGGCTGAGGATGGCATCGAGGAAGCGCTGCGCGGTGGAGCGATCGAAGACGCCGCTCTCCTCGAAGGCGGCGAAGGCATCCGCCGCCAGCACCTCGGCCCACTTGTAGCTGTAGTAGCCGGCCGCGTAGCCGCCGGCGAAGATGTGACCGAAGCTGTTGGGGAAGCGGTTCCACGCGGGCACCGGCACCACCGCCACCTCGCGGCGCACCTCGTCGAGGATCTCCTGGATGCGCCCGCCGCGCTCGGGGGAGTACTCGGTGTGGATGCGGAAGTCGAACAGCGAGAACTCCAGCTGGCGCATCATCTGCAGCCCGGCGTGGAAGCTGCGCGTGGCGATCAGCCGCCGCTGCTGCTCGGCCGGCAGCGCGGCTCCCGTCTCGAAGTGGCCCGAGATCCGCTGCAGCACCTCGGGGTGCCAGGCGTAGTTCTCGAGGAACTGGCTCGGCAGCTCGACCGCATCCCACGCCACGCCGTTGATGCCGGCGATGCTCGGGTAGTCGACGCGCGTCAGGAGGTGGTGCAGGCCGTGGCCGAACTCGTGGAAGAGCGTCAGCACGTCATCGTGGGTGAGCAGCGCCGGGCGCTCGTCCCCGGGCGGCAGGAAGTTGCACACCAGGTACGCCACCGGCAGCGCCGCGCCGCTTGCCAGGCGCTTGCGGCCGACGCACTCGTCCATCCAGGCGCCGCTGCGCTTGTTGGGACGCGCGTAGGCGTCGAGGTAGAAGCTGCCGACCGCCTCGCCGCGCGTGGTCTCGATGTCGAACAGCCGCGCATCCGGGTGCCAGACCGGGGCGCCCGGGTGCTCGCGGATGCGCACCCCGAAGAGCCGCTCGGCCACCTCGAACAAGCCGCCGAGCACCCGCGGCAGCGGGAAGTAGGGGCGCAGCTCCTCCTGCGATACGCAGTAGCGCTCGCGCTGCAGCCGCTCGGCGTAGAAGCCGACGTCCCAGGCGGCGAGCTTGCGCCCGGCGAAGGCCTCGAGCTCGGCGAACTCCGCCTGCGCCGCCGCGCGCGCCGCGCCGGCGAGCTCGTGCAGGAAGCTGAGCACCTCCGGCACGCTGTGCGCCATGCGGGTCGCGAGCGCGTATTCGGCGTAGTTGTTGAAGTCGAGCAGGCGCGCGGCCTCGTGGCGGCGCCTGAGGATCTCCTCCATGACCTGGGAGTTGTCCCAGCGCCCGGCGCTCGGGCCCGCATTCGAGGCGCGCGTCGTCCAGGCCTCGTAGAAGGCGCGCCGCAGTGGCTCGGACTCCGCATCCGTGACCACGGCCACGTAGGTGGGCTGATCGAGGGTCAGCAGCCAGCCGGGCAGGCTGCGCTCGGCGGCGCGGCGGCGCGCCTGCTCGAGCAGCATCTCGTTCAGCCCGCGCAGCTCCTGCGCGTCGGTGACGTGGTGCGTCCAGTGATTGGTGGCATCGAGCACGTTCTCCTCGAACTTCGCCTGCAGCTGCGTGAGCTCGAGCATCGCGGTCTTGAAGCGCTCCTTGCGCTCGGCCGGCAGGTCGACGCCCGCGAGGCGGAAGTCGCGCACGCGGTGCTTGAGGAGCTGGCGCTGCACGGGACCCAGGGCCGCGCCCTGCTGCTCGGCGACCTTGCGGTAGGCGCGGAACAGCGGCTCGCTCTGCGCCAGGTCGGTGTGATAGGCGGACAGCAGCGGCAGGCAGGCGTTGTAGCCGGCGCGCAGCGCATCCGAGTTCAGCACCGCGTTCAGGTGGCTGACCGGCGACCAGGTGCGCGAGATGCGGTGGTGCAGCTCCTCCATGGGCTCCACCACGGAAGCGAAGGTGGGCTGCGGCTCGGTGGCGAGCTCCTCGATACGGGCCCGGTTCGCCGACAGCAGCTCGCGCACCGCCGGCTCGACGTGCTCGGGGCGTATCTTCAGGAACTGCGGCAGCGGTTCCTGGCCAAGCAGGGGATTTTCCAAGGCGCTTCCGGTGTCACCGCAGGGTAGGCCATTGTAGCGAGCTTGGGGACGGCGCGCGTTGCAGGGTCTGGAACCGCCCGGGCACGCCCCTCATATAACATGGGGGCGAACGGGGCGGACTGAAGGCGCTATGAGCGAGAAATTCGACCTGGTGGTGATCGGCGGCGGCAGCGGGGGACTGGCGGCCGCGCAGCGCGCGGCCGAGTACGGTGCCAAGGTCGCCCTGGTCGAGTCCGGCCCCCTGGGCGGTACCTGCGTGAACGTCGGCTGCGTGCCGAAGAAGATCATGTGGCACGCCGCCGAGCTCGGCGGCGCGCTGCACGATGCCGCCGGCTACGGCTTCGACCTGCGCGTGCTCGGCCAGGACTGGGCGCAGCTGAAGGCGCACCGCGACGCCTACGTGCACCGCCTGAACGCCCTCTACGCGGCCAACCTCGCCAAGCGCGAGGTGACGCTGGTGCGCGCGCGGGCGCAGCTTGCCGACGCGCACACCGTCCTCGCCGGGGAGCGCACCCTGACGGGCGAGCATCTCATCCTCGCCACCGGCGGCCGGGCGCTCATTCCCTCGATCAGCGGCGCCGCGCTCGGCATCAGCTCGGACGGCTTCTTCGAGCTCACGGCGCGGCCGCGGCGGGTCG
>Ga0335082_10002314_pt1 | contig 20490 bp, 16 predicted proteins | sample Lox_Sample_41_FD_206718 | JGI IMG/M metagenome (GOLD analysis project Ga0335082, IMG submission 206718) | Soil microbial communities from Loxahatchee National Wildlife Refuge, Florida, United States - Lox_Sample_4.1 | ecosystem: Environmental > Terrestrial > Soil > Wetlands | place: USA...
CCGGCGTCAACCTTGACCTGGCCCCGGTCATGGACGTTGTCCCGCCCGGGACCGCCGGGCGGAACCAGCCGATCGGCGTGCTGCGGCGCGAGTACGGCAGTGATCCCCAGACCGTGGCGGCGCACGGCGTGGCGTTCCTGCGCGGATTGCGGCGGGCGGGAGTCGCCGCCACCGCTAAGCATTTCCCCGGGCTGGGCCGGGTGACGGGCAACACCGACCTCACCGCGGGGGTCGTCGACCCGGTGACCGCCCCGGGCGACCCCTATCTCGGGTCCTTCCAGGCCGCCATCGACGCGGGCGTCCCGTTCGTCATGGTCTCCCTCGCCAGCTACCCCAGGATCGACCCCCGTCATCTGGCGGTGTTCTCCTCCCGCACGATGCGGACGCTGCTGCGCACGCGGATGCACTTCGGCGGCGTGATCATCTCCGATGACATGGGCGCGGCCGCGGCGGTGGCGAGCCTGTCCCCGGCCGCCCGCGCTACCAGCTTCCTGAACGCCGGCGGGGACATGATCCTCTCGGACAGCCTGCCCGCGGCCGCCACCATGGACGCCGCGGTGGTGGCCAAGATGAAGCGCGATCCCGCGTTCCGGTCCGACGTCGACTCCGCGGTGATGCACATCTTGATCGCCAAGCAGACCTACGGCCTGCTGCCCTGTTCGGCCACCTAGACCCGGGCGCCGCTCCGCCTGGATGTCTCCCCAGGGGAGTCGCGCCCCAAGAAACGCTCCAGCAGTACAGCCCGGGCCCCGCCCCGCCGCGCCGCGCCGTCCATGATCACCAGGCAAAGGGGAACTACGCTCCAACGACATGGACGCGGCATCCACGATGCCATATGACCCCGCCGGCCCGGTCAGCCGCCCGGTCAGCCTGGCCGGTCAGGCGGACCAGGAGGGCAGGAATGCTGCGTCCTTGGCCGCGACGTCGGCCCGGAACATCGGGTGCAGATCCATCGACGGCGAGTACTTGCTGGCCGGGACCATGCGGCCCAGTGCCTCGGCCATGGCCCGGACGTGGTGCGGACCCGCGCCGCAGCAGATGCCCACGTAGTCCACGCCGAGCTCGCGGGCCTGCGACGCGAACTGCGCCATCTCGAACCGCGTGCAGGTGAAGGAGTCGAGCGCGATGGGGAAGGCCCGCTCACCGTCCGCCGACCGCAGCGTCTCCATGGTCGGGGCGGCCGCGTCGGTCCGGTACGGCACCGGCTGGACGGCGACGGCGCAGTCCACGGCCTCCCGGATATCCGCGACTAGCGGCAGCATGGTCAAAGGCCCGCGATCACAGTTCAGGCCGACCACCTGCGCGCCTTCGGCGGCCAGGATCCGGCACGCCTCGACGTACCCGTAGCCGTCGCGGGTCTGGTCCGGCTGCGTCGGCGCCAGCGTGACCATCGCGGGCAGCCCCAGGTCACGGATGACCTCGACCGCGATCAGCGCCTCGCCGAGGTAGTCATTGGTCTCGGAGATGACGAAGTCGACGCCCTCCTCGACCGCCCAGCCGAGCTGCTCGGCGTACATGGCCCGAACGGTCTGCCGGGTCGCCGGGTCATCCGGGTCATACGCCCAGGTGTTGCAGACGTTCCCGGCCACCAGCGCGCCGCCCTCGGCCGCGACCTCGCGGGCGATCCGCACCGCGGCGCGGTTCATCGCCTCCAGGTCGCCCTCGCGGCCCACGTCCCGCAGCTTCTCCCGGTGCGCGTAGTAGGTCAGCGCCACCATCACGTCCGCGCCCGCGCGCAGGAACTCGCGGTGCAGCTCGCGCACGGCGTCCGGGTAGTCGAGCACCACCTCGGGCACGAACGGGCCCGCCTTGATGTAGCCGCGCCGCTCGAGCTCGAAGACATAGCCCTCGGCGCCGAGTACCGGCCCGGCCGCCAGCCGGTCCATGATCGACGAGCTCACGCGCCCCTCCAGCTCACTCACGAAACCACCCCTTCCGCCCCAGGGCGCGAACTTGTAGCCAGGTGCGCGCCAGCCTACTCCGGTGTGTCAATATGAGCGGCGGGCCGGGCTATGCGCCGGAGAAGTTGCGGCTGAAGCACTGGCCGAGGAGGGGAGCGCTGATGGTGGTGCTTGACGGCGCGTCGCTGACGATCGAGTCCCTCGCAGCCGTCGCTGAGGGGCGGGACAAGGCTATTCTCGCCCCGGCGGCGCGTGACCGGATGGCCGAGGCGCGGAAGGTTGTCGAGGAAGCCATGCGATCGGAGGCGGCCGTCTATGGCCTGACGACCGCTGTCGCCGAGCGAAAGCGCGTCACGCTCGACGCGGCGGGCCGCCGGGGCTTCAGCCAGACCCTGATCCGGAATCACCTGATCGCCCAGGGAAAACCGGCCCCTCCCACGGTGGTGCGGGCCGCGATGGCCTGCCTGGTGAACGGTTACGCCAAGGGCGCGGCCGGGGTGCGCCCCGAACTCGCCGAGATGATCGTCGATGCCTTGAACCGCGGTGTCTCGCCGACCGTGCGCAGCCTCGGTTCGGTGGGGCAGGCTGATCTGGGTCCCCTGGCCGACCTCGCCGAAGGGCTGATCCGCGAGACCGGCTTCGTTCTGCAGGAAAACGAAGGCCTGGCGCTGATCAACAACAACGCCTTCGCCGCCGGCTGGGCCGGGCTGGCTCAACTCGCCGCGGCACGGCTGCTCGGGGAAGCCGAGGTCTCCGCCGCGCTCGCTCTCGAGGGGTTCGCGGGCAACCTCAGCATCCTCCATCCGGTGGTCGCCGAGGTCCGGCCCCACGCGGGCCTGGCCGCGGCGAGCGGCCGCCTTCGCGCGCTGCTCGCCGGGAGCTCTCTATTCGAGCCCGGTTCCGCCCGGAACCTGCAGGACCCTCTCACCTTCCGGAGCATCCCCCAGATCCTTGGCGCGGCCAGGGACACCCTGGCTTTTACCCGGGCCACGATCGAGACTGAGCTGAACTCCACCCCGGCCAACCCCGCCGTCATCCTGGCGGAACGGCGCATCGTATCGGTCGGCAATCTCGACGTGGTTCCGGTCGCCGCCGCGCTCGACTTCGCCCGCATCGCCCTCGCGACGGTGGTGACCAGCGCCGCCGAGCGAACCGTCAAGCTTCTGCAGAGCCCGCTTTCCGGCCTCCCGGCCGGGCTTGCCGCGGAGCCGGACACCGGCGAGGACGCGCTCGCCGAATTCGCTGTCGCCGCGCAGTCGATCGCCGCCGAGGCACGCGCGCTCGCCCACCCGGTTTCCTTCGAGGTCGTGAGCTCGAGTAAGGCCGAGGGGATCGAGGACCGCATGACGATGGCCCCGCTGTCGGCGCGGCGCCTGGGCGACATGGCCGACCTCGCCGCGCGGGTCGTCGCCCTTGAGCTCTTCGTCGCGGCCCAGGCCATCGACCTGCGCCAACTTCCCCGCCTGGGTGAGGGGACCGGACGGGCGCTTCGCCTGCTGCGCGAGCTCGCCGCTTTCACCGGCCACGGGCAGGCCCCGCCCGCAGACCTCGAGCTACTCGTCGACGCGGTTCGGGCGGGTCGCTTCACCGATGCAGCCGAGCTGACCCCGACGTAGCGTCAGCCGCCCCGGCCGCAGCGCACCCACCCCACTCTCACGTCCCGGTCACGGCGGATGGTCGTCCCGACCCTTTGACCGGTCAAGAGCCTGTAAATACGTATGAACAAACTGGAAATCATGGCGAAACCGGCTGGCCGCAGCCCTGCAACCGGTCCTCCAGGATCGTCCTCACAGGCTAGCTGCTCCGATCTAACTCTGCAGTGGTTAGAATGTACAAACAAACGAGCCTAGCCACCGCCGGATGTCGACGATGCCCGAACGCGAACCAAGCTCCAGTGGCCCGATTAGCATCGACCGGACCAGTCCGGTGCCGCTCTACTTCCAGCTGGCTCAGCACTTCGAATCCGCCATAAGATCCGGCGCGCTCAAGGTCGGGGCCCGGCTGGAGAACGAAGTCCAGCTAGCGGAGAGGCTCGGCCTGTCGAGGCCAACCGTGCGGGCGGCCTTCCTGTACCTGGCCAACAAGGGGCTCGTGGTACGCAAGCGCGGCGCGGGGACCATGGTGGCGAACGAGCGGATCGATCGCAACGTGGAGCTGACCAGCCTCTACGACGACCTGGTGGCCAGCGGCCGGACGCCCGCCACCCGGGTGCTCAAGGCCGAGGTCAGCCACGCCAGCGACCAGGTCGCGCAGGCGCTGCAGCTGCCCGAGCGGGCCCTGGTGATGTCACTGGAGCGGATCCGGCTGGCCGACGGCGAGCCGATGGCCCTGATGCACAACTACCTGCCCGCCGGGCTCGTCCAGCTGAACGTCGAGATGCTCGAGGAGCACGGGCTCTACGAACTGCTCCGCGCGTCTGGCATCGGGCTGTACTCGGCGACGCAGCGGATGGGGGCGAAGAACGCCTCGGCCGCTGAGGCCCGCACGCTCAACGAGACCCGCGGCACGGCCCTGCTGACCATGGAGCGGATCGCCTACGACCAGTCCGGCCGCCCGGTGGAGTTCGCCCGGCACCTGTACCGCGCCTCACGGTACGCCTTCACCACCAGCTTTCCCCGCCCCGATTCGGCCCTCGGCTAACGGTTCCGGCTAGGGACATAGCCCGGCAAATCCGGTGTATCAGGCGTACGGTCCGGCCCTCCGATTCACAAAGGGCACCCTCGCGAAGCGGAGCGGGGTGAGAGGGAGCCCAGCCCTGCCGGGCGGACGCGCGGCGTCGTCCGCCCGGCAGGCTCCAGAGGAAACGGGGGAATGGGGGTTCCCGATGGATGCCAGAGTGATGTTTCTCGACTGCCCGGCGTACATGGACAAGACCGGTTCGGTCCGGTGCGGGCTGCCCGCCGAGGTACAGGACCGCTACCTGATGAGCTCGACGGACGGCGCGCTGGAGAGCGCCAGGATCCGCTGCCCGCGCGGGCACTGGTTCAACGGCCCGATCGAGTCGCTGACGCTCGAGCAGCGCCCGGCGCTCTCGGACGAGAGGTCCGCTACGCGGAACAGCCGCCGCTAGCGTCATAGAAGCCCGCGCCAGCCAGCCCGGGCCCGGTGATGGCGGGCTTGTTGGCGCCGCCGCCGCTCGGGTAGGCGGTATCGAACCACTGAGTGAAGAACTGGCTGAGCTTGTTCTGGCAGGCCGCGCTCTTGTTGGGCAGCCAGTGCCGGAAGCCGGCTTCCAGCTGGGGTTCGGTGATGTGGCCGCCGCCGTAGTGGCGCTGGATCTGCCGCAGGGCCTTGGTGAACCTGGCGGTGCCGAGGATCTGCCACAGCGCGATGTAGGCGGCGCCGGGCCGCTCGTAGGTGCCGGCGTTGGCGAACAGGCCGAACGGGGTCGGGTTGGACGGGGCGGCCGTCCAGAAATTGCCGACCCGGGCGTAGGTCTTGTTGAACTGCGCGATCAGGCTGCCGGTGAACGCCTTCTTGCCCCCGGCGCTGCCGGGGCCGCCGGCCTTGGTTTCGGCGTCGCGCGCGGCCTTCAGGTACTCGCCGAGGGTGGCCATGCCCTCCTTGAAGAAGGTCAGGTTGTACCCGCCCTCGGTCACGTTGTCGCCCCACCACTGGTGCATGTTCTCGTGGTAGAGGGTGCCCAGGTCGATCTCCCCGCCGGCAAAGGTGATCATCGTCTGCATTTCCTCTTCGAAGCTCGCGTCGGGAGTGCCGATGATGATGCCGTCGGAGGTGAACGGGAACGGCCCGTTGAACTGGCTCTCGAAGTCGGTGATGTCCTGCTGCTGGTCCATGATGGCCCGGTTCTTCTGCTGCTGGGTCGCGCTGATCGACGCGTCCTGCGCCTGGTAGTACCTGATGCCGTCGCGGCCGGCCCGCGAGGTCAGCGTGTAGTGGCCGACGCTGTTTTCCACCAGGTAGCTGGCGATCGGCGCGCGTGAGTGCCAGTGCCAGGTAGCCGAGCCGCCGGAGAACCGCGCGTCAGGGCCGTGGTGCGTGACCGACTTGAGCACGCCGTTCGCCACCGCGGTCAGGCCGGCCGCGACCGTGTCGTAGAAGTCATAGGTCGGCTTGGCCGTCGGATGGTCGTTGAGCGGCATCCAGTCCTCGCTGCCCACCGGTTCGGTGGTGACGAAGCCGCCGTCGCTCGACCGGAACCAGCCCTCGGTGGTGCCGTCGCCGTCGTTGTGCACGCCGGGCTTGCCCGTATAGGCGACCGTCACGGTGAACGCCGAGCCGTCCCTGATCGGGGTCTTCGGCGTGATGACCAGCTTGTTAGCCGGGCACTGGGTCCCGTTCAGCGAGTTCGCGGCGGCGTCGGTGTCCGGAAGCTCAGGTGAGCAGGCCGGGGGCAGCGGGTTGTTCGCCGGGCCGCCGACCGGGTTGTTCTGCGAGGCCTCGTGGGCCAGCGGGTTGGGGTCGTCCTGTCCGTTCGGGTCACCGGGGTAGGTCGGCTGGACGAACGCGAAGGCGGCCGCGTGGCCGTTGACCTTGACCGACTTGACGGTCATGTCGGGTCCGTCCGCCGTGTTCGCGGACTTGTGCTCGAAGTCCAGGCTGAAGCTGGTCAGGCACTGCGTGGCCCGGTCGGTGAGCACGACGTGGTTGCCGGGCAGGAACTTGTTCGCCGCGCCGTCGTAGACGAGGTGCACGTCCGTGTGGACGCTGGTGTAGCCGCCGTTCCCGGTCTCCGGGTAGACGTGAGCGCCGGGCGGGGACAGCGTGCGCGGGCCGGCTGAGCACGCCCCACCCTGACCGGCAGCGCCCTGGCCAGCCGCCGCCCAGGCCGGCCCGGCCATCCCCGCGCCCGCGAGGGCGAGGGCTGATACCGAGGTGACGGAGGTGATCAGCAGTCGGCGTCGTGCCATCGAGACCTCCCAAGTCGCGGTCCGACCATATCAGGACGATTTTGGCCGAACCGGGCCCTGTGACCATGCTGGAATCCGCCGCCGCCCAAGGTGCGGGTACGCTGCATTGCGGCCTCATCATCCGCACGTCGTAACACGGAGCCGTTCGCTCATGCTCACCCTGGACATCGTCGATTCCCTGTTCCCGCCGGACCTGCCGGAGCCGGATCACTGGGAGCGCCGCTACCCGCCACGTGACCTGCCCGAAGGAGCTAAGGTCACGCGCATCGCGCCCAGCCCGACGGGCTTCCTGACCATCGGCGGCGTGTTCACGGCGATGATCGACGCCGACGTGGCTCACCAGTCCGGCGGTGTCTACCTGGTCCGCCTGGAGGACACCGACCAGGCCCGGTTCACCGAGGGCGCGGCCGAGCAGTTCGCCGAGGCCTTCGAGTACTTCTCCATCAACCCGGACGAGGACGACCGGACCGGCCGCTACGGTCCCTACACCCAGTCGGCGCGGGCGCAGACCTACCTGACCTACGTCCGCGAACTGCTCCGCCAGGGCCGGGCCTACGTGGACTTCACGACCAGACAGGACCTGGAGGAAATCAGCGCCCGCCAGCGGGAGGCGGGAGCCCTGCCCGGTTACTACGGCAAGTGGGCCACCTGGCGCGACGCCGATCCTGACGAGGTGGCCAAGCGACTCGCGGCGGGCGAGCCCTACGTGGTCCGCTTCCGTTCCCCGGGCGTCTCGGGGAACCGGGTGAGCTTCACCGACGCGATCCGCGGCGAGCTGTCCATGGACGACAACCGCAACGACGCGGTCATCCTGAAGAGCAGCGACACCGAGCCGCGGCTGCCCACCTACCATTTCGCGCACGCGGTGGACGACCACCTGATGCGCGTCAACCTGGTCATCCGCGGCGAGGAGTGGATCTCCTCGGTGCCGTTGCACTTGCAGTTGTTCGACGCCCTCGGCTTCGAGCGTCTGCAGTACGCGCACGTGGCGACGCTGATGAAGCAGGACGGCAGCAGCCGCCGCAAGCTGTCCAAGCGCCGCGACCCGGAAGCCACCGTGAGCTTCTACATCGAGCAGGGTTACCCGGCGCCCGCGGTGCAGTACTACCTGCGCGGCCTGGCCAACGGCAGGCTCGCCGAGATGCCGCTGGCCGAGGCGCTGGCCGCGCCGATCCGGCTGTCCGAATGCGGCACCGCGGGCCCGCTGGTGGACACGGTCAAGCTCGACGACATCAGCGGCGACTACATCGCCACCTTGTCCGGCGAGCAGATCCTGGCCGAGGTCGGCCCGTGGGCAACGAGCTACGATCCCGCCCTGGCCGAGATCTTGGAGGCCGAACGCGCACTGGCTCTGCGCGCTCTGGCCGTCGATCGGGAAGACGTGCCCAACCCGCGTAAGGACCTGCGCAAGTGGGCCGGCTTCCGAGGTGCCTACGGCTTCTTCTTCCCGCAGATCTTCGAGCTGGTCACCGACCCCGCGGACGCCAGGTTCGGCGGCTTGGACCCCGATCTGGTGCAGGCCGTCGCGGACGCCTTCGCGGCCGGCTACCAGCCGCCCCGCCCGGGCACCGGGCCGGACCGCGAGTGGTTCGACCAGGTCCGCCAGCTCGCGGCCGATCTCGGGTTCGCGCCCAGCCGGAAGGACTACAAGCAGAACCCATCCGCCTATCCCGGCTCCATCATCGACGCGTCCCAGGTCATCCGGGTCCTGATCACCGGTGCCCTGCGCAGCCCCGACCTGGCCGAAGTGTCCCGCACGCTCGGCGCCGATGAGGTCCTGCGCCGCGTCCGCGCGGTCACCGCCGCCTAGTCGCCGTCCCCGGCGCTCTCCTCGGGCTCCCCGGGCGGCCAGGTGCCGATCGGCTCCTGCTGGTACAGGCTGTCCAGGTTCAGCTGCTGGGCGTCCTTCAGCACCACGTCCTGCTGTTCCTGCGCCTTTTCCGCCGTCTGCTTGGCCAGCTCAGAGGCCAGGCCGCCGAGCTGGCGGACGCCGACGTCGTCGACGACCTCGTGGCTGCTGGCGAAGATGACGATGCCCTCGACCCGCCGGTCCTTCTGCTCGGGCGGCGACAGGGCGGCGCCCACCTTCGCTCCCTCGGCCGGATTGGCGGCTCGCGCGGCGAGCTTGTCGCGCTCCTCGAGGATCCACTGGTGGAACTTCATCACCGCGCCGTGCAGGGGCAGGTTCCTGACGTCGTCGTTGGACAGGGTAAAACGCTTGCCCTTGCTGAAGCACCGGCCGTAGGCGAGCACGGCAGACGACCACAGCGCCAGCGGCATCAGCTGGTCCCGCTCCTCCTCGGGCTTGGCCAGGTCGGCGAGCAGCCGCTTGCAGCAGTCCATGACGAACTGGAGCTCTGAGATGATCGACGCCTGGTCGGCGAGAACTTGCGCGGACGGCACGTCGATGGCAACGGTCGGCATCGGCATCCTCGGATCCTCCCACTCTCGGGTTCCCCGCGCTGTCTCACAACGGGACGGGCGGCGGCGCGCTGGTGGCCCAGCGGATGGCGCGGACCATGGCGTGCCCGGCCGGGCGGACCAGCACGGTCTCGGTCACCGGCAGCCGGGGCAGCCGCAGCGGCCGCCGGGCCCAGCCGGGCAGCAGTGACACCGCGGCCGCGGCCAGCACCCCGTAGGGCGCCCGCGCGAGCGCCGGGAGCGGCGGGCTGAGCAGCAGGAACCGCGCCGCCTCGCGGGCCTGCGCGGTCGCGGCCAGCTCGGCGCGGTACCGGGCGATCCGGTCGGCGAGTTCGGCCTCGGTGCGCGGCGGGTCGGGTACGCCAAGCTCGGCGCCGATCCTGGCCATGTCGGCGACGTAGCCGTCGCGCCCGGCCTGGTCAAGCGGCCGGGTGCCGAACCGGGTGTGGGCGCGCAGGAAGCTGTCCGCCTCGGCGATGTGCACCCAGGTCAGCAGGTGCGGGTCGGAGGCGGCGTAGGGGCGCCCGTCCGGCGCGGTCCCGGTGACGCGTTCGTGCACCGCGCGGACCCGCGCGATCGCGGACCGCGCGTCCTCGGCCCGGCCGAACGTCGTGACGGCCAGGAAGTAGCTGGTCCGCTGCAGCCGGCCCCACGGGTCGCCGCGGTAGTCGGAGTGCTCTGCCACTGCCGCCATGGCCAGCGGGTGCAGCGACTGGAGCAGCAGCGCCCTGATCCCGCCGATGAACATGGACGAGTCTCCGTGCACCCGGCGGACCGGCCGGTCTTCGGCGAACCAGCGCTCGCCCGCGCTCAGGTGAATCTGCCGACGCCGGTCGCGGCCCTGCGGCCCGGCGACCCGCTCGAAGATGGCCCCGCCGACCCGGGCCCTGAAGCTGTCCACCTCCTCATTATCGGTGCGGCCAAAAATCGTTTTGCTGCAGGTGCGCGGGCTCCTAGGCTAGGCCCCACAGATCCAGGGGAGGCGAGATGCGCCAGGCGTTCATGTCCATCACGAAGGTTTCCATGACCTCGAGGGGTATGACGCTTGACGCGACGAACGCTCAACCTCGGCATCCTGGCGCACGTCGACGCCGGTAAGACCACGCTCACCGAGCGGCTACTCTACGCCGCCGGTGTCATCGGCGAGATCGGCAGCGTCGACGCGGGCACGACGCAGACCGATTCACTGGCGCTCGAGCGCCAGCGCGGGATCACCATCAGGTCCGCCGTGGTGTCGTTCGCCGTCGGCGGCGTCACCGTCAACCTGATCGACACCCCCGGCCACCCCGACTTCATCGCCGAGGTGGAACGGGTGCTGAGCGTCCTGGACGGGACCGTCCTGGTGATCTCGGCCGTCGAGGGGGTGCAGCCGCAGACCCGTGTCCTGATGCGGGCGCTGCGGCGGCTCGGCATCCCGGCGCTGCTGTTCGTGAACAAGATCGACCGGGCCGGGGCGGGGGAGGATCGCGTGCTGCGGGCGATCGCCGCCCGGCTATCGCCGGCCGTCGTCCCGATGGGTTCGGCCTCCGGGCTCGGCACCCGCGCGGCCGGCTTCACGCCGTGGGGAGAGGCCGACGCCGGCGCCCGGGCCCGGCTGGCCGAGATATTGGCCGAACGGGACGAGGGAATCCTCGCTGCCTATATCGACGACGAGCTGAGCCTGCCGTACGCCCGGCTGCGCCAGGAGCTCGCGGCTCAGACCCGGCGGGCCCTGGTGTACCCCGTCTTCTTCGGCTCCGCGGTGACCGGGGCGGGCGTGCCGGAGCTGATGGCCGGCCTGGCCGGGCTGCTGCCGGCCGGGACAGGCGATGCCGGCGGGCCGGTCTCCGGCCGCGTCTTCAAGATCGAACGCGGCCCCGGCGGCGAGAAGCTCGCCTACGTCAGGATGTTCTCCGGCACCATCCGTACCCGCGACCGCCTGCGGTTCAGCGCCAGTCCAGAAAGCAGCAGTCGCGAGGGCAAGGTCACCGCGATCGGCGTGTTCGAGCGCGGCACCGCCACATCCCGGGCGTCCGTCTCGGCCGGCCAGATCGCCAGGCTGCGCGGCCTGGACGAGATCCAGATCGGCGACCAGATCGGCGAACCGTCATCAAGGGCCATCCAGCCGCAGTTCGCTCCGCCGACGCTGGAATCGGTCATAGCGGCCCGGCGGCCCGCCGACCGGGCCGCGCTGCACGTCGCCCTCGGGCAGCTCGCCGAGCAGGACCCGCTGATCAACGTCCGGCAGTCGCCCGGCGAGCTGGCGGTCTCGCTCTACGGGGAGGTGCAGAAGGAGGTCATCCAGGCCACGGTGGCCGATGACTTCGGCATCGAGGTGACGTTCCGCGAGACCACCACGATCTGCATCGAGCGCCCGGTCGGCTCGGGCCGGGCCGCCGAGCTGCTGGACGCGCCGGGGAACCCGTTCCCCGCCGCGCTCGGGCTGCGGGTGGACCCGGCGCCGCCCGGCTCCGGCGTCGCGTTCCGGCTCGACGTGGACATCCGCTCGGTGCCGATGTACGTCTACAAGACCGTCGGCGTCGCCGCGATGATGACCCAGTACGTCGCGCAGGCGCTGCGCGAGGGCCCGCACGGCTGGCAGGTCACCGACTGCACCGTGACGATGTTCGACTGCGCGTACATCTCCCCGTCCACCACGGCCGCCCACTTCCGCAAGCTCACGCCCCTGGTCCTGATGGCGGCGCTGGACCAGGCGGGCACGGTGGTCTGCGAGCCGATGATCCGGGTCAGCCTGGAGATCCCGGCCGGGACGACCGGTTCCGTGCTGGCCGCGGTGGCCCGGCTCGGCGGGACGGCGGGAACTCCGGTCCCGCGTGCGGACATAGCGGTGCTCCAGACGCTTCTGCCCGCGGCCAGGGCGCAGGACCTACAGCGGCAGCTGCCCGGCCTGACCAGCGGCGAGGGGGTGGCGGAGACCAGCTTCGGGGGCTACCGGCCGCTGAGCTCCGGGCCGGGGCAGGCACAATCAAAGCGCTAGCACCGTTCGCTTATCCAGCGTGTCTAGGCAGCGAAAACATGTACTAAATAGTATTATGGATTAGTGGTCGATTCCGAATATGTGAACGCCAGCCTGCCGCTCGCTGCTGGCTGGGTGGCGGGTTCGTGACTGGTCTCCTGCGCCCGGTTGCAGTGCCGTTCGTGGCGGCCGCGCCGGAAGGCGCACGGGTGCGGGCCCGGCTGCGCCTGTCGACGGTGGACGAGGCCGTGCTGCGGGCGGTGGGTGTGCATCTGGGGTCGCTGGCCGGGAAGGACCTGGCCGCCCGGTGCGCGGAGAGACTGCAGGACGCGAAAGGTCAGGCGCGGTCCCGGGCAGTGCGGAAGCGAGCGCTGACTGCGGCCTCGTCGTCCCGGTGGGCCGGCGCGCTCACCCGCACCAGCGAGGACCAGGTCCGGCTGGCCGGGCAGAACCTGCGCGCTGAACGATCTAGCCTGCAGGCTCGCATCCGCCGGATCGGTGCGCGGCTTGCGGTCCCGGTCGACGGGAAGGCAGGACGCGCGGGTATGCCACCCCCGCTGAGCGGCATGCCAAGGCCATCCGCCTCCGGTCGCTGAAGGCCCGGCTTGCCGGAGTAGAGCGGCAACAAGAGGCGGGGGCCGTATCCGTGGTCCGAGGCGGGAACGCCCTGCTGCGCAAGAGGAACAACCTTGCCGCCGCCGGACTCACCAAGGATCAGCGGCGGCAGGAGTGGGAATCGGCCCGGCTGTCCCACGAGGTTCCCGGCAGCCACCCGGCGCCAAGACCGGACGGCCTCACCGGATCACGGCAGGCAACCAGGCAGCCCAAGACCGTTCGGGACCGCCGACTAGACAGGACTGCGTCCTGCTAGTTCAGTAGGAACGGTGGCAGATGATCGCCCGTTCGGCATTCTTCCGGTCGTGGACGTGGCACCTTTGCGCTCGACCCAGGCCGCCGCCTCGGCGGAGGTGGCCCGGCAGATCGAGGCAGCGTGCCGCGAGCACGGCTTCTTCTACGTAACCGGCCACGGCGTCGCGCCGGACCTGCTGGCCCGGCTGACCCGGGCCAGCGCCGCGTTCTTCGCGCTGCCGCAGGCGGCCAAGATGGAGATCGCCATGGCCCGCGGCGGCCCGGCCTGGCGGGGATACTTCCCGGTGGGCGCCGAACTCACCTCCGGCCAGCCGGACCTGAAGGAGGGGCTGTACTTCGGCGCCGAACTCGGCCGCGACGATCCCCGGGTGCGCGCCGGGCTGCCGCTGCATGGCCCCAACCTGTTCCCGCGGCAGGTCCCGGAGCTGCGCGCGGCCGTGCTCGACTACATCGGCGCGCTGACCGATCTGGGCCAGGCGGTGCTGCGCGGCGTGGCGCTGAGCCTGGACCTGGACGCGGACTACTTCGCGGCCGGGTACACGGCCAGCCCGACCGTCCTGTTCCGGGTGTTCCGCTACCCCGCGCCGCCGCCCGGCGCGGACGGCTGGGGCGCGGGGGAGCACACCGACTACGGCCTGCTGACCCTGCTGGCGCAAGACGCCAACGGCGGCCTGCAGGTCAGGACGCCGGTCGGCTGGATCGACGCGCCGCCGGTCGAGGGCACCTTCGTGGCCAACATCGGTGACATGCTCGACCGGCTGACCGGCGGCTGGTACCGGTCGACGCCGCACCGGGTGCGCAACGCCAGCGGCCGGGACCGGTTCTCCTTCCCGTTCTTCTTCGACCCCGACTTCACCGCCGAGATCCCGCCGCTGCCGGGGCGGGCCGCGGTCGCCGACGGCGGCCAGCCGCGCTGGGACGGGCAGAACCTTCAGGCGCATCGCGGCACCTACGGCGACTACCTGCTGGGCAAGGTCTCCAAGGTGTTCCCGCAGCTCCGCCGTGAGGTACTGACCGACAAGGCCCCGTAACCGGGCCGCGGCTAACGCGGGCTGCTCGGCCTGCAGCTGCCTGACTACCTCGAGCGCCTCGCTGACGTGCCCGTCGATGTTGGTCATCGAGTTGAAGACGTGCCGGACCGTGCCGGTGCGGTCGATCACGTAGGTGACCCGGCCGGGGAGCAGTCCCATCACGGCCGGTACCCCGTACGCCTTGCGGACCCGGCCGCCCTGGTCGGCCAGCAGCGTGAACGGCAGCCGGTGCTTGCTCGCGAAGCCGGCGTGCCGGTCCGCCGAGTCGGAGCTGATCCCGATCACCTCGGCCCCGGCGTCGGTGAACGTCTCGTGGCTGTCGCGGAAGGCGCACGCCTCGGCGGTGCAGCCGGGTGTGTTGTCCTTGGGGTAGAAGTACAAGACGATCACCCGCTCGCCGAGCCGGTCCTGCAGCCGGACCTGGTCGCCCGATTGCGACGGGAGGGTGAAGTCGGGGGCCTTGTCGCCGGCCTGGATGCCGCGTGCCACGCTGGGCCTGCCTCTCTGGTGGTCCCCCCTCGGGTGCCAGTGTAGTCAGGGTTAGGGTGCGGCTATGGAACCCGTACGCCCCGATGACGAGGCGGTCGCGGCCTTCGCCCGGGACGGCGTGGCCTGCCTGCGCTCGGTCCTGGACCCCGGCGAGGTAGCGGCCGCGGCCGCCGCGATCGACGCGGTGCTGGCCCGGCCCGGGCCGCTCGCCCAGGTGGCCAGTGCGCCCGGTGATCCCGGCGCGTTCACCGAGGATTTCTGCCGGTGGCAGGAGATCGGTGAGATCGAGCGGCTGGCCCGGCATTCCCGGGTGCCCGCCCTGGCCGCCGCCCTGATGGCCACGCCCCAGGTCCGCTTCTACCACGATCACGTCCTGGTGAAGGAGGGCGGGACCAGGCAGCGCACGCCGTGGCACCAGGACCAGCCGTACTACAACGTGGACGGCCGGGGGGTCAGCGCGTGGATTCCGGTGGACCCGGTGCCCGAGGACGGGTGCCTGGAGCTGGTGGCGGGCACGCACCGCGGCCCGTGGCTGATGCCGCGCACGTTCCTGAAGTCCGAGGCGCGGTGGTTTCCCGAGGGCAGCCTGGCCGAGCTGCCCGACATCGACGCGGATCCGGCCGCGTTCGACATCCGCCGGTTCGGCCTGCGGCCTGGCGACGCCATCTTCTTCGACTTCCTGACCGTGCACGGCGCTCCCGGGTTCCCGCACCGGGGCCGCAGGCGGATCTTGTCGCTGCGCTACCTGTCCGCGGACGCCAGGCACGCCCCCCGCGCCTGGCGCACCTCGCCGCCCTTCGGCGACCTGGACGCCGAGCTCCCGGCCGGCGCGGAGATGGACCATCCCCTGTTCCCGGTGGTGTGGCCGGCCTGATGGCGGACAAGCACCCGGTCCGGCTCGGGGCCGTGCAGGAGACCCTGTTCATCACGCTCGCCGCCCGGGCCCGGGAGACACAGCGGAAACACCCGGTGCTGCGCGACCCCAGGGCCGTGGAGCTGCTCCAGTCGATCGACTACGACGCGGCCAAGTACGGCCGGAGCGCGGGCGGCTTTGTCACCGTCCTGCGGACCGCGATCATCGACTTCTGGGTGCGCGAGTTCCTGACCGCGCATCCCGCAGCGACGGTGGTGGAGCTCGGCACCGGCCTGAACACCCGGTTCGAGCGGGTCGACAACGGCCAGGTGCACTGGTTCGACCTGGATCTGCCGGATACCATCGAGCTGCGCAGGAACTTCTTCGCCGACACCGGACGGCGCCGGATGGTCGCCGCGTCCGCCCTGGACGAGGACTGGCTGCCCGCCGTCGGGCAGAGCCAGGGACCGTATTTCTTCGTCGCCGAGGGCGTCCTCGTCTACCTGCCAGAAGACCAGGTCATGGCCGCGCTGGCCCGGATCGCGGCCCGGTTCCCCGGTGCCCTGCTCGCGCTGGACACCTACCCGAAGCGGACGTTCGACCAGCAGCGCAAGCTGGTGGTCAGGAAGGGAATAGAAGCCCGCTGGGCCTGGGCCTGTGACGATCCGCGCTCGCTGGAGCGGTTCGGGCTCGAGGTCAGGCAGTCCGCCACGATTACCCGGCCGCCCCGGGCCATGCGCGCCCAGCTACCCTTCGGCTACCGGCACCTCGTCCCGCTCGCCGATCCGTTCCTCGGCAAGGCCATGAACCTCACCTTGTTCCGAGCCAGCTCCCCGGCAGCGGGCGGCCACGCTGCCACGACGCCGGAGGACGGGCCGACGTGAGCGGTGCCGAATCGGGATAGCCGAGCCGGTCCTGGCGCCAGGAGCGCATGGGCTCGGCGAGTTCCATGTCGGCGAAGAAGGCCGGCCAGTCGCGAGGACCGTAGCCGGCGTCCAGGTCGCAATGATGCAGCTCGACTTCTGCCAGCCGGCGGGTCAGCAACTCGGCGGCCGGAAAGTTATCCGTCCCGTCCAGCATGTGCACCGGGACCTGCCACCCCGCGTCGGGCAGCTGCCGGGCCACGGTACGCAGCGCCATCGCCGAGTCGGCCAGGTCGGCCGCGTGCTCGGTCGCCCGCCTGCCCGCGTCCTGCTCGATGCCTGCCTCGCGCGCCTCGGCGCTGGCGTAGGCCGGACGGTCCTGCCCGGTCCGCACGCCGACCAGCACATTCCGCATCCCGTCGGCGTTCCTGGCCACGTGCGCCAGGACATGCCCCCGGGTCCATCCGGGGAGCATCGACGGAACCCGCAGGTCCGGATCGGTGATAATCCGCGCCGTGCCGAGCAGGCGCTGCGTCGCCTGGTCGATCTGGTCGCTCAGCTCACGTAGTGCGGTGTCCATCAGCTCACTCTAAGGACCCCTGGCATGATCTTGCCAATGCCGCCCCTCACCGGGAATGCTGGCCCATGTGATCGACCCTGACTCGGCGGTACCGCCGTATGAGCAAGTCGCCAAGATGATGCGAGACGAGATCGCCCAAGGGGATATGACCGGCCGGATCCCTTCGCTCCACACGATCGCCGAGCATCACCACGTCTCGCACCGGGTGGCCGCCCGCGCCCTGGAGATCCTGAAGGGCGAGGGCATGATCGTCGACGTGCCCGGTGAGGGGGAGTTCGTCCGCCACCCCGGAACCTAACGCGCATTTGCTTCAAGCCCGGGCCGAGGTGCCCCGTGCCATCAGCTCGATCGGCAGTTCCTGCCGCAGCGGCCGGACCCGCTCCCCGCGCAGCAGCGCACACAGCCGCTGCGCGCCCTCGGTCCCGCTGCGGGCCAGCGGCTGGCGGATCGTGCTGAGGTTCAGGAAGGCCGCGGACTCGATGTCGTCGAAGCCGACCACCGACAGCTGGCCGGGGACCGCCACGCCGAGCCGGTCCGCCGCGGCCAGCACGCCGATGGCCTGGGTGTCGGAGGCGGCGAAGATCGCCGACGGGGGATCGGGCGATTTCAGCAGCTGCGCCGCGTGCTCGGCCGCGACGGCGGCGTCATGCGGGCCGCGCCGGATCAGGCCGGGCTCGACGTGGATGCCCGCAGCGGCCAGGGCCTGCTTGTACCCGCGCAGCCGGTCCGCTGAGGAGGTGAAGCCCAGCCCGGCCGGGGGCATGTCGCCGACGAAGGCGATCCGCCGGTGCCCCAGGCCGATGAGGTGGCCGGCCGCCAGCCGCCCGCCGGCCACGTCGTCGACGACCGTCTGCGGCACCCCGGGGTTGGCCGCGTCCACGCTGACCAGATCGACCCCGGCCCGGGCGAACTGGCCGAGCTGGCCACGGGACAGCGGCAGGCAGATGGCCAGCACTCCGTCGGCCCGGTGCGTCGGCAGCAGCGCCTCCAGGTGCCGGTCCCGCTCGGCCGCGCTGTCCACGTTGCACACGATCGTGTCGTAGCCCTGCTCCTCCAGCACGGCCAGCGCGCTGGCCACCCGCACGACCGCCGACGGCCTGGTCATGTGGGCGACGATGAGCGCCACGGTGTGCGGCGTGCCGCGCACCAGGGCCGCCGCGGCGTGGCTCGGCCGGTAGCCCAGTCGTTCGATCGAGTCGAGCACGGCCCGCATCGTGGACTCGCGCACCTGGTCGCTCCCGTTGAGCACACGCGAGACCGTGCCCACGCCCACGCTAGCGTCGGCGGCCACGTCCGCGATCGTGACACGGCGATCGCCTCCGGAAGCGCCCACTGGGATCGCCGTACCCTGGAAACGTTTCCACGTCAGCGCGGCGTCATCGGGTTCGCTCCGCGCGACGCGGTCAGGCTCCGGGCCGAACCCGCCAGTGCTCTCGCCCAGCCGCAGCCTGGCCGGCACCACTTCGCCGGGCTGCTGATCGGGTCCGTGGTCGACCTGGCGCAGCGCCCGGTCCACTACCCGCCCGGCGATGTCGTCGACCGGGATGGCCACGGTGGTCAGCCGCGGGTGCATCAAGGCGGCGGCTCCGCTGCCGTCGAATCCGGTGACGGCGAGGTCCCGGCCGATCCGCAGCCTCAGTTCGGCGGCCACGCTGTAGATCACCCCGGCGAGCCGGTCGCTGCCGCTCACGATGGCGTCCGGACGCAGCCCCGGCCGGCCCGCGGACAGCAGCGACCGGATCTTCCTGTGCGCGTTGCCGTCGTCTACCAGCAGCATGTCCGCCCGGCCGGCGGAGATCCCGGCGGCGGCCAGCCCGTCCCTGAACCCGGCGGCCCGCTCGGTATCCCAGGAGTTCGGCGTCCGGTAGCCGGCGAAGGCGATCCGCCCGAAGCCCCGGGCCAGCACGTGCTCCACGGCCGCGGCGGCGGCAGCGCGATTGTCGATGTCGACCCAGTTCTGCGGGAGCGCCGGGCCGGTCCGGCCGAAGCACGCGAACGGCATCCCGGCCTCGGTCAGCAGCCCTACCCGCGGGTCGTCCGGCTGCAGATCGGACAGCAGGAACGCGTCCACGCTCCGGCTGGCGATCAGACGGCGCATCTCGTCCCCGGGATCGCCTTCCGGCACCACGACCACCAGGCTGTTGTTCCGCCGCGCGCACGCCGCGGCCAGCGACTGGAGGAACTGCTGCATGAGGTAGTTGCCCGGCAGCAGTTGCACCTGGGGCATGACGTAGGCGACCTGCCTGGTCCGGCGCGAGCGCAGGCTCCGCGCGCCGTGATGCGGGTGGTAGCCGAGCGCCTCCACCGCCGCCAGCACCCGGGCCCGCGCGGCGTCGCCTACCCGCCCGCTGCCGTTGAGCACGTTGGAGACGGTCTGCCGGGATACGGCGGCGGCGCGCGCCACGTCCTGGATCGTTACCTGGCGTGCGGTCGCGGGATCAGCCGGCCTGGCCTGGCCTGATCGAGACCTAGTCACGTCGTCACCGTACTGCCAGCTCGATCCACCTCTTGACAGGGTACAGTCGCGGCGCTTCGATATGGTAGATCGTTCTAGCATTCTATCGCGGAGACCCGCCCGTGCTCGCGGCGGTTTCTCCCCGGAGACCGGATCGCGGCCCGGGTCTGCGGCGGGCCCGGGCCGCGATCCCGCGCTCCGGTGTCCGCTATCGGACGCAATGGAACCGGTCTTCACTGCGCTAGAACGCACTGGATCCTGGATTTCATGGCGTTCCAGCTGGCCCGACGTGCTCGCGGATCTGCCGGGCATCAGCTACCAGCGGACCGGTCGGCGGCTAGCTCGGCCGCGCCGCGGGTGTTGATCACCCGGTCCGCGGTGATGCCCGCCCGTTCGGCCCGAACCGTGCCGTTGACCAGCCAGTCCAGCTGGCCGGGGGCATGCGCGTCGGTGTCGATGGCGAACAGGCAGCCGGCTTCGGCGGCCAGCTTCAGCAGCCGGTCCGGCGGGTCGGAGCGCTCCGGCCGGCAGTTGATCTCGACGGCCACGCCCGCCTCCCGGCAGGCCTCGAAGACCGTCGCCGCGTCGAACTCCGACTCCGGCCGCCGGCCCCGGCCCTGGCGGTTGGGGCCGATCAGCCGCCCGGTGCAATGCCCGAGCACGGTCACGTGCGGGTTGCGGACCGCGGCCACCATGCGCCGGGTCATCGGCCCGGACGGCATCCGCAGCTTGGAGTGGACGCTGGCCACCACCACGTCGAGCCGGGCGAGCAGGTCCTCGCGCTGGTCGAGCGAGCCGTCTTCGAGGATGTCCACCTCGATGCCGGTCAGGATCCGGAACGGCGCCAGCTCCGAGTTCAGCTCATCGACGAGCCGCAGCTGGGCCTCCAGCCGCGCCGCGGACAGGCCGTTGGCCACGGTCAGCCGGGGGGAGTGGTCGGTCAGCGCGATCCACTCGTGCCCGAGGTCGCGGGCCGTCTCGGCCATCTCCCGGGGCGGGCTGCCGCCGTCGGACCAGTCCGAGTGCGTGTGGCAGTCGCCGCGCAACGCCGTCCGCAGCCCGTCGGAAACAGACGGCGGCTGGTCCGCCACCAGGCGGGCCAGGTAACCAGGCACAGCACCGCGGGCGGCCTCGGTCACGACCTGGGCGGTCGTGTCGCCGATGCCCTTCAGCGCCTGCAGCGTGCCCGCCTGTATGCGG
>Ga0335082_10002315_pt1 | contig 20487 bp, 16 predicted proteins | sample Lox_Sample_41_FD_206718 | JGI IMG/M metagenome (GOLD analysis project Ga0335082, IMG submission 206718) | Soil microbial communities from Loxahatchee National Wildlife Refuge, Florida, United States - Lox_Sample_4.1 | ecosystem: Environmental > Terrestrial > Soil > Wetlands | place: USA...
TTCCGTGACTCTATCGGAGGAGAGCTTACGGCTCACAATCCTTCGCTATCAGGCCGGCGAAGCGACCGCGCTTGAAGTAGTCGACGCGCAGACAACTCTCGCGCAGGCGCGCAGTGCATACGACGAAGGGCTGGTGCGCTATCGCCTGGCGCAAGCCAATCTTCAGACCATGACGGGGAGCCTCTAATCCATGACGCCCGACAGTTCTTCGAAGTCCGTAGGGCATGCCTCCGGCTTGCCCCGGACAAGCCAGAGGCTTGTCCAACGTGCGATCCCCGCACTGATCCTGATATTGATCGCCGGTTGTTCAAAGCCGAAAGCAGAAGAGGCCGAGCCCGTTGTCCCCGTCCAGGTTGCCGACGTCGCCAGCGAGCCCATCGATCGTATCGTGACGGCGCAAGCGATCCTCTACCCGGTCGACCAAGCCAGCGTGATGCCTAAAATTAGCGCGCCGGTCAAGAGCTTCCAAGTGAAGCGCGGCGACCACGTCAACAAGGATCAACTCGTCGCCGTTCTCGAGAACAAGGACCTTGTCGCTGCGGTAGGCGACAGTAAAGGAGGCTTCCAGCAGGCGGAAGCTGCCTTGCGAACAACTACAGCGGCGACGATCCCCGAAGATACCAACAAGGCACAGCAGGATGTTCAGGCGGCCAAGCAGTCCATGGATGCCGCGCAGAAGGTCTACGACAGCCGCAAGCAACTGTTCGATCAAGGAGCGCTGGCGCGCCGCCTGGTCGACGAAGCCAACGTCGCTTTTGTTCAAGCGCGCAGCCAGTACGAAATCGCTTTGAAGCACCTGCAGGCTCTCGATAGTGTGGGCCGCGTGGAGCAGGTGAAGACTGCCCAGGCACAGGTGGAATCCGCCAGAGCCAAGTATGAAGGCGCCCAGGCGCAGCTTTCCTATTCTGAAATCCGCAGCCCGATCGCAGGCATTGTCGCCGACCGCCCGCTGTACGCCGGCGAAATGGCCAGTGCGGGGGCGCCGCTGCTGACCATCGTCAACATCTCGAGCGTGATTGCGCGGGCGAATGTACCGGTCGGTCAGGCGGCTTCAGTAAGAGTTGGAAATCCGGCCAACATAATCCAAACCGACGCGCAGCTCACGACCCAGGGAAAGGTAACCGTCGTGAGTCCAGCAGTAAATCCGAACAGCACGACCGTAGAAGTTTGGGTGGAAGCCGCGAATCCAGGCGAACGGATGAAACCCGGGTCGACTGTGCGGGTAGAGATCCACGCGGAAACCGTCAGGGATGCCGTGGTCATTCCTGCAGCGGCGTTGCTTCCATCGGCCGAAGGCGGCGTTCAAGTATTGGTGGCAGGCGCCGACTCCAAAGCTCATGAGAAAAAAGTAGAGGTTGGGATCCGGCAAGCTGACAAAGTACAAATCCTGAAGGGCGTCGAGCCCGGCGAAAAGGTCATCACCGTTGGCGGCGTGGGACTCGAAGACGGCGCCAAGATCAGCATCAAGAACGGCGAAGAGAAGGGGGACAAAGACGAAAAACCGGACAAGGACGACAAAGACGATAAAGCCGAGAAGCCGGAAAAGAAATGACCGAACAGGCGGGAACCCCAACGACTGACTTGGGCCAGGGCGGGGAGCACTGGAGCGAGCGCTACGGCAAGTCCATTGTCTTTGTCATCCTTACGCTCGTCGCCGCTGGAATTTATCTCGCGCTGACGATTCCGATCTCGGTTTTTCCGGAGACAAACTTTCCGCGCATCGTAGTCGGCGTCGACAACGGCGTCGCGCCGATCGACCAGATGCTAGTGACGGTCACGCGGCCGATCGAGGAGACCCTGAACTCGGTCCCGGGATTGGAACGCGTCCAGTCGATCACCAGCCGAGGGTCCGTCGAAGTCGACCTGTTCTTCTCCTGGAAGGTAGATATGTTCCAGACGCTAGAGCTGGTCAATGCGGCCCTGGCGCGCATCCAGTCGTCCCTTCCTGCGACGGCGAAGGTCACTTCCAACCGACTTACATTTGCTGCATTCCCGATCTTGGGCTACAGCTTGACCTCGGACACGGTTTCGCAAACCGCACTGTGGGAGACGGCCACTTATGAATTGAAGCCTCGCATCAATCGCCTGAGCGGAGTCTCGATGGTCGTCGTACAGGGTGGCCTGGAACCGGAATTCGAAATTCGGCCCGACCCCGCCAAATTGCTCCAGACGCAAATCACGGTGCCCGCGCTCCTGGACGCCGTGCGCCGCAGCAACATGATCGATTCGCCGGGCTTGGTGGAAGCCAATCACCAGTTGGTATTGAGTCTGGTGAGTGGCCAGACAAAGACTCCGGATGAAATCGCCAACATCGTCGTCAAGACAACGCCGGCCGGCATTCCGGTTCGCATTGGCGACGTCGGCACGGTGCAACCGTCCGTCAAACCTCTCTATACCGTTGTGAGAGCCAACGGGCAGCCGGCGGTTTTGTTGAGCATCAAGCGGCAACCGGACAGCAACACGGTACAGGTGGCCGATGCGGTGCACGCCGAAGTCGAGAACATTCAGAAGTCGCTGCCCAAGGGCGTTCGGTTGCAAACGTTTTACGATCAGTCCGATCTGGTGAAAGCATCCATCAAGAGCGTTCGCGATGCGATTCTAATCGGTCTCGGTCTGGCCGCAATAATCCTGTTCTTATTCCTGCGCGATTGGGGAAGCTCGATCGTAGCCGGGTTGGTGATTCCAGTCACCGTGGCGGTGACATTCATCGCCCTCAAACTGCTCGGAGAGAGCTTTAACCTCATGACGCTCGGTGGGCTGGCCGCCGCGGTGGGTCTGGTGATCGACGACGCGATCGTGGTGGTGGAGAACATCGTGATGCATCGCGATGCCGGGCAGAGCCGCGCCGAAGCCATTCGCAACGCGATGCGCGAGATCCGCGTGCCATTGATCGGTTCCACCATCACACCGATCGTGGTGTTCCTGCCGCTGATCTCGATCACCGGCGTCACGGGAACATTCTTTCGAGCGCTGGCCATCACCGTAGGCGTGGCGTTGCTCACTTCGCTGGCGCTGGCGCTTACCTGGACGCCTACACTGAGCCATTACTTTCTGCGGAAGCCGCGCCAGGGTTCCACGAACGAGGATCACGAGGCGGTGTCACGCCGCGGACTTCTTGGCCGCGTCCTGAATGTTTACGAACGCGTTCTGCGGTTCGCGCTCGAGCATCGTTGGGCAATGGCGCTGTTCTGTGTCGTGCTGGTCGTCGCTACTTACTTCTGTTACAACGCGCTCGGCTCTGACTTGCTGCCGGAGATGGACGAAGGCGGCTTCATCCTGGATTACCTCACGCCGGCGGGTTCGTCGCTGGAGGAAACCAATCGGGTGATGGCCGAAGTGGACAAGATCCTGCGCGAGACTCCCGAAGTGGAGAACATCACGCGCCGCACCGGACTGGAACTCGGGTTGGCCACAGTAACCGAGGCGAACCGCGGCGACTTCACCGTAAAGCTGAAGGCTGATCGAAAGCGCGGCGTGGACGAAGTGATCGCCGACGTGCGGGAGAAAGTGACCAAGCAGCAACCTACCTTGCAAGTAGAGTTTCCACAGCTCCTGCAGGATATGATCGGCGACCTGACCAGTGCTCCCGAGCCTATCGTGATCAAGATGTTCTCGCAATATCCGGACCTGTTGCGGCAGTGGGCGCCGCAAGTGGGCGATGCCATCAAGAAAATTCACGGGGTCGCCGACGTGCTGAACGGCATTGATAACACCATCAGCGGCCCCGCTATCGTTTTTCACGTGGACCCTACCGTCGCGGCGCGCGCCGGATTTACTCCCGAAGAAGTGGAACTCGACACCAGCGCAATTCTGCAAGGCGAACCGGCGTCAACGCCTGTAGTAGTGAACGATCGCGCGTATACGATCCGGGTTCGTTTTCCGGACGACACGCGCACGTCGATGGACGCCATCCGCAATACCCTGCTCTCGAGCCAGACCGGCAGCAGGGCGACGTTGGGCTCACTCGCCACGCTCGAGGAACTCCCGGGTCAAACAGAGATCCGCCGTGAGAACCTGCAGCGCATGGTTGCTGTGACGGCGCGGCTGGAAGGTCTGGATCTGGGCACCGGAATTGCAGAAGTGAAGAAAGCGGTGGCCAAGACCAACCTGCCGGCCGGGATTCGCGTGGTCTACGGCGGCGGCTATGAAGAACAGCAGAAACAGTTCCACGACCTGGTTGTGGTTCTGATCCTGGCAGTAGTGCTGGTCTTTATTGTTTTGCTTTTCGAATTCGGGACGTTCGGCGCGCCGCTGGCGATCCTTGCCTCGGCGCTGCTTTCGACGTCCGGTGTCTTCCTGGCCCTATTGGTGACGAAGACCACCTTCAACATCTCATCGTTCATGGGCCTGATCATGGTGATCGGAATCGTGGCCAAGAACGGCATTCTCCTGCTCGACGCCGATGCGAAGTTTCGCCGCGAAGGTACTGCTCCGGAAGAAGCAATGATCCTCGCAGGCGAACGCCGACTCCGCCCCATCATGATGACAGCACTTGCCACGGTAGCCGGAATGATCCCGCTGGCCTTGGCTTTGGGCGCGGGCTCGCAGATGCTGCAGCCGTTGGCGATCGCCGTGATCGGTGGAATTCTCGCTTCGATGATTCTGTCGCTGATCGTAACGCCGGCCGTACATTATTACCTGCAACACAAATAGCCGGTCGGCGATTGGTGCAAGAGCTATTTATGCCGCCTGCGGTTGTGCCGACTTCTTCACCAGGAAGTCGATCAGATCCACGATCCGCATCGAGTAGCCCCACTCGTTGTCGTACCAAGCGAGCACCTTCACCAGATTCCCATCCAGCACCTTTGTCATCTGGGAATCGACAATCGAACTGGCCGGGTTATGCAGCATGTCGGTCGAGACAACAGGGTCTTCGGTGTAGGCAAGGATGCCCTTCATCGGGCCGTTGGCCGCCTCTTCGAGCGCCTTGTTCACTTCTTCCGTCGTAGTGTTCCTGGAAAGCAGCGCCACCAGGTCCACCACCGAAACATCCGGCGTCGGGACACGCATTGAATACCCGTCCAGCTTGCCTTTCAACGCCGGCATCACCAGACCAATCGCCTTCGCCGCGCCTGTCGTAGTTGGAATCATGTTCACTGCGGCAGCACGCGCGCGGCGCAGATCCTTATGCGGAAAATCGAGCACGTTCTGGTCGTTGGTGTAGCTATGAATGGTCGTCATCGAGCCCTTCTCGATGCCGAACTTGTCGTGTAGAACTTTCACGACCGGCGCCAGACAGTTGGTGGTGCACGATGCATTCGAGATGATGTGATGCTTCGCCGGATCGTACATGTTGTCGTTCACGCCCAGCACTACGGTGATGTCTTCGCCCTTGGCCGGCGCCGAAATCACGACCTTCTTCACTGTCCCGCGCAGATGTTTCGAGGCATCCTTGGCCTCGGTAAATTTTCCGGTGGACTCAATCACCATTTGCGCGCCGAGAGAACTCCAGTCAATCTCAGCGGGATCCTTGACGGCAAAAATCTTGATCCGTTTTCCGCGGACCACGATAGCATCGCCATCCAGCTTAACCTCGTCATGGAGGACGCCCAGGATCGAGTCGTATTTCAACAAATGCGCCAGCGTCTTCGTATCAGTAAGATCGTTGGCCGCTACGAATTCAATGTCGGACCGGTCGAGCGCCGCACGCACCACATTGCGTCCAATTCGACCAAATCCGTTGATACCAACTTTTATCGGCATACTCTCAGTGTAGGACAATCCTCCCGATTGTCCCCCAGCAAGCCGCAGAATTGTGCAAGTCTCTGACTACTTCACCGGTATTGCTGTCGACCCGCCGACGTCCGCGTACGATTCCTTGATCGTTACCACCTTCGACCCCGCGAAGGTCACAAACGTGATCTTCCCAGGTGGGTTCCCGTAAATCCAATCTTCCGTCTCGGTACCGTCCTTCGTGACGCTGCGTTCCTTGTGCCGCGGCTTCCCTAAAGCCAGCAGCACCTGATCCCGATCCATGCCCTCAATCGCCTTGTTGGCCTTGATCGCATTCTGGATAGGCTCCGGAAGCTGCTCGACATAGCTCTGCGTAGCCGTTTCCTTGTCGAAATCCAGCACCGGTGCAAGTAGTTTCTTGATCTGTACCGACGTTATCGGAGCGATCTGCTTGTTGAACAACAGCGCGATATATGTGCCGCCGGGCGCGCTGGAGTTTTGCTGCGTCGAAATCGGCGAGGTCGAGCCGCCCATCCCAATCTGGACATGATCGCGCCAGCCGCCCTTGCGCTTCAAACCGCCATTGATCTCGAAAATGATCTTCTCGTTCTCGATCGTGACCTTAGTAATCTGTATTTGGTCGCCTACGCGTGCTGCCGGGCCGAACTTCTGGCCCGCTTCCGCCCAGACCTGCTTATCCCAGCTGCCGTTGATATCAAAAGGAAGCGGCTTTGGCGACCTGGGCAGTGCCGTCTTGGCATTGGCATATTCCGCCATCAGCCCCCGCAGAATCTCGATCTTATCGTCGTCGGTGAGCCTTTTATCCTGCGCGTAAATTGGAAGACCAACCACGCACACCGCAGTGAGAAGACCAGCGAACCTAAACGCCAGGCTCTTCCCGCAGCAGGAACGCGTCCTGATGCTGGATCGGGGCCTTGTGCAGATAAAACAAGAGCAGCACCGCAACGAAGCTTGTGAGCAAACCACCTTCGGGGCCATATTCGCCTCCGCTCCAGAGCGCTCCGATCTTCCAATGCATGGAGTACCCTGTGAATACCATTGTAAACCCGCTAAGGTTCACCCCCAGCAGCGGTAGCGTCCAATTCCAGCCGAAATGCAAACCGATCGGCAGCCATAAATCGCCGCTAACGATGAACGCATAGCCCAGTACCACGCCCCAAAGCACCGTGTTCACAAGCGCGACTACCGTGAAATTTAAGTTGCTCCCGTGGGCCAGCCCGAACAGTACCGCCATGGGCAGAATGGTCGCGAATGGGCCGATGGCCCTCACGAGTACCTGGAACGCATAACCGCGGAAGAGCATCTCCTCCCCGACAACTCCGAACAACAGCACCAGAGAAACGAAAAGCACGCTCGGCCACTGCATATGCTGATCGGGTACGCGCTCAAGATCCGCCACGCCGAAAATCATCGGCCCAACAAGCACTACGACACCCGCGCCAATCCCGCCCAAAATACCCAACGACAGATTGCGCCGAGACGCAGCGGTCCAGCCGAGACCGATATCGACCAACTGTCCGCGCTCATAAATCCTCAGCACAATCGCATTTGCCACCGCCGCCGCCGCAAACGTGCTCAACGCGGCGATCACCAGAATCATGTTCGGAGGCGCGAGAAAACTCATCACCGCCGGGAAAATGAAATAACCCAGGACGGCGATGAGTGTGAACACACCGACGCGCAGCACCACTCCGAGGAGTTTGCTCTGTTGGGTGGGTGTCGCCTGCTGCAAACCTAATGTTAAGCGAAGAGCGATATGCCTGCGATACCCGCCGCGCCGGCCTCAATGCAAAGTGGCGCATTCTCCACCGTCACCCCGCCCAGCGCGTATACGGGCAGCCTGACAGCCGCCGCCGCACACCGAAGCGCATCCAACCCGATCGGTGCGATCGTCTTCGTGTTGCTCGGAAAGACGGGACCGAAGACCGCGAAGGTGGCTCCCTGCTGCTCAGCACCCTGCAGCTCCTCAACGGTATGGCAGGAAACGCCGATCAGGAATCCAGCGGGCGTGATTGTGCGAATCGTCTCCGGCGCGATCGAACCGGCAGGCAGATGCACCCCGTGCGCTCCGCAAACTAGCGCGACATCCAGCCGCGTATTCACCAGAATATTGCTGCCTCCGATCGCGACAGCATCGCGCACCAACTGATAAAGCGCCCGACCCGAAAGCTCCTTGGCCCGGATCTGAATCATCTCCACGCCAGCGCGAGCCGCGCGCGCGGCCACATCAATCGAATCGGTAATGCAATAGCGCTTCATCCGAGAATCCGCAGCCCGATTTGCGGAAACTCGACCACCCACTCCTTCACGCCGCCAAACTTCTCAAACTCGCGCCGATCAACTTCCACCGCGATGTCACCCGCAAACTGTAGACGCATCCGATCCGGCCGCTCCACTATGCGCAACAATGTCGCAGGCATCTGGTTCATGCCGGGCCGCCCATTCCTCGGCGCCACCGATAGCAAATCCGGCCGTATGCACAGCCACACGCGGTCTCCGATCAATCGGCCCGGAAAATAAGGACCGCTCAACTCGAAATCCTCATACCGCAGGCGGCTCACGTTCCGTCCAGGATCGAGCGCGCGAATCTCCACCGGTAACAAATTGTAGAGTCCCATCAACCGCGCCACATCAACATTCGCGGGTTGCTCGAACACTTTTCGCGGAGCACCGCTCTGCACCACGCGGCCCTCACGAACAACGATCATTTCGTCCGCCAGTTCTAGGCATTCTTCGAAATCGTGCGTCACCAGCAGCACGGGGATTTCAAACTCCTGCCGGACCTGGCGCAGCATCGCGTACAGCTCAAAGCGCAATGGTGCATCCAGGCCCTGCGCCGGCTCGTCGAGTAACAGCACGCGCGGCGACCCGATCAAGGCTCGCGCAATCGAGCAGCGCTGCTTTTGTCCACCGGAAAGCTCGTGCGGCCGCCGTCCCGACACATCGCTGAGGTGAAACTTCTCAAGCAGCTCATTCACCTTCCGATGCCGCTCCAGCCGTGGAATGCGCTCCGCGCCGAATTCCAGATTCTTTCGCAGCGTCATGTGCGGAAACAGCGCGTAGTTCTGAAACACGTACCCGCATCGCCGCGCTTTGGGGGCCAGATGAACGCGCGCTGCGCCGTCAAACAGAATCTGATCGTCAAGCAGGATTCGACCCTCATCCGGTCGAACAAATCCGGCAATGGATTCGAGCGTCAGCGTTTTCCCAGCCCCGCTCGGTCCGAATAAAACCGTAATCCCGGCAGCAGCCTGAAACTCCACATCAAGCGAAAATCCCGCTGACTCCACACCCGGCGCGAACTGCTTGCGAATTCGCGCCTGAATCATAACGCCGTTTGTCGTGGACCGTACGGATTGGTGGTGAGCCGGTTTGCCAGGCTCAGGACCACCAGCGCCACAATCGATATGATCAGCACTAGCACGCGTGCCGTCGCGCCCTTGCCCGCCTCGACCGCATCATAGATAGCCAGCGCAACTGTTTGCGTTCGCCCGGGAATGTTCCCCGCGATCATTAGCGTAACGCCAAAATCTCCCAGCGATCGCGCGAATGCCAGTGCCGCCGCAGCGAGAATCGACCGGCGAGCCAGCGGCAGCGTCACGCGCAGGAACAATCGCGCCTCGGACGCGCCCAAATTCCTCGCCGCACGCTCATACGACCGATCGATACTCTCAAACGCCGCTCGCGCCGACTTCACCAGCAACGGCGTCGAATGAAACAGCGCCGCCACCACCGCGGCCTGCCACGAGAAGACGAGCGGCCCACCGAACATCCATTCATATAGCCGCCCGACCGGACTGCTCCGTCCCAACAACACCAGCAAGTAATAACCGAGCACCGTAGGCGGTAACACCAACGGCAATGACACCGCCGCATCCAGTATTTCCTTACCCCGGAACTGTCGATTCGCGAGCACCCAGGCAAGCCACAACCCAAAGCCGAGCGCTAGCACGGTCGAGATCGCCGCGACGCGCAAGCTCAACCACAGCGGAAACCAGTCGATCGGCATTGGTCACATGGTAGCGCAGGAAAACACCGAAAGATCATTCCGAGCCGCTAATGTTTTGCCAGATATGGGCTGATGTATTCGCTGGATCGTTTCGAGCATGTACCTCAGTTCTGCCAGTCTCGATCCCCTTCAATGTCTGCGGCCACTTGGAGTATACTTTGACGGTTCTCACACATACAAGGAGCAACGTATGCAATCCGCAGCCACCGTCACCGAACCGTTACCGCCGCAAGCAATAGTCATGCAAATGGCCATGGGAGCCCTGGTCACCAAAGTGATCGCCGAAGCCACGCGACTGAACATTCCCGACCTCGTCAAGCGTTATGGACCGTTGAGCGTCCAGGACCTGATCGCTAAGGGTGGATTCGGCGCAGACCCGTCCGCATTGCAGCGCGTATTGCGAGCCTGTGCCGGCGCCGGAGTATTTACCGAGGATGAGTCCGGAAGATTCGGCCATAACGAACTTTCCGACACCCTCACCTCCGATTCGCCGGTTTCGGTGAAGAAGATCGTCGAATTATTCGGCGGAATGATTGCTCGGGTGGCGGCGGAGTTGGACGCAACAGTCAGGACAGGCCAGCCGCAGGTACGAGCCGTTTACAACATGGAATTGTGGGAGTACTTGAACGCCAACCCGAAAGAGCTGGAAGAGTTCGGCGAAGCGATGAAGTCGAATAGCCTGAATTCACTGCGCGGCGTACTGGAAAAATGCGACTTCAGTGAAGCCCGCCGGGTGGCCGATATCGGCGGCGGATTCGGTCACATGGCGCTTGCGCTGATTGAGAAATATCCCCATCTGGAGGCCGTCGTGCTGGACCGACATGAGGTGGTTCGCGTCGCTCGCCAGCATCTGCCAGTGAACGATCCCCGCACCGCGGAGCGGCTCGATTATATTCACGGCGATATGTTTGAGTCGGTGCCGGTCGCCGACGTTTATATCATGAAACACATCATCCACGATTGGGAGGACGAAAAATGCATCCAGCTGCTCAAAAATTGCTGCCGGAGCATGCACAGCGGCGGCCGGGTGGTTTGCGTAGACGCCGTTCTGCCGCCTATGGGCAACACGGCTGGAATGCCCGCCAAGCTGCTGGATATCGTAATGCTGACTCACATCACCGGCAAAGAGAGAACCGAACAAGAGTGGACGGATCTGTATCGCGCCGCCGGATTGCAAATCAGGAGCATCACGCCGATCCAGGATAATTTCGGAACCAGCATTGTAGAGGGCGTGAAACACAACGCATAGCTGGAAGCTGGCGAATCGCTTCGCTGAACCGTGTCTCTAAAACGTTAGCGATACGCCCGCTTCAACCTCATTCCGCTGCGTGTTGGTCGTGACCGATTCGAAAATCGAATTCGTCCAACGTGTATACCGGACTTCCGGCACGACGTGGATCCCGAAAGGATCGATAAATTCTGCGCCGGCGCCACCCACAAATCCACGGGCATTTCTGTGGGCCGGCTTAACGGCTGTATCGGTGCAGCACGTGACCGTGCCGCCACTATCCGTCGAAGAAATCGAGGTCCGAATGGAACCGATTTCCCGGAACGCACCGCCGCCCTCCACAAACCAGCGGCCTCCCTTGGTGTGCCGATCGATGTTGTAGTAGCGGACGAGCGCTGGAACATCGATCAAGCGGCCACGGGTGTCTTCGTGGGTGCTGGTCGTGGAGGTAGTTGGGGTGAGAACACTTCCCACGATAGTGTTTGTTGTGGTTGAAACCGTAGAGTTGAACTGGTAGCCAATTCGTCGCAGTATCCCTGCCAGAACGACCGCGATGTGATCGGTTGCCATCAACTGGCCTGTCACGCCATACCCTATTCGAGACGATGCGCCTTCGGTATCGTAAGCGGTGCTGACAGTGGACGAATTCGTGACGTTAGCGGACCCGTTCGTTATCAGACGGAGCCCTAACACCGAGAGTGTGCCCCCGCCGGAAAAGCGGCGCAGGTAAGTGCCTCGGTCCTGCTTCGCCGCCGAGTCGCTGCTGCTCTGGCTCGGCGCAGTGGCGGGCACGGTTTGCTCTGGAGGCTGCCCCTCCATGCAACTGACCATGAGAAACGCGCCCATCGCGGACAGATGAATAGATCTGGTGAATGAGTGCACACGGCCTCCAGGTCAAAACTTCTGCAAGGTCTTCTTAAACCCTGGCGACAGCGGCAAGTTGGCGCAAATTACACAATGTCGCAAGGCTTTACGAAATTTTATGATTCGGGCTTCGCTCAAGGTCGCTACTACGGCTTACTTCGCGGCGTGAAGAACCATCACCGCGATTTTCCAGCCTGACTCGACCTTCTGAAGGACGTACGAGATGGGCACTCGTTCCAGTTCTTCCCCGTCGCTCTTGAATCGCATCGCCGTTCCGCTGGCAAAGGCCGACACCGGACCGAGGGCCTTCTCTTCCTGAAGAATGAATTCACTTCGGCCATAACCCCTGGCTCGCAGATCTTCGGTTGTGCGCGTCAACATAGTGGTCAGCGCGGTCGAGTCGAGAGGATACACGCCCGCCGGACCGATGAAAACTGCGGGGTCATGAAAATAAGACTGAATGGCCGTCAGATCGAGAGAACTGAACACCTGGTAGTATTCAGCTAGGAATTGGCTCACCGTCACATCTAATTATTACCTTTCCTCGAGCGTGTCCTTCTTCCAGATACCGGATCGCCTCAGGGACCTCACTCAACCGGTAACGCCTGTCGATGACCGGCGTTACTTTTCCGGCCTCCATGAGCTTGCCGATGATGATCAGCTCCTCTTTGCTCAGTTTCGCCATGACCGTGGTCAGGTTCTGGGTCACAAACCTTGACAACACAACCGCTGCGATCGCCCCAACGAGAGCACCGATCATCCACCGGCCGCTCGGTGCTCCCGCCGCAACGTATGTCCCCTTGGGATTCAAGACACGCCTGCATGCTGACAACGAGTGGTTTCCAACGCAGTCGAAAAAGAGATCGTAACGCTGCTCCCGTTTTGTGAAATCCTCTCGGGTATAATCAATCACCCGATCTGCGCCGATTGATCGGACCATTTCCACATTGCGTGTGCTGCATACGCCAGTCACGTCCGCGCCGAACGACTTGGCGATCTGCACAGCGAAGGTACCCACGCCGCCCGCCGCACCGTTAATCAAGACCTTCTGCCCCGCCTGAATCTGGCCCTTGTCGCGAAGACCCTGCAATGCAGTGATTGCTGCCACAGGTACACAAGCCGCTTGCTCAAAGGTCACGCTTTCCGGCTTCGTGACCAATGCTCGCGCAGGGGAACACGCATACTCGGCAAAGGCGCCGCGGCACGTCCCGAACACCTCGTCGCCCGGTTTAAACTGCGTTACGTTTCTGCCGACAGCTTCGACGGAGCCGGCGACATCAACGCCGAGACGTGGAGCCTTGGGTCGTCGCGGCCCGGCCGCTATGCGCAGGAAGTACGGCGTGCCTCTCATGAAGTGCCAGTCCATTGGATTGACGGAAGCTGCGAGAATCCTTATTAAAACTTCGTCGTCCCCCGCGATCGGCTTTTCAATTTCTTCACATCTGAGAACGTCGGGTGAGCCGTACTTGTAATAGACGATTGCTCTCATATCGATATCGCCACGAGGTCTTCGTCAGCGGACGCGTCACGTGGCGAAAGTTCCGCCTGCATCACTCCTCGCGCAACAGCTTCAAGGGATCGAGCAACAGCGCGCGCTGTGCTGGAATCCACGTAGCCAGTAGACCAAGCAACAACATCGAAAGAACAACACCAGTCAATACCAACGGATCGCGTGGAGTCGCCTGATACACGATGTGCGCCAAAACGCGTGTTGCTAGAATTCCGAGAACTAATCCCGCCGCTGCACCAAAACCCAGCAATTTGAAGGCCCGTCCCAACGCTGCGTGCAAAATCTCTTTGCGCCGCGCGCCGAGGGCGAGACGGATTCCTAATTCCTTCAGCCGCCTGCTAACCGAGTACGCAGCCATTCCAAAGATGCCAGTGATCGACAGCATCGCGCCCATCACGCCCAACACACCCAGCGAGATCGTCGCCATACGTGCAGGAAACAGAGCCAGGTCTAGTTGTTTGTTCCACGTTTCGATGAAAGAAGGCAGCCCTGCGTCCAGGTCCCGCAGCGTGCTCCTTATGGCTGCAGCGAGTTGCTGCGGATCGTGATTCGAACGCACCACCAGAGTTGTTTCGCTCGATGGCGATTGCAGGATGGGGACAAAGAGTGCCGGCTCCGGATCTTCGGTGAGGTTATGATATTTGCCGTCTTCTACCATGCCAACAACCTGGACGCGCGTCCCATCGGAGACCTTGAAGTATCTGCCCAATGCATTTGTGGAGGAGCCTAAGACCTTGCTGGCAAACGGCCGATTCACGACGGCTACGTGTGGCGAGTTTTCATCGTCATGCCATGTGAAAGTCCTGCCCGTCAACAAGGCTGTGCCCGCCGCACGGAAGTAGTCGGGAGATACGCGGAATAGATACGGTACGGCCGCCGCATTCGCTGATCTCAGATCTGTGGTTTCGTCGGTGAAGACATGCTCGCTATCTTCACCTCCGTATAACGGCGGCTGGTGAGCCAATCCAACGGCTTCTACGCCAGGAATCGTCACCATAGCTGTGATCAGCCGCTTTTGCAGAGCGGGCACCGCGTCGCCACGGTAACCCGCCATAGTCGGAACAATGTTCACGAGCGCCACGTTTCGTGGTTCGAAACCGAAATTGCTGCGCATCGAGCGCAACAGCCCGCGGACCGCGACCATCGACGATGTAACCAGCACCGCACAGATCGTAATCTGCACCACCAGCAGCAGATCGCGCGCCGTAAACCGCCGCCCAATCGTGGCACTCGGCCCCGCTTTGATGGTCTGGTACGGGTCGACCCTGAGCACCTGACGCACGGGAACCAGTCCAAAGAGGATTCCGCTGACCAACGCCAATAGCAGCGCGACGCCGTAAACGTTCGCGTCCGGGTTCAGAGGCACTGCGATGGGGAACCTGGGCACGGGCTGCCACGTGCTCAGTCCGCGCATCAGCGCTATGCTGCCCCATAGGCCGACGGCGCCTCCCGCGAGTGAGATCAGCAGCGCTTCGGTAAATAATGTCCGCAGAATGCGTGTGCTTCTCGCTCCGAGCGATAGCCGCAAAGCCACTTCGCGAGATCGGTCCGCGGCGCGGGCCGCAAACAGGCTGCCCAGGTTGGCGCATGCAGCCAGCAGAATCAAGCCGGCCAGCAGCATCAAGCCCGTGACGAAAGCGCGTACCGGACGACCAAGGCGATCGCCGTAAAGACTTGGACGGGCGAGCGCAAAGCGCACCCGGCTATCTTCTTTTGGATAGGTCTTTTCCAGATACGATCCGATCGAGTTCAAATCGGCGATTGCCTGTGCCGGAGTGACGCCCGGCTTGAGGTGTCCGATCACCTCAAAAATCGCCGATCGGTTTCCGCGCTGGTTCAGCACACTTGTTCCAGGCACCTGCTCCTGGTTGACGATGGGCGCAAAAAAATCAGGAGAGCCAATTACGAAAGTCCCGCGAAACCCGGGCGGGGCGACGCCAATGATCGTGAACGGGTGCTTGTTGAGCTGAACAACACGGCCCACCACGCCTCGGTCGTCCTGAAAACGGTTGTGCCAATACGCGTACGTGAGGACGATATAGGGCGCGCTATTCGGGCCATGCTCATCGGTAGCGTGGACGAACCGTCCGAGAAAGGGCTCAAGGCGTAAAACGTCGAAATAATTTCCGCTCACCGTAAAGACCCAGGCGCGGGTTGGATTCTCGCCCGTGTCCAGCCCTGCAAGTTCGATGCTATAAGCCGCCAGACCATCAAAGCTGCGGTTGCGATCGCGCAAATCGATATAGTTCGGATACGATTCATTCCCCCCAGCCCGATCGAGTCCGTATAGGCTCTCCATCTGCGGCAGATTCAATGGGCGCAGGATCAGCGCGTTCAGCACGCCAAAAACCACGGCGTTGGCGCCAATCGCCAATGCCAGCGTCAAGACCGCGACGATCGTAAATCCCGGAGATTTGCGCAACACGCGAAGACTGAAGCGCACGTCTTGTATGAGCGTTTCGATAAAATTGCCGCCGAATGTTTCACGGGATTCCTCTCGGAACCGCTCACGGCCGCCGAACTCGATGCGCGCACGGCGTTCTGCCTCGGCGCGATCCAGGCCGGAACGTTCCAGATCGTCAGCCCGGTGTTGAATGTGCGAGCGAAGCTCCTCTTGCAGGTCGTCCTCGATCTGAGAACGCTTTAGGAACCTGGCTGCAAACGAACGAAAGTAGGCCAGGAGTTTCATATTTCACTCCTCGCGCAGCAGCGTCAAAGGATCAAGCGACAACGCGCGTTGCGCCGGAATCCACGTCGCCAGAAGTCCCAGCAGCAACATCGCGAGAACAACACCACCCAACACCAGCGGGTCCCGGGGAGTTGCCTGGTACACGATGGAGGCCAGCACGCGGCTCGCCAAGATTCCGAGGCCCAGTCCGGCTGCCGAGCCCACTGCCAGCAATTTGACCGCCCGGCCCAACGCGGCATTCAAAACTTGCCCGGGCTGGGCGCCGATCGCAATACGAATTCCCAATTCCTTCAGCCGCTTGCTCACCGAGTACGCAGCCATGCCAAAGATGCCGGTTATGGACAGCATCGCACCCAGCACGCCCATCACACCCAGCGATATTGTCGCCACACGCGAGGGGAAAAGACTGAAGCCGAGCTCTTTGGTCCACGTTGAGATGTACGCGGGGAGCCCTCCCTCCAGGTCGCGCATGGTGCTTTTCATGGCTGTCGCCAGTTGCCGCGGATCGCGAGGCGAGCGCACCACGAGCCATGTCTCGCTGGAGGGTGATTGCAATAAGGGCACAAATATCACCACCTCCGGATCTTCGGTGAGGCTGAAATACTTTCCGTCTTCTACAATGCCCACTACCTGGATGCGCGCTCCATCCCGCGTCTTGAAATATCTGCCAGGCGCGTTGGTTGCGGAGCCAAAGATCTTGATTGCGAACGCACGATTCACTATGGCTACTCGCGGCGAGTTTTCATCGTCATGCCAGGAGAAAGCCCTGCCGGCCAAAAGAGCCGTGCCTGCCGCATGGAGGTACTCGGGGGAGATGATGAACTTATACGCCGTATCGACGGCATTCGAAGGCCTCAGATCTGTCGTCTCGTCCCTAAAAATCAGTGCACCATGCCCGCCCCCATATAAAGGTGGCATATCAATCACGCCCACGGACTCTACGCCGGGAAGGGCCTCCGCAGCTCTGATCATTCGTCTTTGCATGGCGGGCACGGCGCCGGCCGCGTAGCCCGCCATCCTCAGATCCGTATTCATCAGCGTCACGTTCCGCGGGTCGAAACCGAAATTGCTGTGCAACGAGCGTGAAAGGCCACGCAGGGCAACCATCGAAGAGGTGACCAGCACGGCACAGATCGCGATCTGACCGACGAGCAACAGATCACGGACCGTAATCCGCCGCCCAGTGCCGGTGGATCCCGACTTGACGACCTGATAGCAATCGACCCTGAGCACCTGACGCACCGGAACCATGCCGAATAAGATTCCGCTTACCAGCGCCAAAACCAAAGCCACTCCGTACACATTTGCGTCCGGGGTCACAGGCAGATTGAGAGGGAATCGCGGCACTGGTTCCCATGCGCTAAGCCCGCGCAAGAGGGCTACGCTGCCCCACAGGCCGAGGGCGCCTCCGGCAAGTGAAATCAGCACCGCTTCCGTAAACAGAGTCCGCAGAATGCGAGTGCGTTTTGCTCCCAGCGCGAGCCGCAGGGCCACTTCACGCGTTCGGTCAGAGGCGCGCGCGGCGAAGAGGCTTCCCAGGTTTGCACATGCGGCCAGCAGAATCAATCCGGCCAGCAGCATCAATCCCGTAACGAACGCGCGCACCGGAGGGCCCAGGAAGTTGCCGTATAGGCTGGGACGCGACAGTGCAAAGTTCACGTGGACATCGTCTTTTGGATAGGTCTTTTCGAGATAGGAACCAATCGAGTTCAGATCCATGATGGCGTGTGCCGGGGTGACTCCGGCCTGGAGATGTCCCAGCACGCAAAAGACCCCCGACCGGATTCCGCGCGCGTTCAGGACATTCACTCCCGACATCTGTTCCTGGTTGACGATGGGCACAAAGAAATCGGGAGAGAAAAACAATAGCGTCCCGTGGAACTCGGGTGGGGCTACACCGACGATGGTAAAAGGATGCTTGTTGAGCTGAACGGTGCGGCCCACCACACCGCGATCGCCCTGAAAATGGTTCTGCCAATAGGCATAGGTCAGGACGACATAAGGAGCGCTGTTCGGGCCATGCTCGTCAGAAGCGTGGATGAACCGGCCAAGATAGGGCTGAAGGCGCAATACGTCGAAGTAGTTCCCGGTGACTTCCAAGACCCAGACGCGGGATGGATTTTCACCGGTATCCAGCCCAACCTGATCGATGTTGTACGCTGCGAGACCATCAAAACTGCGGTTCCGATCGCGCAGGTCAAGATAGTCGGGATACGATGCGTTCCCATCGCCCCTTGCGCGCTCGATCATAAAAAGACTCTGCGCTTGCGGTACATTCAGCGGGCGGAGGATCATCCCGTTCAATACGCCAAAAACCACCGCGTTTGCGCCAATTCCCAATGCCAGCGTGGAGACCGCGGTGATCGTGAATCCCGGGGACTTGCGTAAAACGCGAAGGCTGAAGCGTACATCCTGCATGAGGGTCTCGATGAAATTGCCGCGAATCTCTTCGTAGCACTCCTCCTTGTAGCGCTGGTGGCCGCCGAACTCGATGGCCGCGCGGCGTTCTGCTTCGGCGCGATCCAGCCCGGAACGTTCCAGGTCGTCGGCGCGGTGCTGGATATGTGAGCGATGCTCCGCCTCCATGTCGTCCGCGATCTGAGAACGACGAAAAACTCTAGCCGCAAGGGAACGAAAATAGGCCAGGACTTTCATATTTCTTCCGGTTGAGCAGCGAGGGCGGATGCAATGGCTGTGGCCAGGCGGTTCCAGCCGGCAGTTTCCTCTCGCAGGCGCTTGCGGCCCAGAGGCGTAAGTTCGTAGAACTTGGCGCGGCGGTTGTTCTCCGATGTGCCCCAGTTTGCCTTCAGCATGCCTCGATGCACCAGACGGAACAATGCTGGATAGAGCGCTCCCTGGTCGATGAGTAACGCGCGATCGGAGATTTGTCCGATGCGCAAGAGAACTCCGTAACCATGAAGAGGACCGAGAGAGACCGCCTTCAGAATAAGAAGGTCGAGAGTTCCTGGAAGGAGCTGGGCCTGACTGGACATTTTACACACTCCTAAGTTACTAAGGAGTCTATCACTGGCTCTCCTAAGCTGTCAAGGAGAACAAGCCAGGGGTCTTCATACGTTATATGTGCGGCAGCCACAGGCGCATGGTGGCTCCAAAGATTCCAACACCCATCGCGATAGTCAAAGCGAAAAGACCGGCCGCCATCGCGACCTTGCCTGTTGCACCGGCTCGATCCCGCGTGCGCAGATAGAGCTCAAGAACAGCCAGCGGCAGAAGATATTGGGCGAAAGACAAGTAGTTGAGAAAAGGACCCTGAAACATTTTCGGATCGAAGCCGCCAGCGTTATTGTCGAGGATCATCCAGAGCATTGATCCGACTCGGATGAACCACGCTCCACTAACCACCAGAAACAGCCGAAGCGCCCAGCGCCGATGAACGCCAAACTTGCGGGCGAGCGCATAGCGCAGGGCCATGGCGGCGCAGAACACGATCAGGACGGCATTAAGGCTTATGCCGGCGTGTTGAACGAGGTTGCCGAACACCCCACCACGAATCCAAACCAGGTAAAGAGCGGTAATGCTGGCCACGAAGGTGGTGAGAATGTACACACGCCCATTCCAGCGATGAAAGAACGGCGCCCGGGCTCGGATTTGCGGAATGAGCTGAAGCGGTCCGCCGACGGTGATAATGACCGCCACGAGAAGATGCGCCGCGAGCGCGAAATTGCCCACGCTGTCGCCAGGCACGTACCCGGGAGAAACAACCTTACTCCACCTGCCCAAATCGCCTTCCAGGACCGCACGACCATAAAAGGACAGTATGTAAACAACGAATATCCATTGGCCGATGACGGCCACCAGGAACCAGAACGTGGCTGCCGCTTTCAAGGCTTTGTCGGCAAACTGTGACGGTGAATGCCGCTCTTGCGGCGCAGTGCTGTAATGCGACTGTTCGTTGAGCTCGCGGTAAGCAATGGAAGCGGCGAAGGAGCTGGGCCTTTCGCGCACAGACTTCGTCGTCATGTGTTAGAAGACGAAATGTCTCCAAACGATGTTCAATGATTTCTCATCGCCAGCTTCCAGGCCGACGAGATTCGGCACGCACCCTCCTAAGTTACTCAGGAGTCTAGCCCGGACTCTCCTAAGTCCTCAAGGAGAGGGTGGACGCTTCACTTGGCGGGAGCGGAGCCTGCGGCTGGGTTATACCTCGGGTTAGCCGGATTCTCCATGCGGTTGATGGCGTCGACCGGTGGCACCGGCTTCGCGCTCTCGATCCAGGCCGTGTATGCCAGGTCCCGCAGGAAGCTGGCGCCCGCAGCCAGCCGCTTGTACACCAGTTCGCGAGCTTCCGGATCGTCCTTCTTCTGAAGAACCCCGCGCAGATCCACGCAGTAGACTGCTTCAACCGATTCGCGGGCTTCGAGCGAATGGTCGAGAGTCGCTTTCCAAACATCGTCCAGATGCCGAGGCTCTTTGCGCATGTATTTGACGACGTCGGGCGCGGTGGTTTCGATCAGATCTACATACTGGGATTC
>Ga0335082_10002316_pt1 | contig 20485 bp, 15 predicted proteins | sample Lox_Sample_41_FD_206718 | JGI IMG/M metagenome (GOLD analysis project Ga0335082, IMG submission 206718) | Soil microbial communities from Loxahatchee National Wildlife Refuge, Florida, United States - Lox_Sample_4.1 | ecosystem: Environmental > Terrestrial > Soil > Wetlands | place: USA...
GCACGGTTATGGGTTACATCGTCTCTGCCCCCGCGGCGCTCCGGGAGAAACAGTCCGCTACAGAAAAGGCCTAAGACAGGCACGGGCAAACAGCTAAGGTCATGAGCTAAACAAAAGGCGGTGAAAAATCACCGCCTTTGTTTTTTAGAGGCCACTCAGCGGCCCGGGTTATGCGATCGGCGGGGCTTAAACGTCCGCGATCCGGACAGATGGGTCGTACCGGCAGGACGGATTATTGCTCCGTGTGTTGTTGTCGCCGGGTGTGCCGTTTTATGGCTTGCAGACGTGCGAACCCCTGGCTGCTTCGCACCGGTCTGATCCCTGCGACGCTGTGGTTCTCGCGGTGGGCGCGCGAATTCAGCGTCGCGAGCAGGCGCCGGTTTTGTGTAATCAAAGCCTTTGAGCGTGCGACGCTCTATTTTAGCACCGAGGATGCGCTCAATGGAGCGCACCACGGGTTCATCTTCCCGAGTTATGAGGGTAAAGGCATCCCCGGTTTTGGCGGCTCGGCCTGTACGACCTATGCGGTGCGTATAAGCATCGACTGTGTCGGGAATGTCGTAGTTGATGACATGAGAGATGCTCGAAACATCAATACCCCGTGCCGCGATGTCGGTCGCGACCAGGATCTGGAACGATCCGTCACGGAATCCATCGAGAGCGGCCTGACGCCTGTTTTGAGACAGGTTACCTTGCAGCGAAGCGGCCTTGTAACCCGCCTTTTCCAGTTGCTGCGCTACACGCTTGGCGCGATGCTTGGTGCGCGTAAAGATCAGGACAGAACCTGTGTCGGTGTGGCGCAGGAGTTCCAGGAGCAATGCGGTCTTGAGATGCTGCCCGACTGGATAGAGCGCATGCGACACCGTGTTCACTGGCGCGGTATGGCCGACCTGCACTGTGACCGGATCATGCAGGATGTCGTGGGCCAGGCGCCGGATATCATCGGGCATGGTGGCCGAGAACAACAGCGTCTGCCGCTTCGTTGGCACGTGCTTCAGGATCCTGCGGATATCCGGAAGGAAACCCATATCGAACATCCGGTCCGCTTCGTCCAGTACGAGCACTTCAATGCTTGACAACCTGATAGTTCCCTGGTTGATGTGATCGAGCAGTCGACCGGGGCAGGCAACGACAACATCTACTCCGGCCCGCAGTTTTTGAATTTGCGGGTTCACACCCACACCCCCATAGATAGTGATGCTCTGCAGTTTTGTCTGGCGGCCGAGTTCTTTGATGGATTCGTTGATCTGCTCGGCCAGTTCGCGCGTAGGGGCGATGATCAGTGCGCGGACCCGGCCAGGCGGGCCTTGCAACAAGCGCTCGAGGATTGGCAGCACAAACGCCGCCGTTTTGCCGGTGCCGGTCTGCGCCAGCCCCAAGACGTCGCGTCCCTGCATGACGTGTGGGATGGCCTGACGCTGAATGGGGGTTGGTGTGGTGTAGCCCTGTGCCTTCACTCCGGCCATGATGTTCGGGTCAAGTTGAAACGATTCAAATTTCACAATGACTCCTTGCTGATACCAAGAAATAAAAAAGCCCCGGATCGCTCCGGGGCTTTTGGAGTGGTTATTTAGAATATTTTTCGCAGTATATTTATTGAACTTTGGACACGTTCGCTGCCTGGAGACCCTTGGGCCCCTTGACAACCTCGAACGTAACTTTATCTCCTTCGTTCAGAGACTTGAAACCGTCTCCCGTGATGGCCGAAAAGTGTACGAATACATCTTCGCCATTGTCCTGCGTGATAAAGCCAAACCCCTTACTGTTGTTGAACCACTTCACTACACCATTTGCCATTCTGTTTCTCCTCTGCTTCCTTTTGAAATTTATCCGGGAAATATCCACGGATTGACAGAGCATACCGTATTTCACTGCATCATGTCAAGCTCATAATTGATAAACTCCTTGAGATTGTTTAACCGAGGATACCACCCTTATAACCATAGTTAGCAAAGTTGGAAACTATTAAGGACCGCTCAAGGGTAGAGACCATTCTGCCTCACTCACGATTTCTTCTGCCGCTGATACGACCGTGCCTGGTGCATGAACGCTTCGAGCCGGGTTATGGTCTGGGAATCCTTTTGGCCTTCGTAGGCTATGTTCAGGAGGGGGATGTTGTTATGGTCCTCTCGTACCCGCTTAAGGATGGCGCTCGCGATAGTGCCGGGCATGCACGTGAACGGCATCACGTTCAAGATGCCCGAAACTCCCTTGTTGATGTAGTCGATTGACTTCCCCACGGACAACACGGCCTCGCCTTCGAACGAGTGGTGTATGTACGGCATGGCCGCATGGAGGGTCTGCCTGATGCTTGGCTCATGCAGGCTTCTCATGCTACCATTAAACCCGCCCAGCAGCCGACGCTCGTCTTTGCGCTGCACCCGTCCCGTTATGTACGCCTTGAGCAGTTCATTCCATGAACGATTCATTTTTGCCGACACCTTTGCCGTTTCATTGACGTACAGAAGCCATTCGGATATGGGAGCGACCCACGCCTCTCCGCCGAGTCGTTCGATCAGACTGACAACGTCCTCATTGCTAAAGCGATTAGAGCGAATATAAATCTCACCGACAATGCCGATAACCGGTTTATGACGCTCGGTTATTTCGATAGCGATGAAATCTTCGTATGCCTGCTGCAGCACGGGAAGGAGGTCTGCCCGCTTCTCTATGGCAGCGGTCATGCGGTCGAGCGCGGTCTGGTATACCCGGTCCGTTTGTCCCTTCCGCTTCTCGTACGGCCGGTGTTCCCAACGTGCTTTCTGAAGCATATCAACGGCAAAAGCCCCCCGCCAACTCATGAGAACGAAATCCTTGTCCAGGGCACGCACGTCGTTATGCAAACGCTCATCCTGCATGGGAGCAAGGATCTCTACGCACTCGAGCCCGAGCCGATCGAGAACCTGACGGTGGTAGCGGTGGTACTGCCCAAACCTGCACGGCCCTTTCCCCGTGGGCATGAAAAAAGCGCTCTTCTCAGGATCGAACCCCCGTCTGCGTGTTGCCTTGATCATGTCACCGGTAGTCAAGGCGAGAGGATAGCATTCTCTGCCCGAACTGAACTCCTTGCCGATCTGCACGGTTTCCTCGTCCGATTCCGGCAGTACTTCTGCGTCTACGCCGCATGCACGAAAAGCAGCCGCGAGGGCATGGGCATGGTCCGTCATCGGCGGAAAATAGACTTTTTTCGCACGGAGCGAGCCGTCCGACCTGGCTGGGGATGAGAGATGCTGCGAGGAATTTCCGACATTATTGAGGCTATCCATGAACGCCTCAATCCTCGTAATTGCGCCAGCGTCTGCGCTGTGCTCATCGATCTCTAGCTGCAGGAACGGTTTGTCTCCCATCTCCTGCCTGAAGAAATGTGTGATGAACGAATCAGGACCGCACCCGAAGTTAGTGATGTACACTGGGTACAGACCAGGGTGTTTGCGTATGATCCTTGCCGCGGCCATGATCTTCTGACCTGACCGCCAGTACATGGTTTCAAGACCGGACATGTCCGCGGTGTGGAGCGGAAGGAAATCCATGGGGATCGCCTGCAACCCGAGGTCCCGAATCTTCGACGGAAGATTCATGCTCACACCGGGATCGCAAGTATTATAAGTCCTCCCGACGAGCACGAGCGCTTTTTGGCCCGCCTGCATCTGGGACAGGACCAAGCTGCCCCGCTCTTCGACAGCCCCGTGAAATGCTTCCTGTGCCTCCCACGCAAGCCGCTGCGCCTTGCGCACTGCGCCCGCACCTTTCCCGAGAGCCTTACCGAGCACCTTCATACTTCTGGTAAAGTTGCGCTCGTCCTGGAGATACAACACAGGTTCTACGATCTTAGTGCTGCCGAACCTCATGGAAGCCCGCGCAATGTACGGCAAAGCCTGTGCATAGGGACACGCCTGCGCGTTATCTATCCGCGAGTTAAAAACTGGGAACCGGATAAAGCTCGGCAGGAAGAGGATGTCAACCTTTTTATCGAGGAGGTCCTGGATATGTCCAAGCGCGACCTTGGCTGGAAAGCACGTTTCGGCGACCGTAGCCTCGAGCGCCCGGTTGATCAGTGTCCGGGTCGTGCGCTCAGAGAGCACAACGCGGAACCCGAGTTCTGTGAAAAAGGTCTGCCAGAACGGCAGATAGTCGTTCACATAGAGCATCCGGGGGATGCCGATACTAGGTAAGCCATCGGCCGCCGTCCGCGAGAGGGCGGTTCCCGCAAGCAGCTTCTCGCGCTCTGCGAACAGATCAGGCAGCACGCCGGTCAGCGATGATTTTTTCTTGACATCGTATTTCTCGCACCGGCTCCCATAGAAGAGAGGTTTCTCTCCCTCGAAACTCACCCGGCGGATGTCGCATCGGTTTGCGCATTCGACGCACTCGAAGGTCGAGATGTTATACGCACGCTTGCTCAGGTCAAACCCTTTGAACGCACTTCGACCCGTGCCTTCACGCATTGCAAGGATGGCCGCACCGATCGCGCCGGTGACCTCATGGTGCGGGGGAACAGTGATACGTTTGCCGGTTATCTGTTCAAACGCAGCAATAACGGCCTTGTTTGCTGCCACACCGCCCTGGAAGAAGATCCGGTCGCCGACCCGCTTGCCGGCCACCACCTTGTTCAGATAATTATGGGCAATGGAATAGGCAAGACCGGCGGTCAACTCTTCCACACCTGCCCCCTTGTTCAGATAGTGCACCAGGTCCGATTCCATAAAGACGGTGCAGCGTTCTCCAAGCCCGCAGGGTGAAGAGGCACAGAATGCCCGGTCCTCGAACTCCCGCTTGATTTTGATGCCAAGGCGCTCGGCCTGTTCTTCGAGGAAGGACCCTGTGCCCGCGGCGCAGGCCTTGTTCATCTCGAAGTCCACAACCGCACCGTTCCGCAGACTGATGTACTTGGAATCCTGCCCCCCGATCTCGAAAATAGTGTCCACGACCGGATCGATCACGGCCGCCGCTGTGGCCTGCGCCGTGATCTCGTTCCTGACCACATCCGCGCCGATCATGTCACCCGTTAGATACCTGCCCGAACCCGTCGTGGCTGCGCCCACGATCTTCACTCGGGAACCGACCTCATCACCCACTTCGGCCAACCCCTTTTTCACCGCCTCAATCGGCCGGCCAGCCGTTGGCAGATACCGTTTGGAAAGTACACGCATGTGCCGGTCGATAACCACGACGTTGGTCGAGACTGACCCGACATCCACGCCAAGGTACGCTTCGATCAAGCCGTTCGATCCTGGCACAGTATCCTGGTCCGGGTTCGGCATAATGCCCATCGGCTTCGCGAGAGGACTCACAACGCTCTTCTCAAGCTGCAGTCCGCTAGACAGATAAGCGGTGAGCGCGGATATGCCTTGATATGGGCTTGCGTGCTCGGGATGCTGCAAAGCCGTAAGCGCTGCGCCAATGGCCCCGGAAGTGTTGAAGTGATGCGGCACAGTCATTCCGGACTCTGCTAGTTTCAGGACATCACGGAATGCCCTACGCATGCCAAGGTTCGCGGCAACACCGCCGAGGAACAGGAGCGGCGCCGGAAAACTTTTGCCTTTTCCAACGGTGGCCATGAAGTTCCTGGCCATAGCATAGCACAGCCCCGCCACAATATCGAAGTCCGGCGTGGCGATCTGCTGCAGGTGGATCATATCGCTCTTAGCGAACACGCTGCACCGCCCGGCCACACGCGGCGGCGTCTTTGACTGAAGCGCGATACGACTGAATTCTTCTATCGAGAGGTTAAGGCGAGACGCCTGCTGGTCGAGGAAAGAGCCCGTTCCCGCGGCGCAAACCGTGTTCATGGCAAAGTCTTCTATCTTGACGCCACCTGACGATGAATCTGGCACGAGGCTGATGAGCTTCGCATCCTCGCCTCCCATCTCGATAATGGTCCGCGCGTGAGGGTGATAGAGTCCGGCAAAAAGAGACTGTGCGAGGATTTCGTTAATGAACCGCGCACCTATGATCTCGGCGAGCTGTTTGCCGCCGCTCCCCGTTATGCCTGCGGATCGTATCATGGATTCAGGGAATTGTGACGAAAGCGCCGTGAGTTCGTTAGCAAGAGAGCTGGCCGGGTCTCCCTTGGTCCGCGTATAGGTTTCAGCAAGGACGTTCCTGCCTGCATCGACGACCGCGGTCTTGATGGTTACAGAACCGATGTCGATACCGAGGAAAAGCTCTCTCTGCATACGTCGCTCCTTATCCCTGGATGATTTGACCTGAAAGCACGGCTTACTACAGAAGACAGCCAGCTTTTTCAGAAAACGCGTGACAGGTCACCGTAAGGGTCTCCCGTTGTGCTGTTCTCGCTTCTTTTCTGCTTCATTCCGGAACAGTGAGGATGAGACATGTTTTGAACAGGTATTATTATAATAAGAACAACGATGACAGTCAACCCTTATACCAACCTGCCCCTCTCCGCATGATCCGAGGTCTTTACATGATCTCAAGCTCGTCCCCACATAAGGATTTGGATGCAAAAACACAAAAACGTGATATAATGCAAAACAATATGCATCAATTTTTGTGCTCAAGGATAATATGATCACCCCTGCCGGCAATATAACGGATATGACAATCCCCCTGCTTTTTCAGGGGCTGCGGGCAGAAAAAAAAACCGGCACGGTCGTGTTCGAGCGCGAAACGGCGGTCAAAAAAGTCTACTTCCAAGGAGGCGATATCATCTTTGCCTCCTCTAACCTGGAGGAGGACAGGCTCGGCGAGTGCCTGCTCCGGGCCGGCACGATAACCAGAGCACAGTACGATGCATCTGCTGAGGTCTTTAAAAAAACAGGCAAGAAGCACGGGACCGTTCTCATCCAGCTCGGCTTTATCTCACCGCAGAGTCTGGTTGGCGGCGTAAAGCTCCAGGTTAAGAACATAATTCTCAGCCTGTTTGCTTGGCGCGAGGGCCGCTATACCGTCGAGGAAGGCCCGCTGCCCCAGACAGACATCGTCCCTCTCCAGATGAGCACCGGAAGCCTGGTCGTTGAAGGTTTAAGCGGCATCGACTGGCAGCTTGTCCGTAAATCACTTCCCCATATCAAGACCGTGCTTCGTCCATCCACAGACCCATCGCAGCTCTTTCAAGGCGCTGGCCTCACCCAGGACCAGCTGATGGTCCTGTCACTGATCGACGGGAAAAAGAACATCGAGGAACTCTGTTCGCAGTCTGGCATCGGTGACTTCAACACGCTCAAGGCGGTCTACGTTCTCCTTGCGCTCAGGATGGCCGAGATCGGCGAAATTAAAAGCGAGGAGGAGAAGAGCTTCGCACGCGAGATAGTGCGTGAAACCGTTACGGCAAAGACGGCGTCGGAACGGAAGCCGCGTGAACCTCAAACCGCTGTACCTTCTGCCACCAGGGAAACAATACAGAGGGCGTACGATGACATAAAAACCCAAGACCATTACCAGGTTCTCGGCATAAAGCGCAGTGCGACAGCTCAGGAAATCAAGAAGGCGTACTTCAAACTCGCGAAGCTCTACCACCCGGACAGGCACTTCGATTCCGAGATGAGCGATATGAAGCTGAAACTTGAAGCGCTCTTCACAAGGATCCACGAAGCATATGATACACTGAGTACACAAGCCAAGCGAGACCAGTACACCAGTACCCTGGGCAAAGGAGTAAAAACGCCCAGCGCTGAACAGCATGAGCCTGAAAAATCGGCCCAGAAGAGTAACGCCGTCGATCAGTATAATGAGGGGATGAGGCACTTCAAGGCGGGCAACTTTTGGGGAGCGGAGGAAGCCTTCCGATGGGCTGTACGTCTCGATCCGGAAAATCCCCGGTTCCTGTTCTATCAGGGGCTTGCACTCTCCCGTATGCCGAGGAGACGCCATGAGGCAGAGGAATACTTCAAAAAAGTTATTGAGATGTCACCGAACAGACTAGAGTACTACATGGAACTCGGGAATTTCTACCTCATGAACAATCTCAAGGCCAAAGCCTATGCTGTGTTCATAAAGGCCCAAGCTAGGGGGCTCGACTCGAAGCAGCTGCGGCAAGGCATTGCTGCTGCGGAAAGCATCGAAGAAGCGAAGAAAGAAAAAGAACCAGAGAAAAAATCCAGCGGCGGCATACTCAAAAAACTTTTCAAGGACAAGAGATAGAATTCTCCGGGCCGCGCTCCCACCGTCCTATTTTTGCTTTAACCGGACAATCTCCGCCACCCGATGATCTGCATCGTGAATTTTGCCTTCTTTCAGCAAACTGATGACATCGGAATCCGCCAGGGCTTTCAAGATCTCTCTCCGTACGCCCTCATCCCTCACTTCATCCATAAGCCGGGCGCGAAGCATCGACATCTTGCCGAGAAACACCTCATATTCAAGCCCGTATCGTTCCTCGAGCTCCTGGCGGATCCTTTTCGATAAAGCGGGGCTTATGCCGCTCGTTGATACGGCAATTAAGAGCTCGCCGCGCTCCACCACCGATGGGACGATAAACGAGCTCTCGTCTGGCGGGGTGACGACGTTTACGAGGATGTTCCTTTTTTTGCAAAGCCTGCCAATGCTGGCATTCACCTCCTGCGAATCAGTAGCGGCAATAACGAGGAGAGCATCGGTGAGGTCTCTGTCGTCGAAGGTTTTCTGCTGGTGAATGATCTTGCCCGATTGAGTGAGTTCCTGCAGTTTTTGGGTCAGCGACGGACTGATGACTGTTACGTTTGCCCCCGCTTCTATCAATGAAAGCGTCTTGCGCTCGGCAACATGCCCCCCGCCGACGATCAAGCAGGGCCGGTCGCGAAGATTGAGGTAAATAGGGTAGTACTTCATTTTTTCTGGAGTCTCGCGATGAGGGGCCCTATGCTCCCCTGAACGGAAGGATACTTCTTCACCAGCGTTTTGAACGCGGCCAGTGCCTGCTCCCGGTCGCCGAGGTCGGTGTAAGAAAGGCCGGTAATATATAAAGCGTCCTTCTCTGCTGAGGACCCCGGATAGTCATGCAGGAGCTTTTCAAGCCGGCCGATGGCAGACTTGTACGAGCCCTTTCTGTAGTAGAACCGTCCAACATAGAGTTCGTATTCAGCACTCCTGTCGCGGCAGATGGTGATTTTACCCCTTGCATCCTCTCCGTAAATGCTTTTCGGATAATTCCGGAGGACCTTCTCGTACTCCTTCAGCGCGGTCCGGTTAGGATTCGGGTCCCGATCAATGGTTGTGAACTGGTTGAAGTTGCACATCGCGATCTGGTATTGGGCATATGCCGCATCCTTGCTCATCGGATGGTAGTTCAAGAACGCCTGGTACTCCACGAGGGCTTCATCGTACTTCTCCTCACCGAAGTAGGTATCCGCGACCCGGAGCATAAGCGCCGCATCAAAGCTCTTGTCCGGCGACTTCTCCTGGATCTCCTGGTAGCCCTTGCGCGCCTTCTCGAAGTCCCCTTTCTGCATACTTGTTTCGGCATCTTTGAATACGGCCGCAGCGTCGAAGACCTCTTTCTTTCCTGCACAGCCTGTCAGGACCACCACAATCACAACAGGGATTATAAGAGATGTTTTTTTCATAAGCGAGGTAGGGTCGTGTTGAAATGGTGCCGAAGGGGGGACTCGAACCCCCACGGGATTGCTCCCACTGCGCCCTGAACGCAGCGCGTCTACCAGTTCCACCACTTCGGCACAAGCGTCGTAACAACGAAGTGTAATAATAAAGAGAAAGGCTGCGATTGTCAAGGGCTGTTTTCCCCGTCATGTCCGCTAGGCCACTTTAGGTGACATGCCATGCTTCATCAGATTCATTCCTGCTACAAATGAACCGGGTGTCGAAGCATCAAACACCCCCGTCATTTAAAAATAGATATTCCAGCTTAAATTCAGTTCCGACCGATAATAATCATAGGTCTTTTCCCGGGAGAGAGAAAAGGTGATACTGTTGTTCGTCGTGATCTTGAAATTTTGTGCCAGGGACGCCTTCATACTGCGATGTTCGTCTCCTGCTTCATAGTACATGCTCTTCGCGGAAAGGTTGATTTTCCATGAACCGGTCAGTTTTTTAATGATGCCCGCGGAGGCGCCGAACCCGAACGAATAATTGTCCTTGAGGCCCCCGCTGAGTTCCAGGTCTGTTTCGATCATGACATACGAAAGCCCCAGGAGGTCGTTCTTGTAAGAGAAGCCGCCGCCAGGGTTTACCCTGTAAATGAGATGTTCCTCCCCGTCCGAGAAAAGTTCCCGGTCGAATCCTGTGTTCACTTTCCACGAAATGGGCTTAAAAAAAGCATCTCGAGGCGAAAGTGAAACGATGTCTATAAAACGAAGACGCTGCAGCTTCAATGAATCTTCCTTGTAATAGTATCTCCCGCTTATATCGAAAAAATTTATCTGCGCCCCTTCGGTATATCCCTCATCCGGGTCGAGCAGGTCGTGGTATGCTGCACGCCATCCTATCTCTGTAAAGAAGGAATCAGTCTGGTAGCCTGCACCAAGGCTGAGTTTGCCCGGGAGATGGCCCTGCTCGGGTGGGACTGGGGGCGTAATGGCGTAAACGTCTGCGGACTGGTTTCCGAGTGTGCTCCGGGCATTCAGCGTTGGCAGGAACTGTTTAAGGTACTCCTCTTTTTCTAGTTGTTTGCGTGCATATTTGTACTGGAGAAGTTCCGCCGTCAAATCCAGGATCTTCATCTTTTCTTGCGGAGCTGCCTCCATTGCCATTACCGCCTGCGGCAAAGTCTTTTTGTTCACAACATCGAGCGCTACCTTCTGGTCCTCACTCTCCATTCGTGACGCAATGGCAAGGATACGAGTGGCCTGGGAGGGACGGTATTTCTCCCGGGTAATCAGACCACTCTCCTTAATGACCCGTATGGTGTCCACCGGGATGACCCAGAACTGAACTTTGTTGTCCCAGAATGCGTCTGTCAAATGGAGCGACGGCCGGGCAACTTCCAGGAGAAGCAACAGATCAAAGGAACAATTCTCATCAAAAAAATAATAGTCTGAATAGATGTCCCTGACTTCCCAGACATGCATGACCAGCCTGCGGACCTCTTCTTCGGTCAAGTTAAGTTGATATTCCCATATGTCGCGGTGCTCGATGTTGCTGTACTCTGCTACTTTTTCATAATAAGGAAGGATAGAGAAATATCCGCGGTAATAGCCGAATATTCCCTTGAAGGCATAGAGAAAACCATTCGAGTCAGTGGTCACCGCAGCGTACGTGACCGCATAGGACAATAGATCGTTCTGGTTCTCGCTGTCTATTCTTATCAGGGTATGGCCGAACATGGAGGCGGGGCTGTTATTGAGGGTCGCGGGAAAGATAAGCGCCGCCGAGTGAGGATTTACCCTCGCGAGCGCCTCGTTAAATTCTTTACAGGCCACGGGTGGAAGCCTGAGCTCGTCGATATCCAATTTTTCCTTGAGCCAGGCATAACGCGCAACGAATCGGCAGCGGGGATGTTCCTGATCGCCCTTTTCCTGCTGGAAAAAGCCCCTGATAGTTGCTTCGAGCTCGGTTGCAGGATTCAGCTTCCCATCAGGAGCAAGAAAAAATTTGGGATCATCGATAAGGCTCTTCCTGCCTAAACCGTGACGCTTATAGTGGACAAGGATTTCCCAATAGCGGTCTTCGGACAGGCGCTTTTCTCTTGCAGACTCAAGCAGTGCATTAAGATAGCTGTCGTCTGCCGCTGGAGACGGGCAGGCCGGAAAAAGGAAGAAAATAAATGAAATGATAACAAAAAAAAAGTATACGGGACTATGCGTCCCGTATACCATGGTACCCCGGAATACTGTAAAGCGCATGATTAATTCGAGGAAGAGACAGTGGCCACGTTATCTACGACGTTCGCAAGAACCACATCCTCGGAGGTGAAGATCTTGGCGAAGCTGGACTGAAGTTTCTTATAGAACTCGGGGCGTTTATCGGAAGGGACCTGCATCAAGTCCGCAAAAGCATCGAGCGTTTCGCCGTGGCCCATGGCGATATCCTTCGCCAGGTTGTCCATGTTGGCAACAACGAACTCGTTCATCCGCTCATTGCTCACAAATTTGACAGGCTGCTTACACTCAGAGGTACCTGAGGTAAGACCGAAGGTCTGGGTGCCGAATGTACCGTTTGTCGTGGCCTGAAACGCCTGGAGCAGAGATGATTGGTCGGCATTGTTCTGGAAGAGCATTGTTCCGAGGCCGCATCCGACATTCTGCCGTGCCGTACCACTTGCAGCTGCAGCAAACGCTGAGCTGACGACAAACACGAATAGAACTGACACTACTGTAACTGCCAAAAGCTTTTTCATGAGACCCTCCTTGTTTAATATTTTTTGAAACGATGATTCTTATTAAAGCCTACTTTTTTATTTTTGTCAACCCTAAAGACTGTGTACAGGAGATTTCTCTTGTTGTGATGCTTGTCACATCTTCTGAAGCTGTGCGGTAAGATAGCGGACGAGTTTATCCCTGACACCTGCGTCCGCAAACGATGTGACATGCCCCGGCGCGGTTGTTTCCCAAAACTCTTTGGGATCTCGGGCTGCTTCGTAGAGCATTTGCCCATGATGCATCGGGACCACGGGGTCCTGGTCGCCATGAATGATCAAAACCGGCACGTACGAAACCTCCCGAATCCATCGGATCGGACTATAGGCGTCGCTTACAAGGTACGACAGCGGATACTGGAACGGCCAGGTGATGAAGACTTGCGCGAGCTTCTCGCGCGCGATGAGGCGGTAACTGGAAAACGTGCTTTCAATCACCAGCGCGGCGATCCTGTCCTTATAGGGAGTGTGCGCCACTGTGTAGACCGCAATCGCCCCGCCGATGCTCTGGCCGAGAACGATAATCTGCTCCTTGTCCACCTGGGGCAGAGACAGAACGGTCTTAAGCGCCGCTTCCGCGTCCAGGTGTACGCCTTTTATGTCGGGGCTGCCTTGGGACTTTCCATACCCGCGGTAGTCGAAGATGAACAGGTTGAAACCTTTCCTGACCAGCCACAGGACGCTGTTCACGTGCGTGCTCAGGTTCTCCGCATTACCGTGAAGTACGAGGACGGTTGCGCGCGCCTCCGCATTCGCTGCCTGGAAAAACCAGCCATTCAGAGTGAGCCCATCGGAAGTCTTGAAATAGATATCCTCGGGAGAAAACTGCCGGGCTACCGGATTATCATACAGCTGCTTCTTGGGATAAAAAAAGAGAGAACCGCATCCCGAGAGAAACAGGAAGAGCGGAAAAAGCAAAAAATAGGCGATCGTAACCTTGGGAAGTCGCATAGATGCCTAATTGATCGGATTTACAGTTTTGTTTCCTCATCTATCATTCGCGCGAATCAATGAGTATAGTCACTGGCCCATCGTTAGTCAGAGAGACGGCCATTGACTCCGCGAACACTCCGGTCTGAACGTAAAGTCCGGCCTGCCGGAGATTCGAGATGAACGTATCGCATAGGGACCTGGCCCGTTCGGGGGCTTCCACGGCATCAAAGGACGGCCGGTTTCCTTTGCGCGTCGACGCTGCAAGCGTAAATTGTGAAACCACGAGCACCTGACCCTTGATATCCATGATCGACAGGTTCATCTTTCCATAGTCGTCCCCGAAGATTCTGAGCTTCGAGACCTTTTTGACGATATATTCGAGGTCTCTGTCCGTATCGCCCTTAACCGCACAAAGAAAAACGAGCATGCCATTTTCTATCTCACCGACAGACCTTCCGTCAATCTCAACTCTGGCCGATGAGACCCTTTGAAGCAGCGCCTTCATAGCCACTATAGATAGCATGACACGGCTAACCTGTCAAATTCTTTCCTCAAATTTTATTGCATTATTCTCACAGAGGGCTTACAATTTATGCGTGATGCAGGATGCGTTATACACGATGCACGAACCCACCGAAAAATATCTCATCGATCTCAAGGGACTTACACCGCGAGTGATAGACCAATACTGCACGGAGAAGCTTGACCAGAAACCGGGACAGGGACTGCGGGTGGCAATATGGCTGTATCGGAGGAAGATGGAGGATTTCGATTCCATGGCCGATTTGAACAGGCCGTTCCGGGAGCAGCTCAAGAGGCATTGCACCATCTCCAAGCTTTCGATCGCGCAGAGGATTGCATCAGAGGACGGGACTGAGAAGCTTCTGTATCACCTCGGTGACGGCGACACCGTGGAAGGTGTGCTCATTCCTGGGCCGGGCAGGATAACACTCTGCGTTTCTACTCAAGTGGGCTGTGCATCGGGCTGCGGCTTCTGCCGTACGGGCTCAGGCGGGCTGGTACGGAACCTTACGGCTGCCGAGATCGTGAACCAGGTCTTCGCGGCCCACGCGATCGCGGCCGGCGCGATCACGAATATCGTACTCATGGGAACCGGGGAACCGCTCAGAAACTACGATGCGGTCAGCACTTTTGTCCAGACCGTGACAGACCGCAATGGGATGGGCTTTTCGAATAAAAAAGTGACGGTCTCCACATGCGGTCTTGCTCCGATGATAGAGCGGATGGCCGATGATAGAGAGATGGTTGCGAGCCTCGCTGTCTCATTAAACGCGACCACAGACGAACTACGGGACCGGATCATGCCGGTAAACAAGATTTATCCCCTAACGCGCCTGATGCAGGCTCTTCATTATTACTGCAAGTCTACCGGCAACACCGTGACGATCGAATATGTGCTGTTCAGGGGCGTAAACGATTCCTTCGAAGACGCGAAACGGCTCAAGGACCTTCTCGAAGGGCTGCCGTGCATGATTAACATCCTGATGTTCAATCCGTTCCCGGGTAGCGCGTTCGAACGCCCGGACAAGGAACGGGTGTATTCATTTAGGGACTTTCTGCTTAATCATGGATGCATAACCGTGGTCAGGAATAGCCGCGGAAAAGACATCCACGCTGCCTGCGGCCAGCTCAGGGCCGCGCCTTCTATTCCTGACAAGCTATGAATGCCCGAAAAACAAAATCCCCCCTCTAATCGCCTGCGAGGGAGGATTCCTTTGTGCTGCTTACAGAAACACTCGTTAATAATCAGAGAGTGATTTGCCCGCAGCAACAATTTCAATCATAACATCCGCACGCCTGATGATGACCGAGGTTTTTGTCCACTTTAATTTATATCTTCCCATTTCCTGTTCCTGTTCCGTATCGGCGGCGCTTATATCTTCAAGCTTTCTGCAGATTCCGTCCAGACACCACTCTAGCACCCTCTTGTTTGTGCCGGCAGGGGTAATACCATTAAACACGATTTCCTTCCAGTTCAGGAGAAATGCATCGTTCTTGCCTGCTTCGTCCGTATAGAGGAAGGTAGCTGACCACCCCATCTCACAGGGACCGGCATCGCACAATAGGACATTCTGTTTCGTCCTATAATACCTGCCGGTCAGGGTTTTATTCTCTGAATATTTGCTGATCACGGCCTGGTTTGCTTTATGGCCGATCTGAATCTCCTGTGATGGAGTGACCTCAAAATGAATCTGCATGGGAGTGAGGTGCAGTTTACGCCACTCTTCCTTCGGATCTTTCGGCTCCTCCCGTATCACCTGAACGACCGGAACAGGCTTTTTCGGTTTTTCCTGCCGCACATGCTCGGCCTTTTTCTTCTTTTCAACCTCATTCTGTTCTGCTTTTTCGGGCAACGTAATGGCTAGAAGCTTCCCCTCTTCAAATCGCGCCTCCAGCCGCAACGTCTCGTTCTTTTTCACGGTAAAAGTACCGGAAACTGTCTTGTTCTCAGCGCGGCAGGATATGACATGGTCTCCGACAATCACGTTTTCTAAGGTGTTCTCTGCCGCGCCTTTGTAAACGTCGTCAATGAAAACTTTCACATCAGGAATCAAACTTTTCACCGACACGGACCCATATTTTACAATGGTCAATTCTGATTCCCGCACCTGCTGAGCAGCTTTTTCCTGGGCATCGCTAATACATGTTTCATGAAAAAGGCCCATGGCCACGAATAAGGAAAATATCGCGACTACTTGAGATAATAATATTTTTTTTCGCATCTTCCCTTTGTCCTTGCAACACAATAATCCTAAGTTCTTATCGAATTATACCTACAAAACTATAGCTCGCAGTCGGAGAAAATAAAGGCCGGGCTGCACTTTGTTGCACATTTATTCTGCTCAGCCTTCACCCTTTATATAATGCGCAATTTTTCTATGATTTGCACCATATCACTGGGCGGAGGAGTTGTAAAGGTTATCGGATGGCCTGTCTCAGGGTGGAGAATGGAGAGTGATTCAGCGTGGAGCATCTGGCGTGCAACCTTGCTGTCGTTGAACCTCGATGCCATGGCTCCACCATATACGCTATCACCAAGAATGGGATGGCCGATGTGCGCCATATGCACACGGATCTGGTGAGTGCGACCAGTCTTGATTTCGACCGCGATAAGAGTCGCTCTCCTGAACCGCTCCTTGACCGTATAGAGCGTGACGGCCTCCCGTGCTTTGTGAGTGTATACACTGATCTTCTTGCGATCCTTCACGTGCCTGCCGAGTCCGGCCTCGATGGTGCCCGAGCCTTTCTTGATCACCCCGACGACAAGGGCAAGATAGCGTTTTTTCACCGTGCGATTCTTGAACTGGGCCGACAGGGAACGGAGGGCCTCCTGTGTCCTCGCCACCACCATCACGCCGGAAGTGTCTTTATCCAGGCGGTGTATTATGCCAGCGCGTTCCCGCTCGCTTCCGCGCGTGCCCGGCCCGGAAGAGGGTAAGCTTCCGTAATGGTATAGGAGCGCATTCACGAGCGTGCCGGTGTAATTCCCGGGCGCCGGATGCACCACGATGCCTGGCGGCTTATTCAACACGATGATATGGGGATCTTCATAGATAACGGAGAGCGGAATGGGCTCAGGCAGGACCTCGAATTCCTTCTTCTCCGGCAGGTCGAGCGTAAGGGTCTCACCGAGCTTGACCTTATACCCTGGCTTTTCGGCCCTGCCATTCACAAGAGCAAGTCCATCCTTGATCATCGTCTGGATGCGGTTGCGGGAGATGTGTGGCTCGTAGTGCGCGATGAAGATGTCAAGGCGCTTTCCGACGTGTTTCTGGGTGACCGTGAGGGTTGTTGATGGCATGGAATGGCGAGCTAATACCTCAAACGTATCCATAGATTTTACAGATTTCACAGATTTTTTTCAGGACCTCTGTTTAATCTATGGCCGACACTTGCTTCATCACGTTGTCTCCTTCTCTGCCTTCCCGAGTTTCCAGAACATGAACAGAGAAAATCCGAACATAAGCACCGCTATGATCTGCGAGGTCGAGATCAGGCCGCCGAAGTAAAGGCCCCGCACTGCATCGCCACGGAAGAACTCGACGGAAAACCGGAGTACAGCGTAGAAAATCGAGTAGAGCCAGAACAGCTGGCCATCGAACCTCTTATATCGTCGGAGTATGAGAAGAGCCCCGAAGACAAAGAACTCTCCGCCCGACTCCATAAGCTGGGTGGGGAAAAGAGGAACGCCGAGGGGGGCGAGAGAATGGGAGTCGTTGAACGTGATGCAGAACGGGCCGCTACAGGGCGCCCCGTAACAGCAACCGGCGAAAAAACAGCCGAGTCTGCCGAATGCGTGCCCAAGCGCGACGTACGGTGCCATGATGTCAGACGTCTTCCAAACCGGCAGGCTATGCTTCTTCACATACCAGATTCCGACGGGCACGGCTGCCAGAAGGCCTCCGTAGAACACGAGCCCGCCCTTCCAGATAGCAAATGCATCAAGCGGGTTCCTTGTGAACTCCTGCAGAGTGGTTAGCACGTAGAGCACGCGCGAGCCGATGATGGCCGCAAGGAGCAGGTACACGCCCATGTCGAGAATCAGGTCCTGATCAAGTCCCTCCTTCTTCGCCCGGCGCGAGGCGAGATAGATGCCAAGGAGGAACCCGATGCCGATCATGAGACCGTACATCCTGATCGGGATGGGACCGATGATCCAGTTGCCGATCTCAATTTTTGGTATTTCGAACAATATGGGATGCATGATCTTCCTTCCGAGAAAAAAATGGATCCGAAGTTCCAAAATATAGAAATATGAACTTCAAAATTTAAATTATTTGTACATTCGGACTTCGAATGAACCCGGGTTTTCGATCTTAGGATTTTGTACTTTCTCCGGGTTCTGGTTTCTTCCAAAAAATCATATCAATAGCCAAAAGTCCCACGCCGATGGAAATGGCAGAATCCGCCACGTTGAATGACGGCCAGTAGTACGATTTCACGTACCACTGGATGAAATCGACCACTTCTCCGTATCGCACGCGGTCGATCACGTTCCCAATCGCCCCCCCGGCAATGAGTGAGAACGCGAATACGAGCAGACGCTCATGCGTCTTCCATATAAGGACGGCAATCACGAGCAGTGCCGTGAGCGTTACCGAGATAAAAAACACGCTTCGCCACACTCCGTGCATCCCCGATAGAATGCCGAACGCGGCCCCCGGATTCCTCACGTTCGTGAGATTGAAGAAACCTGGGATGATCGCGATGATCTCATGTCTCTGGATATGCGTATCAACAAAATGCTTTGTGCACTGGTCCAGGAGCAGGACAATGCCCATGATCGATAACACCCAGCGGTATTTGTTCTTCATTCTTCTCCTAAAACCCGAAACCTACCACGGAGGCTCTGCGGCACAAAAATTCAACAATTTGAATTTTGACATTATTTATTATCTTACCGGCAAAATTTTTTTGCCAAGATGGAAAGGGAGAAATCAAAGCTATTATGCCGTATAAAGCGAAGTTGGAATTTTTACTCCCCGGCTGAGTTTCGTTTAAACGAGATTTCCTGCACACCTGCCGCAGATCTGCGGATGTTCCTTCACCGTACCAACACTTTCCTGATACATCCAGCAGCGGCCGCACTTCACGCCCTTTGCCGGGCCGGCCACAATCTTGAGCCCTTTGACAATTTCGCTCGTATATGCATTTGCCGGAGCTTCAGATTCTTTTGTAAGCTCGACGGACGATACTATGAATATGAACGACAGGTCGGTCTTGTACCCAAGCAACAACTCGTAGAGCTCCGTCCCGACATAGAGCGTGACGCCGGCGTCGAGCGAATGGCCGATTTTCTTGTCCCGCCTGAGCCCTTCGAGCACTTTGGCGACTTCGCCGCGGATGGCGAGGATTCTGTCCCACCGTTCTCCGAGGCTAACAGTGTATTTTCTGTCTGGCGTTCCCTCTGGGGGTGCTTCCTTGGGAAACTCTGCGAGGAACACGCTCGGCATCTTTTCGCTTTTTTTCATATATCCCCAGACTTCTTCAGCTGTGAATGAGAGTATCGGGGCCATCAGCCGAACCAGAGTCGAGAGAATCTCATACATGGCGGTCTGGCCGGAGCGACGCTCCTGGGACGCTGCCTTCGTGGTATACAGTCTATCCTTAAGCACATCGAGGTAGAAAGCGCTCATATCCACGGCGCAGAAGTTGTGGATCGAATGGAATACGATATGGAATTCGAATTCTTGGTATCCGCCGTTCACACGATTGATAAGATGCTGAAGTTTGAGAAGCGCCCAGCGGTCGATCTCAAGGAGTTTGTCATAGGGAACTGCATCCTTGTCCGGATCGAAGTCAAAAAGGTTTCCCAGAAGATAACGGCAGGTATTTCGAATTCGCCGATATGCCTCGGCCAAGTGGGTGAGTATTTCCTGCGAGATCCTGATGTCGTCGCGGTAGTCTGCTGCAGAGACCCAGAGCCTCAATACTTCGGCCCCGTACTTGTCGATTACTTCCTGCGGTGCGACCACGTTGCCTGCCGACTTGCTCATCTTCTTGCCCGCTCCATCCACGGTGAACCCATGCGTCAGCACGGTGCGATACGGCGCATCGCCCCAGGTTCCTACGGACGAGAGGAGTGATGACTGGAACCATCCCCGGTGTTGATCGCTTCCTTCGAGGTACATGTCTGCCGGTCGCGACAGTTCCTGACGCTGTTCAAGCACAGCTGCGTGGCTTACGCCCGAATCGAACCACACATCGAGGATGTCCATCTCCTTGGTGAAATCCTTTTTCCCGCACTTCTTGCATGTGGTGCCCGCGGGCAGCAATTCCGGCACAGACCTCGTGAACCAGACGTCAGCCCCTTCTTGTTCGACGATTGCAGCAACATGGTCGATGACCGCTTTGTCCAGAAGCAGTTCACCGCAATCCTTGCAGGTGAATGCGACAATGGATACCCCCCACGCCCGCTGGCGCGAGATGCACCAGTCAGGCCGGTTCTCGATCATGCTCAGGAAGCGATCCTTGCCCCATCCTGGCACCCAGGTGACCTTGTTGGCCTCCTCAATGGTTTTCTTGAGAAGATTTTCGGTCTTCATGGAGATGAACCACTGCTCCGTCGCGCGGAAGATCACCGGGTTCTTGCACCGCCAGCAATGCGGGTATGAATGTAAGATCTTTTCTTCCGCAAGGAGGGCGTGTTTCTCGCGCAGAAGGCTGATGATCCCCTTGTTCGCCTTGTGCACATTCTCGCCCGCAAACGGGCCCGCTTCTTTCGTGAACCGCGCTTTGCGGTCCACGGGAGCAAAGATGTCGAGTCCATAGCGGAGCCCG
>Ga0335082_10002317_pt1 | contig 20479 bp, 21 predicted proteins | sample Lox_Sample_41_FD_206718 | JGI IMG/M metagenome (GOLD analysis project Ga0335082, IMG submission 206718) | Soil microbial communities from Loxahatchee National Wildlife Refuge, Florida, United States - Lox_Sample_4.1 | ecosystem: Environmental > Terrestrial > Soil > Wetlands | place: USA...
CGAACTACGCTAAGCCGCTACACGTAGAGGAACTCGCGCAGCTGGCCAGCATGGGCGTATCGACGCTACATCATCATTTCCGGATGTTGACGGCGATGAGTCCGCTTCAGTATCAGAAACAGCTCCGGCTCCAGTCAGCGCGGAGCCTAATGCTGAACGATGGTCTTGATGCCGCCAGTGCGGCTTTCGAGGTCGGCTACGAAAGCGCTACGCAATTTAATCGCGAATACAGCCGCTTCTTCGGCCAACCTCCAATGCGAGACATTCGAGCGCTTCTTTCTCCGGGTGCTCCGAAACTGGAATTGGTCGGTAGCCTCTGAATCAGGTTATTCACGGCTTTTGTCCATAGCCGCAAACCTGCCTTTGAGGTTAGTCGAACCTGCGCTTAAGTCGTGCGAGTCGCCGGCCATCCGGAAGGGATTCCTTAAGTTAGTGATTGTGGAGCACCCGCCCTACGTGGTTCGGGTGAATCAGCCGCGAGTTCTACTCCACAATCGCCAGCACATCGCCGGCATTCACTGCCGCACCTTGGCTCACCGACAATTTCAGCACAATCCCCTTTTTCGGCGACTTGATTTCGTTCTGCATCTTCATGGCTTCAACCACCACCACGCCTTGCCCCGCTTCCACCGGAGAATTCTCCCCGACCAGGAACCGGACTACTTTCCCGGGCATGGGAGCCAACAGGTGCCGCGGCCCTTTATCGGCGTCGCCGCGGGTCTTCCGGCTGCGCAGAGATCGGGGATCACTCACTTCGGCGGCGTAGGAATGATCGCCTACCCAGATTCGCCAGCCGGACGCCAGGCGCTCGCGCCTGATCTGCCAGGCCTTACCTTCGATCAGGATTGAAAGTACATCAGGCTGCGCCAGCAGCGCATTCATCTCGACTTCGCGTCCATCCACCAGGCAGCGCCAGCGCCCAGCCGCGCGATCCAGGGTCAGATCCAGGCGGTAGCTATTTCCATCGATGGTGACGTCGTAGATCATTTTCGAAATTCCAAATGTAAATGGAGCACGGGCGTCCCCGCCCGTCCCGGACCACGTTCACCAGAGCTCGCCAATGACGGGTGAGAACGCCCGTCCTCCATCTGTTTTTATTTAGTCGCGCTACATCAGTCCTTCGCTGCGGGCCGCTCTTTTCCAGCCTGACTCAGCTGCGGCGGCGGTGCCAGACTCGGGTTTTGACGCAGCGGGATTAGAGGTCGAATCCAGGACGCTGAATACAGCCGCGGCGATGGCGGCGGTGCTTTTCCCCGCTTCGATGTCTTCGCTGCCCGCCTTCGCCTCCAGCAAGCGGTCCAGATAGCCGGCATCGATATTGCCGGACTGAAAGTCTCCATCCAGCAGAATCCGCCGGAACAAACCCAGGTTGGTCTTTATTCCAGCCACGAAGAATTCCGGCAGGGCCCGAGTCAGCCGGGAAATCGCCTGTTGCCGGTCTTGTCCGTAGCCGATCAGCTTGGCCAGCAGCGGATCGTAATCGATCGGCACGGTCCAGCCGGCATACACTCCGCTATCCAGCCGGATTCCTGGCCCAGCCGGGGTCATCAGCATCTCGATCTTTCCCGGGCTGGGGAAAAAATTGTTGTCCGCATCTTCGGCGTAGATGCGGCACTCGATGGCATGTCCCCGGATAAGAATGTCCTCCTGCGCGAAGGGAAGCCTTTCGCCCGCCGCGATCCGAATTTGCAGGTTCACCAGGTCCAGTCCTGTGACCAATTCCGTCACCGGATGCTCGACTTGCAGGCGTGTGTTCATTTCCAGGAAATAAAAATTCTGCTCCTGATTCACCGGATTGGGGTCCACCAGAAACTCGACCGTGCCGGCGTTGTGGTAATGGGCAGCCTGTGCCACGCGTACCGCGATCTCGCCCATGCGCCGGCGCATTTCCCCATCCACCCGTGGCGAGGGCGATTCCTCCATTACTTTCTGGTGCCGGCGCTGGATGGAACACTCGCGCTCACCCAGATAGACCGTGTTGCCGTGTTCGTCCGCCAGCACCTGCAGCTCGATGTGACGGGGGTTGAAAATGGCCTTCTCCAGGTAAATTTCACCGTCTCCGAAGGCCCGCTGCGCCTCGCTCTGCGCCGCTTCGAACGCGGGCGCCAGTTCTTGCGCGGTGCGCACCAGGCGCATCCCCTTGCCGCCCCCGCCTGCCGCCGCTTTCAGCATGACCGGGTAGCCGATTTTCGCCGCCACCTCCCTGGTCTGCTGCACGGACTCCAGCCCGTGCGCTGTCCCCGGCACAAACGGCACGCCGGCCTTTTCCATGTGCTGGCGGGCGCGGGTCTTTGATCCCATCTTCTCCATGGAAGCTGCGGTGGGCCCGATGAACTTTATGTCTGCATCCGCGCAGGCCTGGGCAAACTTGACATTTTCCGAAAGGAAGCCGTAGCCGGGATGAATCGCGTCAGCGCCGCAACGTTTCGCGACTCCCAGGATCTTTTCGATATTGAGGTATGACTCGGCCGCCGCAGCGGCGCCGATGGAGTAGGCCTCGTCCGCGCTCAAGACATGCAAGGCGGCGCGATCCACCTCGGAGTAGACCGCGGCGGAGAGAATTCCCAATTCGCGGCAGGCGCGTATCACTCGCACCGCGATCTCGCCCCGGTTAGCGACAAGAATTTTCTTGAACATGATCTGGCTGACGACCGACGACTGGTTCCCAAAAATACAAAAGCCTCTTCTTACGCAGAAGAGGCTCTTGCCAGGTAAAGAGTGTTCAGCATTCCTACTTGCTGGGCATGGTGATGCCCTGATTGCCGGGCTGCTTTTCGGCCTTGGCCTTCTTGGTGGCCATGGTCTTGTCCACCCATTCGTCGGCCGTCTTCAAATCTGCGGCGTGGGCGGCCGGATCATCACACTGCAAGTCTGCCCGCTCGCGGTACAGCAGGTTCAGATATGCCATGGCATCGTCGTAATCCGGACGCAACTGCAGTGCCTTCTCCAATTCCGTAATTCCATCTTCGATGACGGACGAGTTCTTGGCCCGCAGGTCTTCGCAGACCTTCTTGTTGGCCTTGTCCTTCATGAGCCACTCGTCCGGCTTCAGACCCGCCTTGGCGCGTTCTTCCATGCGCGGCTGATAGCTCTGGGTCCAATCGATGACCGCCACCGAGTAGTACGGCTCCGGATCATTGGGGTCGAGGGCAATGGCTTTGCGGTAGTAGGTCTTGGCGTCCTCGAATTTCTTCATCTGCAGGTAGAGGTAGGCAATGCCTTTTACGCTGTTGATGTTTTTGGGATCGCGCTCCAGCACTGCCTGGTACTGATCAATGGCATTCTGTCCCATGCGATTGTTGTCCTCAGCATCGACGCCGGGAATATATTGCTGGGCAAACGCAGTGGCCAGGTAGAGGCGCGCGTTCAACAAGGTGGGATCAAGCGACACCGCCTGCTGAAAGTGGTTGATAGCCTCTTCGTACTTGGCGTTCTTGTAGGACTGCACGCCTTTGTTGAGCTGATCGCGCGCCCTCAGCTTGCTGCAGCCCGTGGTGGCCAGCAACGCCAAACCGAGCGCTGCCATCGCCAGCATTCGTATGCTTGTTTTCATTGCGCTGTAAGTCTCCCTTGCCAGAAATCGTCAGGCCTGTGCTGGTGCCAACAGACGACCCGCACGCGAAGGTTGCCGGTGTGTGCGGATGAGACGGCTGGGCGGACCCTTCCGCCCAGCCCTCGGTATACCAGAAAACTTACAGGACCTAACCGCCGGCTTCGATCTTGGCGGTAATCAGGCCCACTTTATCGACGCCCGAGGCGTGCGCGATGTCGATCACGTTGGCCACGTCGGCAAAGGGGACGGCATCGTCGCCCTTGACGAACATCACCTTTTCCGCGCGCGTCTTGAAGATGTCGGTCAACCGGGCTTGCAGGTTGTCCCAGGTCGTTTCCTCCTGGTTGATCTTCAATGCGGGCGGCTGACCTGCGCCGCGGTCGATCAGTTGCACCACGATGGTGCGGTCCGGCGTAGTGTTCTTGGGCGCATTTGGCGGTGGCGGTTGGGGCACCAGCGCATCCAGTCCCTTGGGGGTTAACGGCGTGATCACCATGAAGATGATGATCAGCACCAGCAGCACGTCAATCAGCGGCGTGACGTTCATGTCCGCGCTCTGACCGCCGCCCGATCCCATTGCCATTCCCATAACAATTCTCCTCGAATCTCTTGCTGCGAATCTCTGGCTACACTCGTTAAGCTATTGTCCGCCGCTCGGCGCCGGTGGCGGGGCAGGTGCGGCGGTGGTCTTGCGCTGTTCCGTCAGCAAACCCAACTGGTCCACTCCCGCGGCGCGCACGTTGTCCACGACCTCAACCACAGATCCAAACCGGGCCCGGGCGTCGGCCTTGACGAAGACCCGCTTGTCCACCCGATTGGCCAGTCGGTCCTTCACTTTGCCGGTCAACTGGTCGGCGGGGAGCTTGTCGGTGCCGAAGTAAACCGTCCCGTCGCGCATCACCGACACCAGCAGGGCGTCTTCCTTGTCGGCGTCGGGCATCGACTCCGGATTATTGACTTTCGCCATGTCAACGCTTACACCGTGTTGCAACATAGGCGTGATGACCATGAAAATGATCAGCAATACCAGCATCACGTCCACCATGGGGGTCACGTTGATGTTGGAATTGACTTTTTGTCCTTCGTTGCGCTTTGCCAATGACATAAACTCACGTCTCCTGGGCAAGTCGATTGCAAGCCTGCCCGAGCTGAGAATGATTCTCAGCGCCTCCCGCCCTTGTACCTCATACTTTGGAGGCTGGCGCCGGGTTTCCCGCCCGACGCCAGATCAGCAACTCTGAGGTTCCAACCTGCGTTTCAGGGCTAGCTGCGGCGCATTCCCCGCCGCTTCAGGAAGTAATCAATCAGTTCGCTCGATGAGTTATCCATTTCCACGTCGAAGGCTTCCACCCGTCCGGTCAGATAGTTAAACATCATCACCGCCGGGATAGCGACGAACAGACCGATTGCGGTGGTCACCAGCGCTTCCGAAATACCGCCGGCGACGGCCGCCAGACCGGTAGCCTTTTCGGACTGAATGCCTTTAAACGCGTTGATGATGCCGACCACCGTTCCCAGCAGTCCCACGAACGGGGCGGTGGATCCGATGGTGGCCAGACCGCCCAGGCCGCGCTTCAGCTCGGCGTGGACAATGGCTTCGGTGCGCTCCAGAGCGCGCTTGGAGGCTTCAATGGTCTCGCCCGGAATCTCACCGCTTTCCTGGTGAGCGCGGAATTCCATCAAACCCGAGGTGACTACCTTGGCCAGGTGGCTCTTCTTGTTACGCTCAGCGACTTTGATGGCTTCTTCGATCTTGCCATCGCGCAGCGCGCCGGCCACGGCGGGAGCAAACGCACGCGATTGTTTGCGCGCGGCGCTGAAGGCCATGGCGCGATCAATCATGACTCCGATTGACCAGCCCGACATGACGAACAGAATGATGACCACTGCCTTCGCTGGAATTCCCATCTGGTGCCACAGCGAAATCGGGTCCCAACCCACTGCTGCCTGCTCCTGGAAAAACCAGGCCGCCATGGTGGACATATGTGTAAGTGCGAGTGCTGCTAGATTGGCTACGAACATGAGTCGCGTTCCTCCTCAGAGCTGGTCAGATTGCAAAACTGTTTCATACTGCGAAAATTGCCTTGCCTTGTGGCACACCGGAGTCTAACCCCCGGCCAAGGTAAAGTTAACTGTGATCTGCGTTTCCACTTCCACCGGCTCGCCGTTCAGAATGTACGGCTTGTACTTCCACTGCTTCACCGCCTCAATGGCGGAGGGAGCCAGCATGGGGTGGCCGCTGATCAGGCGCAGGTTCTGAATCGTGCCATCCTTACTGATCTCAGCCTGCAAGAGCACTGCACCTTGGATGCGCGCCTGCCGGGCCAGAGGTGGATAAGTGGGCTGAATTTTGCGGATGAGCAAGCCCTGAGTCACGCCTTGCGATACCCGCACGCGCTGCGGCGTGGCCACCTTGGGTACGGCAATCGGGGTCGAGTTGATAATGCCGCCGATTACGCCACCCATTTGTCCGCCCGCCGCGCCCGGGACGCCGCCCACCACGCCGGCCATGGTCGAGACTGGCGGCGGCGCCTCCTCTTCCTTGATCATCTGCACCTTTTCCGGGATCTTGGTAGGAGTGCGCAGTTGCCCGTTAATGATGTCAGTCTGGATTTGCTTTACCACCTTGATGGGGGTCGCAGCGGGTGGCGGTGGCGGCGGCGGCGGTGGTGGCGGGGCCACCAGGAACGTCATCAGCTGGGTTTTGGGCAGTGCTTCGGTAAACAGCAGCGGGATCAACACCAGAATCCCGACCAGCACGATCTGCAATCCAAACGACAGAAAGGTCGTCAGGCCGCGCTTGGTTCTCAACCTGCCACCCGATTCAATGAGGCTATCTTCAAACATGAGGATTCTCCTGCACAACCCTACGTATGTTTAGACACCGCCTGTTACTGCTTTGCTCCCACTGTTCCACGAAATACTCCATGCTTCACACGGCCCAGCTCAAACTATTGAAACCACACCCGATTCCGCCCCTAGACTCGCCTCGAAACCTGACCTACTGCCCGCTCGCCACGCGACCCTTGCCGGGAGCCGCCTTGCTCTTGCCAGCTATGACCGCAACCGGCTTCCCCCGACTCGACCGCCAATCCTGGTAGGCGACCAGAATGGGCGCTGCAATCGCGATCGAAGAATAGGTTCCGATCAGGATTCCTATCACCAGGGCGAAGGAGAAGCCGTGCAGCACCTCTCCTCCGAACAGGTAGAGAGCCACTACCGTTAAAAACGTCAACCCTGCGGTCAGGATCGTCCGGCTCAGCGTTTGATTAATACTCCGGTTTACGACTTCTGACAACTTTTCTCGCCGCATCAACTTCAAGTTCTCTCGGATGCGGTCAAAGATGACGATGGTGTCATTGTTCGAATAACCGATCAGGGTCAAGATGGCCGCGATTACGGTCAGCGAGATTTCCTTGTTCGCTAGGGAGAAGGCCCCCACCGTGATCAGGGTGTCGTGAAACACGGTGATCACCGCCGCCACGCCGTAAATCCACTCAAAGCGGAAACCCAGATAGACCAGCATGCCGGCCAGCGAATATACCACTGCCCACCTGGCCTGGCTCTGCAACTGCTTTCCCACTTGCGGGCCCACGATCTCCACCTGGTAGACACCAAAATCGGAGAGAAAGAAGCCCTCCTGCAAGGCCGCGACCACGGCCGGATCCACCACGTTCTTGAGCTCATCCATCGAACTCAATACGCCGCCCTTGGTCTTGTCGCGATAATCAACAATCGCCTTGGCCACGGCCGCATAGCGCTGGTTGGCATCCGTCCCTGCCCGCAGCGGGTCTTTCTCCAGAAGATAATTGGCTAATGTCAAAGAGCTGGTATTGTTCAGATCCGGCTTGCCCGCCGGAGCATTGGTCTCCAGCGCATTGATGATGTTCAGCTTGCCCTGATCGAGCGCTTTCTCGCTAGTTTCCCGCACATCCAGATCGATCAGCACTTCGTTATTCGCGATTGCTCCCAGGCGCTGAATCTTGGCCTGCCCCAGACCTACTCTTTCCAGCGCCGCCCGAATGGCGTTGTCATTCGGCGGGTGCGAGAACTTCACGTAAACCAGCGTGCCGCCGCGAAAATCCACGCCTAGCGGGATGCCATGCCAGAACAGCATGGAGAATATACCCGCTACGCTGAAAAGCAACGAAAAGGCGAGAAAATACCACTTCTTACCCAGAAAGTCTATGTTTGGATTTCGAAAAAATTCCACGCTTTCGTCAAACCCCTTCCAGGACCGTGTGGGGCCGGGCAAGCCTGGCCCGGCCGGGCAAAGCCCCAAAATCCAGCTAAATACTCAACGCCTCGCCGCGCTGTTTGCGGCTCAAAAGCCAGTCAAAAATCATGCGCGAGACAAAGACCGCCGTGAACAGGTTGGCCAAAAGGCCAAAGGTCAGCGTGACCGCAAATCCCTTCACTGGGCCGGTGCCAAACATGAACAGGATGGCAGCCGACACGATGGTGGTCACGTGGGTATCGACAATCGTGATCCAGGCATGCGCAAAGCCCTGCTCCACCGCCGAAGACGGCGTCTTCCCATTCCGCAATTCCTCCCGGATGCGCTCAAAAATCAGCACATTCGAGTCCACGCCCATGCCCACCGTCAGGATGACGCCGGCAATTCCCGGCAGGGTCAGCGTGGCCCCAAAGTATCCCATGAAACCCAGCAGAATGATCAGATTCAGAATCAGGGCCAGGTCGGCGTTAAGGCCGGCGCCGCGATAGTACACCAGCATGAAGACCAGCACAGCGATCATACCTATGATCGCGGCCTGGACTCCTGCCCGGATCGAATCCGATCCCAGCGACGGACCCACCGTGCGCTCTTCCAGATATTTGATTCCGGCCGGCAACGCGCCCGAATTCAGCACCAGGGCCAGGTCCTTGGCGTTCTGCTCGGTCATTCCGCCACCGCTGATCCGCCCCTGATCGCGGATCTGCTCGTTGATGGTGGCCACTTCCCGCACCCGGTTGTCCAGCACGACCGCCAGCTTGTCGCCCACGTGCGAACCGGTGAAAGCGGCAAACTTTCTTCCACCCTCATTGGTAAGAACAAAACCAACGTCAGGCGAATTGGTGTTGCTGTCGCGCCCCACCGTGGCTCCCCCCGAGCGCAAATCCGCCCCGGCCACGGCTGAACTGCGCGTCACCAGGTAATACTGCTCGCCGGTATCTTCGCCGGTCCGGCCACCGATGCTGCTTCCCCGCAGCAGCATCGAATCCGGCGGCAGCACGCCGTTATGTTGCTGCAAAGCGTCCTGCTCGCTGGAATAGGGCCCGCCCAGCACCTGCTTGATTTCGAGCATGGCGGTGGACTGCATGATCTCTTTCACCCGGCCCGGATCGTCCACCCCAGGGAGCTGGACCAGAATCTGATACTGGCCCAGACCGTGCTCCTGAATGACCGGTTCGGTTACGCCCAACTGGTCAATGCGGTTGCGGATGGTCTCGATGGCCAGGGTTACAGCGCGGTTCTTCAGTTCGGCCAGGGCCTGCGGCTTCATGGTGAACGTCCATGTGTTTTCCGCACCCGAGTTAAGGTCATATTCGGGCAGCCGTTCGGTCACCACCGAGCGCAAATCCGAAGTGGCCTCCGGGGGCACGCCTTTGAGCACGATCTGGTCAGGACGGCCCACCGGATCCGGCTTGCTGATCTCGGTGTAGTTGATCTTGTGCGTGCGCAGGTCTTCCTTAACCCGCTCCACCGCGCGGTCTGAGTCGCCGTTTACCGCATCATTGACCTGTACTTGCAGAATCAGGTGGGTGCCGCCCTTGAGGTCGAGCCCCAGATGAATTCGTTCCGTCATTGCCGCCAGCAGCCCGCGGCCCGAGAAGTCTTTCGGGATTCCGAAGATGCCAAACAGAAAGAGCACCAGGATGCCAACGCTGAGTCCGAGTTTCCAACCAAGAGTCTTGTTCATGGCCTGACGATTTCTTCTTTGTGGAGCGCCTTCTTTTTGTAGCGCCGGCATCCGGCCGGCTGTCCCGAGGGCGTCTCGCCCTCGGCGGTGCGGTGCGGGAGGCACCCACACACCCGCCGGGACGGCGGCGTTACTTATGCCGCTTTATTGTTCTTGTCCTCCGGGGCAACCACCGACGCCACCGAGGCGCGGGTCACTTCGATGCGTAAATTGTCCGGCGGGACACGCAGATGTATGTAGTCATCCCGCAGCGCGATGACCGTCCCGCGCAGCCCCCCGCTGGTGACAACCTTGTCTCCCGTCTTCAGATCGTTCAGCATCTGCTGCCACTTCTTCTGGCGGCGCTGCTGCGGCATGATCAGTAGAAAATAAAAGATGGCGAAGATGAAGATCAGTGGAGCAAATCCCAGCCAGCCCCCCGACCCAATCGTTTGCAGCGCCAGCAAGTTCAGGATGCTCATGAGACCACTCGCTTCCACCCCAATAGATCAGGACTTCGCCCCTCGGCGCGCCCTGGCCCTGTGCATTTTACCGCAGGATTTCTCACTTCCTCAGGCCGGAGATTCTTTTACTTCAGGCATGCACTGGAGATGCCGGGCCTATGGTTTTACTCCCGGTCGCTCCCCAGCAAGAAGTTGGGCCCTGTTCCCAAGCGCAATAGAATGACGCACCGACCGCATGGTGTCAAGGTAGAAGCTGAGGTTGTGGATCGTATTCAGGACTTGGGCCAAAACCTCGTTGGCGGCATAAAGGTGCCGCAGGTAGGCGCGGGAGTAGCGGAGGCAGACCCGGCAGCCGCAATCGGGGTCCAGCGGCCCCTGATCAGAGGCAAATCTGGCCTGTTTGATGGAAATCCTGCCCTGGGATGTAAACAACAATCCATGGCGCGCCGCACGGGTAGGCAGAACGCAGTCCATCATGTCGATTCCCAAATTGGCATATTCGACAATCTCCTCCGGCATGCCCACGCCCATCAGGTAGCGGGGTTTGTCCGCGGGAAGATGCTCGAGCGTGGCTTCGACGACTTCGCGGGTGACGGCGCGGGGCTCTCCCACGCTTAGGCCACCAATGGCGTATCCGGGAAAGTCTATCCCGATGGTGCGCTCCGCCGATTGCTTTCGCAGCGCGGCATCCATACCGCCCTGCACAATGCCAAAAAGCGCCTGCGTCGCCTCGACCCGCGTAACGGCAGCTGTCCTCACCTCCCCGGCCGAGCGTAGCTCGGCAGGTTCTTGCTTCTCGTCGTAAACCCCAGCGAGCTTGCGCTCGCCCGCCCAGGTGGGGACACCTGGGCCTACGTGATCATCGCTCCACGGAACTTCGTGCTTGTGCTGCTCAAAATATTTCTTGCTGCGCGCCGCCCAGCGCGAGGTCAATTCCATCGACTGCCGCGCCCGCTCCCCATCCGCCGGATACTCGGTGCATTCGTCAAACGCCATAATGACATCGGCGCCCAGCCCGATCTGCGCCTCCATGGCGCTTTCCGGGGTAAAAAAATGTGACGAGCCGTCCAGATGAGAGCGAAACTTCACACCTTCTTCTGTAACCTGGCGCAACTCGTTCAGACTGAATACCTGGAAGCCGCCCGAGTCCGTAAGAATGGATCGCGGCCAGGCCATGAAGCGATGCAGCCCGCCCAACTGCCGCACCTGCGCCACGCCCGGCCGTAAGTAGAGATGGTAGGTATTGCCCAGAAGGATTTGTACGCCGAGCTCTTCCAGGATGTCCTGCGAAACGCTTTTTACCGAAGCCACAGTTCCTACCGGCATGAACACCGGCGTTTCGATTACTCCATGCGGCGTGGTCAGCCGCCCGGCGCGCGCCCGGCCCGCAGTGGCTTCGATTTGAAAGGAAATGGACAACCTTGGGATTGTAGCAAGCACAAAACCGCAAACCACAAAGGACACGAAGTTAGGTAGTAGCTCAGTTTGAAATTCTGGTGGTCTGCCAGGGCAATTTTGGGTGGAGCAGCGCTTTAGCGCTGCCATCAGGGAGAGGAAGAGCATGCGGCTTCCGCCGCTGAGGTACCGCAGGGGCTGAACCCCGCTGCAAGAGACGGTCGCGCTATGCAGGCCTGAAGGCCCGCTCCACTCGTTGCCGATGACGTCATGCGGGCGTTTCAAACTGACCACTACCCGAAATTACACGAAGGATTTCCATTGCCTTGAGTTTCCTTCGTGTAACTTCGTGTCCTTCGTGGTCAATGCTCGTGTTCTAGGCAGTCAACAGAATCGGTTCGCCCTGGGTGATCACGAGGGTGTGCTCGAAATGTGCCGATGCTCTGCGGTCCGCAGTGCGGACTGTCCAACCGTCGCCTGCGACCAGAGTGCGCCCTGAGCCAGCCGCAATGATCGGCTCGACCGTAATCACCAGGCCTTCAGTCAGGACCTGGCTGGCCTCAGGGTCGGCGTAGTTGGGGACTCGCGGCTCTTCGTGGATGGTTCGGCCAATACCGTGTCCGCCCAGATCGCGAATCACGGAGAAGCCGCTGCGGCGCACTTCACGTTCCACCACTCGGCCAATCTCGAAGACGCGGAATCCCGCGCGGGCCACCAGCATGGCCTTGGTAAAAGCCCTCTCGGCGCAGGCAATCAGACGGCGGTTCTCTTCCGAAATCTCGCCGACCGCCACGGTCTCCGCCGCGTCGGCCATGAAGCCATCTTTCTCGATGGTGACATCGAGCTTCACCAGATCGCCGGCCTCTACTGCGCGCTCTCCGGGAATGCCGTGCACCGCTTCCTCGTTCAGGCTGATGCAATTTACTCCGGGAAACTTGTACACCAGTTGCGGAGCCGACTGCGCGCCCTGCTCTCGCATGACTGCGGCGCCGACCGCATCCAGTTCCGCGGTGGTAATGCCGGGACGCACTGCACGCTTCATGGCTTCCAGCATGCGACGCACGATGGCTCCCGCGGCACGCATGCCGGCGAGGTCGTCCGGGCCAGTGATGGACATGCTTCTAGCCTATCGCATTGGAAGGACGGCGCGGACCGAAAAATAGCATCAGGATGAAACCGGCGATGAAAAACGGAACCACCTGCCGAAATCCGGCTCCAATGAACCGCAAGACAATTCCGTAGAGCGCTACTGCCTCACTGAGCGCGAACGTCACAATATAACCGGCGCGCCAGCGATTCAGTGCAGCCGCGTCTTCAGAATCCCCTGCCAGCGTGCTCTCCGCAGGCTTCAGCATGACCCGGCGTACTAACAGAATTGCTCCAACCATGGCAACCGCCAGCGCTACTATCGCGTAGACCAATGCGAGGGGCACTATCGTGGGGGCGGGGCCATAGCGCCCGGCGATGAATGCATACAGGCCAATGCTAACCAGCATCGCCACTTGAACGGTTTGCAAGAGCTTGAGCACGTTCTCCATTTCAGCCCAATTTTGCCCTAGTTCCCATCGAAATGAAGGACGAAATAACAGATGGTAATGGGAACGACAACGAACGAAGAACTGTTTACTACGAGCCGGTAATTTTCAGGCGGAATTCTTCCGGCAGGCGGTCGCGGATTTCGGCAGGCAGACGATCGTGCACGCGGCGTGCTCCCAGCTTGGCAGCATCGACGACCGCCATGGGCGCGGGCGTGGCCACGGCAACGCCCAGCCAAATCAAAGCGGAAAGCGCGAATCCCACCAGCGCCGCCAGCTCCAGCCAGAAGGCGTGCCGGGGATTGAGATGAAGGATGACGCCGAACGCCATGAGGAAAACTACGCCGGAAAGCGACGCCAGACCGATTAGGGCGAGGTCAATATTACGATGAAGACGCTGGCGATAGCGGCAGTGGGCACAGCCGTCAAAGTGGTCTTCGTAGTCCTCGCGCATCTCCGGCGCCAGGCCAGAGATGTCGTAACGCCAGCCCGCCAGAATTTTCCCTACGATTGGATCAACGCACTGACTCATACGAACTACAGCTGGATAGCTTCCATCGGCTGCGCTTGTTGTGCCAGCATCACCCGGTTCTGCAGCAAGGTCAGGCGTCGCCCCAGGGCTTTCTCTGCTGTCACTCGTGCCAGCTCAGGATGGTTGTTAAGCTCAGATAGATGCGCCAACACTATGTATGATGCGTTTCCATCATATTCGGTGCATAAGAATTTCGCGAGTTTGTCGTTCGACAGGTGTCCTGTCTGGCTGCCCACCCGTTGCTTGACCGACCAGGGATAGGGCCCGCCCCGCAACATTTCCAGATCGTGGTTGGATTCGATGACCAGAACGTCGCAGCCCCGCAGCTGGTCGCACACGTTGGGCGGCATGTAGCCCAGATCAGTCGCGATTCCCACCTTGATGCCGTCGCTGCGCAAGGTCACTCCCACCGGATCGGCGGCATCGTGCGGGATAGTGAACGGGGTAATCGAAATGTCGCCGATCTGGAAGCCGCGGCCGGCGGAAAAGATCTCCAGGCACGCCAGCTGCGGCAGTTCACCCGCCTCATCTCGCAGCGACCTCGCCCACGCCTGGTGAGTGGCTCCGGTCATGAATACCGGCACCTGGAATTTTTTCGCCAGTGCCGCCAGCCCGTAAACGTGATCGGAGTGTTCGTGAGTAATGAGGATGGCGGAAAGAGCTCGTGCATCATCGCCCAGCGCGCGCATGCGCTTGACCGTCTCGCGGCAGGAAATTCCCGCATCCACCAGAATCCTGGTGCGCGAACTGGAAACGATGGTGCTGTTTCCCCGGCTGCCGCTGGCCAGCACAGAAACCGAAACTCCCATGTGCGAAGAATACTCGCGCCGCCTGTGGAAACGCGAGTAACTAATGGGATGAGGAGGAGGCAGGTTGCGGGCGTCAGACCGCGGGCATCAGCTTTCAGCCGTCAGCTTTCAGCTGTAATCACTTCAACAAAATTCCTGTCATCCTGAGCGCAGCTTGCTCTTCGCGCCGCGCGCGAAGAGCTACAAGTCGAAGGATCCCTATTTACGAATTGAGGCGGGGAAGGCAGTCCGCTGCCATCATCAGGTAAGCTGCCAGAGGTCCTTCGACTTCGCCCGGATGACAGGGGGCCGATGTGTTGCAAGCTCAGTGCTGAGAGCCGACACGACGGCTGACGGCTGAACACTCCCGCCTACTTCCCAAACAAGATCGCCACTCCTCTCCTCGCGGTCGCTCCGCCATATGCGCCGGCAATTCCAGTCAGGAAGCCCAAAAACGACTCGTAGATCTGGGCGCGATAGGGTTTTTCGGTTAGAAGTGCATAGGAGGCAAACTGGACGAGCGGGACAAAGACAGCCACGGTCAGAGTCCACCTCCACGGCCGCTGCGGACGAAGCGCGCCCAGCAGCATGGTTGCCATAAGCACGAAGAGCGCGGTCAGCAGCAAATCGCCAACCTTCACATCGAGAACACCAGCACACACGCCGAGTGCGCCGCCAAGAAAGTAGATGCCGCGATCGCTCTTGTCCGCCATTCCTAAAATTGTGACGCCTTAGTATTTGTAGAAGCCTCTTCCGCTTTTTTTCCCCAGCCAACCTGCGTCCACCATTTTGATCAGCAGCGGACAGGGCCGGTACTTGGGATCGCCGAGGCCGTCCTGCAGCACGCGCATGATGTCGAGACAAACGTCGAGTCCGATGAAATCCGCCAGGGTCAGCGGGCCCATGGGATGCGCCATGCCCAGCTTGAATACTTCATCGACCGCTTCCGCGGTGGCCACGCCTTCCATCACCGCGTACATGGCCTCGTTCAGCAAGGGCATGAGCACTCGGTTTGAAACAAAGCCCGGCGCATCGTTCACTTCGATGGGCGTCTTGTCGAGCTGCAACGCCAGATCGCGTACCGTGGCGAAGGTTTCCTGCGACGTGGCCAGCCCGCGAATCACTTCCGCCAGTTTCATTACCGGCACAGGATTGAAAAAATGCATTCCAATAATTTTTGCCGGACGCCGGGTCACGGCCGCCAGACGGGTAATCGAAATGGAGGAAGTATTCGAAGCCAGAATTATCTCCGGGCGGCAGAGCTGGTCCAGGTCACGGAAAATTTCCGCTTTGATTTCGAATTTTTCCGTGGCCGCTTCGATCACGAAATCGCAAGTCGCAAGCTCGGCGCGATTGAGCACAGTTCCAATTCGTTTCAGCGCCGCGGCTTTGTCTGCAGCCGTGATCTTGCCCTTGGCCAGCTCGCGGTCAAGGTTCTTGCCGATGGTTTCGAGGCCGCGATCGAGGAATTTCTGCTCCACATCGCACAGGGTCACGCGATATTCGCTGCGCGCGAAAACGTGGGCGATGCCGTTGCCCATGGTGCCCGCGCCGATCACTCCGACCCGCTCAATTGACATAAATGATCGCCTCTCCTTCGCCCTGAATCGTACTCAGCCTATCACTGGCAAGTGATTGCAGCACTTAGATTTAAGGTTCACTTAAGGTTCAAAAAAATATGCTCCTCGGTGCAGCTGATTTGATTTTTGTCAGCATCCGAAGTCTTAGCAGACCGGTCCCAGGAGTCGCTTCGAGGGCAGGCGTGATTGCAATCAAGCCCTGCGAGCGATGGTGCCGGGTGGGAGGAACTATGCGCAACATGAAAATGGCAGCCCTGGCGGTCGCGATGACCCTGATGTTCAGCGGCCTGGCATTGGCCCGCGACCATGATCAGTATAAAGACAAACATGATCACTGGGACAAGCATCACGACCGCGATCATCATCATGATCGCGATAACGACCGTTACCGAGATCATGACCGCTGGCCCAGCTGGGGCCATGACCGTGACCACGACCGTTGGGAACGTGAACATCATCGTGACGGCGGCTACTACGGCGCCCCGATCTACAACCGCTATCCACGCAGCTATCCCGGCGGCTACGGCTACCCCAGTGGCGGGTACGGTTACCCTGGCGGGGGTTACGGCCGCGGCGGAAATGGCGGCTACAGCTTCGGCTATCAGGACGGCAGCTACATGGCCCGCAGGGACATGGCGCAGAACAAGCCGTTCAATCCCAATCCTCGCAATGAATACGGAAACCGGACCCACGGCTACAACGGTTCGTTCGGCGACAAGAATTACTACCGTTCGCAATACAGCAGTGGTTACGCAGCCGGATATGAGTCGAACTATCGTGGAGGCAGAGGCTGGGGATACTGAGAAGCAGCACTTAGCAATTAGCACTTGGCATTTGGCCAAAGCCTAAACAGCAAAAGGCCGCCGTGAGAATGGCGGCCTCTTTTTATGCCCATTTGTGGCTATAAAGCTTTCGAGTTTGGCGTTGCCCCTTTTCGGACTCGCGCGATGACGTAAAGGTTCTTCGCTGGCGATGAACTAAGTGCTAATTGCTAAATGCCAAGTGCCAATTGCTGCTCCTCACTGCCGGTCCAGACTCTCGTCGATCGTGACCTTGCCGCCCTTCTCCACGTCGATCACGCGATGAATTGGTTTGAATCCCGACATGGTGACATCAATCACGTAGGTGCCGGGGTTGAGATAGAAGTCCACGGGAGACGGCTTGTCCACAATACGATTGTTGACCGCGACCTGCGCTCCTTTGGGCTGGGTCTTGATGTTTACCACGCCCATGCCCGCCGTGTCTCCGCCGCCGAATAGTTTCTTGAATCGTCCGCCGATCTTGATCTCGTCGGTTGAGCCCAGTGCTTTGAGCGTGGGAGCGAAATGGAAGACCTGACCGGCCTGCAGGTTGGCGCTGGACGTTTGCTCCAGGTAGCCCTGCTTCCTGACCAGGACAGTGTGTGTGCCGGGTTTGTCCACGGAGATCTGCGCTGGAGTTACCCGCCCGGTGTCTTTGCCGTCGATGAGAATCTGCGCCCCTGCGGGCTGGCTGCTGATCGCAATTGCGGCTGTAATCTGCGCCAGCTGGATCACCAGAAATAATTTGCTGCCGGAGGCTACGTCGATGGTGCGGCTCTCGGGCGCGTAACCCGCGCGGGCAACGGTCACACTATGCTGACCGGGAGACAGCCCGGCCAGGTTGAAAGGCGTGACCCAGCTGGGATCGCTCCGCCCGTCAATGCGAACCTCCGCCCCTTCCGGAGTGGAATTGATGTTCAACTGACCGGGAATCACGGTCGCGGTGGCGGCGGGCTGGGCCTTGGCTCTCTTCTTGTACTTGCTGTATCTGGGCACGACCGATACCGGGGGCGCTTCCTGGCCCACCGTAACCTGTTCCAGCTGGGCCGGTGTGGCGGCCGTTACAGGCGGCTGAGCCGGATTCCAGGCCGGCTTCGCGGCTGCTGCGGGTGCGGTCGTTGCCGGCGCAGTCGCTGCCGGCGCTGCCGCAGAACCCTCGTCCTCGGAGTTTTCGGAATGAATGCGGTAGGCAATGAGGCCCACCACTAGCAGAATGACGACCACCGCGCCCGCGATCGAATAGAGAAAGAGCTTGGGCGGGGTCTTCTTGATTTCTATTACCGCCTTGCGCGCCACTTCCCGCGGCTGCACCTTGGGCTTCTCGGGCTGCACCCGAAGCGACGACACCATCGGCTCCGGTTCGGCCTCGGCCGCAACCGGGGGCGGAGGCGGTGCAGTGTAGATTTCCTTCAGTGGCGGCAGCTCCGTCATTTCGGAAAAGCTGGGGCCGCGCCCGGCGCCTTTGGCTTCTTCCACCATCGCCGGATCCACCTGAAACGCGGGTGCCTCGGACGCCGGCTCAACCGTCTCAGCCACGGCGCTGGCCCGTTCCTGGAAAATACTTTGCCCCGACGCTTTCGCCGGGCCTGAGGAGGCTTTACCTGCCTTCGCCGGCGGGGCAGTAGAACTGGCGCCCGCGCCCTCCCATCCTGCAGCCGCGGCGGCTGCTTTTGCCGAAGCCGCTGGCGCAACATCTGTCTTGGCTGCGTGGGCTGGTGTGGAAGAGGTCGAAGAAGACCGTGCCCTGGCGGTGACGGGCTTGGATTCCTCCGAGGCCGCTGCCTTTTGCGGCGACGCATTCAATCCCTGGGCGGGCTGCGCCGGCTTTTTACTGGCCGCTTTGGTCGTGCTTTCCTTGCAGCATTCCAGATCGTTGACCAGTTCCTGCCCACTCTGATAACGGTCTTCCGCCGCCTTGGACAGCGCCTTCATGATGACTTCGCTCAGCACGGGATGAATCTTCCGGTTGATCTCGATCGGGGCGGGGGGCATGTTTTCAACAATCGCCTGCCGCACCTGGTCCGCGTCTTCTCCGGGAAAGGCTTTGGTCTCGGTCGCCATCTCGTAGAGGATCGCGCCCAGGCTGAAGATGTTGGAGCGGCCATCCACCGGATCTCCCCGCAACTGTTCGGGCGAAACGTAGTGCAGAACTTCAGGCGCCTTGCCTGAAGCCTGACAGGTAAAAGCTCCCATACAGGAAACGCCGAAGCTCAGCACCTTGACGGTGCCGTCCCACGTGACCATGATCTTGGCCGGCTCCAGGCTGTAGTGCACGACGTTGTGCGAGTGTGCGTGGTCCAGCCCCTGGCAGGTCTGGCGCACGATGTCCTGCAGGTCCCAGATGGAAAACCCTTCTTTGCGGGACAACATGGTTCCGATGCTGTTGCCTTGCACGTACTCCATCGCGGCGCAGCATTGGGTGTCCACTTGTTCGACGCCGATAAGTTGCGCGATGTTGTGACTGCTGAGCGGCGAAGTGCCGGCGGCTTCCTGCAAGATGTACTGCATCAGCGTGTCGGCCTGTTCGGCCAGCATGTTCAGGTGGATGGTCTTCAGGGCGATCGTCTGCCCGCTCTCCGGATCGGCGGCCTTGTAGACCGCGCCAATCTCGGAGTGGGTAATTTCGCTGAGTATCTCGAAACGTCCGATCTTATTGGCCATTGCTCCCTGAGCCCCGATAAATCAATGAACAGGCAGTCTTTTGGCAAGACGCCAGAGGTCGTCCTTGGGGGAAAGGTGCGACTAGAATATCGCGGCTCAATCCGGGATGGGAGTTACGAAGGTACCCGAAAATGCATGGAACATCCATGTGTTACCGCCCAACAACTCTGCAGCAAATCTCGAGATTGCGGTCGCCTCCTGGTCTGTAAAACGGCGCGGGCCGCGCGATTGACATTGCTGCAGCCACGGAGTACCGTTGGGCCGCTTCTAACACATTTCCTACTAACAAAGAGGAGATCAACATGCGAAGGCGACTCGCGCTTTATGTCGTAGCTGTGTCCTTCTGTCTCGCCCCCATGCTCTCGGCCCAGGATGCGGTGAAGACCGATCCCAAGCACTACACGGTAGTAAGTGAAAACGACCAGGTACGGATTCTGAAGGTGCATTACGGCCCGCACGAGAAGTCGGTGATGCACAGCCATCCCGCGACAGTGGCGGTGTTCCTCACCAACGCCAAGGGGCAGTTCAGCTTTCCCGATGGCAAGACACAAGCCTTTGACGTAAAGGCTGGAGACTCGCAATATTCCGCAGCCGCTACTCACCTGCCCGAGAACATGGGCGACAAGGGAATGGATGTGATCGTCATCGAACTGAAAGGCAAGTAGGCCAGGTCACCGGCACAGAAGCGGAAGAGTGTACTCCGAACGCTCCAGCAGCAGCAGCGAAACCCGGGCCGATTTCAACGGGCTGCCTTCCGCGGCGGTTATCAGCCGACCGCTCACCATACAAGTAGGAGGGGGCACTCGGGGCTTCGCAGCCGACGGAGAAATCTGTGCCAGCAGGCTCGCGCTTACGATCATCACGGCGGGTGCGGATAAGAAACGCCGCATGCGTACCTCATGGTCTCCGGAAAATGCGTCCTCGAGAAAAAAGATTCTCACGGGGCCAGGAACAAAATCATACGCCTCCTCGGATCGAGTGATACGTTTCGTGTCTGTGGGTCGGACAACCTTGTCCGACGCCTTTGATCTTCCTTCCTCGTTCACGATGCCGCTCGCCGCCGGCTTCCCTACCATCCGTTCCTGCCCTGGCCCGCGTAGGGCAGGTGTCCTCACCTGCCCAGCCGGACGAAGTCCGGCAACACACGATCGCCGATGCGGAATACGTCTGCCGGTAACAGTTACTGCCGTAAACATCGCACTGTCATCGCGGCACCCGGAATTCGGCCGCCAGCTTGGATTGCCGTGCGCTCCGAGTCGATCCCTTTCTCA
>Ga0335082_10002318_pt1 | contig 20479 bp, 18 predicted proteins | sample Lox_Sample_41_FD_206718 | JGI IMG/M metagenome (GOLD analysis project Ga0335082, IMG submission 206718) | Soil microbial communities from Loxahatchee National Wildlife Refuge, Florida, United States - Lox_Sample_4.1 | ecosystem: Environmental > Terrestrial > Soil > Wetlands | place: USA...
CTCACACGATTTGGCGTACACCCGGAGACCCAGCGCGCCACCATTGGCTCCGTCGCCCAAGCTGTCCTCGCTAAAGAAGGTAAGGTATCGCCGGATGACATGGCACGCTTCTACGACGAAGAACTCGAACACGCCGGCAATGACCCGACAGCACGCGCTATGGCTACGTCCCTTATGCAACACGATGAGGCCTTGGCTGCGCAAAACCGCCACGCCGTGCGCCCAGGCAAAGCGATCCGTCAACTCGAAGATGGTACGGCATATAACGTACTGGGTAGTCGGCCGGTTAGGACGCAGCACGGGCATGGCCCCGAAGCACGGAACCCCGATGGTAGCATCATGATACCGGCCCACACCGCGGAAGCCAAGGAGAACCTCATGACCCTCAAGCACGGCCAGGCCGAGATGTCTAAGGGCGAGTTCTATGATGATATTTGGGACGCCGCTATCTTCTGGGGGCAAGATGGCGCAGAAGAGATTCAAGAACAAGTTGAGGTGCCGACTGGCCTGGTTGGCCCGAACGGGCAGCCGCTGACCCGTACTGAGACACGTACACGTATGCAATACAGCCCCGAGGCTCAAGAGATACGCCGCAACCTTATCATCCAGAGCAGCACATGGTCTCAGGGTGACCCGGGTGCCCATCAAAGGCTGGAGGAGCTTTTGGGTGCTATGGGTGTTAATGACGAAGAGCGGACAAAGGTGATGTCAGGCTACCGCGAGGGGGCGGGAGCAAACCTTGCCGCAGCCGCAGCTGCGGCTGCCGGCGAAGCCGGAGCTGGAGGCGGTGAACCGGCACCACCTATCTAATTCCGAGTCGCTTATGCTCTGTTATACTAGATAGCAAATGGCAACATACAAACTCATCCAAGATATTGAGGCCGAGGATAAGATTCTGGGGCCGTTGACGCTCCGGCAGTTTATCTTCGCGTTGATCGCCGTGTTTTTGTTTTATTTGTGCTTTGTCGTGGTAGTCAAGCATTTTTTTGTCGGCTTTTTGGTGATTTTGCTGCCGCCAGCGCTGTTTTGCGGGTTTTTTGCGTTGCCGTTCGGCCGGGACCAGCCGACCGAAATCTGGGCGCTGGCTAAGCTGCGGTTTTGGTTCAAGCCGCGTAAGCGAGTCTGGAACCAGAGCGGCATCAAGGAACTCGTCACCATCACGGTCCCCAAAAAAGTTGAGCGCGTGCTGACAAACGGTTTGAGCCAGAATGAGGTCAACAGCCGCTTGCAAGTTTTGGCGCACACGCTCGATAGCCGCGGTTGGGCGGTCAAACACGCCGAGGCCGAAACCTATACGATGCCGATGACGGTCGGCAGCTCCGACCGGCTGATTGGCTTGGATAACTTGCCGCAAGAGGTGCCAGCCGGCGAAGCCGCACCGGCCAATGACATCCTAGATGCGACCACCAGCCCGATCGCCCGGCAATTTGATAACATGATCACGCAGTCCAGTCAGAACCGGCGCCAGGCGTTGATGGATCAGCTCAGCGGTGCCCGGCAGGCACAAGTTGCTATACCAGCGCAAGCGGGAAATCAGGGCGACAGTCCGTGGTTTATGAGCCAGGCGTCTGCGGCCATGCCGCCGCCACCACCGGTGGCGGCGGCTCCGGGCGTGGCGGCCGCGCCGGACGACAGCACGCTGGCGGCCAGCCTGGCTTCGCGCTCTAACGCCCGGCAAGGCTCGCTCGGTAATCTGCGGACGGTCCGGCCGGGCAGACCTGCGCCGGCCGCGGCGAGCCAGGTCGCAGCCATGACAACCCCTGGTGATCCTGCTATACTATCCTTGGCCAGAAACGACGATCTCAACGTGGCGACATTGGCCCGTCAGGCGAACAAAAACAAGGCCCGATCGGCGCCGGATGAGGTCGTGATTTCATTGCACTGATCCGCGGCCGGCATAAATGACACGCGATTACGTAAAGGTGGGCTCGTAAATGGATCCGTCGACACAACCGACACCAACACCAAATCAGCCGAATACCCCAGCACAGCCTGTTCCGGCCGGCGCCATGGAGGCTGCGGCCGGAGTCGCGCCGGCCCCGTCGCCGCTGATACCCGGCCAGTCGGTAGCTCCGGTGACAACTCCGGGGGGCGCCGAGCGGCCCTTCAATATGCCGACCGGCGGGGCGCCCAAGCCGGCTGCCAAGCAGGCGCACCCCAATAGCACGCAAAATTCTTTGCAGATCGCCGAAGTCCGCGACGGCATTGTGATTATGAATGACGGCTCCTTCCGCTCGGTGATCATGGTCAAGAGCATTAACTTTGATCTGATGAGCGCCCAGGAGCAGGAAGCCGTCGAGTACAGTTACCAGGGGTTCTTGAACTCGCTGTATTTTCCGATCCAGATCTTTATCCACTCGCAAAAGGTGGACTTGGGGCCGTACATTGAGAAGCTCGACAAAATCCGCAGTGAGCACGATAATATGCTGCTCGAGCTTTTGATGGAAGATTACATCACCTATATCGACAATTTGAGCCAGCAGACCAACATCATGGACAAAAAGTTCTACATGGTGATTCCGTTCTTTCCGGTCATCAATCCGCAGCAAGCGTTGACCCAGAGCAAGAATTTTTTGGGCGGAATCGGCGGGCTTTTCAATAAAAAAGAACAGCACGTGGTCATTAACGAGCCTGACCTGGAAAATGCCAAAACTGAGCTGCGCAACCGGGTGCAGGCCGTGTTATCCGGCCTGAGCCAGTGCGGCGTGCAAGGGCTGCCGCTCGACACTCAGGAACTGATTGAGCTGTACTACGACACTTACAATCCGGATACGGCGACGCGCCAGCAGCTCAAAGACATGGGCGGCATTACGGCCGACGTTGTGACTAAGGGTAGGGGCCAGGCGCCGCAGGCGCACCTGCAGGGAGGGCTAAAATAGCCATGTTCGGCAAGAAAAAACAGCCGCCGGCCGATCCGATGGCCATCGCCCAGGCGCAGCGCGCCCGCGAAGAGCAGGAGGTGCAGGCCGCCTTCCAAAAGGGCATCACCGCGCTGCGCGACTTCATTGCGCCCAGCTCGCTGGAGTACAGCAACACGCATTTTCAGCTCGGCACGCGCTACGCCCGGACATACTACGTCTACGGCTACCCGCGCGAGCTGTATACCGGCTGGCTGAGCAGTATGGTCAACTTGGACGAGGTAATTGACCTGAGTATGTATGTCTACCCGGTGGAGAGCCAGGTAGTTCTGGAGAATCTGCGCAAAAAAGTGACGCAGCTGGAGGCCGGCATCCAGATCGAGGCCGAGAAGGGCCACGTGCGCGACCCGGGCAAAGAGGCGGCCATCCAAGACGCCGAGGAGATGCGCGACAAGTTGCAGGTGGGCGAGGAGCGTTTCTTCCGCTTTGGCTTTTACTTTACGATTTACGCCGGCAGCCTGGACGAGCTGGAGTTCATCGCCCACAAGGTGGAGTCGATGCTGGGCCAGCAGTTGGTATACAGCAAGGCTGCGACTTCGCAACAAGAACAGGGTTTTAACAGCACCGTGCCGCAGCTTATTGACCAGCTGCAGATCCGCCGCAACATGAGCACCGGCGCGCTCAGCACCAGTTTTCCATTTACGAGCGCTGATCTGAGTCAGGACAACGGCATTTTGTACGGCATTAATATGCACAACTCAGGCCTGGTTATTTTTGACCGCTTTAGCCTGGAAAACGGCAACTCGGTGGTCTTTGCTAAGTCCGGCGCCGGCAAAAGCTTTAGCGTCAAGCTGGAGGCGCTGCGCAGTATGATGTTCGGCACCGAGATTCTGATTATTGATCCTGAGAATGAATACCAGCGCATGTGCGAAGCGGTCGACGGCGCCTACGTGCGGCTGAGCCTTAACTCACCGACGCGCATCAACCCCTTTGATCTGCCGCAAGTCGTTGATACCGACGAGGCCGATAATGCGCTGCGTTCAAATCTGATCACCCTGCACGGTTTATTGCGTCTGATGATGGGCGGCGCCCAGATCGAAATGGCTGGCGGCAATTCGGCCGGCATGCCGGCGCTGGCGCCTTCCGAAGAAGCCGACCTGGACGCCGCGCTGATCGAAACCTACGCCAAGGCCGGCATCACCAACGATCCGCTGACGCATACCGGCACGCCGCCAACCATCGTCGACCTTTACGATACGCTGCTGCACATGGGCGGCACTGGCCCGCAGCTGGCTCAGCGGCTGCGTAAGTACACCAGCGGCACCTTTGCGGGTATTTTCTCGCAGCAAAGCAATGTCGACATCAACAATCCGCTGGTCGTCTTTAATCTGCGCGACCTGGAGGACGAGCTCCGCCCGGTAGCCATGTACATCGTCCTCAACTACATCTGGAACAAGACCAAAACCGACAACAAGCGCCGCTTGCTGGTGGTCGATGAGGCCTGGCAGCTCATGAAGTACGAGGACTCAGCTAACTTTTTGTTCTCCCTCGCCAAGCGGGCGCGCAAGTACGACTTGGGCATTACCACAATCACCCAGGACGTCGAGGACTTTATGGGCTCGCGGATGGGCCGCGCCATTGTCGCGAACGCCTCGATGCAGTTCTTAATGAAGCAGTCGCCGACCGCTGTTGACGTGCTGACTGACGTATTTAAGCTGACCGCTGAGGAACGCAAGCGGCTCAGTCAGTTCCCGGTGGGGCAGGGGTTATTTTTTGCCGGCCAAAGCCACGTTCATATCCAAGTGGTCGCCAGCCCGACCGAAACCGGCCTGATCACCACCAATCCGCAAGAGGTGCAGGCCATTCAGGAAGCCGCTGAGGCCGAGGGCGCTGTTGCCGGCGAACTGGGCGGACCGCAAGCCGGCGAACTTAACCAGCCGCAGGGCACGATCGATCTGGGCAACCGGCTGACGCCGGGCAGCGCCGGCAACAGCGCCAATAACGTATAATTTTGCCGTTCAGGAAAAATTATATGACGAACCCGAGCGAGCCATTCCAAAATAATAGGCGAGCCCGGTGAGAGGCTATATAATCAAAGTGTTAGTGGTTTTTCGGAAACATCAACATGGCAGAGTCAGATAGTAAATCGCCGGAGGACGTGCGGCCTGACATTGGGCCGGATAGACGTTCCGATGTAGCACCGCGGGGTGGGGGCGAAGGCAAGGGTACTCCGAGAGGAAATTCACGAGCAGTGCCAGCCAATGACTTGCAGGCCGCTGAACAGAGCGGCGGCCCGGGCGGCCCCAATGAAGAAACGCCCGACGGCGGCCAAGACGACCAAATTCCCTACAACGAGGATGGCGATAAGGGCCAGCGTGGCCCATTGCGTCGGAGACAAAATCAAAATCGGGATTGGCTGGGAAAATTTAAGCGGCGCAAGCGTATGGCCGCCGCAGCCGTCGTGATCAGCGGGGGGATTGTCTCGATCATCATATTTCTGGTCTCGAGTGCCTTCGGGTTCACAAACTTTATGAAAAACATCGAGCAGCGGGGATTTTTACGCTACCAGGTTGATCTGAACGGCCGCTCGACGGCTTGGATCCAAACCTACATGGAGCTCCGGTTTGGCGAGATCGATGACCCTAACCTGGCTCCCAAGGATCGGGATAACATTTTCTTCCGTGCTGATCGGGTCAGTACCAATAGGCCGCTGACAGATTGGTACCGAACCTTGCGGGCTTCTAAGTTTGAGCAAGATGTCTTCGAAAAGCAAGGCATCAGGTTTACGAGCATGGCCTACAAAGAGGGTGGCATCATCAAGTACCGGGCCGGTATAATCAGCTTCCAAAACACCGATCAAAGGATCACCTTCGATCCCGGGCAAAAGACGTTCGATGCCATAGCAAGGGGCGACCCCAACGCCTTCAATGGTGCCTTGCGGGATTACGTGAAGGTAGAGAAAGAATTTAATACCGACAAAGAAGCACGCGCCGAGATCAAGGCGATCGTAAGCCAAAATTCTCCAAACTGGTGGAAGGCCGTAAAGCGGTATCATCTGCGCAAGGATATTCAAAATATGATCGGGGTGCGATCCTGGCGCTTTTTTGAGACCACACGTGGCAAGCTGCACGAAAAAAAGATCTCGATTCGCAACAAGATCATCTCGGCGGCTTTGCCCGACGACAGCAAGAGCGGCGCTTTTATTAAGTGCTTGTTCGGGGTGCCGGATTGTCAGGCGTCGACCGATCCGGCAAACCCAAAAGCCAGTGAATTACCGCCCGACGGCGCCCAAAAAGAAGGTGACAAGACAAATGGAGATCCGAATAATCCGCAAACGCTCGGCGACGGCAGCGGCGAAGCAAGCATCTCGGCCGCCTCTGACTCGGCAACCTCAACTGCCGGGGCTGCCTCAGCCGGGCAGGCCGTTAGCAAAATTGCCTCCCAGTTAATATCAAAAGCCAGCATTCTATCCTTGCTCGACTCACTGGCCAGGTTTGACCAAGCGCTCCACGATCACACCCTGACAAAAGTTATCAGGCAGGCCAAGGCTGCCCAAGTTGCCGGCATATACACCGTCTTTAGCGTGGCGTCAGACCAATTGACGACAGGGCAGGTTACGCCCGACGAGGTCAACTCCTTTATGAAGCAGTTCTCCAATCCCACGAATAGCCAGGGCTGGACCCAAGTCGTCGATCCGGGTTCGGGCACCGGTGGCGCCTCAGCGGACAGCCCCACCCTCACACCGGCCAAAAACGAAAAACAATTTTGCTCGCAAAAGCATCAATTCCAGATGGACGAACCGATCAACCGGCAGACGGCCGAGAATGAGTTTCAATACCTCTGTCCGCAGGACCGGGTTGGCGGCTCTGACCAGGCGCAGGTGATTGAGAGTGGCTGGAATGACGGGCCGGGCTTTTTGCTGCACCCCTTTTTGGCAGCGTATCATGCTGCTACCGGCGGAATTTTCAACGTCTTTAACGCCATCACCGGGGCCATCACCGGACCGATAGAAAACGGTGTCCTGTCTGTCCTAGGGCTACAGAGCGATGTTAAGCAAGTCGCCTCTTATGCGGCCGACCAAGCCCTGTCATATGGCGGAGCCAATATTAATATCAATGACAACACGCCGAGCGGCCAGGTTGGTAACGACGCCATCCAGGGCGTCGGCGTCCTGAACGAAGCAGCTATGCGTTTTCAGGGAGCTGCCACCACCACTACCCAGACTGCCGCCCTGGCCAACAAAAACACCTTGGCCTACCAGGCTGACCAGGAGCACACCAGTTTTACCAACCGCTACTTGGCCATCTCGAATCCTAACTCGCTTTTAGCCAGGGGGCTATTTGCAGTGAGCACGTTTAGGTTGAGCAGCTTGGGCACCGACATCTCAAGCGTGTTTGCCGATGCCGTATCGGACCCACTTAAGGCGCTCACGCAGCCGGCACACGCAGCCGCCCCCGATGGCTACGCGGCCTCCAATTTTGCCGGCATAGAAACCTTTGACTTTCCATCGCAGTGCTTTAACTCCAACCCCTTGTCCATGACCCCGCAAGATGCCACAAATGCGGTTGCCCTCGGTATTTTTAAGCCCGACGAAGTCAACTGGGACATGCTGAGCAACAGCGACACATTCTATAGCGCACTCTATGCCAAGGTCGGCGACAACGAAGACCTGGCCAAAAAGGTGTGGGATTGCGCGCTGCTCGACAACGCCGCCCGCGGCGGCATCGGCGCACTGTACGGCGCGCCGGGCGAGGATGCGTATGCTAGTAACTAGCCGTGGGCGGTGGGGACTGCCTTTCAGCCGGCTCCTGCAGATGATACTGCTGATTCTGCTAGCGCTCGGGGTTGGTCTGCTGCCACTACAGCGAGTCCTGGCTAGCGGCGATCCGTATGACACCTACTGCATCGACGGCGGCGACTGCGCGTTCTATGATCCTACCGAGTGCCCTGTATCAGCAGATGCCGCTTCGGCAAGCACCGGGGCTGGCGTAACTGTCGACAATCAGGCGGGACAAAAGGCAGCACAACAGGCAAGTAGCGGCAACACAAAAGTTGGCTACGCCTTGTACGATTCGACTGGCAAAAAACTTGCTAGTTATAACGACACTTCCGAGAATTACGGGGCATCCATAACCAAATCAATGCTTCTCGTCGCGTATCTTAAACAGATCGGTTCTGGAAGCCTTAGCTCTGAGGCCAAGAATGAGCTCACCAATATGATCGAAAATTCGGACAACCCCGCCGCGAACTGGGTTTACAGCCATCTTACTAACGGGAGTTCTGCCGTAAACGGTGTCGCATCTGCTGCAGGGATGTCGGGCTTTCAGCTGAACAACTCCAGCGACCCCGTGTATGTGCTCGGCCAATCTAAAATTACTGCAAATGACTTTGCTCAGTTTTTCTCCAAGATTGATACCTTATTTCCGCCCGAGCAGAAAGACTTTGCTCTCAACTTATTGTCTCACCTATCTGCAGCCGACCAGAACGGGCTTTTGCAGGCCGGACTTCCCGGCACTGTTTACTCCAAAGAGGGTTGGAAGTCGGAGAGTGTCGGACTAGAAGGTGCTCCTTACATCGTCAACCAGGCCGCACAGTTTTCATCCAACGGAACAACGTATGGTGTCGCGGTAACGGTTGGCGGAACCTCAGATCGAGACTCAGGCGAGACGATTGTTAAGGCTGTGGTTTCGGCTCTAATTTCTGGCGGACAACCGGCTCCTACAGCAAGTACCTCAACAAGCTGTTGTGCCGGCAGCGGAACGGAGAATATACCTGCCGGGACACTTCCAAGCTTTATTCCCGAGCCGTACAATGGCGCTTTCACGCAGGGAGCCAATAATCACAATGTGGCGCCCGCGCTCCTTGCAGCCCTCTTCTCTGAGGAGAATAATCTAGGGAATAATGGGACAAATCCGGATACCAGCATCCTGGCTAAAACTTGGGCAGACTTTGCAAAACAGCACCCCAACCCAAATTCGGGCTGGGGCACCTCATCTAAAGGGGCTCAGGGCCCCTTCCAATTTGAACCTTCCACATGGACAAGCTTGGGTTATGATCTCTCAAAAATCAACGACCTCGTAACTTCGGCCGACGCGGCTGCCAAATACGCGCAAACAGACGGAGCAACTAAGAATACCCCCGAGTCTAGCTGGAAGACTTTTATATTCTCGTATAATCATGCGGATTGGTACGTAACTGCCGTGCTTAAGTATTACGACTACTATAATAGCCAGCCCGGAGCTACTCCTGGCGGCGCAAGCGACACCATAATAACCGGACCTAGCAGCGACGGGTCAACATGCAGCTCTACGAGTAATGGAAGTATTGTGCAAAATGCCATCAATTTATCGTGGCCCGACGAAAGCCACGGCACCACCCCAAACGCAGCTTACGCGGCTGCTCTGAGGCAGTATAACGATTCGGGCTATTCTCAGACGGGCGGGCTGGGTGACGATTGCGGAGTATTTGTTGCGACAGTCATGCATGCCAGCGGTGCCGATCCGAATTATCCCGATTCCTATACTGTTGCTCAGGCCCAGTATGTTATCGACCACCCGGACAAGTATCAGGTGATCTATCCGGCGACGAGCACCTCCCAACTACAGCCAGGTGACATACTAATTCTTAACCAGGGGACAACCAAGAGCCCAGATGGCACAATCAATGTCGGCCAGGGTGGCGGGGGTGCCGGCGGACACACCTTCATATACCTTGGGTCTCAAGGATCAAATGGCTATAATGAAGCAAGCGCATCCTTAGGTAGCCGGTCAGCCGGGTTGGGAACAGCTCAATTAAACGACTCTCGTGGTCAGTATTTAATAGCGCGCCTCAAATAATTATGAGAGACCCTCGTAACGCTTTTATAGTATCGGTGCTCATCTTTTTTATACTCTTGTTCGGAGGTGTGATACTGCTTTACCACGAACAGTTGTTGTCGGCCAAGATTACTGTCAATGCTGTGCCGATCGCAAGCAATATAACCATAAATGGCCGTGCTGCAAAAAATGGCGTAAATCGCGTTCGGCCTGGCACGCAGAGAGTCACAGTTACGTTTGTTGGGTTTACTGCCATAACTCAGACTGTGTCTGTGAAAAAAGGTGAGGGGAAGACCGTTGATGCGGTGCTGGTCTCAAACTCAAGCCAAACTTCTAATTGGTATTTTACTCACCCTGAGGATGAGCGGAAGGCCGAGGGCCTGTCGAGCCAAACTAACGACACGCTTGCCGCAAAAGCACGTAAGGAGACACCTCTGATTCAATATTTGCCCTTTGTGGCAGGAGGTTTCGAGTACAGGGTTGATTACGGAACCCTCCCGGGTTCTAAAAATAGCCTGCCTGTCATATATATAACAGCGCCGACGGCACAAGCTCAACAAGATGCCATTAAGTGGATAAAAAGCCTTGGCTACAACCCTAACGACTATACAATCAAGTTCGTGACGGCGCCTGTGAGTCCTTTAAATTCCGAGTAATGGTATTACATTACACCCGTCGGTAAAGTGCTGGGTGACAATATCCGCGTCCGTGGTCGTAATAAACGTCTGGTACGGCGTCAGGTAGTCGGTAAGGGCGTGGCGGCGGCGGCCGTCCAGCTCGGAGAAGACGTCGTCGAGCAGCAGCAGGGGCGCCAGCCCGTCGCGGGCCGCTTGCAAGCGCTTGAGTTCGAGGATTTTAAGGGCGAGGGTGGCAGTGCGGACTTCGCCGCGCGAGGCGGTCAGTGCCGCTGGCCGGGCGTTAAACGTTACCAGCATATCCTCGCGGTGCGGGCCGCTGCCGGTAAAACCGCGCATCAGGTCATCGGTCCGGGCGGCCTCGAGCCGCTTGAGTAGCTGGCTTTCGTAGCTATCGACGGGCCAGGTGTGGTCGTACGCTAGAGCAACCTTGGTTTTGGTCTGGGCAAGTTGGCGGTATAGGGCAGGTAAGTCGGTGTTGAGCGCCGCCGCGAGCTGCTGGCGGGCGCGCACCACTTGGCCGGCCAGCTGGCTGAGCCGAACATCCCAAGGGAATAGCTCGGCCGGGTGTGCGTGAGAGGCGTGTTTAAGGAGGTTGTTGCGCTGCGCCAGCGTTCGGCGATATTGGCGTCGAATCGATCCATAGCCGGCCACGGTCTGCTCGAGCAAGTCGTCCAGATAGTCGCGGCGTCGTTCCGGGCCGCCGGCCAGCATTTGCAGATGATTCGGCTCAAACAATACGACCGGCAGGCTTTGTTTTTGGCTCAGGCGCTTGAACGGTTTAGTGTCGAGCTCGTAGGCCTTGCTGGGCGGCTCGCGCACTAGCTTAACGGTGCGCTGGCCGGATTTTTCGCTGTGGCCGTCGAGGCGCGCCCAGGGCTTCTTAAACTGAATGAGTTCGATGTCGCGGGCCCGGTAGGAGCTGCCGCGGGCCAGCACCAAAAGGGCTTCGAGCAGGTTGGTTTTGCCGCTGGCGTTGGGGCCAACCACAATATTGACACCCGGACTCAGCTCAAACGACGCATCAGCAAACGACCGAAAGTGCTGCAGCCTGAGATCCGTAATCATACACCTATTATAGGGAAAAGAGCGGTTTATGACTTCAGCGGCATGACGATGTGCCGGTAGTCGGGTGCGCTGGGATCTGAGAGGAGAGTTGGTTCAAGCTTGCCGTTAAAACCAAATACTACTTCATCGCCGCTGAGGGCGCCAAGCGCATCGAGTAAGTAGCGGGAGTTAAGGGTTACACTGCCGTTGCCGCTGACTTTTGCGGGAGCCGTGGCGGTGTTTTCGCCGAGCTGCGAGGCGACCGAGCGGATACTGAGTTGAGCGGCCTTTTCGTCGACCTCGATCGTGACGCTGCCGGCGCTCTCCCGCGCAAACAGGCTCGACACTTTCGTAACATTGGTAAAATCAGCTTTTTTGACAGTGGCTTGGGTGGTGAATTTTTCTGGTATGAGTTTGCGGTAGTCTGGGTATTTGCCGTCCACGAGGCGGGTGACGAGTTCGATGTCGCCGACCTGAAACAACACTTGCTGGTCGTCGTGGGTAACACTAATCTCGTCATCATCGCCGATAACACGCAATAGATCTTGCAACGAAGAGGCGGGGACGAGCAAATTCACAGCTTGTTTGTTGGTACCGAGAGCTTTTTCGGCCAACCGGTAGCTGTCAGTGGCAGCCATGTACAGCTTGCCGTCGATGGTTTGCAGGAGCACGCCTGTTAAAACCGGCCGGGTTTCGTCGCTGGAAGCCGCAAACACCACCTGTTGCAGCGCTTTTTTGAAGACACCGCTCTTGATGGTCCATTTTTTGCCGCTGGTTATTGCTGGCATAACCGGAAAATCATCGGCTACAATTCCATTCACAACGGATTGGTACTGGTCGGTGGTGACGTGTAGTTTGGTTTCTTGCAGGTCTAACTCGATCACGCCGTCGGGGAGGCTGCCGACAAAATCCTGCATAAGGCGGGCCGGAACGGTGATTGAGCCTTCTTCTTTTACCTTGGCGCCAATGTAGTGGGTAATGGCGATGTCCAGGTTAGTGGCCGACAAACTGAGGCGGTTATTGCTGGTTTTGATGAGCACATTGGCAAGAATCGGCAAGGTGCCGCGAGTATTGGCTACTTTGGCGACTGAGTTGAGTGCCCGGTTGAGATTTTCTTGTGTGACTTGCAGCTTCATTAATACCCCCTACTAATTACAAAGAATTAATATATTAGTACTTGTTGTTATAGGTCGTGTGGATGATTGGGAAAACTGCTCAAAAACCCCTGTAAAAAGCCGATTTTTGGGTCTGGAAAAGCCGGGGATAAAGCCAAGCTGCTTGTGAAGAACCGGCCGTTTATTCACAAACGTTAAAACCGAAAATTGTGCTCTAGTGTATAAAACCGGAGTTTTACCAGCTTTGTCCCACAAGCTGCCCACAACCTTTCCCCAAGCATTACGCATACAAGTGCTCCCGGATTTCGCTGATTGCCATGCGCAAGGTCGCGTCGGAGCGGGATTCGCGGTCGATTTTATCGACGGAATGTATGGCCGTGGTGTGGTCTTTGCGCCCCAGTTCCCGAGCGATTTTAGGAAAACTGAGCTTAAGCTCGTTGCGCAGCATGTACATAGCAACCTGACGAGGTACCACAATGTCTTTATCGCGCTTTGGCCCCACAATATCTTCAAACGGTATCTGAAAATGCCGCGCCGTACGCTCAATAATCTGCTTGGCGCTCAGGTGTTTGGGCCGGGCCCGGTTGACGTCCAATAGGCTCGTGGCGATGCTCAGTGTCGGCTCCAGGCCGCGCATTTCGCAGTAGGCCAGCAGCTGGTTGAGGGCGCCTTCCAGCTCGCGGATGTTGGTTTGAATATTGTTAGCCAAGTAGTCAACCACTTCGTTATCGAGTTCGGTGCCGTGGTTTTGCGCCTTGGTTTGGACGATAGCGCAGCGCGTCTCAAAGTCAGGAATCTGCATATCAATGCTCATGCCGCCGCTAAAGCGCGACTTGAGCCGGTCTTCCAGCCCGACAATATCGCGCGGCGGCTTGTCGGAACTCATAATCAGTTGTTTATTGGCCTGATGTAAGGTGTTAAAGGTGTGAAAAAATTCTTCTTGAATCTTGTCTTTGCCGGCCAAAAACTGCACGTCATCCACGATCAGGACGTCAGCCGAGCGATAATAACGGGCAAAGTCCGAGGCCGTGCGGTTACGCAGCGCCGCCACGAACTCCTGCACAAATTGCTCAGTGGCGATGTAGAGGATTTTGGCCTGCGGGTTGCGCGCCTGCAGGGCGTTGCCAACCGCCTGGATAAGGTGGGTTTTGCCGATGCCGACGCCGCCGTAGACATAGAAGGGGTTGTAGCGCGTGCCGGGCTGCTGAACGATAGCTTGGCAGGCGGCAAAGGCCAGCTCGTTGCTGCCGCCGACCACAAAGCTGTCGAGAGTGTAGCGCTCATTCAAGCCTTGCCGGCGGGCTGGCGCGGCGGTGGCTGGAGGGTTGTTAGCGGGCACGGTGGTAGTTTGAGCCGGCTGCGGTTCGGTCTGTTTGTCCGGGCGCTTTTTGCCGGGCTGCGAAGAAACAATCTTATATTCGATCTGCTGGGCTTTAAGGCCGTTTTTGGCGAGGGTTTTGGTGATTAAATCGCCGTATTTGCGCTCCAACTGTTGCTTGATAAAGATGTTTGTTACCCCGATGACAATGGTCTCGTCGGACTGCCGCAGCAGCGACGATCCCTTAAACCAGGTAATAAAATTGCCATGCGAAACAGACAACTCGATCTCCCCCAAAACTGCCTGCCACAATGCATCTTCCTGCATTTGTTCCTCCGTGTAGACCTAATATACGGCAGTCGGCGCAGGTTTTCCACACCTTCTCAGACTTTTTGAAGTGAACCCAAGCCAAAATATAGCACCACCGTTTATTTATACACAAGCTCGACACCCATCTGTTAATCTGTGGACAATTAGTGTCATTCAGTGGAAAACAAGCAGCGATTAGCGGCTAATTATTGTCAAAACCACACGGGCAGATTCGACAACACCCCCGCTTTACAAACAGAGGTGCAACAGGTATAGTAGCTAGCACTATGCCCAAACGAACCTATCAGCCCAAAAAACGCTCGCGCTCCCGCGAACACGGTTTTCTCAAGCGGATGGCCAGCGCCGGCGGCCGCAATGTGCTCAAGCGCCGCCGCCTCAAGGGCCGCAGCAAACTCTCGGTTTAAGCCGATGATCTCGGTCAAACACCGTTTTCACGGCTATGGCAGCCTGCGCGGCGTCTATCAGCGCGGGCACACCGTGCGCGGCTCGCTCATAAGCCTCAAATTTGCCCAGCGCGGCGGCCAGCGGCCGTACCGCGTGGCGGTGGTGGTCAGCCGCAAGGTGAGCAAGTCGGCCGTAACGCGCAACCGGATCCGCCGCCGCGTCTACGAACTGGTCAGGGAGCGGGCGGCCGCCATTCCAGCTGGGACAGATCTGGTGTTCACGGCCTACGACGAGCGCTTGGCCGAACTGCCGGCGGTGCAGCTGCAGACGGCGATCAACGACCTGCTTCAAAAAGCCGGCCGCCACCAGACACCTTAGGCGTGCTATAGTAAAGGACAAGCCACGAAGGGGAGTAAATAAATTCGCTTATGTTTACGACGCTTATAGTTCAACCAATTTTTAATCTTTTAGTGCTGATTTATGCCCTGTTGCCGGGCCATAACTTTGGCCTGAGCTTGATCATTTTTACGGTGTTGATCCGCCTGTTGCTTTGGCCGCTGGTCAAAAAGCAGTTGCATCAAGCCAAAGCCATGCGCGAGCTGCAGCCAGAGATCAAGCGGGTTAAACAAGCCGCCAAGGGCGACCGCCAAAAAGAGTCGATGATGCTGATGGAGCTGTACAAAGAGCGCGGCATCAACCCCTTTGCGACGTTCCCTATCCTGATTGTGCAGCTTATTATCCTGATCGGTCTGTACAGCGGTCTCCGGCGGGTGATCGCCAATCCGCACAATCTGGTCAGCTTTGCCTATCCCAGCCTGCAGCACCTCAGTTGGATGCAGGTTCTGGCGCACAACATCCACCGTTTTGACAACACGCTGTTTGGCGTAGTGAATCTGGGCCGCAGCGCCGCTGGCAACGGCGGCATCTACTGGCCGGCGATGATTATCGTGCTGGGCAGTGCCATCGCCCAGTACTTCCAGACCAAGCAACTGATGCCGAGCGACAAAGAGCAGCGGTCTTTGCGCACCATTCTCAAAGAAGCAAACTCCGGCAAACAAGCCGACCAGTCCGAGGTGAACGCCGCGGTCGGGCGCAGCACCCGCTACTTTTTGCCGGTGATGATCTTTCTGTTCACGGTCAACATCGCCTCGGCGCTGAGCCTGTACTGGCTGGTCGGCGGCATCGTGGCCTACATCCAGCAGAGTATTGCTCTTAACAAAGACGAGTCCGAGATGGAAGACCTGGCCGACAAGCCGGCCCGCGACGTTTCTGCCATTCCTGAGGCCGAAGTTGTCGCCAAACCTAAAACCTCCAAGCCAAAAACGGCTAACGCCGCCAGAAAGGCGGCTAAGAAGAGGAAAAAGCGATGAACGATTCCATGGAAGAGGCCATCCAATACGCCAAAAAATATCTTGAGGATCTGCTGTCATTTTTTGGGCTGAACACCGATGTGTACGCCACTCGCGACGACGAAGTGATTCAGCTTAATGTGCCGAGCACGCACTTAAACGGCTTTTTGATCGGCCAGCGCGGCGATAACATGCGTTCGCTGCAGTACCTGACCAGCACGGCGCTTAAGAACAGTAATTTTGCGAACACCCGGGTAAACGTGGACATCGCCGAGTATAAAAAGCAGCGGGCCGATCGGCTGCGCGAGCGGGCCGAGGCGTGGGTCAAGCAGGTGCGCGACAGCGGCGAGCCGATGGACTTGCAACCGATGAATGCCGCCGATCGGCGCGTCGTCCACCAGCTGGCGGCCGAATACGGCCTGTCCAGCGATTCGGACGGCGAGGGCCGCGACCGCCACATCGTGCTCAAACCTAGCGAAGGGTAGATCGCTCGTGCAATTGCTGGCAAAACTCCGGCATAACGAGTGGGCGCTTGCACTCAGCGTGGCAGTTGTCATTATTGCCGTTGGCGTCGGACTCGGCTGGGAAAACAATAAACTGGTGCCGGTCAATCCAACAACATCTTCGCATTACAGTCTTGAACCGCACAACCATCTGGCCTTTATGGTCAACTGGGACGGCCCAATTTACCTAAACCTGGCCCAACACGGCTATACCGCCAAATCGCTGGCCAACTTTTTTCCGCTGTATCCGCTGCTCGTCCACATAGTCCACATCATTATACCGTCGCTGGTCTACAGCGGTCTGATGGTGTCGTGGGCGTGCCTGGCCGGCGCCATCTACTTTTACCTTAAGATCGTCAAGCGGCTTTATAAAACCAAAAACAATCTGGAAGCACTGCGGGCGGCGCTGTTTTTTGTGCTGTTCCCGACCGGTATATTCCTGCTGGCCGCCTATACGGAGAGCCTGTTCGCCATGTTGGCGCTCGGCGCGCTTTACTTTACGCTCCAAAAACGGCTTGCGCCGGCGGCTGTCTTGGCGCTGTTGGCGACGGCTACCCACATCAACGGGCTGTTCGTGGTTGTGCTGATGGCTCTGCTGCTGCTCGAAGCGGGTGTGGAACTGGTCAAAATCGCGGCGACCGCCATCGTTGGCAGCCTGGGCTTCGTGGCCTATATGCTCTATCAAGCCCTGCATTTTCATGATCCGTTAGCCTTTTTGTCGGCGCAAGGCAGCCATAGCAAACTGAACTTTAGTCTGGCGCATGTCGCGAGCGAGGCCGCTACCTTTAACGGTCTGTTTTTGCTGCTGCTCATCGCGGCGGCGTGGTATTGGTGGTCTCGGCGCCGGAGTTTTTCGGTCTATACGCTGCTGTATGTACTGATTGTCTTTGTCGGCGGCCACGGCTTTAGCGGGCAAGGCCGGTATGCCCTCATGGCCTTTCCGCTGGAACTCATGCTTTATGACTACACGCGTAAAAAACCACTGGCTTATACGCTGGCTATCGCCCTATCGAGCGTGCTGTGGGCCTTTTTTGCGCTGCGGTATATGGGCGGCTACTCGGGCGGCTAAGGCTGCTCTTGGAGTATTTGTTGGTAGACAGCAAGTGTTTGCTCGGCAGTTCGTTGCCAGGAGTATTTTTTGACCTGGGCGGCACCTTTTTTGATAAGCGCGTTTCGCAAATCTTTATCAGTTAACACTTCGTTAATGGCGTCGGCCATGGCTGTTACATCGAGCGGGTCAAAGTAGTGCGCGGCCGGGCCGTAGACTTCGGGCAGGCAGGTGGCGTTGCTGCTGACTACCGGCGCGCCGTGCAGCATGGCCTCCAGGCCGGGCAGGCCGAAGCCTTCGCTCAGAGACGGAAAAACATATGCCGCACACTGTTCGTACAGCCAGCGGAGCTGTCCGTCGCTGACAAAGCCGGTAAAATGCACGTCTTTGAGGTCGCGTTTTTGCACCAAAGCGGCCAGCCGCAGATAGTTGGCGTCTTGGCTGCCGACCAGCACCAGCGCGAGCTTTGGGCGCTGGGCCTTGAGTTGCACAAAAGCCTCCAGCAGCCGCTCAATATTCTTATGCGGCAGCGCCCGCCCGACGTACATGATAAACTCGCGGCCGGCAATCGCTGAAAGCGGCTCGGCCGCGCTGGTAATCGGATCGGCGGCCAGGGGCGTCACCGTAATCTTATCAGGGTTGACGCCGGCAAAATGGGCCACATCGTGTTTAACAAAGTCGCTGTAGGTGAGCAGCGCGGTCGACTTATGCGCCACCCGCCGGTTGAGCCAGCGGTAGACGCGCTGTTTGCACCAAAAAACCAGGCGATTTTTGGCCGGATTGCTAAAACGCGCCGTGGTCAGGTCGTTCATGGTCGTAACCACCTGGCCGCGGTACAAAACCGGCTGCTGCGCCATCGGAAAATGCACCAGATCCGCCCGCAGCCCGCGCAGTTGCCGCTTAAAGCCGAGCTGCTCGCCCAGAGAGAATTCCTTAAAGAGTGTCAGCTCAACCCTAAAGCCGGGCGCCAGCCGGCGCATAAACTCGGCGCGGCGGGCTTTGACTAGGACCACCACCTCGTACGCAGGCCGCAGCCGTGCCAGATATTCCACCAGCTTGTCGACATAGCGGCCCGTGCTAGTGCCCGATTCGCGGGCGTCGATAACAATTCGCTTCATAACTATGTATACTATACTGGAATAAAACTTGAGCGGAGGCAACGGCGACAGCAATGGCAAAACGAGTGCTTATCACGGGAATAACCGGCCAGGATGGCTACCACTTAGCTGAATTACTGCACGAAAAGGGCTACGAGATTTACGGCCTTATCAGGGGTCAGCACAATCCAAAGCGCTTGCGTGTGGCCACCGAGCAGCCATATATCAAACTGATCGAAGGCGACCTGCTCGACCTGTCCTCGCTGACGCACGCCATGACCGTGGCCCAGCCTGACGAGGTGTATAACCTGGCGGCTATCAGCCACGTCGGCTACTCATTCAAAACGCCGCAGCTGACGGCCGATATCACCGGCAAGGGCGTGCTCAACATGCTCGAGGCCGTTCGCCAAACCGGCGGCACTAAGACCGTGCGTTTTTATCAGGCTTCGACGTCCGAGATGTTTGGCGGGCTGGATTATAACCGGCCGGGCAAGGGCTATGACGAGCAGGCGCTCTTCCACCCGCGCAGCCCCTACGGCGTGGCCAAGCTCTACGGCCACTGGATCACCAAGAATTACCGCGAAAGCTACGGCATGCACGCCAGCAGCGGCATTCTGTTCAATCACGAGGGCGAGCGGCGCGGCCTGGAGTTTGTGACCCGAAAGATCTCTAACGCCGTGGCGCGCATTCACCTCGGCAAGCAAAAATATGTTGAACTCGGCAACCTGGACGCCAAACGCGACTGGGGCTACGCCGGCGACTACGTGCAGGGCATGTGGCTGATGTTGCAGCAGGCCGAGCCGGACGACTACGTGCTGGCCACCGGCGAGACGCACTCCATTCAGGAGTTTTTGGACCTGGCCTTTAAAGAGGTCGGCATCGACGACTGGCAGCCCTACGTCAAGCAAAATGCCGAATTTATGCGTCCCGCCGAAGTCGACATTCTGCTCGGCAACCCCGCCAAGGCCGAAAAAGTCCTCGGCTGGAAGCGCCAAGTCGACTTTCCGGGCCTCGTCAAGCTGATGGTCGAGTACGACCTGGGCTTGGAGTCGGCCGGCAGCCTCAAGTAACCGGGGTTTTAGCGGCGAGCGTCCAGAATAAAGTCAAGGCCTTGCTTTAGTAGAAAGCTGTCGGATGTCAGCAACGATAAGCCCTCGACGCGGGCTTGGGCCAATAGCATGCGATCGAAAGGATCGTGCCGTGCCAGTTCGGGGAAGTTCAGTATGGCGGCCGCGTGACGAGATGTGAAGTCGATCATCTCTAGCCCGGCCTTATCTATATCCGGCAGCAAATCTACTGGCGGCTGCAACTTGCCAAGCATAGCTTTAATGTTTATTTCCAATAAGTTGATAGACGAAACAAGAACGGTATCGGCTGCTTGCAGCGACTGTTTAGCCTGGTCACCGAATACCCGGCCACCGGGAGTGTTTAGCAGCCAGAGCAAGCTATGCGTATCCAAAAGAATACTCATGAATCAGAATCTGGCCCGTAAAATAATTGCTTAACCTCGGCATCGTAGCTATCAAGAACTTTCTCGATGTCGTCAAGCTTGCCGGCCGCCGTACCGAACTTGATTTTGGGCCGGGCCGTCTCGGCGGCCATTAACACAACTTCTTTTTGGCCGTAGCTGCCGATGTAGACCGGCCGACCGGCTTTGGCCTGCTTGATGTATTTTGACAGATTAGTCTTGGCGTCGTAAATGTTAATTACTTTACCCATGACCTCAAGTATACATGCCTAGCTAGACTTAGTCAAGGCATATCTGTGCGGGTTAACGGCTGCGCCAGTCGGCGATAACGTCGGCAAGGGTTTGGTCGAGGGTGATTTGCGGTTGCCAACCAGTGTCGGCGGTCAATTTGTCGTGGGTGCCTGATATGAGCGGCGTGTCGGACGGGCGCATGCGCGCCGGATCCGGCTTAATCGCCGGCTTAACACCGGCGGCTGCGCACAACCCGTCCAAGATTTCGTGGCCGCTGAGCG
>Ga0335082_10002319_pt1 | contig 20473 bp, 17 predicted proteins | sample Lox_Sample_41_FD_206718 | JGI IMG/M metagenome (GOLD analysis project Ga0335082, IMG submission 206718) | Soil microbial communities from Loxahatchee National Wildlife Refuge, Florida, United States - Lox_Sample_4.1 | ecosystem: Environmental > Terrestrial > Soil > Wetlands | place: USA...
TCCCCTAGGCGAGCAGCGCGTCGAGCTCGCCCGACGCGTCGAGCGCGGCGAGATCGTCGAAGCCGCCCACGTGCCGATCGCCGATCCAGATCTGCGGGACGCTGGTACGGCCGCTGCGCTCGACCATCTCGCGTCGGCGCGGCGGATCCGCCTCCACGTCGATCTCGTCCCAACGCTGGCCCTTGCGCGTCAGCAGCGCCTTGGCCATGCGGCAGTAGGGACACCATTGCGTCGTGTAGATCGTGATCTTTCCCATCCGCCACTCCGAGAGCGCGGGAGAATAGCGTCCGGCTACAGCGGCTCCGTGATCGGGAGATCCTCCCACATGAGCTGCAGGAAGGTTCCGATGAAGAACGACATGAAGGCCATCAGGAAGATCGCGGAGGGGAACACGTGGAAGGGTTCGATCCCGAGGACCACGGGCAGCTCACCGATGAACGGGGGCATGATCTGCCGCAGCTGCTCGATGCTCTCGGCCTTGCTCTCGCCGGCCCACTCCCGCACCGCCATGAACGGCCCGATCATGCTGGTGAGCACGAGACCGATGCCGGTCGATTGCACGAGGCCGAGCAGGAAGATCTGCGTCGCGCGCGCGAACGCGACGTCGCTGTCGCCGAGCCGGCGCTGCACCTCGATGTACAGGTAGAGCAAGGTCACCAGCCCCACCACGACGGAGATGGTGGCGAGCGGGACGAACGAGCGCGTCACCAGGTCCCACACCTCGTCGATGAAGAAGATCGGGAGGTAGCCAACGATGATGCCGGCCATGATGCGCGGCACCGACGCGTGGAAGAGAGTGAGATCGCGGCGCACCAGGAAGCGGTAGAGCAGGAACCACAGGATCGCGACGTCGGCCACGGCCAGCTCCACCGAGCAGAGCCAATCGAAGGCCCGCGGCGCCGACTTATAGGTGAGCGCTGCGATCGCGAAGGGCGCGGCGAACGCGGCGAGCAGCAGCACGTAGTTGCGCGTGCGCTGACGCGAGAGCACGCGGTCGCTGTCGTCGCGACCGCGATCCAGATTGGCGGCGTGCTGGATCATCACCGCCGCGTGATGGACGTCGTACTGGCGCAGGAACCAGGCCTCGAGCTTCTTGAGCACGCGCAGGCAGTCCTTGTGGAGGGGCCGCCGCAGGAACGGCACGAGGTCGCGGCCGCGCGTCACCAAGGTCTCGCCGCGCGCGTGGATCGCGTGGCGCACCTCGGCCTCGCGGCTCTCGAAGGGCGAGTCCTCGCTCTCGAAGGCGCTGCTGTCCTCGTCGAGACAGACGTCCTCGAGCCAGCGGTAGAAGTGGCGTTCGGCCAGACGCACGACGCAGCGGTTGATCGCGGCCTGGTCGTTGCCCTCCAGGGTCGCGAAGAAGCCGGTCTCCGAGAGGTCGTCCGCGGGATCGAAGGGATCGACCTCCCCGGCGACGTAGGCGGCGAGATAGGCAGGCTCGGCGCGATCGAGCAGCCGGTAGAGCGCGCAGTAGACGAGCTTCCGCAGGTGCAGCACCGCGATGCGGATGCCCGGGCGCTCCTCCTGCGAGGAGCCGCTCGCGAAGCGCATCGCGATCTGCGCGATCAGCGCGACGTCCTGCCAGATGCGCTGGAGCGCGTCGCGGCCGAGGCGCGTGTCGGACTCGAGTCGTCGCGTGACCGACTCGAGGTGTCGCGGGAGCTGGAGCACGAGTCGCGAGGCCAGGAGCTGCGAGTCGCGCGCGCGGGCCTCGGGCGCCAGCAGCGCGGGACGCGTCGCCAGGTCCTGGAGCTGGAGGAAGAGCTCGGCCGGATCGTGGCGCCGCGCGTGGAAGGAGAAGGTCTCCGGGAAGATCCGCTCGAAGCCCTGCCCGCGGTCGCACTCGAAGCGGACCTCGCGCGCGTGGAAGGCGTAGGTGAAGCGGAAGGTCAAGTGCAGCCGCTCGATCCGCAGCTCCAGCCGGTCGAGCGCCGCGGCGGGAACGGGCGCGGGCCGGTCCACGATCGCGGCGGTCGCGCTCAGAGAACCGACGCCCCGGCCTTCTCGCCGGTCTCGTAGTACTCGTCCACGCGCCGGGCGAGCTCGACCACGCGCGACGGCAGCTCGTCGCGCAGCGGCCAGCGCGCGAGCGCGATGCGCATGCGATCCTGGAGGAGATGCGCGTCGGGGAAGCCCTGACGCGCCATCGCGTCGTCCACCTCGAGCCAGTTGTCCACGGCCGTGCGCGTGCGCGAGATGCGCTCGCGGAGCTCGCTCATGCCCGCCGACTGCACGCTCGAGCGCCGGATTCCGTCGGAGAGCTCGCGCAGCTTCTCGCGCGCGGACTCGAGCACGGGCCGCAGCGCGGCGCGCTCGGACACGATGTCGCCGAGCAGCTCGCTGAAGCGGCGCTGCAGCGGCTCGTGCGACACCTCGCGGAAGAGCAGCACGCGGCCGAGGCGCCGCCCCGCGTCGTCGGCGAGGCTGCGCGCCGTCACACGGAAGCGATGGCTGTCGACGTCGACGTCGCAGAAGGCGACGCCTTCTTCCTTCTCGGCCTCGCGCACCGCGGCCTCGATGCGGTCGACGCCCTTGCGCGAGAGCACCTCGCTGAACGGGCGACCGCGCACGTCGCCGCCGAGCCCGAGGTACTCGCGCACGGGGCGGTTGATCGCCTGCACCACGCCGTCGGCGTCGATCGAGATGGCGCCGGTGTCGAGCTCGTCCATCACCGCCTCTAGGAACCCGTTGGCCTTGCGCAGATCCGAGAGCAGCCGCTCGTTCTCGACGGCGAGCTTGTGGTGCTCGACCGCCTGCTTCATCAGCTGCTTCAGCTGCTCCGGCTCCCAGGGCTTCGTGATGTAGGCGTAGACGTGGCCGTCGTTGATCGCCTGGATGATCGCCTCGATGTCGGAGAAGCCGGTCAGGATCATCCGCACCGTCGACGGATGGCGGCGACACACCTCGGCCACGAACTCGACGCCGCTCATGTCGGGCATGCGCTGGTCGGTCAGCACCGCGGCGAAGGGCGCCTTCTCGTCGAGCAGCGCCAGCGCCTTCCGGGCGTCCGTCGAGGTGTAGACCTCGTAGTCGTCCTGGAAGGTGAAGGTCATCGTCTCGAGGATCGCCTCCTCGTCGTCGACGACCAGAATGCGCGGCAGCGGTTCGCTCATGCGAGCCGTCCGGGCGGTGTCACCAGCCGAAGAAGCGGCGTCGGCCACGCCCGCTCGCGTCCTTGCGCTTGGCCTCTTCCGCGGCCTTCCGTTCGTTGATCTCGGCACGGATGTGCTTGCGGTGCTCCTCGGTGCGCTTGCGCAGCCGGTCGCCGCCGATCTTCGTCCACGGTCGCTGCTCCTCGGGCGCGCCGAGTCCGCGGAACTTGCGATAGCCCCAGAGCTCGTGTTTGAACTCCTCCTCGACGAACTTCACCATGATCGCGTCGTCGAGAAAGCCGAGCGCGGGGATGTGATCGGGGATCAGGTCCTCGGGATTGGCGAAGTAGGCGAGCCCGGCGAGCACCTGGTTCTTCACCGACTGCGGCGCCTTGTACTCCTCGTCGAGGATGATCTGCGTCATGTCCTCGAGCGTCTGGATCGCGTCGAGCACGAACTGCGGCGCGTGCACCGACGTCCGCACCGTCTCGACGAGCTGGCGCGCGTCCTTCAGGATCGTCTCGGGATCGAGCTTCGCGGCGTTCGCCTTCGCCTGCTTGTAGAGGTCGCGGAAGTACGACGCATCCTTCTCATCGAGATCGAATGTGACCTTGAACTTCTTGCCCATGTCGATCTCCCGCGCGGCTCCCCGAGGGGCCGCACTGTATCAATAGCGCGCGTACTCGATCAAGCGCGGCACCTCACGCGACCACTCGCCCTCCCAGAGCTGCGCGACGCGATGACCGGGACTCACTCCCTGCTCGAGCTGCGCGAAGACCGGCGCGAGGAAGCCGGTCTCGTCGCGATCGCGGCGACCGGCGTGCGCGATGCGTGCGAGTCCTTCGCGCGCGATGCGAGCGAGCTCTCGCGCGAGCTCGAGCACGGCCACGCCGCCGTAGCGTGCACCGAGACCCCGGCGCGCGACGTCCGAGCGCGCGGCCTCGCGCGTCTCGGCGTCGAAGTCCGAGACGAGCGCGTGGGCCTGCGCGAGCGAGGCGGGGTCGTAGAGGACGCCCTTCCACAGCGCGGGCAGCGAGCAGGTCAGACCGGGCGGCACCGCGTCGGCGCCACGCACCTCGATCACGCCGCGCTTGAGCCGCACGTCCGGGAAGAGCGTGGTGAGATGCCGGTCGAAGTCGCCGAGCGTCGCGCGCTCACCCTCGAAGCCCTCGCGCAGGAAGCGGCGGAAGGTCGTCGTGTGCGCGGGCCGGTAGACGCCATCACGGACCAGGAAGAACATCGGCACGTCGAGCGCCCACTCGACGTAGTCGCGGTAGCCGAAGCCCTCGTCGAAGGCGAACGGCAGCAGGCCGCAGCGGTCCGGATCGGTGTGCGACCAGATGTGGAGGCGGCGCGTGGTGAAGCCGTTGGCCTTGCCCTCCGACACGCTCGAGTTCGCGAAGATCGCCGAGACGATCGGCGAGATCGCGAGACCGCAGCGCATCTTCGCGACCATGTCGGACTCGTCGCCGTAGTCGAAGTTCGCCTGCACCGTCGCGGTCGCGAACATCATCTCGAGCGCGAGCGAGCCGCGCGTCGGCAGATACCTCCGCATGATGCGGTAGCGGGCCTTCGGCATCACCGGAATGCGATCGACGCCGTGGAGCGGATGGATGCCGAGCCCGAGCCAGACGATCCGCATCGGATCACACACGCGCTTCATCAGTGCGAGATGCGCGTGGAACTCGTCGCAGGTCTCGTGGATCGTGCGAAGCGGCGCGCCCGAAAGCTCCATCTGGCCGCCGGGCTCGAGCGTGATGCTGGCGCCGCCCTTCTCCAGCCCGATCAGGAACTCGCCTTCCCGCAGCGGCTGCCAGGCATCCGCCTCGGCCACCTTCGCGAGGACCGCGCCGATGCCGCGCTCGCCTTCGTAGGGCACGGGCTGATGGGTGTCGGCGTAGAGGCCGATCTTCTCGTGTTCGGTCCCGACGCGCCAGCGCTCGCGCGGCTTGGCGCCGCCGGCCAGGTGCGCCACGAGCTCGTCGACCGACCCGACGGGCCGCGCGCCTGCCGGCTCCTGACGATCGCGGCTCACGCCGTCCGCCGTCGCGTCGCGCGCACGCTCACGGCGTCGCGGCCTCTTCGAGGAAGCGCTCGAGGAAGCTGCCGAGCGCGCGGGAGATCTCCTCGCGCGCGGTGAAGGGGAAGCTCAAGCAGGGGCCTTCTTCCTTGCCGGCTCGGAAGGGTCCGACCAGGGTGACCTCGCCGCGGCTCTTCGCCGTGACGATCGCGCGGTGTCGTCCGCGCGTCAGGTCGAACTCGACCGCGCGCAAGTGCTTGTCGTCGACGCGCACATCGCCGAGCGCGACGCGAAGGTGCGGCGCGCCCGCGGCGGCCGCGGCCTTGTGGAAGCCCTCGAGCGCCTCGGCGACCTGCGCGCGCAGACCCTCGGCTTCGCGCCGCGCCTCGGACAGGCCCTCGGCATGGGAAGACTCGCGCTCGCCGAGCCGTTGCCCGAGCGAGGCGAGACGAGCGGCGAGCTCGATGCCGGCCGGGGGAATGCGCGACATGGCCCCGGATGCTCGCACATCCCGCCGGATCGGTGCAGGGGCCACGGCCCCCCGAGCGCGTATGGCCGCTATCGAGTCGTCTCGCGCGCGACCTGGCGATTGCCTTCGAGCTGCGCGAGCAGCATGTCGCGCGCGACCTGGAAGCGTCCCCGTAGCGAGGACGGGATCGGCTCGCGCGTCGCGAGGCCGCGCACGTTCGCAGGATTCACGTAGCGACCGTCCTTGCTAAAGCGGAAGCAGACGTGCGGACCGGTGGCGAGGCCGGTCGAGCCGACGTAACCGATCACCTGCTTCTGTCGGACCGTCTGCCCGACCCGCAGGTCCTTCGCGTAACGCGAGAGGTGAGCGTAGAACGACTCGACCCCAGTGCGGTGGCGGATCTTCACCAGGTTCCCGAAGCCTCCACCCCAGTCGCGATAGGTGACGACCCCGTCCGCGACCGCCCACACCGGCGTGCCTTCCGGCGCCGCGTAGTCGATGCCGTGGTGAGGTCGCGTGATCTTGAGGATGGGGTGGAAGCGCGCGTCGCTGTAGGGCGAGGTCACGCGGCCATGCCACACCGGCGACATCAGGAACTGGCCCTCGACCGAGCTCCCGTCCGGGTGGTAGTAGCCGCCGCGACCCTTCTCGGTCTCGAAGTAGACCGCCTCGTAGTGACCTGCGGCGCCGTCGTAGCGCGCGGCCAGGATGCGGCCTGGGCCCGAGTACTTCTCGTTGCCGTCGGGCTCGACCCGGTACAGGCGCTCGTAGAGGATCTCGAAGGCGTCGCCCGAGCGGATCGCACGGTGGAAGTCGATGTCCCAGGCGAAGACGTCGGCGTAGTCGTGCGCGAGCTGTCCGTCCTCGCCGAGATCGGCGATCGCGCCGTAGAGATTGTCGGAGACCAGCCCCGCGATGCGAGCCGTGCGCGGCACCATGTGCGCCTCGCGTCGCGTCACCTCGTAGCCATCGCCGGAGCGCTGGATGTGCCAGCCGGTGTTGGGCGCCGTCAGGTACTCGAAGTCGACGAGCTCGCCCTGCGGGCCGCGCGCGATGCGGAACTTGTGTCCCGGCTGGGCGGAACGGAAGTCGAAGTGCGGGGCCAGCGTGTGCGTGATCTCGAGGATGAGCTGGGGAGAGATGCCTTCCCGGCCGAGTGCGCGCGCGAGCGTCTCGCCGCGACCGAGCTCGCCTTCGGAGATCTGGAGGCGCGGCGGAGCCGGTGTCGGCGGCGTATGCAGCGAGAGCGCGCCGACGGCCGGAGTCATCACGGCGTCGAGTCCGCTCGCCACGAGGTCTGCCGGCGAGAGCGACCCGGCGCCTCGCTCGCTCGGGAGCACGGGCTCGGCCTGCGCCGCCGTCAGCGCGAGGCCGGCCGTCGCGCCGATCCAGACGGCGATCCGCGCGGCGGAGCTGCGGGCATGGCTTCGCGCACGGAGCTGCGGGCGCTTCTGCATCGACTACCTCTCCGCGGCCTGCCGCCCCGCCGCGATCCTTCGCAGATCGCAGCCATCCGAGGAGCGGTCGTCTCCCCGGATCTCGGACCTCGTCCCCAGTGGAGGTCGTCGACGGTGGCCGCTCTTCGGGTTTGTCGCTCTCGAGGAATCCCCCCGGCGGAAAGGCGGCTTCCACACTACACCCATGTAGCGGCGATTGCACGCCATTTGCTGCCGTCGGTCGGGCCATCGGCGCACGGAGCGATCGGCTTGAGGCAATTAGCGGGCGGAAACGCGCGCCGCGCCGCTACTCCACCTCGTTCAGGAGCTCCTGGATCGCGCGGTGCAGCGTCTCGAACAGCGGCTCGATCTCGTCGAGCTCGAGGCAGGAGAAGGCGATGCGCAGGTCCGAGCCGCCGGCGGCGATCACGCCGATCCCGTACCGGTCGAGCAGGCGCAGGCGGACGCGCTCGGCGTCGAGCCCGCGCGCGCGGACGCACATGAAGTAGCCGCTGTTGAAGGGGTAGACCTCCCAGCTCTCCCGGAAGCGCGGCGCGTTCGCGACCTCGTGGATCCGCTCGGCGCGCGCCCGCAGCAGCTCGTGCTTCTGCTTGCGCTCGTCGGGCAGCGACGAGGACGCCAGCGCCTTCGCCACCAGCGACTGCGAGAGCTGCGGCACATTCGAGATGCCGCTGCGGATCGCGCCCCGCGCCTTCGCATCGAGCACCTCGCACACTTCCTTCGCGGTGTCGGCGCGCCCCGGTCCGAAGGTCAGGAAGCCGCAGCGAAGGCCCCAGACGAAGAGCTCCTTGGTGGCGCCGTCGAGCCGGATCGCGAGCAGGTTCGGGTGGCGGTTGCAGAGCGGCCCGAACAGCGACTCGGTCATCGAGGCGCCGCCCAGGTGGTAGAAGAGGCCGAAGTAGGCGTCGTCGAGCACCGCCACGACCTTCGTGCCGCGCTCCGCCTGCTCCACCAGGCTCCGCACGATCGACTCGCCTTCCGCCGGAGTCGGGACGTAGCCGGTCGGGTTGTTCGGGAAGTTGAGCAGGGCGATCACCTTCTCGCGGCCAGCCGCGGCGGCGCCGAGCGCATCGCGGAAGGCGTCGACCGCGTAGCCGCCGCCGGCGTAGAAGGGGTAGGTGACGATCTCGCCGCCGAGGCGCGTCTCGAAGGTCAGCGCGTAGTTGTCCCACTGCTTGTCGGGCAGCACGATGCGATCGCCCGGATCGACGAACAGGTCTCCTACCAGCGAGAGGCCGTGCGTGATCGCGCTCGTCACGATCGGGAGACCGAACGCCTTTCCGCGCAGCGACGGATTCTCGGCGAGCGCCTTCTCCTTCCAGCGCTCGCGCAGCGCAGGCTGGCCGGCGGGGGGCGCGTAGTTGAAGGCCTCACCGGGGGTCAGGTCCCGAAAGTGGGACGCCAGCGAGCGCAGGTACATCGGCTCGCGGCCCTCGGTCGCGATGCCGATCGTCGCGTTCATGCGCTTCGCACGGGCGCCCGCCTCGGCCGACTGCGAGAGGATGCCCTTCGGGAAGTAGAGCCGCCGGCCGAGGCCCGACAGCATCGAGAACACTTCGGGCGAGGCCGACTCGAGCCGCTCGTTCAGCTCGCGCGCAAGGGGATGCAGCGAAGCCATGGTGATTCCGCGGGCGCGGAGCGAGCGAATCTACAGCCGACGCTCCAGCACGTCCACGAACGCTGCGAAGCCGATGCCGCGCCAGAACGCCTGACCCTGTGCATTCGCAGCGCCGACGCGCACGACCACGCCGTCGACGCCGCGCCCGCGCAGCCACTCGAACGTGCGATCGACGAGCGCGCGCCCGATGCCGCACCGTCGCGCCGACTCGCGCACGAAGAGCTCGCCGATCTCGGCGCGCTGCATCTCGCGATGGATCTGCGGGGCATGCTGAATGCGCGTCATGCAGAGCCCGCAGGCGCTGCCCTGCTGCTCGTAGAGGAGCACCAGCGCGTCCGGGTCGGCGAGATCCGACTGCACCAGCCGCCGGATCTCGCGCTGCGCGCCGGGACGCAGGGTGTGGCGGGCGTCGAGGCGCGCGTGGTGCGCGGAGAGCTCGCTCCAGAGCGCCGCCACGGCCTCGGCGTCGCCCGCGCCGGCTCGGCGCACACCACCTCTCGCCGGCGCGACCGCCGCCGGCTCCACTACGGACCCGGCGGCGACTTCGTCGCGCCGCTCGCCGATTTCTCCGCGACCTCGATCGCGTGCACGAGCTGCGCGCGCGCTTCGTCGTCGGTCGAGCGGGTCGCGAGCCGGGCGCGGTTCGCGGTGTGCTCCGTCTTGGAGCCGTCCACGCCGACCGTCAGGTTTGCGTCGCCTCGCGCCAGCATCTGCTTCGCATCGTCGACGCGCCCCACCGCGGCGAGCGCGATGCCCTTCGCATAGAAGACGTTGTCCGCCTCGGGTCCGCGAGGAAACGCCTCCCCGCGGTGGCCGGTGATCACGCGCTCCTGCGCGATCCGCTCACCGGTCGCGGGCTCGAACTCGTTCGTGTACACGCACTGGTCGTGATAGGCGTAGTGGTCCCACGCGACGAGACCCTCGTCTGAGACGAGGTACCAGGACGTGTACTCGCCCTTGCCCGCAGGGCTGCTGCAGAACTGGAGCGCCAGCACGCCGTAGCTCTCGCCGGCGACCGCGTGAACGGCGCCCGCCTCGACGTCGGCCTGCGGCAGCAGCTCGAAGCCGTCCGGGCGCAGCCGCAGCACCTCGAGCCTGCGCAGCAGCGCGGACTTCTGATTCGAACCGACCGGCGGGATTCGCACCGCGGCGACGACTTCCTCGAGCCGCATGCCCTTGCGCGGCAGCGCGGGGACGACGCCCGCTTCCCGCAGACCCTCCACGCCGTCGGCGCCTTCGCGCGAATCCACCCATTCGCCAGGTACGCCCCCGCCGTGCTGGATCACGCGATCGGCCTCGCGCTGGATCATCTTCTTCTGGAGCTCGTCCTGTGTGCCGGCGCCCTTCACGTCGCCGATCTGGCCCGACGGCATCATGCGGAAGTCGCCATGGCGCGAGCCGTCGCGCTCGAAGCTGCCGGAGAGCACGCCGCCCTCGATCTTCTGCGTGGCGTACTCGGTCGTCCCTTCGAGCGTGTCGCTGCGGCCGCTGCCCATGAAATCGGAGCGCTTGAAGACGGGGAGCTTCTCCGGATCGTCGATCGACCAGACCTCCTCGTAGGTCACGACCGACGCGGAGGCGGCGCCGGCGCGGCGACCGGAGCTCCAGCCCTGCGCATCCGAGCCGCGCAAGGTCTTCGTCTTGGTGCCACGCGTGTTGACCTGGAGTCCGTCCTTGATGTCGGCGAGCTGCGCCTCGGAGGGCTCCCAGTAGTGCAGGATGCGCGCGTATTGCCCGGTGTCGCGGCGCTCGAAGCGGCCGCTCTCGTCCTCGAAGACGGCGATCGGGTACTCCGTCCAGCGCAGGCGGTTGCCGTCCTTCTCGAAGACCCAGACCCGATCGTCCCATCGCTCGGCGTCGGGATTCTCGGAGTGGTCGTCCTTGTAATGGACGAGCACGTACCAGGTGCCGACGAGCTCGACGGCGCGCGTGGGCGCGGCCGCAGCGAAGACGAGCAGCGCGGCCAGCGCGAAGAGCGCGCGCGCCATGACTAAATGACCCGCTGCGTCTCGGGGAAGCTGCGCCAGACGGGGATGCCGCAGAAATGGTCGCCCTCGGTGCAGCGCGGGCGCGCGTGGCCGTCGCGCACGAAGCAGGGCGGACCGGCGTGCGCGACCAGCGCGGGGTGCAGCGCGCGCACCTGCTCGAGCTCGTCCATCGACGCGCGCCAGATCTCCCACTGCGCGTTGAGGCACGTGCGCATCGTCCACTTGTGGAGCAGGTCCTGGAGGTTGCCCGACTCCTCGAAGCGGATCGCGACCGCGTTCGGCAGCACGTAGAGCGCGAGCTCCGGCGCGACGCCCGCGTCGAGCAGGCGCTCGCGCGCGTGCCACTGCGACTCGACCAGCTCCGTGAAGAGCGCGCGGCACGCGGGGTCCTGCGCGATCAGCTCCGGCACGATCACGTCGGGACGCCCTGGCACACTGCGCGAGAGCAGCGGTCGCGAGCCCGGCACCGTGCGGTGACGCTGGTCCTGCGAGTCCGCCGTATGCGAGAGCTTCTTGCGGAAGCTGTAGTGGGTGTGCGCCAGCGCGCGCATGAGCGGCGCGTGGCTCGAGACATTCAGGCGCTCGAGCCGATAGGGGTTGCGCCCGGGGTCGAGGGCCAGCGCGAGGGCTTCGTCGTCCGGCAGGTCGGAGCGGCCGAGCACGTGGCGCACCGCGTCCGCCACGACCGCCGGACCGCGCACGCTCCAGTCCACCAGCCGCGAGGTGCGGCCGTCGAGTGACTTGTCGAAGGCCTCGCAGAGCGCCGCGTCGCCGACACCGGGCGGTGAGAGCTGCGTCTCCACCACCTCGTCCGCCTCGAGCGGCGGCGAGCCGACGCGGCCGAAGAAGCTCGGGTCGAGCTTCTCCACCTCCGCGACCATCGCGCCGACCACCCGGCAGGCCTCCGCGGGCGCGTCGCATACGCGCGCCATGCGCCGCAGCCGGTGCAGCACGATACCCGAGATCGTGTAGACCATCGCCGTATGGCAGGCGATCGGGATCACGTAGCGCGCGGTCTCGATCGCCCGCTTCTCGGCCTCGCGCGACAGATTCTTGCCGAAGGCGACGCTCTTGCGGGCGTCGAGCCGCCACAGCCGCGCCAGGATCTCGTGGGCGCGGGGCGCGAGCCGGGCGGAGAGCTCCGCGTAGCCCCGCCACGCGCGCTCGATCGATTCGCAGTAGATCTCGCGGGCGCGCCCGCCGAGCTCCGGCGGCACGTGCGCCGCGACCTCGTCGAGACGCACGTAGCGCTGGCTCTGCTGCTCGGTGTTGTAGAACGGGAACGCGTGCAGGAAGCACCACACGAGCTGCCGCGAGATGCCCGAGAGCGCGAACTCGAAGGTCGCGTGCTGGTACACCGTGTGATGTCCGCCGTCGAAGGTCAGCGGACCGATGCTGCGTCGCTGGCGCTCGGTGATCTCGCCGGGCTCGATCACGCGCGGCGAGTAGCAGGTGCGCGCGGCCGCGATGGCGTCGTCGTAGGGGTTCGCCGTGGCGGAGCGCAGGCGCACCTCGGGTCCGCGATCGACGACTTCCACGCGCTTCCCCCTGGACTGCGTGCGCCGACCGCGGAGCCGCCGGCGCGTCGCCGCGGCCCGCCAGCGCCGCTCGTACCGGGCCGGCCGCCTAATCTCGCAGACGCCGCTCGCGAGGGCAAAGTTTTTCCCATCTTGGTCGACCTGGCGTTGCGTCGACCAAGCGCGCCGCCGCGTTCCGATGCGGGACGCGCCGTCGCTTCGGTCGCCCGCGCGCCGACTTGGACCCCGAGCTGCGGATCGCGGCGGCCGCGGGCGAGAAGCGGCGAACCCTTGGCATGCCGTTTGCGCGCATCGCTGAATGGAGTATCTCGCCCGGGCTCCGCCCATGACCCAACTCTGGATCGTTCACCGTTTGAACCGCGAGCGCAGCGCTCTCGCGCGCCTCGCCGGCGCGCACGAGGCGGTGCTCGGCGCGCCGGGCGACGCCCACTTCGACGTCGCGCCGAAGCCCGACGTGGTGGTTCTCGGACTCGAAGGCGACTGGGAGCCGGAGCTCGAGTTCGCGCACGGACTGCGGCGACGCGCGCCGCAGGCGCGCTGGATCCTGGTCGGACCGCGCCGGGCCGACGATCGCGCCCTCGCGCTCTTCGACTCGGTGGTCGCCGAGTACCTGCCCTACCCGCCCGAGGCCTCGCAGCTGCGCTCGCGCATCGCCGCAACGAGCACCGCGTCGGCGCCTGCGACGCTCTCCGAGCGGACCGAGCGCGACCTGGTGTCGGCGCGCTTCGGCCGCTGGTTCGCCGACCTCGAGCTGCCGGCGCTGCTGCGCGCCCTCGACCCGGCGCTGGCCGACGTGCCGGTGCGCATCGCCGGCGAGCCCGGCACCGGGCGCGGCCTGCTGGTCCGCTACCTCCACTGGTTCGGAGGTCCGGCGCGCGGCGCGCTGGCGCACGTGCCCTGCACGCCCGAGACGCGCAGCGCCGAGATCGAGGCGACCCTCGCGAGCCTCGGCCGCGGGCTCCGCGGCGCGCCCTCGCTGCTCGTCTGGCTCGAGGACTTCGATCGCCTCGCGCCCGCGGAGTCGCGTCGCGTCGCGGGCTGGGTGACGGGCGGCCTGCCGGCCGGCTTCGCGCGTCCCCCGGTCGTCCGCTGGGTCGGGACCTGCGCCGACGACGAGCCCGAGAGCTCTCTGCTCTACCGGGCCCTCGGCGGGATCGCGCTCCGCATCCCGCCGCTGCGCGGGCGCTCGGGGCAGATCGCGCGACTCGTCGACGCGGCGGCGCGTACCTGGTGCACCGCGCGCGGCTCGCGTCCGCGGCGCTTCGGCGAGGACGCGATCGCGGTGATGGAGGAGTACCCCTGGCCGGGGAACCTGGTCGAGCTCGAGACGCTCGTGGTCGAGACGCTCGCCGCCGGTGCGGCCGACCCGATCCGCGCCGATGACCTCGTGCAGGGAGGCGAGCCCTTCGCCGCGCTGCCCGTCACACGCGTGGGCACCTTGCTGGCGGAGGACGAGGCGGTGCCCGAGCCGCTCGAGCTCGACGACGTCGACGCGGAGATCGCGCTCGACCACCTCGCCGCGGAGCCCGCGGAGCCGGCACCCGCTTCGGCCGCGCTCGAAACCTCGTCGCATCCGTCCGGCTCCCCCGAAGGCGCGCTCGCCCGACTCGTCGGCGCGCTCTCGCACGAGGTGCGCAACCCGCTCGCGACGATCCGCACCTTCGCGGAGCTGCTGCCGCACCGCTTCCAGGATCCCGAGTTCCGCGACCGCTTCGCCGAGATGGTGCGCGACGACGTCGGGCGGATCGACGCGCTGGTCGAGCGCCTGGCCGGCGTGGCGGATCTCGGGACACCGAAGCGCGAGAAGCTCGACCTGACTGCCCTGCTCGAGGAGCTCCTCGCCGAGCGGCGCGATGCGATCCGCAAGCGCAGCCTGCTCGTGCTGAAGGAGCTCGAGACGAATGCGCCCCAGGCACTCGGCGACCGCGAGCAGCTGCGCGTGGCCTTCGACGCGCTGCTCGGCAAGTGCCTCGAGTGGGTGCCCGAGCGCGGCGACGTCTACATCGCCTCGCGACACCATGCGGCCGGGCTGCCCTCCGAGGGCTCGATGCGCGTGTTGCTGCGCTTCCACACCCCCGGCGCGACCTCGAGCGCGCCCGGCGTCTCGATCGCGGAGACGTCGCTCGACCTGATGATCGCGGAGATCATCGTGCGGGCGCAGGGCGGCGACTTCGCGGTGGCCGCGACGGACGGCGAGGAGACGCTGATCGTGGTCGATCTCCCGGCCCCGACCGTGGCCTGAGCTCGGCTACGCTCGGCCCCGGGATGACGGGGCGTGTGCTGGTCGTCGACGACGAGCGCGGCGTGCGCGAGTCGTTGCGCATGCTCCTCGGCCAGGAGTGCACGGTCGCCGAGGCGGGCTCGGTCGACGAGGGGCTGGCCGCCCTCGCGGTCTCGTCCCCCGATCTGGTGCTCCTCGACCTCGTGATGCCGGGGCGGAGCGGCTTCGACCTGCTGTCGGCGCTCGGGGGCATGCCCGATCCGCCGCCCGTGGTCGTGCTGACCGCCACGCGCAACGTGGCCACCGCGGTCGAGGCGATGAAGCGCGGCGCCGCCGACTACGTGACCAAGCCCTTCGAGATCGAGGCGCTGCGCATCAAGGTCCGGCAGCTGCTCGAGCGGCGCGCGCTCGAGCGCGAAGTCGAGGCGCTGCGGGCACGGGTCGAGGAGGGCGAGCGCCTCGGGTCCCTCCTCGGGCGCAGCGCCGCGATGCGGGAGGTCTTTCGGACGGTCCGCCGGGTGGCCGCGTCCGGAGCCACCATCCTGATCCGGGGCGAGAGCGGCACTGGCAAGGAGCTCGTCGCGCGCGCGATCCACGAGCTGTCGCCGCGCGCGTCCGGTCCCTTCGTCGCGCTCAATTGCGCGGCGATGCCCGCCAACCTGATCGAGAGCGAGCTCTTCGGGCACGAGCGCGGTGCCTTCACCGACGCGCGGGAGCGTCGCATCGGGCGCTTCGAGTCCGCGAGCGGCGGCACGCTCTTCCTCGACGAGATCGGCGAGCTCGACCCGGGCGTGCAGGCGAAGTTCCTGCGTGCGCTCGAGGAGCGCCGCGTCGAGCGCCTGGGCGGCGGCGCGCCGGTCGCGGTCGACGTCCGCGTCGTCGCGGCGACCCATCGCGACCTCGAGCGCGACGTGGCGTCGGGGCGCTTCCGCGCGGATCTCTTCTACCGCATCCACGTCGTGCCGATCGAGCTGCCCCCGCTGCGCGAGCGGCGCGAGGACGTGAGGCTCCTCGCCGAGCACTTCCTGACACGGGCGCGTGAGGTGGCTGGACGCGGGCCGCGGCGCTTCTCCGCCGAGGCCGCGGCTGCGCTCGAGCGCTTCCCGTGGCCCGGCAACGTGCGCGAGCTCCGCAACACCGTGGAGCGTGCGGTGGCGCTGTGCGAGGGCGACGCGATCGAGCTCGGCGACCTGCCCGCGTCGGTCGTGAGGACCGAGCGCATCGAGGCGCTGCGCGAGGCGGTCCGTGCGGGCCGGCTCTCCTTCGAGGACGCGGTCGCCGACTTCGAGCGCGCGCTGCTGCTCGAGGCCCTCGAGGAGAGCGGCTGGAACCAGACGCGCGCGGCCGAGCGGCTCGGCACCACCCGCCGCGCGCTGAAGCTGCGGATGGATCGGCTGGCGCTGAAGCCGCCCGCCTAGACCCGCGAAACGCACCGCGCCGACCCGCGAGGCAGTTCGCGAACGCGTTCGCACGGCGGCCGACAACCGTCCGCTGTTCCGATCGGAACAGCGGCGGGACTCCCTGAAAATCCAGGGACTTCACGCGAAAGCTGCGCTCCCGCCGTTCGCACTGGAACGCTCTTCGGGGCTCGCCCCGGCACGAGCGCGCTCATGGGTACGGTCGGGATTGCCTCGTCACGTCAAGCGGTTGGGGTCCCGGCTGCCGGTGCCTCGATCTCGCGGCACGCCCCTTGCGAAGGGACCCGGAAACCCTGGAGCCACCCCCCATGGAAACCCAGCCCACCTCGAGCTCGGAAGTCTTCGAGCCCAGGCCCACCATCCTCGTGGTCGACGACGAGCGGGGACCGCGCGAGTCGCTGCGCATGATCCTGGCGCCGACGCACAACGTGCTCGTCGCGCCGGACGGCGCCGAAGCGATCGAGGTGCTGCGCCGCCAGCCGATCGACGTCCTCACGCTCGACCTCAGCATGCCCGGCATGAGCGGGGAGGAGGTGATGCAGGCCGTCCACGACGAGTTCCCGCAGACGGAGATCGTCGTGGTGACGGGATGTGGCTCGGTCGAGAGCGCCGCGCAGGGCATCCGCTTCGGGATCTGCGACTACCTCCAGAAGCCCTTCGACATGGTGCAGGTGATGGGCGCGGTCGGCCGCGCGCTCGGACGCCGGCGGGCGCGGACCGGTCTCGTGAGCTTCCTCGAGCAGCTCGGCACCGTCGTGGGTCGCGACCGCGAGGCGCTCGTGATCGTCGAGGAGGTGCGGCGCAGCCAGAAGCTCCGCTCTCAGCTCCAACAGATCATCGACGCGCGCGGCGAGCCGGTAGGACCAGGCCTGCGCGGCTACGAGCACAAGATCGAGTTCCTCGAGGTGCTCGCCGAGACGATCGAGGCAAAGGACCGCTACATGCGCGGCCACGCGCGCCGGGTCGCCTTCTACGCCGGGCTGATCGCCGAGCGCATGCAGCTCGCGCCCGAGGCGCAGGAGCGCGTGCGCCTCGCGGCCTTCCTGCACGATCTCGGCAAGGTCGGCGTGCCGACCGACCTGCTGTTGCGGTCGGGCGCGCTCGAGCCCGCCGAGCGAGCCGTCGTCGAGCGCCACCCGGCGATCGGCGCGCATCTGCTCGGTCCGCTCGGGATGCCGTGCGAGATCTCTCAGGCGATCCGCCATCACCACGAGTGGTGGGACGGGACCGGCTATCCCGACGGCGTGGCCGGCGAGGAGATCCCGCTCGACGCACGCATCGTCGCGGTCGCCGACGCCTTCGACGCGATGAGCTGCGATCGCCCCTACCGGCACGCGCTGCGACGCGACGTGGTGGTGGCCGAGTTCCGCCGCTACGCGGGCATCCAGTTCGATCCGAGCCTGGTCCAGGTGTTCCTGTCGATCCTCGAGGAACGCTCGAGCGACGTCGACGTGACCTTGCTGGCCGAGAGCGCCGCGGCGTCCGAGAACGCCGCGGCCCTCTCTTGACTCCGCTCGCCTGCGGCTCGCTACGCCCTGACTGGACGAGCCATGCTCGGAAGCGAAGAGTATGAAGATTCGGTAGCCCGGTGCCGGCGGCGCGCTGACGGCGGATCGGGCGCTACTCTCCGGCGCCATGTTCGGCATCGGCATGACCGAGTTGATCGTGATCTTCGCGATTGCGCTGATCGTGCTCGGTCCCAAGCGGCTCCCGGAGATCGCCCGCTCGCTCGGCCGCGGCATCGCGGAGTTCCGGCGCGCGTCGATGGACCTGCGCCGCGAGTTCATGGATGCCTCCGACGAGGCGCGCATCGCACCGCCGCAGATCGCCGACGCCGCGTCCGCGAGCAAGCCGGCCGCCGCGCCTGCGCCCGCAGCGCCGGCGCCGCCCGCCACGGAGGCACCTCGCGACGCGACTCGCGATGGATGAGACGCGGCTCCCCCTCACCGAGCACCTCGCGGAGCTCCGCACCCGGCTGATCCGCGGGGTGGGCGCATGGCTCGGCGGCAGCCTGCTCGCCTGGAACTACAAGGAGGAGATCTTCCGGCTGCTGCTCGCGCCGGCGGTCCACGCGCTCGGACACGGCGCGTCGCGCCCGCTCCAGGCGATCGCACCGACGGAGATCTTCTTCACCTACCTCGAGTGCGCGCTGCTCGCGGGCTTCGTGCTCGCGCTGCCGGTGATCCTCTGGCAGGTCTGGGCCTTCGTCGCGCCAGGCCTCTACCCGAGCGAGAAGAACGCGATCGTGCCCTTCGTGCTCGTCTCCACCGTACTCTTCGCGGGGGGCGCGCTCTTCGGCTACACACAGATCCTCCCGATCATGTTCGGGTTCTTCGGCGCCTTCGACAACGAGTTCGTCGAGTCGGCGTGGCGGATGAGCGAGGTCTTCAGCCTGACCACGCACATGTTCCTCGCGTTCGGCATTTCCTTCGAGCTGCCCGTCGTGGTGTTCTTCCTGTCGGCGGGGGGCATCGTCGACGTGCGCACGCTCTGGCGCGGCACGCCCTACGCGATCCTCGTCATCTTCATCGTGGCGGCGATCCTGACGCCGACGCCGGACTGGGTCAGCCAGTGCCTGCTCGGCGTCCCGATGGTCGGCCTCTACCTGCTCGGAGTCGGCGCCGCGTACTTCTTCGGCGGCTCGCGCCGCCGCGCGGCGGATCTCGGCGACAGCGCCGCGTAGGACCCCGAAGTCCGCTCAGGCGAAACCGCCGTCGACCCAGGCGCGCATCAGGCGGTGCGCGATCGAGAACGCGGGCGGCACGAGCGGCACGCCGTCGCTGCCGGAGAGCGAAGCGCGGATCTCGTCGCGCGTGAACCAGCGCGCGTCCTCGAGCTCGGTGCGGTCGACGTGCACCTCGTCGCTCTGCGCCTCGGCGCAGCAGCCGAGCATCAGCGACGAAGGGAAGGGCCACGGCTGCGAGCGCCAGTACCGCACCGCGCCGACGCGGACGCCCGCCTCCTCGTGGATCTCGCGGCGCACCGCCTCCTCGAGCGACTCGCCCGCCTCGACGAAGCCGGCGAGCGCGGAGTACATGCGCGCGGGCCAGGCGGGCTGGCGTCCGAGCAGGCAGCGCTCGCCGCGCACGACCACCGCGATCGCGACGGGATCGGTGCGCGGGAAGTGCTCCGCCTGACACTCCCGGCAGACGCGGTGCGCGCCGCCGAAGAGCGCGCGCGTGCCTCCGCCGCAGGCCGCGCAGAAGCCGTGGCGTGCGTGCCAGTCGACGAGCGCGCGCGCCTGCGCCGAGATCGCGGCCTCTTCCAGCGCGAGCAGCGGCACGACGCCGCGCAGATCCTCGAAGCGCGCGACGTCGCCCACGCCGAAGCTCTCCTCCGGCTTTGCCGCCGCGGACACGTCGACCGCGAAGTGCGCGACGCCGTCGAGGCTGCCGAGCAGCACCGGCTCGGGACGCGGCACGAGGTCGGCGAAGAAGTCGCGACGCGCCCACGCGAGCGCGCGCGAGGTGCCGTGCTTGACCAGCGGCTGGAGGCGCCAGAGCGGGAGGAAACGCGACTCCGTGTCGGCAAGGCGCGCCTCGACCCAGGCGTGATCGCGCCGCCGCGACGCCTCGCGGTCGAGCGGGCTGCCGACGAAGGTGAGCGCATCCGGGGTCATGCGCGCGCAATGGTACGGGGCGTTGCGTGCGGGTCCACGGCGGCGTCGCGGTCCGCCCCGGCCGCTTCGGGTAGGCTGCGCCGGTGTCCGCGCGGCCGCTCGTGCTCCTGCTCCTGTGCCTCATCGCCTGTGCGCCCTCCGAAGAGGATGCGCGCGCGCGCGCAGACGGCGCTGGCGCGCGGCGATCGCAGGGCGGCGATCGAAGCGATCGAGGCGCTCGAGCGCGCGCAACGCGATGCGCCCGAGGCGCGGCTCGAGCAGTCGGAGCTGTGGATCCGCGCGGGCGAGGCTCCGCGCTCGGTCTGGCGACTCGAGCAGGCGGTCGCGCGCTTCGGCGACCGTTCCGATCTCCGCCTCGCGCTCGCGAACGCCGCGCTGCTCGTCGGCGACGCGGCGCGCGCCGCAGCGATCGCGCGCGAGATCCCCGAGAGCGCCGCGGAGCACCCCCAGGCTCTGCTCGTGCGCGCGCGCGCGGAGATCGCGGAGAACGGAGAGCGCGCTCTGCTGCGCCCGTTGCTGGCCGCGCTGGCCGTCGCGAGAGGCGACGAGGCCCGCGGCGAAGCGCTGCTCCGCGACGCGGTGCGCGCGGACACGAGCGGCGCGCGCGTCGCGCTGGTGCGCTTCCTTTCGGCGCGCGGGCGGTCGGCCGACGCGATCGCGCTCCTCGAGGAAGGCCTCGCGCAGCGGCCGACGACGCCGACCTTCGCTTCGCGCTGGCCGAGCTGCGGCTCGATGCGGGCGACGACGACGCGGCTGCCGACGCCGTGGCGCGCTTCGAGAGGATTCGTCCGGATGCGCCGCAGTCCGCACTGCTCCGCGCGCGCCTCGCGCTCGCGCGCGCCGATGCGTCCGGAGCGCGCGCGCAGCTCGAGCGCCTCGCGCCGGAGCTCGACACGGCGGCGACACAGTACTGGCTCGGGCGGGCGCTCGAGCAGACCGGCGACCCCGCTGGCGCCGCGCACCGCATGCAGCTCGCCGCGGCGCGCGATCCGGCCGCGCCGGGCCCGTGGCTCGAGCTGCTGCGACTCGCGCA
>Ga0335082_10002321_pt1 | contig 20464 bp, 32 predicted proteins | sample Lox_Sample_41_FD_206718 | JGI IMG/M metagenome (GOLD analysis project Ga0335082, IMG submission 206718) | Soil microbial communities from Loxahatchee National Wildlife Refuge, Florida, United States - Lox_Sample_4.1 | ecosystem: Environmental > Terrestrial > Soil > Wetlands | place: USA...
CTGCAATGGAAGTTCTCGACCAAGGACGTGGTCCACGCCTCGCCGGCGATCGCCTACAACACGGTCTACATCGGCAGTTGGGACAGCTCGCTCTATGCGCTCGACGCCGAGACCGGGCTGGAGAAGTGGTCGTTCAAGGCGGGGGAGGACCCGACCATCCACAACCAGGTCGGCTTCCAGTCCTCGCCCGCGGTGGCGGACGGCGTGGTGTACGTCGGATGCCGCGATGCGCACGTCTACGCGCTGGACGCGGCGACCGGCAAGAAGAAGTGGGACTACCCGACCAGCAAGTCCTGGGTGAACGGCACCCCTGCGGTGCGGGACGGCATGGTGTACGTGGGGACGTCGGACAGCGCACGCTTCATGGCGCTGGACGCGAAGAACGGCAGGCTACGATTCAACTACGACGCCAAAGCGTACATGTTCTCCTCGGCGGCGCTGGCCGGGGACCTGGCGTATGTCGGGGACCACAATGGAAAGCTGTACGCCATCGATGCCAAGACCGGAAAACCGGTCTCGGAGTTCCAGACCGAGGCGTCGAAGGCCGACCCGATGAATATCCTGCTGCCGGACGGCCGGCTCAACCAGGAAGCGTTCACTCCGGTGTTCGGCGACTTCGAGGATATGTACCTGGATTTTCAGCGCTTCATCTCGATCGGGGCGATCATGTCGTCGCCGGTGGTGGACCATGGCGCGGTGTACTTCGGGAGCATGGACGGGAACGTGTACGCGCTGGAATAGCCTACGAAGGCGCAGCGATCATCCCACACTACCGGACACTGTCCTTTAGGTACCGCGTCGTACATAGGCCTCGGTAATTAACGGCGTAAGTGCCAGACGGCATACGATTTCCCTTGCCACGGCCCTCCCCCGGAAATTCGAGGACTTATGGCGACTGCCGATCTGGTTCAAGGTCTCTCAGGGGATCAGACCCCTTCACGCATCGGCCGCTTCGCGCTCGGACAAGAGCTCGGCCGCGGCCGGATGGGCGCTGTCTACAAGGCCACCGACACGCAGACCCAGCGCACGGTGGCGATGCGCCTGGTCCACATGTACCGCTTCAGCGCGGAGCCGGACATCGCGCGCCTGCGCTTGAAGAACACGGCAAAAGCGGCCAGCGGGCTGAACTGTCCCAACATCATCAGCGTGATCGGCGGCGGCGAGTGGCAGGAGCTGTTCTACCTGACCCTGGAGTACGTCCCCGGAACGACGCTCAAGCAGCGCCTGCGCAACGGCGAGAAGTTCAGCATCTCCGAGTTCCTCGATGTGGCGCGGCAGCTGTGCCTGGGATTGGAGCACGCGCACGCGCGCAAGATCTTCCACGGCAACATCGTGCCCTGGAACCTGATCTTCGAAGATGACGGCACGTTGAAGATCATGGATTTCGGGCTGGCGAACAGTCTGGTATCCAGCGCGGCACGCGAGGACTTCGCCTACGTCCCCTACCTGTCGCCGGAACTGCTGCGCGGGCAGGCCCCCGACGCCGGCGCCGACCTGTTCAGCGTGGCCTGCATCCTGTACGAAGTGCTGGCGGGCAAGAAGGCGTTCAGCGGCGCATCGCGGGAGCAGGTGGCGCAGAACATCCTGGACGGCTTCGTACCACCGGCGCACGAATCCAGCATCATGATCCACCCGGGCCTGAGCGCCGTCCTGGCGAAGGCCCTGGCCAAGGAGCCCGAAGACCGCTACGCGAGACCCGCGGACCTGATCAGCGCGCTGGAGAGCTTCCAGAACCTGGGCGCGAAGCAGCCGGCGGCGGCGAAAGCAGCACCCGCGTCGAATCCGACCCCGACACCCAAACCGGCGCCGGTGTCCGCATACGGCGCTCCGGCCAAGCCGGTGATCACTCCGAAGCCGATGCCAGCGCCGGCGGAATACGGCATGGTCACGCCGAGGACGAGCGAGACGCCGGGGGCCTATGGCGCGCCGAGCAAGCCGGTGATCACTCCCCGGCCGATGCCAGCGCCCACGATCGAGGCGTTGCCGGCATCGGCGCCGGCGAGCGAATGGGGCACGCCCGCGGTGATCCGGGCGAAACCGGTCGCGGCGCCGCCAGAACCGAGACCTGAACCACAAGTCCAGCCCGCCCGCGCCGCAGCGGCGCCGGGGAAGAAGACGGCGATGCTGCTGGCGGCAGCGGCTGGGATCTTCCTGCTACTGGTCGTGATCGCGTTATGGAGCACGCGCGCCCGCGAAGCCGCGCCGGAGAGCGTGGCCACCCAGCCGGAGTCCTCGACCAGCCAACCGGCACCGGCGGCACCGGCATCCAGTGCGGCGCCGAGGAACAATCCAGCGAGAACCGCGAGGCCGAAGGCGGCTGCTGCGGCTCCCGCGCCGGTGATCCCGGTAGCGCCCACGACGGGTGAACTCATGATCTCCGCGAATCCTGCGGGGACGATGGTGCAGGTCGACGACGGAAGCGCCGAGCCGGGACCGCTGACAAAGAGCGGCATCTCCGCCGGCCCCCACACCGTGGTCTTCAGCAAGGCCGGCTACGCGACCGAGTCGAGAAAGATCGATGTGGTCGCGGGAGGAAAGGCGCTGGTGGCGGTCACGTTGCAGCCGCGCGGCGCATTCGTGACCGTGGCCAGCCAGCCGGCGGGAGCGACCATTGTTGTCGATGGCAAGGAGAGCGGTCTGACCCCGGCCAAGCTGGTGCTCAGTGAAGGACAGCACAGCATCACCGTTCGCAAGGAAGGCTTCCTGCCGCAGTCGGCGATGCCGACGCTCTCGCGCGGGCAGGAGTTCCAGTACTCGCCGGAGCTGATGGCGGCGGGCAGCACGTCGGAGATCAAGACCGTCGGCAAGTTCAAGAAGATGCTGGGCAGCGGCGGGCAGGAGATGGGCATGGTCGAAGTGAAGACCAACCCCAAGGGCGCCACGGTCATGGTGAACGGAAAAGCCGTGCCCAAGCAGACGCCGGTCACGTTCATGCTCAACGCCGGCAACTACGAGATCGAGGTGAAGATGGACGGCTACCGCTCCGCCAAGCGGGTGATCTCGCTGGAGAAGGGCGGTGAGATGAAGGTGGAGGAACAGCTGGCAAAGAATTAGGAGCCGGTCGTACTCAGGGCCGGGCCGCATTTCCGGGTGCGGCCCGATCTTCTTGGAAAAAAACGCCCGGCCGAGGACGGCCGTGCACCACACGTTATTCCTTGGTGTCGCCGCCTTCGCCGGCAGCGCCGGTGTCGGCCGCGCCCGCTTCCTTCTGGGCCTCTTCCATGGCCTTGCGGTTCTCTTCCACCTTCTTGGCGCGGGCTTCGGCGCGCTTTTCGCGCTTGGCCTCGAGGACCTTCTCGCTGCCGAGCAGCTCGATGAAGGCCTTCTCGCCGCCATCGCCGCGGCGGAAGCTGGTGCGGATGGTGCGGGTGTAGCCGCCTTCGCGGTCGCCGAAGCGGGGCGCGATCTCGAACAGCTTGTCGACCGCGGCCCGGGTCATCAGGAACGAGGCGGCCTGACGGCGGGCGTTGACGTCGCCCTTCTTGCCCAGCGTGATCATCTTCTCGACGTGGGCGCGCATGGCCTTGGCCTTGGGGACGGTGGTCTCGATGCGCTCCTCGAGGATGAGAGAGGTCACCAGGTTGCGCAGCAAGGCGCGGCGGTGACTGGTGTTTCGTCCGAGTTTCCAACCTGCGACACGATGACGCATAATCGATTCCTTCTGTCGGCGTGGGAACGGGCGAGACGCCCGTCCCTACGGGATCTTCGTTAGTACTGGTCGGGGCGATAGCCGCCCGCGACCGAGCTCTGGCCCGGGGCGGCGGGCACGGCATTGCCGTGCTCGTCGATCCTCATGCCGAGGCTCAGGCCCATCGAGGCCAGGATCTCCTTGATCTCGTTGAGCGACTTGCGCCCGAAGTTCTTGGTCTTCAGCATCTCGGACTCGGTCTTCTGCACCAGTTCGCCGATGGTCTGAATGTTCGCGTTCTTCAGGCAGTTGTAGCTGCGCACCGAGAGCTCCAGCTCCTCGACGGAGCGGTTGAGGTTCTCGTTGCGGATCTCCGGCTTGCGGTCGTCGGTGGCGGTGGTGGCCTCAACCTCTTCTTCGAAGTTGATGAAGATGCTCATGTGGTCCTTGAGCAGCTTGGCGGCCAGGCCGATGGAGTCGGCGGGAGTGACCGAACCGTTGGTCCAGACTTCCAGCGTCAGCTTGTCGTAGTCGGTGATCTGGCCCAGACGCGCGGCTTCGACGGTGTAGTTACACTTGCGGACCGGCGAGTGCACGGAGTCGATGGGGATGTAGCCGATGCCCAGGTCCTCGTCGAAGTTCTTGTCGGCGGAGACGTAGCCGCGGCCGCGCTTGAGGCGCATCTCCATGTCGAGCTTGCCACCCTCGGAGATGGTGGCGATGTAGACGTCCTTGTCCAGGATCTCGACGTCGGCGTCGGCCTCGATCATGCCGCTGGTGACCACGCCCGGCTGGTCGGAGCGCACGTAGATGGTCTTGGGGCCCTCGCCGTTGAGCTTGAAGGGGATCTGCTTGAGATTGAGGATGATGTCGGTGGCGTCCTCGACCACCCCGGTGATGGACTGGAACTCGTGCAGCACCCCCTCGATCTTGACGGCGGTGACGGCGGCTCCCTCGATGGAGGAGAGCAGGACGCGGCGCAGAGCGTTGCCGATGGTGGTGCCAAAGCCGCGCTCAAAAGGCTGGGCGGAGAACTTGCCGTAACGGTCGGTGAGGGTCTCGGTGTCAGACGAGAGCCGCTTGGGTTTCTGAAAACCTTTCCAAAGCATTGCTTCTTTTCTCCTTCGCCCCTGTGGCTCGAGGTCACATCCCGCTGGCCCATTTCGCGGGCTTGGCGTGACCAAGGCTGATCGGGTGCGATCGGCTGGGCCGGGTTAAAGATCCTTCGCGCTTTGCGCTCAGGATAGCCGCGGCGGGCTCAGACGCCCGCCAAACGCGGCTACTTCGAGTACAACTCGACGATCAACTGTTCGTTGACCGGGAGGTTGATGTCTTCGCGCTTCGGCAGCGCGGTGATGCGTCCCTTGTTGGCCTCGCGGTCGACCTCGAGCCAGGCCGCGACCGGCTGGTGACTGCTCATCTCCTTGGAAGTCGAGATGACCACCAGGTCCTTGCTCCGCTCCCGGATGGAGATCTCCTGGCCCACCGCCACCTGGAACGACGGGATGTTGACCTTGCGGCCATTCACCGCGACGTGGCCGTGCCGGACAAGCTGGCGGGCCTGGCGGCGCGAGATGGCGAAGCCCAGGCGGTAGACCACGTTGTCCAGGCGTCGCTCCAGCTGCTGCAACAGCGCTTCGCCGGTGACGCCCTTGGCGCGCGCCGCCTTCTCGAAGTAGTTGCGGAACTGCTTCTCCAGCGTGAAGTAGATGCGCTTCGCCTTCTGCTTCTCGCGCAGCTGAAGACCGTAGCCGACGATCTTGGCCTTGCGGTCCTTCCCGTGCTGCCCGGGGGCGAAGTTACGCTTCTCGATGGGGCACTTCTCGGAGAAGCACTTCGGTCCCTTGAGGAACAACTTCATGCCTTCGCGACGGCAAAGGCGGCAAACTGCGTCTTTATAACGAGCCAATTTATCTCTCCTTCATATTTCCGGTGCCGATCGGTTTACAGGCTGGCCAGCCCTTCTTCCCGATCCAAACTCGTATTGCGTTTCAAGTCTCACGTTTCGCGCGAAACGAGAAACACGAAACGTGAAACGTTACACTCTGCGCCGCTTCGGCGGACGGCAGCCGTTATGCGGGATGGGAGTGACGTCCTTGATGGACTTCACGTCGATGCCGGCGGCAGCCAGGGCGCGGATGGCCGATTCGCGGCCCGAGCCGGGGCCGCTGACGCGGACCTCCACGCTGCGCAGGCCGTGCTCGCGGGCCATGTTGGCGGCGTTCATCGCGGCCTGCTGGGCGGCGAAGGGCGTGCCCTTGCGGCTCCCGCGGAACCCGAGCGAGCCCGAGCTCTTCCACGACAACACCTTGCCCTCCATGTCGGTGATGGTGACCATGGTGTTGTTGAACGACGCCTGGACATGCGCGATGCCGTGAGGAACGCTCTTGCGCTCCTTCTTCTTGAACTGCTTGCGCTTGCCTTTTTTCGCCGGGGCTTCTGGAGTGCCGGCGGCTGCTGCTGGTTGTTTCGCCATTGTCTCTCGTCCTTCTTAGGTCTTGGCCGCCGACTTCTTCTTGGCGGCGACGGTGCCGCGACGCGGTCCCTTGCGGGTACGCGCGTTGGTGTGCGTGCGCTGTCCGCGGACCGGCAGGTTACGGCGGTGCCGCTGCCCGCGGTAGGAGCCGATCTCGATCAGCCGCTTGATGTGCATCGAGGTGTCCTTGCGCAGGTCGCCCTCGACGTTGCCTTCGGCCTCGATGACCTGGCGGATGCGGTTGACCTCGTCCTCGTTCAGGTCCTGGACCTTCTTGGTGGGTTCCACGTTGGCGGTGGCGACGATGCGGTTCGCCCGCGGATGCCCGATGCCGTAGATGTAGGTCAGCGCGATGTTCACGTGCTTATTGCGCGGAAGATCGACGCCTGCAATACGTGCCATATAAACCCCAGTAGCTAGTAGCTAGCAGTCAGTAGTCAGGGAAACCTAACCCTGACGTTGTTTGTGTTTCGAATTCTCGCAGATCACCCGCACCACACCTTTGCGGTGGATGACCTTGCACTTATCGCAAATCTTCTTGACCGATGCACGAACCTTCATGACGTTTTCCTGGCTCCCAGATCATTCGCCCTTCGGGCTCAGGATGACCGCGGCGGGCTCCCGCTTCGCTCACGCCCGCCAAAGCGCGGTCATTTGTATCTGTACACGATGCGTCCGCGCGTCAGGTCGTAGGGAGAAAGCTCCACCGCGACCCGGTCGCCGGGCAGGATGCGGATAAAATTCTTGCGCATCTTGCCGGAGACGTGCGCCAGCACCTGATGCTTGTTCTCCAGTTCCACCCGGAACATGGCGTTGGGCAGGGGCTCGATGACCACTGCCATGACTTCAATCGCGTCTTCCTTGCTCACAAACCTCTTTGTACCGCCCCTGAAGGGGCTCGGAATTGGGGTGACTCTTTCGCGGCACGGCTAAAGCCGCGCCCTTTCCTACTGCGTCAGGATCATGGGCCCATCTTTCGTGACCGCGACGCAGTGCTCGAAGTGGGCACTGTAGCTGCCGTCCTCGGTCACCGCCGTCCACTTGTCGTCGAGCACCCGGGTGCCGGGCTTGCCGGCGTTCACCATGGGCTCGATAGCCAGTACCATGCCCTCGCGCAACCTGGGGCCGTGTCCCGGGACCCCGTAGTTCGGCACCTGCGGGTCCTCGTGCAGCTTGGTCCCGATGCCGTGTCCCACGAACTCGCGGACCACGCTGAACCCATGCTGCTCGACCCAACTCTGCACCGCTGAACCGACGTCCTGCACGGTATTGCCGATGCGCATCTTCTCGATGCCCTTGTACAGCGACTGCTCGGTCACCTCGAGCAGCTTGTGCAGGTCCGGATCCACCTTGCCGACCGGCACCGTGATGGCCGCATCCCCGTAATAGCCGTCCAGCACCACGCCGCAATCGATGGAGACGATGTCCCCGTCCTTCAGCACCCGCTTCTCGGACGGGATGCCGTGCACGATCTCCTGGTTCACCGAGGTGCACAGCACGCAGGGGTACTCAAAATACCCCTTGAAGGCCGGCGTTCCGCCCAGCTCGCGGATCTTCTTCTCCGCCGCCCGCTCCAAGTCCATGGTGGTGATGCCGGGCCGGACCAGGGCTTTCACCGTGTCCAGCACCTCGCGAACGGCGTGGCCGCTGCGGCGCATCTTCTCCAGTTCCGAGGGCGACTTACAAACGATCGGCATTCTCGATGGCCTTCAGCATCTCCGATGTGATCTCCTCCACCGAACCCTCGCCATGCACTTCCTGCAACTGACCCTTTTTCCGATAAAAGTCGGCCAGGGGCAGCGTCTGGCGCTCATAGGCCTTCAGCCGCTCGGAGATGACCTCTTCGGTGTCGTCCTTACGCGTGACGAGCTTCCCCCCATCTACATCGCAAATGCCTTCGACACGGGGAGGCTGGAAGTAGACGTTGTAGATCCGTCCGCAGGCGGGACAAGAGCGGCGACCCGTAAGTCGCTGCAACAATTGATTATAGCCCACCTTGATGCTGACCACAACCGGGGGGATCTGGCACGGCTTCCCATTTTCAAAGAACGAAACGTTGCTCGACAAATGTTTGTCGAGCCACTCGGCCTGGGCGACCGTCCGCGGAAAACCATCGAGGATGAACCCGCGGTTGCAGTCCGCCTGCTTGAGCCGGTCGGCGACCATGGCGCAGACCAGGTCGTCGGAAACCAGCCCGCCGCCTTCCATGACGGCCTTGGCCTTCTTGCCCAGCTCGGTGCCCCGCGCGACGTTGTCGCGCAGGATGTCACCGGTGGAGATCTGCGGAATGCCGTAGCGCTCCGCGATGAACTTGGCCTGCGTACCCTTGCCCGCGCCGGGCGCGCCCAGCAGGATCACTGGACCCGCATTGCGCGTCTTCGGATCGGTCACCGTACCCGCCTGCGTAGCCATGAATGTCCTCCAACCTGCAAGATTGGCTTGCAACGTCAGAGCCCAGACTCAAGCACGCCCTCGTTGGCCTCAGCGGCTAAAGCCGCCACTTTCTTGCCGCTTCAACGCGGGGCTCAAGCCCCGCACTACCTCAGCCCTACGGGCGAGACGCCCGTCCCCACGCAATCCCTACGTCCAGGTGCGGCGGCCGCGGATGCGCCCGCTGCGCGGCGTAAATCCTTCGTAGTGGCGCATGATCAACTGCGCCTCGATCTGCTGCACCGTGTCCATGGCCACGCCCACCACGATCAGCAGCGACGTTCCGCCGAAGTAGAACGTCACCCCCAGACCGTTCGTGACCCAGGTCGGCAGGCGCTCGAAGAACGCCCCCAACGCACCCGGCAAGTGATTCAAGTGGATCCCGGTGATCATCCACTCCGGGATCAGCGAGATGATGATCAGGTAGATAGCGCCGACCAGCGTGATGCGGGTCAGGATCTCGTTGATGTGGTTCTCGGTGCGCACGCCGGGACGGATGCCGGGGATGAAGCCGCCGTACTTGCGCATGTTGTCCGCGACTTCCCGCGGATTGAAGACGATGGACACGTAGAAGTACGCGAAGAAGATGATGCCCAGCGCATACAGCAGCGTGTACAGGGGCTCGCCCCAGGATAGGGCGCGCAGCATGGGCCCGAAATATCGGTTGTCCTTGAGCGCGAACCCGATGGTCTGGGGGAAGGTCAGGATGGAACTGGCGAAGATGACGGGCATGACGCCGCCGGTGTTGACGCGCAGGGGCAGGTGGGTGCTCTGCCCGCCCATGACGCGGCGTCCGACCACGCGCTTGGCGTACTGCACGGGGATGCGGCGCTCGCTGCGCTCCACGTAAACGATGAACATCACCACCAGCACCATGACGGCGACCAGCAGCGCCAGGGCGATGGGAGTGAACGGTCCCCAAGCCTGGGTCTGGGCCTTGTCGACCAGGTCGGCCACGCCGCGCGGCAGTCCGACGACGATGCCAGCGAAGATCAGCAGCGACATGCCGTTGCCGATGCCGCGCTCGGTGATCTGCTCGCCCAGCCACATGATGAACGCGGAACCCGCGGTCAGGGTGATGACCGTCATGATGGTGAACTGCCAGCCGGGATTGGTCACGAACTGGGTGCCGGCGGCGGTGGACTTCTGCAGCGTCACGGCGATTCCCAGCGACTGCATGGCGCTGAGCACCACGGTCAGGTAGCGCGTCCACTGGGTGATCTTCTTGCGCCCCAGCTCGCCTTCCTTCTGGAGACGGGCCAGGGGCTCGTACACCACGGTCAGCAACTGCAAGATGATGGACGCGGTGATGTACGGCATGATGCCGAGGGCGAAGATGGTCAAGCGGCGCAGCTGCCCGCCGCTGAACAGGTCGACGAAGCCCAGGAAGCTGCCCGCGTTCTGCTCGAAGAACTGCTGGAGCAGGTCGGCGTTGATGCCGGGCGTGGGGATGTGCCCGCCCAGGCGGTACACGGCCAGCAAGCCAAGCGTGAACAGGATGCGCTTGCGCAGGTCCGGAACGCGGAAGATGTTGAGCAGCTTCTCGACCATTTACTGACCCTTCTTGGTCCCCTTCGGCTTGGCGGCCGGCTTCTCCGGCTCGGCGCCGCCGATGACTTCGACCGTCCCGCCGGCCTTGGCGATCTTCTCCTCGGCCGACTTGGAGAACTTGTGCGCCCGGACGGTGAAGGCCGACTTCAACTCGCCGTCGCCCAGCACCTTCACCCGGTCGTTCTTGCCGGCCAGTCCGGCCTTGACCAGGACTTCCGGGGTGATCTCCCTGGTGCCCAGGTCGGCGAAGCGCTCCAGGTTCACGATGGCGTACTCGACGCGGAAGATGTTGGTGAAGCCGCGCTTGGGCAGGCGGCGGTGCAGCGGCATCTGGCCGCCCTCAAAGCCGCGCATCATGCGCGAGCCGGAGCGGGAGCGCTGGCCCTTGTGGCCGCGAGTGGAGGTCTTGCCCATGCCCGACCCCATGCCGCGCCCGACGCGCTTCTTGTTCTCCGCGGCTTTCTTCGGTGCTCGAACTGTGGAAAGGTTCATGATGACGTTCCTTATTTCGCCGCGCCGTTGTCGACGATGTGGACAAGGTGCGGCACGGCATTCACCATGCCGCGGATCGAGGGCGTGTCCTCGCGCTCGATGACCTGATTGAGGCGCGTGAAGCCCAGCCCGCGGATGACTCTCTTGTGCTTCACCGGGGCCTGGATGGCGGAACGCACCCACTTCAAATGGATCTTCTTCTTGGCAGCCATGGTCTAGAGCTCCTCGGCCTGCTTGCCGCGCATGGCCGCCACTTCCCGGCGATCGCGGAGTTTCTTGAGAGCGTCGAAGGTGGCCTTCACCACGTTGTGCGGGTTGGCGGTGCCGATGGACTTGGTCAGCACGTTCTGGATGCCCGCCGACTGGATGACGGCGCGCACCGCGCCCCCGGCGATGACGCCGGTGCCTTCCGGCGCCGGCTTCAGCAGCACCATGCCCGAGCCGAACCGCCCCAGCACGGTGTGCGGGATGGTGGTCTGGGTGATGTTGACCTTCACCAGGTTCTTCTTTGCCGACTCGATCCCCTTGCGGATCGCCTGCGGCACTTCCTTGGCCTTGCCGGAGCCGTAGCCCACGACGGCGGAGCCGGGATCGCCCACCACCACCAGAGCGGCAAACGACAGGTTCTTGCCACCCTTCACGACCTTGGTGACGCGGTTGATGGCGACCACCTGGTCCTTCAGCTGGTAATTTCCGGCATCGAGTCTTTTCTTTACAGTTGGCATCTTCGCTCTCGGTTCTTGTTCAGAATTTCAATCCCGCTTCACGGGCGGCATCGGCCAGGGCCTTGATGCGGCCGTGGTACAGGTAACCGCCGCGGTCGAACACGACCTTGTCGACACCCTTGGCCTTGGCCTTCTCGGCGATCTGCTTGCCGATCTGCTTGGCCGCCGCCAGGTTGCCGCCGGTCTTGATCTTGGCCTCGCGCGTGCTCGCCGAGACGATGGTCTTGCCGCCCATGTCGTCGATGAGCTGGGCATAGATGTGGTTGAGCGAGCGGTACACGTTCAGGCGGGGACGCTCGGCGGTGCCGCTCATCTTGGCCCGGATGCGCTCGTGCACCCGCTTGCGGGTCTTGTTCTTCGAGATCTCGGGAATCATCGTTTCCTCTACCTACGTACGGCCCCAGGCCGCACGTTGTTATTTCGCTCCGGTCTTGCCGACCTTCTTCTTCAGGCGCTCGCCGACGTAGCGCACGCCCTTGTTCTTGTAGGGGTCGGGGGGACGCAGCCCGCGGATGTCGGCGGCCACCTGGCCGACCTTCTGGCGGTCGATGCCGCTGACCGTCAGGCGCGTCTGCTTGGGGTCCACGGCGACGGTGATGCCCTCGGGGATCGGCAGCTCGATGGGGTGCGAGTAGCCGAGCGAGAACACCACCACGCTCTTGCCCTTCATCTCGGCGCGATAGCCGATGCCGACGATCTCCAGCTCCTTTGACCAGCCCTTGGTGACGCCCTCGACCGCGTTGTTGACCAGCGCACGGACGAGTCCGTGCAGCGCGGCCTTGTCGTCGCCACTGCGGGTGGCGACCAGGTTCCCGTCCTTGCGCTCGAGCGTGACGCCCTCGGGGATGCGGGTCTCGACGCGGCCCTTGGGGCCCTTCACCGCGACCACGTTGCCCTGCACCTGCACGTCCACGCCTTGCGGGAGCGGGATAGGTTTTTTTCCGATTCGCGACATATCAGTTCTCAGTTCTCATCGCACGGCCGACCGGCCGTGCCACAAAATTTCGTGGTTACCAGATCTCGCAGAGCAGTTCGCCGCCCACGCCTTCCTTGCGGGCCTGGCGGCCGGTCATGACGCCCTTGGGCGTGGTCAGGATGTTGATGCCCATCCCGCCCAGCACACGAGGGATCTCGTTGCGGCCGACATAGACGCGGCACCCGGGACGCGATACGCGCTCCAGGTTCGAGATCACCGCCTCGTTGTTCGAGCCGTACTTCAGGTAGACGCGGAGCAGCTTGTGGCCGCCCTCCTCCACCGGCTTGAAGTTGGCGATGTAGCCCTCTTCCTTGAGGATGCGGGCGATCTCCGCCTTCAGCTTCGAGGCCGGGACGTCGAGTTTCTGGTGCCTGGCGCCGATCGCATTGCGGATGCGAGCCAGGAAATCTGCCACCGGATCGGTCAAACTCATCTATTGCTCTCCTCGCGTCGCCCGTTCGCCCCGGCCAGCCGGGGAACCTGCGGCGACGGTTCAAAAACCAGTTTCTGGTTTCTCGTTCCTAGTTCTTCGAGAAACCGATTACCACGAAGACTTGCAAACGCCGGGGATCTCGCCCTTCAGCGCCAGCCCGCGGAAACACAAGCGGCAGATGCCGAACTTGCGCAGGTACGCGCGCGGGCGTCCGCAGATCTTGCAGCGGTTGTGCTTACGGCTCGAGAACTTCGGTTTTCTCGCGTCCTTCACTCGTTTTGCGGTCGTTGCCATGTATGTCCCTTCGAATCCTTACTGGCGGAACGGCATGCCCATGTGCTTCAGCAGCGCGCGGGCCTGGTTGTCGTCCTTGGCCGTGGTGACGATGGTCACGTTCATGCCTTTCATCTTGTCGACCTTGGCGTAGTCGATCTCGGGGAACACCAACTGGTCGCGCAGGCCAAGGGTGTAGTTGCCGCGGCCGTCGAACGACTTGGTGGAGACGCCGCGGAAATCGCGCACACGCGGCAGCGCCACGTTGACCAGCCGGTCCAGGAACTCGTACATGCGGTCGCCGCGCAGCGTGACCATCACGCCGATGGGCATGCCCTCGCGCACCTTGAAGGCCGCGATGGACTTCTTGGCGCGGGTCACGACCGGCTTCTGGCCGGTGATCTGGCCCAGCTCGCCGGCGGCGGGGTCGATGATCTTGGCGTTCTGCGTGGCCTCTCCGACGCCCATGTTAAGCACGATCTTGTGCAGGCGCGGCACCGCCATCGGGTTCTTGAGCTCGAGTTCCTTCAGCAGCGCGGGCGCGATCTCCTTCTCGAAACGCGCGCGCAGCCGCGGACGCTCCTTGGCGCTGGCGCGCGGCTTCTCCGGCGCCGCGACTTCCTTCGGCGCCTCGCCGCCCTTCGCCTTCTTTTCCTTCTTGTCTGCCTTGTCAGCCATCTCTCAGCTTCTACCTTCTCTCACGGTTTCCGGTTTAACGGGTTCGTGAGGTGCTCTATTCGTCGACGGTCTGCGGTCGACGGTCCACAGTCACTTTTCCAATGGCGCGCCGCAGCGGTGGCAGACCCGGACGAAGCGGTCGCCCTTCTGCTCGTGCTTCACCCGCACCGGACCGCAGGTGCCGCACATCAGCTTCACGTTGGAGAGCGAGATGCGGCTCTCCTGCTCGGCCACGCCGCCCTTGATGTTCTTCTGCGGGTTGGGACGGACGTTCTTCTTCACCATGGCCACGTGCTCCACGAGGATCTTGCCCTCGTTGGGGAAAACGCGCAGCACGCGCCCTTCCTTGCCCTTGTCTTTGCCGGTGATCACTTTCACCGTGTCATTGCGCCGGATATCTACGTGTAAGTGTCCCATCTCTGTTCTCTCTGTCGGAGACGCAGCAAGCTGCGTCTCTACTGGAAATCCCTACAGCACCTCAGGCGCGAGGGAAACGATCTTCAAGAATTTCTTTTCACGCAGCTCGCGGGCGACTGGCCCGAAGACGCGCGTCCCGACCGGTTCGCCGGCCTCATTGATGAGCACGGCGGCGTTCTGGTCGAAGCGGATGTAAGTGCCGTCCTTGCGGCGGTGCTCCTTGCGGGTGCGCACGATGACCGCCTTCACTACCTTGCCCTTCTGCACCTGGCCGTCGGGCGAGGCTTCTTTCACGGCGGCGGTGACCACGTCACCGAGGTGGGCGACCAGCCCGGCGCCGCCGCCCAGCGGCAGGATCATCTGCAGCTTGCGCGCGCCGCTGTTGTCGGCGACCTCGAGCATCGATCTCATCATGACTGCCATACGAGTCTCTCCCTGATCCCTATTCTGGCCGCGGCGCTATGCCGACTTCTCGGCTTTTTCCTCGCCCGGGACGATGGCCGCGCGCTGGATCACTTCCTTCAGCCGCCACCGCTTCAGCCGCGACATGGGACGGGTCTCCTCGATCAGGACCACGTCGCCCACGCGTGCCGTGTTGCTCTCGTCGTGCGCGTAGAACTTGTTGGAACGCGACACCACCCGGCGATACAGCGGGTGCGCCTTCTGCCGCGTCGTCTCCACCACAATGGTCTTGGCCATCTTGGTCGACACCACGTGGCCGATCTTGGTGTTGCGGCGGGACTGGGATGTCTCCTGCTTGGTCTCAGCCATTTACTTCTTCTCCGTTCCGGTGGGCTCCAGGCCCAGCGTGCGCCCGTGCGCGATGGTCTTCACGCGAGCCAGGTCGCGGCGCAGGCCGCGAATCTTCTTCAGGCTCTCCGTCTGTCCCATCTTCATCTGGAATTTCAGGCGGAAGAGCTGGTCGTTGAGCTCGGCCTGCTTGTGCAGCAGTTCGCCGTCGGAAAGGTTGCGCAGCTTCTCCGCGCTCTTGTTCTGGCGCTGGCTGAACGCTCCGCCGCCCACGGCGACCGGGGCCTTCTTCCGGGTCTCGGGAGCCGCGCTCTGTTTCTTGCCGGCTTTGGGAGCCTTGCTGGCCTTCGCCTTCGCAGTCATAGGTTTTGCAGCTTTCTTGGCAGCCGGCATTAGTGCACCCCCTCGCGAGCGACCATGCGCGTGCGCAGCGGCAGCTTGTGCGACGCCAGGCGCAAGGCCTCGGCGGCCTCGGCGGCGGTCACGCCTTCCATCTCGAACAGGATCTTGCCCGGGCGGACGACGGCGACCCAGTGGTCGGGAGCGCCCTTGCCCTTGCCCATACGGGTCTCAGCCGGCTTCTTGGTGACCGGCTTGTCGGGGAACAGGCGCAGCCAGATCTTGCCGCCGCGCTTGATGAAGCGGGTCATGGCCACGCGGCTGGCCTCGATCTGCCGGTCGGTGATGTAGCCCGGCTCCAGCACCTTCAGGCCGAAATCGCCGAAGGCCAGCGTGGATCCGCGCCAGGCCTTGCCGGCCCGACGTCCGCGCTGCTGTTTTCTGTACTTAACCTTCTTTGGCATCAACATAGCTTTTCCTGTTACTTCACTGCCGCCGAGACGTTGCCAGCAACGTCTCTACTGCACATCTCAGAAACCGCCGGATGGCGCCGCCGCCTGCGGCTGGCGCTTCTTTTCCTGCAAGATCTCGCCGCGATACACCCAGCACTTCACCCCGATGACGCCGTAGGTGGTGCGGGCTTCGCTGAATCCGTAATCGATGTCGGCACGCAGCGTGTGCAACGGCAACCGTCCCTGCAGGTACCACTCCGAGCGCGCGATCTCGTTGCCGTTCAAGCGTCCGGAGACGCGCACCTTGATCCCCTTGCAGCCGAAGCGCAGCGCCGAGTCCACGGCCTTGCGCATCGCCCGCCGGAAGCCCACGCGCTTCTCCAGCTGGAGCGCGATCGACTCCGACACCAGCTGGGCATCGAGCTCCGGCTTGTGCACCTCCTGGATGTCGATGAAGACTTCGCGCGAGGTCCGCTTCTGCAGCTCCTGCTTGAGCTTGTCGATCTCAGCGCCTTTGCGGCCGATGATGATGCCCGGACGCGCGGTGCGGATGATGATGCGCAGCTTGTTGCCCGGACGCTCGATCTCGATCGAGCTCACGCCCGCCGATTTCAGCTTCTCCTTGAGCTCACCCTTGAGCTTCACGTCTTCCAGGAGGAGCTTCTCGTAGTCGCGCTCCACGAACCAGCGCGACTTCCAGGGCTTGGTGTAGCCGAGGCGGAACCCGTAAGGATGGACTTTCTGTCCCATAAGTCTCCTTTACTTCTTTCCCTTGCCCTTGGCGCGAGGCGCGGGCTGAGTCTCTTCCTCGCCGGCCACGGTGGCGGCGGCTTCGACTTTGCCCTTCTCGGCCAAGGCGATCTCGATGTGCGCCATGCGGCGCTGGTAGCGGTAGGCGCGGCCCTGAGGCGCCGGACGGATGCGCTTCATGCGCGGGCCCTCGTTGGCGATCGCCCGCTTCACGTAGAGGTTGTCGACGTCCACGTCGAGCCCCTTCTCGCCGCTCAGGTAGTTCGCGTTCTCGATGGCCGAGCGCAGCAGCTTGGCGACATCGGGGGCGATGCCCTTCTTGGTGAAGGTGAGCGTGTTCATGGCCTCTTCCACGCGCCGCCCCTTGATCAGGTCCAGGACGAGACGCGCCTTCTGCGGTGAGACCCGGATGTACTTTCCTTGTGCTGTGAATTCCATAATCTCTCTCGCCTAGCTCTTCGGGGCCGGAGCCGCCGGAGCCGCTCCGCCTGCCGGAGCCGCCGCCGGCGTGATGGCTCCCGGTCCGCCGGGAACGCCCGTCGGACGTGCCGCTGCCGCCGCGGCCGCTTCCGCCGCTCCCTTGATGCCGTGTCCCTTGAAGATGCGGGTCGGGGAGAACTCTCCCAGCTTGTGACCCACCATGTTCTCGGTGATGTACACGGGGATGAACTTCTTGCCGTTGTGCACCGCGATGGTGTGACCGACCATGTCGGGGTGGACGGTGGAGCGGCGCGACCAGGTGCGCACGACCTTCTTCTCGTTGCGCGTGTTCATGCCCTCGATCTTCACCATCAGGTGCGTATCGATGAACGGCCCTTTTTTCGTTGAACGTGGCATATTTTCCGTTCCTACTCTTCTAATTCCTTCTTGCTCGAGGTCCTTCGCGCTTATTTCTGTCTGCGGTTGACGATGAACGTGTCGGTCCGCTTGTTGTTGCGAGTCTTGTAGCCGCGGGTCGGCTGTCCCCACGGGGTGACCGGGTGACGTCCGCCGGAGGTCTTGCCTTCGCCGCCGCCGTGCGGATGGTCGACCGGGTTCATGGCCACGCCGCGATTCACCGAGCGGCGCCCCATCCAGCGCTTGCGACCCGCCTTGCCGATGGCGACGTTCTCGTGGTCGAGGTTGCCGACCTGCCCGATGGTGGCCATGCAGTCGATGAGCACCTTGCGGGTCTCGCCCGAAGGCAGCTTGATGAGCGCGTAGTCGCCTTCCTTGGCGACCAGCTGGGCGGCGCCGCCGGCCGAGCGCACCATCTGCGCCCCCTTGCCCGGACGCAGCTCGATGTTGTGGATGGTGGTGCCGGGCGGGATGTTCTTCAGCGGCAGCGCATTGCCGACCAGGATGTCGGCGTCGGCGCCGCTGATCAGTTTCTGTCCCACCTGCACGCCCACCGGCGCCAGGATGTAGCGCTTCTCGCCGTCCGCATAGTTCAGCAGCGCCAAGCGCGCCGAGCGGTTGGGGTCGTACTCGATGGAGGCGACGGTGGCCGGGATGCCGGCCTTGTCGCGCTTGAAGTCCACGATGCGGATCTGGCGTTTGTGGCCTCCGCCCCGGTGCCACGAGGTGATGTCGCCCGAATTGCGCCGCCCGCCGGTGCGCTTCTTGGGCTCCAGCAGCGGCTTGTGCGGACGGTCCGTCGTGATCTCCTCGTTCACCAGCGTGGTGATGAAGCGCCGCGACGGCGTGATCGGTCTGTATGTCTTGATCGCCATAAAATTTGCTCTTTGCTCTTGCCTCTTGGCCTGTCGCTGACTCCCGACTACTGACTCCTGACTACATATTCTGGGCGTACTCCGGCATCTTCTCGCCGGCCTTCAGCTTCACGTACGCCTTCTTCCAGTCGGGGCGATAGCCGGCGAAACGGCCGCGGCGGCGCTCCTTGCCCTGGAAGTTCGCGGTACGCACGGTCGCCACCTTCACCTTGAAGATCTGTTGCACCGCTTCCTTGACCTCGGTCTTGGTGGCCTTGGCGTTGACTTCGAAGACCAGCGTCTGCTCGGTCTCCTTCACGCCCAGCCCCTTTTCCGTGATCAGGGGCTTGCGGATGATCTGATAGGCGCTTTTCATTGCGCGACCTCCGCTTTACGCCTGGAGGCCGAAGCCTTCAGCGAGCTCTGCAGCTTTTCCAGCGCCGGCCGCGCGAACACCGCACGGTCGTAGCGGAGCAGGTGATAGGGGTGGACTTCGTGCCCGCGCACCAGCTCCACGCCTTCCAGGTTGCGCGAGCTCAGCTCCAGGTTCCGGTTCTCTTTCTTCGAAGCCTCGACCAGCAGCGCCGTCCTCTCCACCTTGAGGGCGTTGAGCGCCTGGCGGAAGCTCTTGGTCTTCACCTCGCCAAGGTCGAAGCTCTCGACCACGGTGAGCTTGCCGTCGGCGAGCTTGGCCGCCAGAGCCGAGCGCAGAGCACCCTGCAGCTTCTTGCGCGGGAAGCCGTAGTCGTAGGAGCGGGGCTGCGGTCCGTGCACCGTGCCGCCGTGACGCCACAGGGGCGAACGGATGCTGCCCACGCGGGCGCGTCCGGTGCCCTTCTGCCGCCACAGCTTCTTGCCCGAGCCCGACACCAGCTTCTTGTTCTTGGTGGCGTGGGTCCCGGCGCGCTGTCCGGCGCGATAGTGCTTGACCGCTTCCCACAGCAGGTCCTCGTTCACCGCGCCGAAGACTTCCTCGGCCAGCTCGAACGAACCCACTTTCTTGCCGGTCAGATCCAGAACGTCGATGGTTGCCATAATCCCTGTCCTTGAGATCCTTCGCGAGCCCTTGCCCGCACAGGATGACCGCCGCCAAACGCGGCCAGTTATTTCTTTGCCGCCGCCTTGCGCTTGGAGGCCTTCAGAGGATCGATGGTGCTCTCGCCGGCGAATCCGCGGCGCTCTCTGGGCGGCTTCTTGGCCTTGCTGATGATGACGTAACCGTCTTTGGGCCCGGGCACCGCGCCCTCGACCATCAGCAGGTTCTCGTCGAGGTCGATGCCGACCACTCGCAGGTTGCGCACCGTGACCCGAGCCTGGCCCATGTGTCCAGCCATGCGCATCCCGGGGAACACGCGCGAGGGGAACGCCGACGACCCGATCGAACCGTTGATGGTGAACATGGAGCCGTGCGACTTGGGGCCGCCGCGGAAATGATGACGCCGCACCACGCCGGCGAAACCGCGTCCCTTGCTGGTGCCGACGACATCCACGAACTTCTCGCCGTCGAAGATGTCCACCAGGACCTTGTCGCCGACGTCGAAGCTCTTGTCGGCATCACCCTCGGCCGGGGTGAACACCGCCACTTCGCGCATGAACTTCACCGGCGGGACGTTGTGCTTGCCGAAGTGTCCGGCCATGGCCTTGTTCACGCTCTTGCCTTTGACGAATTCGACGAGGCCGATCTGCACCGCCTCGTAGCCTTCCTTGGCCGCGGTCTTCTTCTGAGTGACCACGCAGGGACCGGCCTGCAGCACCGTGATGGGCCGCACGTCGCCCTTCGCATCGAAGAGCTGCGTCATGCCGACTTTCTTGCCCAGGATTCCCGTAATCATCGTCTTCTCTTCCTCATCATCCCCGTCGGGGGACTGTAGGTTTCTTCAGCGACTAGCGCTTGCCTTCCTTGCCGAACGCCTTGATCTCCACGTCCACGCCGGCGGGCAGGTCGAGCTTCATCAGGGCATCGACCGTCTGCTGCGTCGGCTCCAGGATGTCGAGCAGGCGCTTGTGGGTGCGGATCTCGAACTGCTCCCGCGACTTCTTGTCCACGTGTGGCGAACGCAGCACGCAGTACTTGTTCTTCACCGTGGGCAGCGGGATGGGGCCCGCGATCTGGGCGCCCGTGCGCTTCGCCGTTTCCACGATTTCGCCGGTGGACTGGTCGAGCACGCGGTAGTCGTAGGCCTTCAGCCTTATCCGGATTCTGTCTTTTCCGATCACGTTCGTAGTTCCTCAAAGAGCCAGCGGCTGGTTGCATGCCGCGCCTGTTGTTTTGTCAGAGCGCCGGGCGAAACGCCCGGCGCTACGTGTTACTGCATGATCTCCGAGATGGTGCCGGCGCCGACGGTGCGTCCGCCTTCGCGGATGGCGAAGCGCAGGCCCTTCTCCATGGCCACCGGCGTGATC
>Ga0335082_10002322_pt1 | contig 20458 bp, 20 predicted proteins | sample Lox_Sample_41_FD_206718 | JGI IMG/M metagenome (GOLD analysis project Ga0335082, IMG submission 206718) | Soil microbial communities from Loxahatchee National Wildlife Refuge, Florida, United States - Lox_Sample_4.1 | ecosystem: Environmental > Terrestrial > Soil > Wetlands | place: USA...
CATGAGTGGGAGTGCTTCCTGATCGGCGCCAAGAACGGGGAATTCGACCTCCCGGTCATGTAGGCCTTGTCGTCACCTGAGCGCCGAACGAGGCGGCGGGCGGGGCGCTACCCCACTCCAGTCCCGCCCGTCTCCTTTCCTCGGCAGGCCCGTGCGCACGGGTAGATGGTCTGGGGAAGGAGCAGAGGGCGGTGGTCCTGGCAGGTCCACCGCCCTCTGCGCGTCCGGCCTTAGTCGAAGTCGCCGTCCCTGGCGCCGCCGAGGAAGGCGGCCCACTCGGCTGCGGTGAACACCAGGGCCGGCCCGGCGGGGTGCCGGGAATTCCGCATCGCCACCTGGCCGTCGGGCAGGTCCGCGACCTCGACGCAGTTGCCTCCTTGCGGGCCGCTCCGCCGGCTCTTGCGCCACGTCACCTCGGCCAGGTCCGCGGCGGGCATTCCATTTTGGATGCTCATTCGGCTAGTTCCTCCAGCTGGTTGATGATCGTGGTGAGGATTCCCGGCGTCTCGCTCGGCTTGGCGCTGATGATGCTGAGGCGCTCCATGGCCAGCAGGTACCGGTCCACGTCCGATTTCTTGTCGAAGTAGAGCGCGCTGGTGAGGTGCTCCAGGTAGGCGACATCCGGCAGATCCGACTCGTTGAACCGCAGGATGCTGAACCCGCTCGGCGCGGCGTGGCCGCCCATGCCGAGCGGGGTGATCTGCAGGGTCAGGTTCTGCCTGCTGCTCAGGCTGAGCAGGTAGCGAAGCTGATCGCGCAGGATCTCGGCACTCCCGATCGGCCGCCGCAGCGCGGTTTCCTCGACGATGGCCCACAGCTTGAGCCGGCCCTCGGTGAACCGCCGCTGCCGTTCCTTGCGCAAGATGACATGCCGTTCCGCCTCGCTGACCGGGATGTCGCCCACGGCGAGCACGGCGGCGGCGTACTCATGGGTCTGCAGCAGGCCGGGGATGAACTGCGGCTCGTAGATCCGGATCGAGGTCGCGGCCTCTTCCATCCCGACGTAGGCCTGGAACCAGTCGGGCAGGATGTCGTTGTAGCGGTGCCACCAGCCGGGCCGGTTGGCCTGCTCGGCCAGGCTCAGCAGATGCTCCCGCTCGACCGCGCCGACGCCGTAGTAGGTCAGCAGGTCGAGCACGTCGATCTCGCGGATCGCATTGCGGCCGAGCTCGATCCGGCTGATCTTCGACTCCGACCCGCGGATCGCCCGCGCCGCTTCCTGCGCGGTGATGCCGCGGCTCTCCCGGAGTCGCCGCAGCTGGGTGCCCAGCAGGATCCGCAGCACGGTAGGCCCTTCCGTCGGCTCTGGCATGACGCCTCCCGGATTTCCGCGCCGCGGAATTGTTTCTCGCAATTGCGTGGCAAACTGCTGCCACTGGCCGTCCGCCCACGCCATGGTATCCCATATGGGATTGCATGCCACCCCCAATATTGGCGGCCTGGCCACCTGTCCTGAGACACATCTGTCTCAGGACACTTCTGTCTTAGGTGGCTGATAAAAGCGGTTTAGTTCGGGTTCACCAACGCTATGGCACCTTTCACCCGGCCGGGAAATATCGGCCTAGCACGCGGCCCCTAAGATGTCGGTATGCGCTATAGGCCTCTGGGACAGTCGGGACTGCTGGTGTCGGTCGTCGGGCTGGGTTGCAACAACTTCGGCGGGCGCATCGACGCGGACCGGACGCGTTCGGTGGTGGACGCGGCCATCGACGTCGGGATCACCCTGTTCGACACGTCGGACACATATGGCGGGGGCGGTGGCTCGGAGCGTGCCCTGGGCGAGATCCTTGGCTCGCGCCGTGACCAGGTGGTGCTGGCCACGAAGTTCGGCGGCCGCGGCGTGGACATGGGATACGGGCCCGCGGCGGGGGCGAAGGGCGGGCGAGCCTACATCCGCCGTGCGGTGGCCGGATCGCTGCGCCGGCTGCGCACCGACTACATCGACCTGTACCAGCTGCACGTCCCTGACCTGGCGACCCCGGTCGAGGAGACCCTCGCCGCGCTGAGCGAGCTGGTCGCCGAGGGCAAGGTCAGGTACATCGGCCACTCGAACTTCTCCGGCTGGCAGCTGGCCGACGCCGCGCATCTCGCGGCGCGTCACGGCCACACCCCGTTCATCTCGGCGCAGAACCACTGGTCGCTGCTCGAGCGCCAGGCCGAGACGGACGTCGTCCCCGCGGCGAGACATTTCGGCCTGGGCGTGCTGCCCTACTTCCCGCTCGCCAACGGCCTGCTGACCGGCAAGGTCAGGCAGGGCCAGCCGATTCCGGCCGGGAGCAGGCTGTCCGGCCGCCAGGGCTACGTGACCGACGAGAAGCTGGCCAAGGTGGAGGCGCTGATCGCCTGGGCGCAGGAGCGCGGCGTCACCCTGCTGGAGACCGCGATCGGCGCCCTGGCCGCCCATCCCGGCTGCTCCTCGGTGATCGCCGGCGCGACCAGCGCCGAACAGGTCAAGGCCAACGCGGCCGCCGCGGACTGGACCCCCACCGAGGCCGAACGGGCCGAGATCGACGCCATCGTGCCGCCGCCGCCTCCGCCGGTGCAGTAGACCCGCTAGCCGCCCGCGACCGCCTGCTCGTACAGGGCCGCGGCGTTCGCGCCGAGCACGGCCGAGTACGAGACCTGGGGCGTGTCGCCGCCCTGCTGGTACCCGCCGATAACGCCGATCACCAGGCCCTGCCCGGTGGCCTGGTCGACCTCGCTCAGGAACGGCCCGCCGCTGGTCCCGTTGGTGTAGCCGCCACAGTCGAACTCAAGCTGGCCAGCCATCGGCCGCCTGAGCCAGTTCCGGCAGGTGACGGGCTGGTTGGTGGCGTTCGGGTAGCCGATCACCTGGACCAGCTGACGGCTGACCGGAGTGCGGGTGGCCAGCCGTTCCGCTCCCGTCACGTCCTCGACCGGCGCGCTCGATCCGGGCTGGCTGACCCGGAGGAAGGCAAAGTCGTCATCGTCGCTGGACGAGGTTTTCCAGGCCTGGTCGACGTAGACCTTGGTCACCGTCCAGGCGCCGTACGGCCGGCCGCCGCCGTGATACCCGGGCACGAACTCGATGATGCCCGAGGTGCCGGTCACGCAGTGCGCGGCAGTGATCAGCAGGTCGCCGGCCGGGCTGTCGACCACGCTCGCCGTGCAGAAGTGCTGGCCGAGCCGACCCGCGGACGTGGTGAACAGCGCCCCCACTGCCGGGGTGCCGGCGAACGCCTGGCCGTTCCGCGAGGGTGCGGCCAGGTGCCGGACAGCTCGCACGAAACCGTTGACGATGTCGCTGGCGGCCCCGTTGGCGGGGGCCAGCGTGACGACCGCGCCGACGGCGAGGGCGATGACCAGGGCCGCCCGTCGCCCGGTTCGTACCAGCACCTGCCGTTGGTCACCTGCCAATTCGCGATTCCGGTGAGCGCCGGCTCACCAGCGGTCGTGCACCGTGGCACGGAAGTACTTGTCGTACAGTCCCTCGATCGCGTCGAGTTCGGCCTGCGGCAGCGGCGGCAGGCTGGCCGCCTCGGCGTTCTGCCGGGCCTGGGCGGTGTTGCGGGCGCCGGGGATCACGGTCGTCACCCCGGGCTGCTGGATGACCCAGCGCAGCGCCCACTGAGCGGGAGTGCCGCCGGGCAGGCCGCCGGTGATGGCCGCGAACTCGGCCGCCGCGTCGGCGCCCGCCTCCAGGCCCACCCCGGAGAACGTCTCCCCGACGTCGAACGCCTCGCCGTGGGCGTTGTAGTTGCGGTGGTCGTCGGCGGCGAACGTGGTGTCCCTGGTGTACCGGCCGGAGAGCAGCCCGGACGCGAGCGGCACCCGGGCGATGATGCCGACACCCGCCGCGGCCGCCGCGGGCAGCACCTGGTCGAGCGGCTTGCGCCGGAACGCGTTCAGGATGATCTGCACGCTGGCCACGCCCGGCCGCGCGATCGCGGTCAGCGCCTGGTCGGAGGTTTCCACGCTGACCCCGTACGCCGCGATGCGGTCTTCGGACACCAGCGTGTCGAGCGCGTCGAACACGGCGTCCGAGGCGAATACCGCGGTCGGCGGGGAGTGCAGCTGGACCAGGTCGAGCCGGTCGGTGCCCAGGTTGACCCGGGACCTGTCGGTCCAGGCGCGGAAGTTCTCCAGCGTGTAGAGCTCTGGTCTCTGCTCGACCCGGCGACCCATCTTGGTCGCGACCATGATGCCCTGCCCGGCGTTGCCGGCCAGGAAGCGGCCGATGACGCGCTCGCTGCGCCCGTCGCCGTAGACGTCGGCCGTGTCGAAGAAGGTGACCCCGGACTCGACCGCGGCCCGGAGTACCTCCATCGCGTCGTCCTCGGGCACGTTCCCCCAGTCCGCGCCGAGTTGCCAGGTGCCGAGCCCGATCACAGAAACCGGCCGTCCCGTCCGGCCGAGTACCCGCTGCTCCATGATTCGCGATCTTACTAACGCCCGGCGGGACTGCCGGCGGCCGCCCGGTAGGCGCCCGGGGTAACGCCGTAGTAGCGCCGGAACCACCGGGTCAGGTGCGCCTGGTCGGCGAAGCCGGCGTCGGCCGCGACCTCGGCAGGCGCGGCGCCCGCGGACAGCAGCCGGCGCGCCGTCCGGACCCGGAGCTGACGCTGGTAGTCACTCGGCGAGAGCCCGTAGGCCTGGCGGAAGGCCCGGTAGGCCGCGTAGCGGCTGCACCCCGCCGCCGCGGCCAGGTCGTCCGCGGTCAGCTCGCCGCCGCCCGCATCGTCGGCGCTGTCCTGGATGAGCTCGCGGATCCGTGCCGCCACCACCCGGCCCGCCCCGCGCCGGGTCGGCTCGCGTCCCGAGGCGTGCCTGGTCAGAAGCCGTGCTGACCCGGCGAGCCGCTCGTACCGCTCCAGTTCACTGGACGGCCCGGTCAGCGCCCGGTGCAGCCGGCGCACCGAGGCGGCCATCGCCGGGTCCTCGATCACCGGCGAGCGGAACAGCGGCAGCGGGGTCCCGGTCAGGGAGGCGAGGAACTCCGGCCAGATGTGCACCATCCGGTAGGTGAAGCCGCCGTCGACCGCCGCGTGCCCGTCGTGCGGGTCGTCCGGGTTGAAGGCCATGACCATGCCGCTGGCGCTCACGTGACGCCCGTGACGGCAGGTGAAGGCCTGCGCGCCGGTCTCGGTCACCCCGAAGGAATAGCTCTCGTGACTGTGCCGGTGATACACGTGCGAGGTGAAGTGCGCGTGCATCGCCTCGACCGGCACGCCGTCCGCGCGCCAGTACCTGGCCCAGTCATCCCCGGCCATACTCCGATTATCGCGCTCCAGCGTTCAAGACGGCGCGCCATTAACGGGCCAGACTGGGCGCATGACCGTACGTTTCGACACCAAGATCGCCATAGCGGTGCTGGCCGACCTGCGGCAATGGCAGAAGCTGAACGTCACCGCGTTCCTGGCCAGCGGGATCGCCGCCAGTACCGGAGAGGTCATCGGCAAGCCGTACGAGGACGACTCGGGGAACACCTATCTCGAGCTGTTCCGGCAGCCCGTGGTGGTATACGCGGCCGACGCCGGGACGCTCAGCCAGGCCCATCAGCGGGCGCTGACCCGCCAGCTGCCGATGGCGATCTACACCATGGACATGTTCACGACCGGCAACGACGACGACAACCGGGCCGTAGTACGCGCGGTCCCCGCCGCCGAACTGGACTTCGCCGGCCTGGCCGTGCACGGCCCGCGCAACGCCGTCGACAAGATTTTCAAGGGCGCTACGCTGCACCCATGAGAGCAGCGCTATACCGGAACATGGGAGATGCGGACGAGGTCTTTGAAGTCGAGGAGGTGGACCGGCCCGAGCCGGGACCGGGTGAGGTCCTGGTCCGCGTGCACGCCTCCGGCGTCAACCCCACCGACTACAAGGCCAGGTCCGGGGCGGTGCCGCGGCCCATCGACGACTACCAGATCCCGCACCAGGACGGCGCCGGGGTCATCGAGGCCGTCGGCGCCGGGGTGGATTCCGGCCGCGTCGGCGAGCGGGTCTGGCTGTGGCTGGCCGCGGCAGGCCGCCGCTGGGGGACCGCCGCCGAGTGGACCACGGTGCCCGCGCGGCAGGCGGTAACGCTGCCGGACGGCGCCTCGTTCGAGCTCGGTGCGTCGCTGGGCGTGCCGGCCATGACCGCGCACTACTGCCTGTTCGCCGACGGGCCGGTAGCCGGGCAGACGGTGCTGGTGGCCGGGGGTGCGGGCGCGGTCGGTCACTTCGCCATCGAATTGGCCAAACGGGCCGGGGCGCGTGTCGTCACCACCGTGAGCAGCCCGGACAAGGCGGCGCTGGCCGAGAAGGCGGGCGCGGACCTGGTGGTGAACTACCGCTCGCCCGGCGCGGCGGATCAGGTCAGGGCGTTCGGCCCGGTGGATCGGGTCATCGAGGTGGCGCTCGGCGCCAACTTTCAGCTCGACCTCGCGACGGCCGGGCCGCATGCCACGATCGTGACCTACGCGGCCGAGCCGGCCAACCCCGAGCTGCCGGTGCGGGCCTGCATGACAGCCAACCTCACGCTCAGGTTCGTCCTGCTCTACGGCGTGGAGATGACCGCGCTCGACCAGGCCGCCGCCGACATCACCGCCGCCCTGGCCGCGGGCGACCTCACCGGGCTGCCGGTGCACAAGTACCCGCTGTCTGACATCGCCGCGGCGCACCAGGCCGCCGAGAGCGGCGCCGTCGGCAAGGTCATCGTCACGCCGTAGCCGGGGGCGAGCACGCCAGCATGGCCGGGCGGCGTGTACCGGGCAGCGGCGCGGAGGGCGGCACCGTTGTGCCGAAGGAGGACAGCGGCCGGGCATCGCGGGCGGGGTCGCGAGCCGGCTGGCTTCCCCGGGAGTCAGCTACTTCTTCGGAAAGACACCGGTGTGGCCGGTGCCGCCCCAGAAGACCCTGGTGCCGACCCGGTCCTTCTGGCCACGGCCGGAGCAGCGTCGACAGCGGCGGTACGAGCCCTTGTAGACGCCGCCGAAGTGCCTGCCCGACATATTGCAGGTAGGACACTTGCGGAGGGGATGAATGCGCGTCGAGACGACGTAGCTGACCGCAATAATGGCAATAATCAGAACCGCTACCATGCTAGGTACTCCTTACTGACCCCACCAGAACCGCCCGTAGCCCTGGTACCGCCTTTCACACGGGCCGGGTACCGCGATCCGGAGAGGGGTTGGCCACCGCCGCAGGTACTGGGGTTGGATCTCACCCCCGGTATCTGCTCACTTGCACAGAGTAAACCACTCTGACCGGATATGTGAAGTGATTTTGACACGGCGGTTACCGCAATGACATGTAGTTGCCTCATTTGAGACAGCCGCATCACGGTCGTCAGCGGTATGCGCTAATTCCCAGCCTTACTGCGAGGCCGACGCCGCACAGGCTCACTACGACCCGGAACGGTCCGGCCGGGACCCGCCTGACGATCTTCGGGCCGATCCAGCCGCCCGCCAGGAAGCCCGCGGCGAGCGGCACCACCAGCGCCCACCGGACATCGCCGAACAATGCGAAGCACACCGCCGCCATGGCATTCGCCATTCCGGAGATCGCGTTCTTCACGGCATTCACCGTGACCAGCGATGCGTCAATCATCATGCTGAGCACCACGAGCAACATGACGCCCGCGGCAGCGCCGAAATACCCCACGTACATGGCCACGGCGAACAGGGCCACGCCGTGGACCACCCTGTTCCCGCCGTCCGCGGACGGCGACAGCCTTTTGATCCTGGGCTGGACGAGCAGCACCAGCGAGGCGCCGCCGATCAGCACCGGCACGACCAACGTGAAGGTACTCGCGGGGGTCAGCAGCAGCACCGCCGCCCCGGCCGCGCCGCCCAGTGCGGTGACGATCCCGAGCCTGATCACCCGTCGGCCCTGCCCGGTCAGTTCCGGCTTTGAGCCGATCACCGATCCCGCCCCGGTGAGCACGAGCGAAACCGTGTTGGTCATGTTCGCGCTGAGCGGTGGCACCCCGAGCGCCAGTAGCGCCGGGTAGGTAACCAGCGAGGCGATGCTCACCACCGTGCTGAAAATTCCGCCGAGTGTCCCGGCGGCGAGCAGCAGGAGCGCCTCAGAGATCTTCATCCGAAGTCAGGATCCCCCAGCCCTGCCCCGCCCCGCACCCTCAGCCGATGTGATCCCCATCGCATCCCGCACCACCTCCCCTCGCCGCATCCCGGTCACCCGCCCCGCTGAGCCGCCCGGTCACCCGCCCCGCTGAGTGCTGAGCCGCCCGGACGTCAGGGCCCGTCGGCCGCCCCTGGACTACCCGGCTCCGCCCGGGGCTCCCTCCCAGGCACAACGCGCATCACTTTGGTATCGAGCCCCAGCTGACGCGGTTGGTTTGTCCGGTGGGACATCGCGGAGGGCATGTGATGGCCTCAGGCAGCGGGCAGGATGTGACGTCGGGCTGTTGATGATGCCTTGTGACGTGGGAGGGCCGTCGGAGTTCCCGTTCGCCCTGAGCATAGATACTTTGAGGTCAAATGATTTGACGTGGAAGTAGCTCTCGGTGAAAACTGGCGGCGTGAACGAGGCGGAATCCCCCGCGGCCGGTGAGCCCGCGGTCAGCGAGCCCAGGGCCGGTGAGCCCGCGGCGGCAGAGTGCGGCCCGGAACAAGGACGCGGGGGCTGGATCTGGGGCGAACCGTCGGACGGTCCGCCCGCGGACGCGCCGCTGCACGTGCTGCTGCTGGCCGCATCCCGGATCATGGGCACGTTCTACGCGGGCACCCTGGCCCAGTCCGGGCTGCGGATCAGCCCGGCCGGGCTCGGCGTGCTGCGGGTGCTGATGGCCGGGGACGGGCTCAAGTCCAGCGACGTCGCGGCGCGGGGCGGGTCGTCGCCAGGCACGCTGACCTCGGTGGTGAACACGCTGGTCCGGGAGGGATACGTCGAGCGGCGCAGCGACGAGGGGGACCGGCGGGTGGTCAGGCTGTTCGTGACCGACAAGGGCCGGCAGGTCTGCCAGGACTACATCTCGCTGGCCGGACCGCACTGGCGGGACGCGTTCGGCTTCGTAGATCCGGCCGACGAGCAGGTCATCCGCAAGTTCTTTACCGCCATGATCGGTCATTTCAGCGAGCTGATACGGAAGGAGCGCGGCCGGTAATGCACGACGGCGGACGGATAGGAAGGCAGGACTGTCAACTAAAGTTGACACAGGTCGTCAGTCAACATAGGTTGACACCATGACGGATTCGGCCGGGCTCGCGATACGCACCGAGGATCTGCGCAAGACCTATAAGTCCTCGCGCGGGGACGTGCCCGCGGTCCGCGGCATCGATCTCAACGTAAGGTCCGGCGAGTTCTTCGGCCTGCTGGGACCGAACGGCGCGGGCAAGTCCACCACCATCGGCATGCTTACCACGCTGGTCCTGCCCACCGGCGGCCAGGCCTGGGTGGCAGGCATGGACGTGGTAGCCGACCCAGTTGCGGTGAAGCGCCGGATCGGCGTGGTGACCCAGAACAACACGCTCGACATGCAGCTGACCGTGGCGGAGAACCTGGAGTTCCGCAGCCGGTTCTTCGGCCTCGGGCTGCGCGAGGCCGCGCGCCGCGCCGACCAGCTGCTCGAGGTGTTCGGGCTCGCCGACCGGCGCAAGGCGATGTCCACCGATCTGTCCGGCGGGCAGGCCAAGCGGCTGCTGATCGCGCGCGCCCTGGTGCACCGGCCGGACGTGCTGTTCCTGGACGAGCCGACCGCCGGGCTCGACCCGCAGACCAGGGCCAACCTCTGGGACATCCTGCGCGTGCTGCACGCCGAGGGGCAGACGATCCTGCTGACCACGCACTACATGGAGGAAGCCGAGGCGCTGTGCGAACAGGTCTCGGTCGTCGACCACGGCGAGATTCTCGCCTCGGGGACCGTGAACGAGCTCAAGGCGGGTACGGGCGCCGAGACGGTCATCACGGTCCGGTACGACGAGCCGGTCCCTGACGGCATGGCCGAGCAGGCCGGCCTGGGCCGCCGGGTCGGCGTCAGCAAGGTGGAGGCCGACGGCGATCAGGTCCGGGTCTTCACCCGCGAGCCCGACGGCGTGCTCGGCGAGCTGGTGACGGCCGGCTCGGCCGCCGGGCTGAGCGTGCTCGATGCCACCCAGCTCAAGCCGAGCCTGGAGACAGTCTTCCTCACCTTGACCGGACGGGAGTACCGGGAGTGACCACCATCAGAGAAGCTCCGCCGCAGGCGGCGGAGCAGGCAGGCGCGCCCTCGGCGACTGAGATCGCCGCCCTGATATCCGAGGCGCCCACGCCGCGGCCCACCCTGCTCAGGACGTTCAATGCCATGATGGCGCGGGAGTTCCGGGTGCTGCGGCGCAACGCCATCGCCACCTTCACCCGGGCGGTCATGCAGCCGCTGCTGTTTGTCTTCGTCTTCGCCTACGTATTCCCGAAGATCGGCGGCGGCTTCAACCTCGGCGGCGGTGCCACAGCGGTCGGCGCCGGTGCCGCCGCGGCGGGCGGCGTCAACTTCGCCACCATCCTGGTGCCCGGCCTGATGGCCTCCATGCTGCTCATGCAGGGCATTATGGCGGTGACGTTCCCGCTAGTCATGGAGTTCTCCTGGCAGCGGACGATCGAGGACAGGGCGCTGGCCCCGGTGCCGATCAGCGTGCTGGCGATCCAGAAGATCACGGCCGACGCGGTCCAGTCGTTCATCGGCGCGCTGATCGTGTTCCCGATCGTGCTGCTGGTGCACGCGTCGGGTCAGGCGCCGAGGGTTGACGTGACAAACTGGGCGCTGTTCGCGCTGATCCTGGTCTTCGCGTCGCTGCTCACCTCGACGCTCGGGCTCCTGCTTGGCACGATCATGGACCCGCGCAAGATGCAGATGCTGTTCGCGGTGATCCTGCTGCCCGCCACCATGCTCGGCTGCGTCTACTACCCGTGGTCGGCGCTGCACCACATCCAGTGGCTGCAGATCTTGGTGCTGATCAACCCGATGGTGTACATGTCCGAAGGACTGCGGGCGGTGCTGACCCCGGCGCTCGGGCACATGCCGATGTGGGGCGTGATGCTCGCGCTCGTCGGCGGCACGGTGGTCTTCGGTTACCTGGGCACTCGTACCTTCACCAAGCGGGTCCTCAACTAGGAGGATCAGGGCCGAAGGGGATACGGGGGCCCCCTTCGGCCCGGCTAGCACCCTGTGTCCGCGTGGGAATACCGCTTGACCGCAGAGTGCTGTTAGGCTTAGACGCTGACCAGCTCGGTACTGATGTGCCGAGCGCGCAAAGCGGAGGACCACCTCCCACCCAGTCAGTCCGGAACAGGGCAGGCGGGTATGGCCAGACGCCCCGGCGGCGATGCGCGTGGGAACGTGCATCAATGCCGGAGTATCTGCTGGCACGGCGCACTTCCGTATGGGATGGCGCCGTTGTCGTGGTTGCCCCGCTGAGCGCATCGCTCGCGGGGTTTTCTCGTGTCGGGGGTTCCGTACTCCGGCTCACCGAGGGGATTCCCGGGCTTGGTCGGCAGCAGCCGCTGCCGGAGGCACCGGCGGCGGAGATGAGGCTCAAGGAGGTCACATCAGCACCGAAGCACGTATCAACGAGCGCATCCGTTCTCCCGAAGTCCGGCTAGTCGGGCCGAAGGGAGAGCAGATCGGGATCGTCTCGATCAACGACGCACTCAAGCTGGCTCAGGAAGCCGATCTCGACCTCGTCGAGGTTGCACCTACTGCGCGGCCGCCGGTCGCCAAGCTCATGGACTACGGAAAGTTCAAGTACGAATCCGCGGTCAAGGCCAGGGAATCGCGCAAGAACCAGACGCAGACGATCGTCAAGGAGATCAAGCTCCGGCCGAAGATCGACCCGCACGACTACGGCACCAAGAAGGGCCACGTCGAGCGGTTCCTCAAGGCCGGCGACAAGGTCAAGGTGACGATCATGTTCAGGGGACGTGAGCAGTCAAGGCCCGAGCTGGGCTTCCGTCTGCTGCAGCGTCTCGCCAGCGACGTTGAAGAACTCGGCTTCGTGGAGTCGCAGCCTAAGCAGGACGGGCGGAACATGATCATGGTGATCGGTCCGCACCGGAAGAAGAGCGAAACAAAGGCGCATACGGCAGGCCAGGGCCATAACCGGCCCGTGCCCAGCCCGCGCGCTGCCGCAGCAGCGGCCCCTCGCCCGGCGGCCAGTGAGCCCGCCGCCGACGGCGCCGCGGTATCGGGTCCGGCCTAGCCGGTAGCATCACCCGGGCGGCAATAAACCCCGGCGCATGCGCCGGGGTCGGTTACTGCTGCGCGCCTAGCGGCGGCGGCAGCTACACGAATGGAGACGACGGCGACCATGCCGAAGATGAAGACACACAGCGGTACCGCGAAGCGGTTCCGGCTGACCGGAACCGGCAAGGTCATGCGCCGCCGCGCCAACCGCGGCCACCTGTTTGAGAAAAAGTCGTCCCGCCTGACGCGGCGGCTCTACGACGAAGTGACGGTCGCGCCGAGCGACGTCAAGGAGATCAAGAAGCTGCTGGGCAAGTAGCCCGGCCCCGCGTTGAGGGAGACGGAACACAATGGCACGCGTCAAGCGGGCGACCAACGCCCACAAGAAGCGCAAGGTTGTCCTCGAACGGGCCAGCGGCTACCGCGGACAGCGGTCACGGCTGTACCGGAAGGCCAAGGAGCAGGTCCTCCACTCGATGACCTACGCCTACCGCGACCGCAAGGACCGCAAGGGCAACTTCCGGCGGCTGTGGATTCAGCGGATCAACGCCGCGGCCCGGGCCAACGGCATGACCTATAACCGGTTCATCCAGGGCCTGCGCGTAGCGGGCGTCGAGGTCGACCGGCGGATGCTCGCCGAACTCGCCGTCGCCGACGAGGCCGCGTTCTCGGCCCTGGTCGAGGTGGCGAAGAAGGCACTTCCCGACGCATCCGGGTCTGCGGCCGCCTAGGTGCGGGGCACCGCATCGCCCGGCACCGGTAGCAACCTGGGCGTGCACTCGCCGCGGCTCAAGGCCGCGCGACGCCTGAACAAACGAGCCTTCCGCCAGCGTGAGCGGGCCTTCCTCGCCGAAGGCCCGCAAGCGGTGGCGGAGGCTTTTCATTGCGGGGCACAGGTCAGCGACCTGTTCGTGACCGTGCCCGCCCGGACCAGGCACCATGACCTGGTCGCCGCGATCGCCGCCGCGGGCACACCGGTGCACGTCGTCAGCGGTGAGGTCATGGACGAGCTGGCCCAGACGGTGACCCCGCAGGGCCTGCTCGCCGTCTGCGGTTTCGTCGACGTCCCGCTCGCCGAGGTCGCCCGGGCCGCGCCCGCCCTAGTCGCGCTGCTGGCGAACGTCCGCGACCCGGGAAACGCCGGCACCGTGCTGCGTACCGCCGATGCGGCGGGCGCGCACGCGGTGGTCTTCGCCGACGCCTCGGTCGATCCCTACAACGGCAAGTGCGTGCGCGCGTCGGCGGGCAGCCTGTTCCACCTGCCGGTGGTGGCCGGGACCAGGCTTGAGGAGGCTGTCGTCACCTTGCGTGACGCGGGCCTGCGGATCGTCGCGGCGGACGGCCGCGCCGGACGCTCCCTGGACGATCCCGAGGTCCAGGCCCGGCTGGCCGGGCCGACCGCCTGGATGTTCGGCAACGAGGCATGGGGACTGCCGCCCGAACTCGTCACGCTGGCGGACGAGCCCGTCGCGGTGCCCATCTACGGCCGGGCCGAGAGCCTCAATCTGGCCGCCGCCGCGGCGGTGTGTCTCTACGCGTCCGCGCGTGCGCAACAAGTACATAAGTGAAGCGGTAAAGGAAAGGAGGCGGGATGACAAAGATGGTACGTAAGTAGCGAATTGATGGCTCAGCGTATTTGAGCTACAACATAGAGAATTCACGTCTCAGGACTGTCACAAAGCCGGTATACGCGCTAGAGTCTGATCACAATCCGTCACCCAAACCGTGACCACTTCCGGCCGCCGGACTCCCGCAGTGCGGTCTCGCCGGACGGAGGCTTCGCTGCAGTGGACGAGCTCATATCGAGCCGGGCGTCATCGATCCCGCAACCGGCTGGGACGCCTGCGAACACCGATACTGCTGATGGTCAGGTTTCCGGCGTCAGCCCGCTTCCCGAAGGCCCGGTCCCGATCGGGAGCCTGGTTTTCGCCGACGAACTTCCTGACGGGGTAGTGGTGGCCGACGAAGCCGGCCGCATCATCGTGTTCAACCGGGTGGCCGCCCGCCTGACCGGGCTGGATCCGGCCGAGGTTATCGGCAAGTTCGTGTTCGACGTGCTTCCGCTCCGCGACGCCGAGGGCCGGGACTGGTGGGTGTACGCCGATCCGTACCACGGCCTGCCCACCCGCACCCGTCACCCTGAGCGATCGCTGTACCTGGCCGACGGCACCGAGATCCTGGTGTCAGTGGGCTATGTGCGCGAAGCCCGCCCCAAGGGCGGGGCGCGCAGGCCCCGGCCGGTCAAGAAGCTCGTCATCAGCCTGCGCGGGGCACAGCAGCGGGAACGGCTGGAACGCAGCCGCGCCGAGCTCGTGTCCACCGTCGCGCACGAACTGCGCTCCCCGCTGACCAGCGTCAAGGGCTTCACTGCCACGCTGCTGAACAAGTGGGGCCGGTTCACCGATGACCAGAAACGCGTGATGCTGGAGACGGTGAACGCCGACGCCGACCGCGTGACCAGGCTCATCACCGAGCTGCTCGACGTGTCCAGGATCGAATCTGGCCGGATGGAGGTCCACCGGCAACTGGTCGACGTGCCCGACCGGGCCCGGAAGATCATCGCGGGCCGGGTGGCGGCCGGTGACGCCGAGGACCGGTTCCGGCTCGAGGTGCTCGAGGGCCTGCCGGAGACATGGCTGGACGCTGACAAGATCGACCAGATCCTCGGCAACCTGGTGGAGAACGCCGTCCGGCACGGCGCCGGCATCGTGACGATCGTGGTCGAGCCGGCCCGCCTTGAGGGCGAGGACGATCCCGCCGCGGTGCCAGCTTTTGCGGCTGCCGCCGCGGTCGCCGTGTCAGTCCGCGATCAGGGCGAGGGCATCTCGCCGGACGTCGCTCCCCGGGTCTTCCGCCAGTTCTGGCGGGGCAAGCCCCGTGGCGGCAGCCGCAGAGGCCAGCACGGCGGCGGCACCGGCCTGGGCCTGTACATCGTCAAGGGCCTCGTCGAGGCACACGGCGGCACGATCTGCGTGCGCCGCGCGCCCGGCGGCGGCGCCGAGTTCCGATTTACCGTGCCCGCGGGGACGGCTGCCGCCTGAGCGCGACACCGCCGCGGGCACCGGGCGGGCGCTCGGTGCGGTAATCTCCCTTCGGGCTATCCAGCACGGCGATCGGCTCCTGGCCGTACGGCGGGGGACGCTAAAGGCAGGGCCGACGCTGCCCCGTCGACGCGTCGAACCTGACGCGGCGCTGCCAGCCACGCCCGTTCGGCAGGAAAGATCCCGGCCCGCAGACCCTTCAGACCCCAAGCTAAGGTACGGCCCGCAGGAAGCAGGACCCCATGTCCGCACCGAACAAGAACTATGACCCCAAGGCGACGGCCTCGCTGGCGCCTGACGAGGTGGCCCGCGTCCTCGACGAGGCGCTCGCCGCCGTCGCCGCCGCCGCCACCCTCGACGAGCTGAAGGCGGCGCGGATCGCGCACGAGGGCGACCGGGCGCCGCTGTCGCTGGCCAGCTCGGAGATCGGGGCGCTCCCGCCCGAGGCGCGCGCCGAGGCGGGCCGGCGGGTCGGCGCGGCCCGCGGCCGGCTCCGCGAGGCACTGCGCGAGCGCCAGGTCCAGCTGGAAGCCGAACGGGACCGGCAGGTGCTCATCACCGAAGCGGTCGACGTCACCTTGCCGGGCGGTCGCATCCCGGCCGGCGCGCGCCACCCGGTCACCTCACTCGGCGACCGGCTGTCCGACGTATTCGTTGCGATGGGCTACGAGGTCGCCGAGGGGCCCGAGGTCGAGGCGGAGTGGTACAACTTCGACGCGCTGAACATGCTCCCGGACCACCCGGCCAGGGATGCGCAGGACACCATCTTCATCCAGAGCCCAGCGGGCCCTGGGCACAAGTCGGGCATGGTGCTGCGGACGCAGACCTCGCCGGTGCAGATCAGGTCCATGCTCACCCGCCCGCTGCCGCTGTACGTGGTCAGCCCGGGCCGCACCTACCGGCACGACCCGCTCGACGCCACGCACAGCCCGATGTTCCACCAGATCGAGGGGCTCGCGGTCGACGAGGGCCTGACAATGGCCGACCTGCGCGGCGCGATCCAGGCGTTCGTGGACGCCATGTTCGGCGTGGGGTTGCGCACGCGGTTCAGGACCGACTATTTCCCCTTCACCGAGCCGTCAGGCGACGTGTCGATGGAGTGCCACATCTGCCGCGGCGCATCGGCCAAGCCAGGCGGCGACCCGTGCCGGGTGTGCCGGTCGCAGGGCTGGATCGAGATCGCGGGCTGCGGCATGGTCAACCCCCGGGTGCTGGTGGCCTGCGGCATCGACCCGGACCGTTACAGCGGGTTCGCGTTCGGGCTCGGCATCGAGCGCAGCCTGATGATCGGGCACGGGCTGACCGAGATCAGGGACGCGGTAGAGGGCGACGTGCGGTTCAGCCGGGCGTTCGGGATGGAGATCTGAGATGCGAGTGCCGCTTTCCTGGCTGCGCGAGTACGTGTCCCTGGCCGAACCGGTGGACACCACCGAGATATCCCGGCGGCTGACCGCGGCCGGCCTCGAGGTCGAATCGGTCGAGTCCGTCGGACACGACATCCGCGGCGTGGTGGTCGCCCAGGTGCTCTCGATCGAGGAGCTAACCGGAACCCTGAAGCTGAAGAAGCCGATCAGGTACTGCCGGGTCGCCGTTTCCGAGAGCCAGCTGGCCGGTCCGACGGACGAGGCGTCCGGGGTGATCTGCGGCGCGGTCAACTTCGCCGTGGGCGACCGGGTCGCGCTCGCGCTGCCCGGCGCGGTGCTGCCCGGCGGGTTCGAGATCGGCGCGCGCAAGACCTACGGCCACATCTCCGAAGGGATGATCTCCTCGGCCAGCGAGCTGGCGCTCGGCGATGACCACACCGGCATCCTCGTGCTGCCCGCCGACGCCCCGCTGGGCGAGGACTTCGTGTCCTACGCGGGGCTGCGTGACGAGGTGTTCGAGATCGCGGTGACGCCCGATCGCGGTTACGCCGTGTCCGTGCGCGGGCTCGCGCGCGAGCTGGCCAGCGCGTTCGGCGTGCCGTTCACCGACCCGGCCGAGACGGACCTGCCTGGTCCGGACCTGCTCGGCGGGCCGCTGGATTACGTCGGCCCCGACGTCTATCCGGCCCGCATCGCCGACCCGACCGGCTGCGACCGGTTCGTGCTGCGCGAGGTGCGCGGCTTCGAGCCGTCGGCCCGCACGCCGCTGTGGATGGTGGTCAGGCTGGCCCGGTGCGGGGTCCGCTCCGTATCGCTCGCCGTGGACGTGACCAACTACCTGATGTTCGAGCTCGGGCAGCCGCTGCACGCGTTCGACCGGTCCAAGCTGACCGGTGAGATCGTGGTCCGGCGAGCGCAGCCGGGGGAGAAGCTGGAGACGCTCGATCACGTGGTCCGCACTCTGGACCCGGCTGACATCCTGATCACCGACGAGTCCGGGCCGATCTCCATGGCCGGGACCATGGGAGGCCTGTCGACCGAGATCGACGAGACCTCCACCGACCTGGTCATCGAGGCCGCTCACTTTGATGCCAGGGGAACGGCCAAGATGAGCCGCCGGCACAAACTGCACAGCGAGGCCTCCTACCGGTTCGAGCGCGGCGTGGACCGCGAGCTGCCGTTGCGCGCCAGCGCCAAGGCGGTGGCCCTGCTGTCCGGCCTGGGCGGCGGTCAGGTGGCCCCCGGCTGCACGCACGCATCGGCCGAGGTGACGCCGGTGCTGATCTCGATGGCGGTGGACTACCCGGACCGGGTGGCCGGGGTGGTGTACGGCCGGGACACCGTGATCCGGCGGCTGCGCGAGGTGGGCTGCTCGGTGCGGCATACCCGCGCGACCGCCCCGACCATCGCGCCGTGGCGGGCGGAGCAGGAACCCGTCGTCCCGGCGCTGGCCGTCCCGGCGCCGTCCGCACCGGTGGTGCCGGTGCTCGAGGTGACCCCGCCCTCCTGGCGTCCCGACCTGACCGACCCGGCCGACCTGGCCGAGGAGGTCATCCGGCTGGAAGGCTACGAGAACATCCCGGCCCGGATGCCGCGCGCGCTGGCCGGGCGCGGGCTCACGCCGCGTCAGCGGCTGCGCCGCTCGGTGGGCCGGACGCTGGCCGAATCCGGGTACGTGGAGATCCTGTCGTCACCGTTCGGGTCGCGGTCCGACGCGGACCTGCTCGGGCTGCCGCCCGAGGACATGCGCCGCCCGGCGGTCGTGGTGGCGAACCCGCTGAGCGAGGACGAGCCGCTGCTGCGGACCACCCTGCTGCCCGGCCTGTTCCGGGTGCTGGCGCGAAACATCGGGCGGGGTTTCGCCGACGCCGCGCTGTTCGAGATCGGCCTGGTCTTCCGCCCCCGGCCCGGGGCAGCGGACTCGGCTCCCATCCTCCCGGTGGACCGCGGTCCCACCGTGGCCGAACTGGCCGGCCTGGAAGCCGCCCTGCCCGACCAGCCGCTGCGCGTTGGCGCGGTGCTGACCGGAGCAAAGGAGCTCGACGGCTGGTGGGGGAAGGGGCGCGCGGCCTCCTGGGCCGACGCGATCGAGGCAGCCCGGGCGATCGGCCGGATCTGCCGGGTCCGGCTCGATATCCGCGCCGACAAGCACGCACCCTGGCACCCCGGCCGCTGCGCGGCTATCTACGTCCAGGTCGCGGACTCCGATGGCCAGCGGGAGTGGCTGGCCGGGCACGCCGGCGAGCTGCATCCGCGCATAATCCAGGCGTTCGGCCTGCCGCCGCGGACCTGTGCCGTGGAGCTTGACCTGTCGGTGATGTTCACCGCGGCCGAGGCCGTCGGGCCGGTGCAGGCCCCGGAGCTGTCCGGCTACCCGCTCGCGACCCAGGACGTGGCGCTGGTCGTGGACGCGGCCGTGCCCGCCGCCGAGGTAGAGGCGGCGCTGGTGGCGGGCGCGCCGAAGGAACTGCTCGAAGGCGTGCGGCTGTTCGACGTGTACACCGGCGCCCAGGTCGGCGAGGACCGCAAGTCGCTGGCCTACACGCTCAGGTTCCGCGCCCCGGACCGGACCCTCACCGCCGCCGAGGCCACGGCGGCCCGCAACGCGGCCGTGGCCGAGGCCAGCCGCCGAGTAGGCGCGGTCCTCCGCAGCTAGCCGCCCGGCCCTTTCCGACCCGGTTGGCCCAAGCGCCAACCGGGTTGGCTGGAACGTCATGAAACCCCGGTTCCACTGCGTCCGGCCGCGGCATCCACGGCGTGTGGTTTCGGGCCGCGGAGCCGGGGCAGGGGCGGAGCGGTTCACCGCGCTTCGCCCGGGGTGACGGTGTTTAGACCGGATGGTAAGCCTCTTCTTACCTTCCGGTTGTAATGAAAGCAACTGTCGGTCAGGATGTGATTACCGAAGACCGCAGCGGTTCGCTGAGCCGGAGGGCAAGATAACTAGACACGCGGTGGCCCGCGGGGGTACACCCGAGCAGGCCGCGGCGACATTCCGCGACGTGTTCGCCGTGGCGGAATTCCGGGCTCTATGGCTAGCGCAGCTCTTGTCGGTAATCGGGGATCAACTCGCCAGGGTCGCGCTGACCGTGCTCGTCTACGACCGGACCCGCTCGGCACTGCTCGCAGCGATCACCTTCGTGGTCAGCATCGTGCCGAACTTCGTGGGCGGCATCGCGCTGGCCTGGCTGGCTGACCGGTATCCGCGTCGGGGCGTGATGATCGTTTGCGACCTGGCCCGGTGCGGGCTCGTCCTGGTCATGGCCATTCCCGGCGTGCCGCTGGCCGGGATGGTGACGCTGCTCTTCGTGGTGACGCTGGTCGGGGCGCCGTTCCTCTCGGCGCGCGCGGCAATCTTGCCCGACGTCCTCGACGGCGACAGGTACGTGGTGGGCACAGCGGTGAGCCTTACCACGTTCCAATTCGCCCAGGTCATCGGGTTCGCGGTCGGCGGCACTATCGTCGGCTTTTTCGGCACGAGGCCGTCGCTCGTCATCGACGCCGCGACGTTCGCCGCATCCGCTCTCATTGTCCGCGGCTGGATCCGGTCACGGCCTGCGCCGGTGACCGTGTCGTACCAGGGGGGAGAGATACCCAAGCTGGCCGGCGTCATCGCCGGTACCCGCCTGGTGTTCGCCAACCGGATCCTGCGCAGGACCATGTTCTTCGGCTGGCTCGCGGCGTTTTACAACGCCCCCGAAGGGGTCGTCACTCCGCTCGCCCGGGCCCTGAGCGGGGGCGCGCTGGCCGTGGGCGTGATCCTGGCGGCCCAGGCTCTGGGCGAGACCGCGGGTGCGATCGTCTTCAGCCGCCTCGTGGCCCCGTCGGTACGGCTTCGGTTCATGGGCCCGCTCGCCGTCGCTACCTGCGCGGTCCTGATCCTCTTCGCGTGCCGTCCGGGCCTTTTCCTCTCTCTGCTGATCCTGTTCGCATCG